>Ga0315314_1000057_pt1 | contig 157306 bp, 185 predicted proteins | sample TDP9_MG_FD_203631 | JGI IMG/M metagenome (GOLD analysis project Ga0315314, IMG submission 203631) | Freshwater sediment microbial communities from Lake Towuti, South Sulawesi, Indonesia - TDP9 | ecosystem: Environmental > Aquatic > Freshwater > Lake > Sediment | place: Indonesia: South... | reverse complement strand
TGGTGTAGGGGATGGGATTTGAACCCTGATTATTTAAACCCATATTTTTCCTCTGGTCAGACCTGTCATGTTGGTTGATTCGAATTGAGAAATTTAGACGAGATAAGTCACGTATCCCGGGCTACCACTCAATTTTTGCCTTTTGTTGCTTTTTCGGGGTTATTTTGGTGAAATGATTTTGTTGAGATTATAGTGCGCCACAAATAGTGATAAAAACAAAACAGATTATAGGATTCTGTTAAGTCTTTTGACCTAACGTAATATTATGGAGTTGTTGCTTCCCAAGCATTTCCGAGGTTTTCAATAATGAGTGCTAGCTCAGGAATGCTCTCATAATGGATTGTCCCTTTTGAAAAGTAGGCTTCTTTACCTCGTTCTTTCCGATAAAGATGCACCTCGCCCTTGCTTCCATCAAAAGCTAAAGCATGTATAAAGAACTGGGGGAATGCCCTATCGTCTTTCCTTATCTTCCTGTATTGTTCAACAATCTGTCTACAACGACGCTTTACTTCTCTAAATTTTACTTTCATGCTTAACAATACGGAGTATCCATTTTTAAGATTTTTCAAGGGGATAAGTGCGCAAGAGTCATGAAAATCGATTAGTAAAAAATCTAAAATAAAGGTTTAAATAGCGATGTGCTAATTTCATTAGCAGTGAAAGTAAATTGCCAAAAGCTGGAAAATATGACTATCCTTTTTTCGATTTAGACGCTTGCGTAGACAAACTGAGAGAGTATCACAGAGTAGTAGGAAGTGATGAGACAAGTCGAGAAGTTGTCGCTGAAACACTAGGTATGTCAATGAAGGGTGGTGGATTCGCTTATCTGATCTCATCTATGGAGAAATATGAATTAGTAGACACAGGTGGAGGAAATGTAACAATAACAAAATTGGGAAAGACTATTCTTTATGGAGAACCATCAGAAGTTGAACAAGCTAAGAAGAAGGCAGTTTCAAATGTCGATTTGTTTAGAGAGCTACATGAACAGTACGGTAAGGATGTACAACTAGAGCAAATCAGAGCATTCCTAAGGCAAAAGGCAAACGTGGATATTTCCAAAGCACAAAAAATAGCCCCAAAAGTCGACACAATTTACAAAAAGGTGTCAAACTACATTATTCCTGCCAAAAAGCTTGTACCTCCGTCAGAACCTATCTCAAAGGTTCCAAGCTTTGGTGGGAGGGAGACGATGACGCAAACTGAAATAGGAAAAGAACCCCTAAAGGTTCAAAAAGGTGGCGTGTACATTGAAATTCTATCAGACGCTAACACACTGGAAAACATTGAATTTGCAAGAGATTTCCTGACATTCATGGAGAATAAACTTCGCAAGGGACAGGAAAAAGAGAAAACGAATTAGATGGTGAGATAGGGTAGCGGTGAGGAGAACCCACACGCCATAGGTTGCGACACCTGTCCTAGAGGGCTAGGAGCAAAGCGTGTCCTTGTCGCTACCCCTCAAATCACTATCTATTCTATCTTCACACGTTCTTTTATACGTTTTTCCCATTCTTGTTGAGTGACTAGGCCCTTCTCTTCAAGCAATTCTACAAGACTCGAAAGCATAGTATCTAACAGATCAACCTCTTCGGCTAAGTCTCTTTTGACACCTTTACTCTTTTTCAACGTTACCACCTTTTGTGAGGTATCCTTTCTCAGACAACCAACTCATAATTATTGTGCGTAGAGTGTCTGAATACCCTTCCCCAAGTTTTCCTACCAGCTCCTTGTCTAAGATTTCAACGGTTTCTTCAGGGAGAGCAACTAGAACCTTTCTCATTTCGCTATCACCTCTATCGCTTCTCCCTCTTTCGCTCCTATCATAGATTTTGTGGCTTTCGCTAATAGTTCCGCTTCGTATTTTGTGGCCTGCTCTATCAAGGTTTTCCAATTGTCTGGTGCATCCATTCTAGCAACTTGAGCAGGAGTTTTACCGTTCAAGCTCTGGTGTGGTCTTACGCAGTTATAGTGGATCGCGTATCCTTCAAGAATTGCCTTTGTCGATTCAAAAGATTTGAGTCCTCTCATGGGCTTGGTTCGGTCTTTTATTGTGCCATGTAACCTTTCGACCATGTTGTTTGTCTCTCTTGTTCGGATTCCTACTTTTTGGATTAACTCTGGTCTTGTGTCTTTCCGCATAGTCCAGAAGACTTTGTTAAAAGCTGGTTTATAGACGAAACTACCATCCACGAAAATGGCTCTAGGTCTAACCTTGCTCTGGTCATATCCTCTCTTGAAAATTGCTATCGTGTCCTCTAGGGTTCGTGTTCCAGATATGTGAGACGCCACTAGAAACCGTGTATCTTCATCTATCATTTCCCAGAACCATATGTTTCTACCCTCACAGTTAATCATGGTTTCGTCTTCATGCCAGTAACCTGAAAGTTGAGGAGTTAAGGTCATGACAAACTCTTTCACGAGCTTGGAATATTTCTTTATCCAGTTGAGTATCGTAACTTGGCTTATTTTTTCGCCAAAAATCTGTTCTAGGTTTCTCTGAGCCTTTCTAAGAGATAAACCATCATAGTAAAGATTTAGAGCGGTCACTATAACATGCTTGTTCACCTTCATTCTTACGAATTTGCCATTTGAGTAGAATCGGTGTCCGCAATGCTTGCATTTGTAGACTTGTTTCTCATTGACAAAACCTTTCTTTATCAAGGATTCCGAGCCACAATATTTGCACTGCATTTTTGTTTCCCACAGGTATCTTATAGGATACCCAAGTATATATATCTTTCGGTATATCCTGAAGATACCGCACGTATTTTCGTTAGGGCCGAGTCTATCTAAGGAATGCACGTTTAGTCGGGCGGGCTTCGTGTAGCGCGGTTGTTCCGCGCTACCTTCGAGCGAAAGAGAGAAAGGAGAAGGGAGAGATGCTAATCTTCCTTGAGGATCCCTTGAGCTTTGGCTACTTCTAGAGCTTCTTCAACAATTCCTAGGATGTCTTTTGAAGTGGCATTTAGAGCTAACTTTCCAATGTCCGTTGTCTTGTAGGCTCCGTCTTCGTTCTTTTCAATTAGGTTAAACTCTTGGAGTTTAGCTAAATGCCTATTCACAACAGCTGGATTTATGCCTATTGTGAACATTATTTCTGTGAAGGTGTGGCTCTCAGGATTCAGCAGGTCTAGTATTTGTAGTCTGTCTGGATTCGATAGTATCTTGAACAGCGTAGCGAGTAGCCTATAAGTTCCTTCTTTAACGATTTTCTCTGTTGGTCTTTTTTGCATGTTTATTTCTCACCTTCTTTTTGCATAGCAAAACTAATTAAAGAACAGTATATTACTCTTGCGGTAATTACACTAGCGTAATTACATAGCATTGTGTGTGAAAAAAATGATACTAGTCTTGTCTCTGATATCGGCAGATATCACAGATAAGTTTTATATAACACACTTCTATCTGCTTAATATAATTACGTCCACAGTAATTACTGGTGACGTAATATACGAAATAGAAACAAGCGCAGAGGCGGCGGCATTGCTTAAACCCCTCGCAAAGAAAAAAACGCAAGAACTTGTCGAGAAGGTGCGCTCGAGACTAGAGAAATACAACGGCGAAACTCTTTTGCTGATTTCAGAGCTTCTGACGGAGTTAGCAGCGTATGCCACAGACCAAGATCCTAAGAGGATTCCCAAAATTCTGAGGGCGATCAGTGAACTAAAGAAGAAAATGAAATTCTCCAATCAAGACTGAATAGGAGAAACCACTTGTGATTTAGAAAAATGCGCTACCTGATCGCATTCTTAGCGAAAGCCATCCTAGCTATGCGCGATGATTAGGTCAAAAGACTTAACAGTATCAGATTATAGATATCTTTATGAGTTAGGATGGTTCGCACGGGGGTTCTTGAAGTGACAATTGGGAACGAGATAAAAACGCTAAGAATTGGCCCTACGAACTGCTATTTACTAATGTCTCGAGAAGGATACCTATTGATAGATACGTCTTTTCCTGAATATTTTCAAAGGTTCCTGAAGGTTCTGAAAAAGGTCAATGTCGACCCATCCGAGATTAAGTATTTGCTGTTAACTCATTCACACGATGACCACGCGGGATTTGCGGCTGAACTAAAAGAGAAAACCAAGTGCAGAATCATCGCCCACAAAAACTCCATTGAATCCCTCAAGAAAGGTTGTATGATCAATGTGGGTCAATTTCTTAATAGGCAAGCCCGTATTAGGATGTCAATTTATAACTGGGTAAAGCGCAGGACCTTTGAGTACTCCCCGATCACTCTTAGTGATGAAGATATTGTTATCAGTGGTGATGACGAAAAGATACTGAAGGCAATAGGTGTTGATGGAAAGATCATTTATACTCCAGGGCATACTGATGATAGCATATCTGTCATACTAACTAACGGCGATGCCTTTGTGAGCGATGCGTGCATGAGTAATCTAGGTTTTCTTCATTACCGACCAATTGAGGTATACCAATTGGACCTAGTGTTTAAGAGCTGGCAAAAAATCATTGAAAATGGTGCTAGAACTATATATCCGGCTCATGGCAAGCCATTTTCCGTGAAGGAGCTTATCCGTTATAAAGAGATATACGCTCCAGCCCGCGCATAAAACCCCGCCAATTTCCTCTAGTTAGATCAATCATCTTTTAATCAGAAATGAGAAATTTAAACGAGATAAGTCACGTATCCCGGGCTGCCATAACGCCCTAATCAGGGTATTGCAGAAACGCGTCCTTCAAAAGAAAAAGAAGGAGAAATATACGTCCGATTAGCGTGTGGTTATGCTACCACTCTTTTTCTTCTTTCTTCTTAGCTGGCTTCTTCTTCTTAACCATGACCTATTCACCTCCCATTGGGGGTTCTATGCGGTATGGGGTCGATCATCACTCTGCCTCTTCTCCCTTCTCTTCCCATTTCTCTTCTTCAGCTTCGTATCTATGAGCCGCCACTTCATACCCCAAGAACAGTGGCTTCGCAGTATTCAAATAAGGATTTGCATAGAGAGAAAGGAACCAAAAAATTGGATTTTTACCGCTAATGAATTAAAAAAGAACGTTTTTTGATAAAAAGGACAAAATTCGATACCCTAGATTAAGACAAGCTGTCTTCTTTTCTCTATATGTTAAAAGAGAACTAAAAATTGAGTGACGGAAGGAATGACTTGTGAAACATAGGGGGAGTGGTCATCATCGCCATTTTTTGTCTTCTATTCTCTGTTTACTACGGAATTAACCTTTTCAACCGCCCTATATGCCTTCATTAAACTTCTGGAAAAGTCCATTCTTAACCATTTTTCGTAAAAGGCAGCTACCTTCTTTACTGTTATGAATCTTCCTCTGCTCTTTGAAAGCGAGTCTTGTATTCGCCGCAGGTCGTGTTGTCCCCCGAGAGCTTTATCGTAAAGTCCTTTACAACATCTAATAATGTCAGAAATCTCACTTTCAACTCGCTCTCTTATTTCTTCTAAAAGTATTTCGATGGAACTTGTATTTACAATGACTGCTCGCGGGATAACCTTCACATCGTCTTGGATCTCTTCAATAAAGGCTGCGAACTTCAGAGCGTCAACCAAATCGTTATTCTTATCAAAAAGTGAATGCCTCTGAGGAAAAGCATAAACGGAGCGACAGAGGCGAATGCATGGGGCCTTCCTAAGAAAATTCTTTATCTTTTCTCTCTTAACTTCCTTTGGAGTTGCGTACATAACGATAACTAAGCTTCCAAGATCAGAGATTCCCTTATTTTTTACAAATTGGGGTTTTTTAATCTCCCGTACCCTTTTTAGAAGTATTGGCTGATTCTTCTCAAGCACCTCCAAAGCCTCATCAACTTTCTCTTCTTCAACCTCCCAAAAAGACCTGTGTATCTGTCTACAGCCCAATGCTTTCAAGCGACGAGGAAGAATGCTCCTACACTTGGACTCTTTAGGAGCTCTATACGCCACGTATAAGACCATGATTTATCCGGCGACTTTAGGGCATTGCCAAAGTCGCGCCAAAACTCTGTTTTGTTATCCTAAGAATTTAAATATTTTTCTAAAGTTTTGGCGCCGGGGAATAGTTTTAAATCTTGGTTTGAATTCTCGGCGAATTTTATAAACAATATGGGAAGAGACTTCTTTCCATCAGAAACTTCTAGTATGTTTGAAGTCGCAACTGGATAAGCGGGAGTTCAAATCTCCCCTGGAACTACCAAAACAACTATAACTCGGCTGTCTTTTGTTATGGTGCGAAGGAAGTCTGCTTCTCATGCGTTGTTCAAATTGTGGAAAATGCTGCGAAAAAACGGAGATGGAGCTTTCAAGCAAGGACATCAAAAGATTAGAGGAAGCGGGTTATCGCCTAGAAGAATTTGCAGTTATAGATGATGATGGTGTGACTCGGCTCAGAAACATTGACGGATGGTGTTATTTCTACAGTCTCACTGATAAGAGATGCCGAGTCTATGGAAAAAGACCTTTGGGATGCTATCTTTATCCTGTTGTGTGTCTGGTAAATGAGGGTGCCATGGTTGATGAATTATGCCCAATGGGACAGACGATTTCAGAACAAGAATTGAGAGCGAAAGGAAAAATCCTTGACAAACTCTTGAAGAAGATGAATAATGAAAGAAAGTGTAAATAGAACCCTATTTTTTGATATGCTCTAGATATGAACTTTCAGGTGCACGCAGATATCTGCGTGACTGCGGATCTCATGTAGAAAAGTGGTGAGAGCTTCTTTTCGAATGGCTAGAAAATAATATTAAAGTGTAAAATATTTCGGAAGACCATCCGCTTTCTAGGGGGAATAAAAATTAGGCAGGTCGATGTGGAAAAAACATTAAAGTTTTATTTGACTATTTCAGCGTTTGCGGCTCTACGGCCTATCCTCGTGATCCTTATTTTCACATGGTCTCTAGGCTTTGCGTTGGCAACGAATATTACGAAACCTTGGATCCTAGCTATGCCTTCCCCTTGGCGGCTCGTCTCCGTTATGTCCACTTCGTATTCCTTTCCCATCTCAACTGGGCAAGGCTTAAACTCCCTGCCATAACCACGTCTTCTCTCATAACTCATACGGCGTCTTCCTCCTTTCACATTTGTGATGATAATGCTCACTTTAAGGCTTTAAGTGTTCCGTGTTTTATACTAATTCTTTGGTTGCTTCAGTTATATGCGCTTGGGTTTCCTGCGTTGCTTTCGCCTCTCCTTTTTGCTTGGGCTTCTGTGGTTAAGGCAATTCCTATTGTTGAAACCTTCCTTGATTCACCGATCATTAAGCTTCGCGCGCGCAATTCTTGAGTCCTGTTCATCTATGCCCTTTATAAGAGCGGGAGCACTATTTTATCTGGAAAGGTTTCTTTTATCCTGTAGGTTTGACCTATCGAATAATTGAATCTTTTCAAAGTACATCAACAAAGGTGAACGGTATTGTGCATCCTAAGAGCAGGTATGGTAACCAACTGTAGAAAATGCAAATCATCCATACGAGTTCATTGCACACTGAGGAAGAAAACAGGAAGAAAAACGTACACAGACAACAAAAAGAAAGGAGGAACAAAAGATAGTTAACATAGGTGACCACACGAAATGTCCACAATGCAACAGAATAGCCCGTGTTATTTGGATTTCGCAAGATGAGAAACGAGCAGGAATACAATGCCCAGGACATCACAGTCAAATGATCCGCGATCATTCGAAATTCGGTTCAACTGCACGCCCCCAAACCAAACCCGAGAAAAACATGGTCTTTCTCGTGGAAACTGAAACGGTAGCAACCCTTGCCTCAACTCAGAGGTGGGAAAAATGGGCAAAAGAAAGGTCATCAGCGAAGAAGAGATAGAAAATATGGTGTTGCCAGTTGCAAATGATGTACTGGGCATAGCTGTTCAGATGATGGGTTTTGACAGAATCTTGGTGAAGTGTCAAGACGGCAAAGAACGATTGTGCAGAATTCGAGGAAAGTTGAAGAGAAGAGTATGGATCAGAGAGGGAGACATTGTTTTGGTTTCTCCTTGGGACTTTCAATCGGACAAACGAGGCGACATTTTCTGGCGGTACAGGAGGAATCAGGCTGAATGGTTGAGAAGCCATGGTTACCTTACAATGTGAAAGGAAGAGGCAAAAGTCAAATAGTGAATAGGAATTGGTTGAATGCGAACTAAAATTTTGACCGAGTCAAGATGGACCTTCCGAGGTCGCCCTCGGGGTAGATCTCACTCGTACGCCGACACCAAACTTCTTGAGTATCTTACAGAGATTTCTGTTAGACATGGAATTGATCCAAACAAATTTTTCAGCAAGTTCGTGGAAGCTTGGGAGAATCGGGAGTCCACCTGTAAAAAACTAACGATTGAATGTCGCAGAAAAACGAGAGATTTTGCGATTTTTCTTGTAACTACAGATTACAAGGTGGTTGCACAGTTTCCAATACCGGAATATCTTCTCAGGGAGACTGATCCGCTTAAGGAGTTCGGATACGTCTTAGAACATGCAAGGCGTGTCTTAGTGAAACAGAGAGAAGGGTCTAGGGCAACTTGCCTGCGAATTAAGGATTTGAGGGCGGGAATGAAGCGAGTCAGCCTAAAAGCAAGGGTTATAGAGATTTCTGAACCCATGTTGGCGTACACTAGGTTTAACGATTATGTTATGTTTGCGAATGCAGTTCTCTCAGACGGCACTGGTACCATCAAATTAACCCTGTGGAATGGTCGGATAAAAATGGTTTCGGTTAACGATGTTATTCAAATTGAAAACGCCGATGTCGTCGTGTTCAGAGGAGACCCTCAGTTGAGAATGGGGAAAAGCGGCAGATTAAGAGTTCTTGATAAAAATGACTTGGCGGCTACACAAGGGTTAGAAGAGGGTTTAAAAGTTTAGGCCCTGCCGCAAAATGAAGACAGCACTATTGCACGCGTATTCATGTGTAGTGAGAATGCGTTTACTAAACAATACTTTGAAAAGTACTTCTAGCTATAATAATCCTCCTATACCCCATAATTATAATAAAGTGAGCAACTTTAATGTTGAAAAGGAGCTTTCTAAGTTAGCCTTCCCCATTAGTTTTGTAGTTTGTTTATACTACATAATAACTAATCTGAAAATCAAGGGTCCACTATGGAATCGTAGATTTGATTCAACCGATTATTTCCACTAGACTTCCCAGTGCTTGGCCCGGCACGCCCTTTTTGAAACGAGCCCTAACGAGGCCGTTCTTTCCATGCAACGCCACGATTTTTCCTCGAACTTCATGTTTTCTGATAGGCCACGCGACCTTTCGACCTATGAGTCGCGCCGCCCCGCCGACTGATTCAACGCCGGGAAAACGGAGGATGTATTCTTTCGGCTTCTGGGTTTTCGGTCCCCTCCGACAACTCACGATAATGCCTTGACCGGTTTTAGACACAGCATTCACTTCGCATTTAGGTGATAGGTTATAATTAGGTGCAGAAAACTAGTATATGTCTTTTCTAAGTTGCTCCCTAAGCCCTTCAAAAGCTGGCTATTTTTGCGAGTAGTGCATAAGCCCAGATCACGGTTACCCCAATAATTCCATACTTTCTCGTAGTCTTCTGCATGTAAATGACATTTTTTGTTGATGGGTTCTTTAACACATCAGCATAGCGCATGATAATGGGTATAGAAAGTGGGAAGAGGATAAAAAACAAGAATAAATGTCTGTAAGGGAGTAAACCAAAAGCTGAATAAACGAACGGCGAGAAACTCGCTATTAAAAACATAAACCCAGCGACAATAACACCTTTCTTCCTTCCATATTTAACAACAAAAGTGTGAACCCCAGTTTTAAGGTCTGCTTCATAGTCTCCAACGGCTTGGATAATATGGCCACCACATTGAATTAGCATTAGCGGCACGGCACCCAACATAATTAATGGAATATTGGAGATTAGCTTGTCGCTTAATCCCAACCCCATTAAGAATGGCAGGAAACCAGCGCCTACACCTGAGATCACGAAGTCTGCAACTGGCACGCTTTTCAGTCTGAAAGGGGGAGTGGAATAAGCAGTCCATAGTCCTAAGTAAACAATAAACAACGGGAGAACATGAACGTTGGCTATGAACACCAAAATTAAACATGAAATGACCAGTAAGAAAGAGAACATTAATGTCCTCCTCGGCGTTATTCGACCAGAGGCAACGGGCAGATTTGACTTAACCTCATTCTCTCGATCCGCCTCACGGTCAAAATACTGATTCAAAACGAAGACGCTGGCCGTAGCAAGTGAAAAGGCAAAGAGAACTATAACAATACGCTCAAAAGGAAGCACACCAAAGAGAACACTCCCAAAACCAAAATTGAAAATCCACCCAAGCCAACTCTCAACTCTTGCAGCCTCAAAATATTGAAACATTTTATGCCTCCCATAAGATAGCATGTGCATTTTAGTTATAATAGAATGTTGGTGGTGTTTATAAGTAACGTCCACCTATTATGTTTGTCAACACGACAAGGGGAAGTTAAATTTTGTCTAGAGAACCAAACGTCATATACGTGGGTCGAAAGCCCCCGATGAATTACGCGTTGGGGATCATAACAAGTTTCAGCGGGTCCAACACTAAAGAAGTTACTGTGAAAGCGAGAGGACAAGCAATAACTACTGCAGTTGATGCCGTCGAGATAACCAGACACAGATTCATGAAAGACCTGAGCATAGGCAAAATCACCATAGGAACAGAAGAAATGCCACCAAGAGAAGGCGAAAGCAGAGCAAGGATGGTCTCAACGATAGAAATCACTTTGACACGAGAGTAGGAAACAAGTAAAATGCGAAACAAAGCATGGACTACGCAACGAGGGCGACCCCCCGGTAGGTTTCACTCGTACAATGACATCCGGCTTCTCGAGTATCTCGCTAGAATTTCAGTGAAACACGAAATTGATTCGGACAAATTTTTTAGTAGTTTCCTTGATGCTTTTGAACATGAAAAAGCTACATGCGAAGAACTATCGATTGAATGCCGTGTAAAGACACGGGATTACGCAATCTTTCTCATAACCAACAGTCATAGAGTGGTTGCGCAATTCCCTATACCTGAGCACATTCTTGCAAAAACCAATCCACTCAAAGAGTTCACCTATAGGTCGCCGTCGTTTATAAGAAACTCAGCCCAAGAGGCTAAATCAAACCACTATCAGATTAAAGATTTAAGGGTTGGAATGAAACGCGTTAACATAAAGGCAAGGGTTCTCGAAGTATCTCAGCCAAGGGTGGTCGCAACCCGTTTTGGTTTCTACGCTAATGTGACAAACGTTCTCGTCACTGACGAAACTGGAACCATCCAATTGCCTTTATGGAACAAACAGATAGATGAAATTTCTGCGGGTGACCTCATTCAAATTGAAAACGCGAATGTTATCGTATTTAGAGGTGTACGTCAGTTAAAGGTTGGCAGAAATGGAAAAGTGAGCGTTATCAAAAACAACGCTGAGCTAAACCGAGAATTTAAACGTCCTTCCGAAACCAAAAGAAAACTAAGAACTGAAAGGGAATTAATTGGCATTATTTAGGAAAAGACGCTAAAAATGAAGAGAAAATGGGCATTTTGAGTGGCGCTGGGGAATAGGTTTAAAACTCGATTTAAATTCTCGGTCTAGTCCTCGAAGTCCAAGTCTTCAATGGACACGGACGTTCATCGGATTTGGCGCAAATACTCTTGGGGTGGTTGGGCGAGCCATCATTTAGAACATCTTTGAAAAATCATCGTAGACTTTTTTTCTATGTCCGATGAACAGTATTACCACCAGTTTTTTGTCTCTGTTTATTTCATAAATTACGCGGTAATCTCCGATTCTTAGGCTTGAGAAGTCAGAGTACTTCAAGGGCTTTCCAGCTCTTTCCGGACGATCTCTTAGTTCCCTCAGTTTCTCTTTAATCCTTGAGTTCATCGGTTCATCAATTTTCTGTATGGCCTTGACCGCTTTTGGATGTAGAAGTACGGTAAAAGCCACTACAATTCCTCTAAAGGAATAAGAGCCTCTGGACGTTTCTTCGCCTCTTCGCTTCGTTTCACTAGCATCTTGAAGAATGCACGCGTTTTTTCCCGTTCTTCATAAAAGCTTATTATAGTCTTTATGGCGTCGCTTCGACTCTTAAATCGCCCCTCCGCTACCCATCTGTCTATTTCCCCAAGCGTTTTTTGAGACAACCTAAGCTGTACTTGAGCCATCGAACCACTCGTAAACAATACTGTTTACAAAACATTTAAACCTTTCCCAAACAGGTTCAAATCACAAGCCAGCTTGCCCAGATTATGGCGCCGGGGGTGGGATTTGAACCCACGCGACCCATAAGGGTCACAAGCTTTCTATGTGAAGGCTCCAGGCTTGAGCTCTGTTTGACGAGATCTGCTCCCTACCTGATTTCCCGCGGGCAGTTCCGCTCTAGGAGACCCCGGCGCATTCATCGTCTAGATTTAGAGGAGACGCTTTATTTTATAGCTTTTGAAATTAAGACTCTGTATCCGCTTTTTCTGGCGAGGACGTCAACGTTTCCGAAAGTCTCGTTCATGAGTTTGGTTAATCTTTTCCCGCTCACCTTGGATCGAACAACCATCTGTAGGGTTCCCCCTTCAGCGAGGTGTTGTGGAGCCTGAGCTATGAGGGGTAGAACCGTTTTCATGCCAGCTGTGATGGGTGGGTTAGAGAGAACCACTTCAAACCTCATGTCTTCCACTGGCTCGTAGAGGAACCCCTGCCTAACCTCAACGTTTTCCACTCCATTTCGCTTGGCATTCTCCCTAGCAAGCCAAACAGCCCTCTCGTTCACATCTGTCATAACCACTTGAAGGTTGGAGTTGAAGGTGGCTGCGGCTATCCCAACTGGTCCATAGCCACATCCAAGATCGAGCACCCACCCCTTTTCAGGAAGAATCATGGACTCAACGAGAAGATGAGTTCCCAGGGCGATGCGGGTTCTGGAGAAGACTCCGGAAGCTGTTAAAAACTCGAAAAGTCTGCCCCTAAAATAGGTGCGAACCACCCCCAAACCTGGCTTCGACTTCGGACGCTTAACAAAGTAGTGCTCGCTCATAGGCGCCCACGCCAAGCCTTTGGATAGACGCCGCGAGACATGAGAACCCGCTGAGACTTCGCCACCAGCCCGTGGTCCATCCTCAAAATCTGTTCGGTAGATGCTAAAGCCTTCGCCAGCGCCACAGCCTCCCCCTTCTGGGTGAAAACAGCAACCACATCGTTGGATTTGATCTCTGTTTCTAAGGATAGAACGCCTGGCGCTGCTAGGTGGGCTCCGTGGCAGATGGCGTCAACCGCAGAGTCGCGTATGTAAACCTTTGGAAGCAACTTCAGCGCCTTTTCCATGGGACTTATAAACTTTCGAGGAATGTTTTCGTCTTGTGTTTCCTTCCAAAGCCCGTAGAGATAGGAAACCTCATGCAGAGTGATCAGTCCCTCACCCTCCGCGAAGGGACCTGCCCTTGTTCGACGGAGCTCCCTCATGTGGGCGCCACAGCCCAGTGCTTCCCCCATGTCATAGCAGAGCTTTCTTATGTAGGTTCCTGCCTCACACCCCACCCTAAAAAGAACGTTTTTCCCATCAGTCTCCAGGAGGTTCAGATAGTATATCCTTCTCGTTCGAAGTCTTCGACTCACTGAGGCCCGCACAGGAGGACGCTGATATATGGTTCCGCAGAACTCGTTTAAAATAGTCCTGATTCTGTCTTCTGGCGTCTGATCGTGCAGTCTCATGACGCAGATGTATTCCTTCCCCGAAAGGAGGAGGGCTTGAACCGCCTTTGTTGCCTCTTCCAGAGCAACGGGCAGAACTCCAGTCACTTGGGGGTTTCCCCGGCGCTGCTAGGCCTCTAGGGTCCCTCCGTGACCTGCCCTTCCAACATTTAGGATGCGCTTAACCCAAGCTGTAACCTCGTGGCTTGACGGACCAGCTGGCTTGTCTAGGTTGATCACTCCAAACCTAACATATTCTTGGATGGGTCTTTCTTCTGGCCTATGTCCATAGCGTGGGTTGGTTTCCTCCTCAGCCTTCACCACAAGCTTTCGCTCGACTTTCCAAGGCGCTTTAGCACTCTGCATTACTGATCATCTAAAGGGATGTGAGAGTTGTGGGAAGTTAAAAGAGTTGAGGTGTCGCAAAGCGGTACTTGTGCAGTGCTATACATTTATATGATGTTTAGTATACTTTCTATCGGCGCCTTTATGAAAAGTGTTAAGCTGCCCCTACGCCTACCCGAAAAGGTCCTTGAAGAAATAGACAGATTAGTGGAGGCTGGACTCTATCAGAGCCGAAGTGAAGCCATTGGAGACGCTGCCTGGCGCTTAATTGAATCAAAGAGGCTTCTGATTGAGGAGACAATAACGTCCTCAAAGGTTCCGCCGCTCCACCCAGACAAAGTTATCGAAGAGTTGAGAAAGATTAGAGAAGAGCATTGGCGTAGGAGAAAAAAAATATTTTGAGCCATAAAGAGCCATCAGAGACAGCTTATCATCGTCGCTGAAAGACCATTCTCTCTCCTTATAGTAGACATGCTGTCGAATAGCAAAATCTATTTCTGTGCGCGAGTAGCTCAAAAAGAGAGGAGCTTCAGTTATGAAATCTCTGACAGATACGGTAGATGAATTGTTCGCTGAGTGGGATAAGCCAGACTCGCCAGGATGCACTCTGGGAATCATTAAGGACGGCAAACTTTTATACGAACGTGGCTATGGAATGGCTATCCTGGAACACGACATTCCAATTTCTTCCAAGACTGTTTTCCAGCTCAACTCAACATCCAAACAATTTACAGCAATTAGCATTGCCCTGTTGTCGGAACAGGGAAAAATATCCTTAGACGACGATATCCGTAGGTACCTGCCGGGAATGCCGGAATATGAAAGCCCCATTACCATCCGGCACCTCATTCACCACACCAGCGGCATCCGTGATTACCTCGAGCTGATGAGTTTGGCTGGTATGAGTGACAATGATTATTACACGGATGATGAAGCAGTCGAGATGCTGGCAAGGCAGAAGGAACTCAACTTCAAACCGGGAGATGAGTTCCTATACAGCAACTCTGGATACTTCCTGTTGTCGGTGATTGTCAAAAGAGCAAGCGGTAAATCCCTGCGTGAGTTCGCTGAGGAAAACATTTTCAAACCTCTCGGCATGAAGAACACCCATTTTCACGATGACCATACGATGATTGTGAAAAATCGGGCTACTGGTTATTCTCCAAAAGAAGGCGGGGGCTACCGGATTAACATGACCACTCTGGACATGGTTGGTGATGGCGGTGTTTGCACAAAAGTAAAGGACCTGCTTCTCTGGGACCAGAATTTCTACCGCAACAAATTGGGTGGAAAGGATTTAATCAATCAGGTTCTTACCCCGGGAAAACTCAATAGCGGTGAACAACTGGACTATGCCTTCGGATTAAGGGTAAGTGATTATAGAGGTTTGAAAATGATCAGCCATGCAGGAGCTTTTGCCGGCTTCAGATCAGCAATGATCCGTTTCCCTGAGCAAAAATTCTCTGTCATCTGTCTTGCCAATCTAAGTAGCATGAACCCGATGAAACTCTGCAAACAGATGGCTGAGATCTATCTTTCCAATCAGTTTAAGCAGAAAGAAGCTCAATTCATTGAACTCCCTGAGGAGGAACTTAAAGACAAAACTGGCGCCTTCCGAGATCCAGTGAACGGCACCATCTGTGAACTGTCCATTAAGGATGGCAAACTAATGGCAAATCTGTTTGACATGGACTTTCAAATTGCCCCCTTAAGCAAAACGAAATTTCGGTCAGTGGACGCACCATTCGACACAGATGTTATATTTGAAAAGCAGGACCAGAATAAACCTCTGCTAGTACACGTGACTGTGGAAGGTGAAAAGCCTGTTACCTTTGAAGCCATCAAGTTGGTGTCTCCGACCCCTGCCCAGCTGGCAGAGTATGTGGGAGATTACTACAGCGACGAACTGCAATTCACTCACAATCTGGTGCTGGAAGACGGTAAACTGTTCTTTAGACATAGAAACGCTCCCAAAAAACCTCTGTCCCCTACGCTCAGGGACATGTTCAAAGTTCGCGGCATTACGATTCATTTCATCCGCGATCACAAGAATAAAATCTCTGGTTTCACCTTGAGTTCGGAAAGGGCGAGAAACATTCGCTTCGTCAAAAAACAGATTGGATAAGCCCATTGAGATCATCGGTAATAAAAGATCCATACGCGCGCATAGTGGTATGACTATGAATGATGAAAACTCTGGAATTTATTATTGCTTCGTAGGAGGCATAAGTTTAAATAAGGTAGCTCGCCAATTGATTGAACACGCAAGAATTAGAATTCCTCGAGAATGCTAGTTCTTCGTTGAGAATAATAGGGAGGTGTAATTCGCGTGTCGTATAGAGAACCCCGAGAGATGTATAAAGCGGTCTGCGCCGATTGCGGAAAAGAATGTGAAGTTCCATTCAAACCCGATCCTAACAGACCAGTTTACTGCCAAGATTGTTGGGGAAAGAGAAGACAAGAGAGAAGACGTAGATATTAGGTTTCGTTGCCGTTTAAATCTGGCACTAAGATTTCTGCGTCGATTTCTCGATGCGTGTGCGCAGGTTCTTAAGGTTACTTGGTTATGAGCGGATGCAGTGTTCTTTTGAACTCTGAGGAGATGAACTCTATAAGCGCCCATAAGCCTGCTGTAGTTGCTGCTACTGTTGCTTGTTGTTCTGGTGGGAGACGCATAGCAATCTCGTTTACGAATGCCGTCGCAGTTAGTACAACACCCTCAAACCTTGCGATTGTTTCAAGCATCCAAGTAACACTGTATTGAATTTCTTGGTCATTTCTCTTAGCCCATAGAAAGGCTCTGCCGTAGCCGAAGAAATTTCTCGCGTAGCCAACCACGATGGCTATGGGAGTGGCCATGAAAAACATCTTTGCGAAACCCACGATATGCTTGATAATCTCTGGCTGGCGTGAAACATCTATTGTGGCTATAGCTCCAGCCACAGCGCTGAAGACGCCGAGGAGACAGAGGAACGTTAAGACGCCGACCCAGAACATAGGTGGCTTTCCAAGAGACACGGTGCATTCACCTCCTTCGTGTTTCTGTTACAGCTGTAGCTACTTGCTCTTCCTCCCAGAGTTCAAATCCGAAATTCATCAGGTTTTTACGCACTTCTTCAGCGCGCACGTATGGAATGCCGTATTCGGCGCTAATTTCTGCCAGTCGAATCCAATCCTCAAGCTTAATTTCAGGTTTCTCTTCCATTCCCCAAGCTAAACGACAATTCGCCAGTTTAGGGTTCAGCCCCGCCTGTTGAATGACGGGTACGAAGATTTCTCGTTCCACAATCCGTTTGATGAAGCGTTGAAGAGCCATCACCTTACGCTCAGCGATTTTTAATGCCGCTCCTGCCGAAGCTTCTGTGAAGCCTGGTGTCGTGAAGAGTTTAGGTAGAGGGGTTTGTCCACCTAAGTAGACTTGGTTTAGGATGTGTTCCACGTAGGCTTCGTAGCGGGCTCTGGGGTCCACCGTCACTGTTTTTATGTCAGCGTCTGCCCGGTCATACACGAATCTTGCGCCGGCCTTTGGCTTTGACTTGATGAGGCTCTGGTACTCTGCGAGTTTTTCGGCGGAGACTCCGGGGAAGAGCCAGAGTTCGTCTGGTCCAGCGTACTTTTCAAAGATTTCTGACATGGCCTTTTCGATGCGGGCTTTCATCTCTAAGAAGGACATGCGGGTTTCGCCGTTGAAGGAGAGGGTTTCGCAGAGCGATTGTAGCACGCCTGTTCCGAAGGCCTCTCCGTTCACTGGGTTCCATTTAAAGTGGATTATCCTTTCTGGTGCGAGGGTTTTGCCTCCATAAGAAGGTGTTTGCCTGTAGCCTTGCACGTTGCCATATTGATCGCGCACAATTTTCTCGAGGCTGGTTAAGGGCAGTATTCTCAGCTGTTCTAGGCGGTTGGGCTCGATTTTCTCCCAGAAGCTGTTGCCGCAGGCAACAACCTCTCGGGCACCGATCTGCAGCAGGCCGTCGAGGTTAACGGACTCGTTGAACTCGTCCACAACCTGCTTCGCTTCCTCAGCCCTCGCATATTCTGAGTTTACTGTAGTGTAGAAGCCCATTCCCACTGCCTGATCAGCCAAAAAATCCACGAAAGCTTTGCAAGCTGGATCGCGTAGGTAAGCTGAAATGAGGTCGCTGAAACTTAGGGTGGGAGTTTCACCGTAGACTTCGCGCCAGGCTGGTAGCAGAACTCCTGAATCTTTCCGCAACCTAGCGTAGAACTCCTTGATTTTTTTCAGTGTTGTGCTCATGTTCATCGCGGTTGAAAATAAGACTGAAAACTTGATTTAAGTTGGAATTAGCGTAAAAACCAGATATGGTTTATCTGTCAATGGGCAAATGAGAAATATCCTTAATTAAAGTAGCTATTATTGGAAAGCTGAAGGATAATGAAAACAAGAACGGCATCTGGAGTAATGCTAACCCTGCTGTTAACGAGCATGTTAATGTTGGCTTTTAAAATTCACCCAGTCAAGGCAATTGGGACAATTTATATCAGAGCTGACGGCTCTGTTGACCCGCCAACAGCACCAATTTGGAGCGTTGATAATGTTACCTACACTTTTACAGTTGACATCAACGAGTCTATAGTTGTGGAGAAGGATAACATCGTGGTTGATGGGGCAGGCTATACCCTTCAAGGAACAGGAAGCGGAATAGGAATAGACTTGGTAGAAGGGAGCAACGTAACAATTAAGAACATGGAAATCAAAGCATTCGACTACGGCATCAGGCTCTTTACGTCTTCTAACAATAGTATTTCTGGGAACAAAATAACAAACAACCTGCGTGGCATCCTGCTCAATGATACTTCAAACAACAACAGTGTTTTAGGAAACAAGATAACAAACAATGAGTATGGCATCGAACTCAGGTCTTCTTCAGACTCTAATAGTATTTCTGGAAACAAGATAACAACGAACAATTGGTATGGCATCTACTTTTTCGGGTCTTCTTACAATAGCGTTTCTGGGAACAAAATAACAAACAACCTGCGTGGCATCAAGCTTGAGTATTCTTCAAGCAATGGTATTTCGGCAAACAACATAATGGCAAACAACGAGTATGGTATCTACTTCAGGTATTCTTATAGGAGCAGTGTTTCAGGAAACAACATAACTGCAAACGGTGACTCTGGCCTCATGCTCAAGTTTTGTTCAGTCTATAACAGCATTTCCGGAAACGACATAGTAGCAAATGGGGGGTATGGCGTAGAGCTCAGGTCTTCTTCAGACTCTAATAGCGTTTCTGGAAATAATATAGTGGCAAACGGTGATGGCATCTACATCTACGATTGTTTTAACATTACCATTTCTGGAAACAACATAACAAACAACGGCTACGGCATCGAGTTCGATTTGGCTTCAAACAATTCTATTTATCATAACAATTTCATAAACAACACAGTTCAAGTCTACACCGAAAACTCTGTGAACATTTGGGACAGTGGTTATCCTTCTTGTGGAAACTATTGGAGCAATTATGCAGGTAAGGATAAAAATGGCGACGGTATCGGTGACACACATTACGTTATTGACGAAGATAATCAGGATAACTATCCGCTCATGAGCCCTTGGAGCCCATCGTGGAGCCCTAAAACTCCAGTTCCTTTCTGGATGCAGTGGTGGTTCTGGACAATAGTAATAGCGGGAATCGCAGTATTAGCTGGAGTCTCCTACTTCTTGAAGAAGAGAAAGCCACAAACACCAACTGTTCCTCCACTTCCCTCAGAAGGCACTGTATAAAACATTCTTTGCACAGCATTAAGCGTCGCAGGATGTGCACGCTGAAAACTCATCAGCCAATTGCGTCATCAAGCCGTTTAAGCTTGAAGTCTTTGCTCTCTTTTTTGCATTTCATTGTTGAGGTATTCGAAATACTCCCATATTCTTGGTTCATTAAGCTGTTTTCTAGCACCTTCTGCTATGGGCTTCATTTTTCTCCACGCCCTCTGGGTCGCTCCCGTTAACAGGTCTTCAACTAGATCTATGTCTATCAGTTTTCTGCGAAGAAGAACGCCGGCGCTTTCAAAGAACATGCCGACCATAGTGGTTGCGATGTGAGCTGGGCTTTCAGAGAAGAGTGGGCCATACCTCTTCACATAGTCGTTGTAGTTCTGGAATTCCAGATTAAGAAATTTGAACCTTGCTTCTTGAAATTCCTTGCTACCGAAAGTTGAATAGAGTCTGATGACGAGGTCTGTTTTTCTCATTTTGACTAGATTTCGCAGTTGTAAAACAGCAAAGATAACACCTGCCACAACGCTTGCAGCTGCAATAACTATCGAAAGTGTTGATATATCAACCATTTTTTCACCTCTTTTCTTAATCGCCGATTATTTCATCTCAAGTTCGATTAAAGATTTAGGAAAGAGTTCGGTGAGGGCGCGTCCTTTCTCTGTGAGTCGGTAATACTTGGCTGGAAGGAAACCCTTCTCAGCAACGTGGTCGATTTCGATAAGATGGATGGCTAAGCAGTATCTTAGGTATCGATAAACCTTCTTAAGGTCAAAATGTAGGCTGCTGTGGTAGATTTGGTAAATGTTTTTTGTCTCCCTCCGAAACAGATTGAGGAACCTAAGGACTTCTAGGAAATCGCAGTGCTTAGATCCTTTCGGACGCCCTCTACGCAACCGCAACACCTTTGCCGAGACGCTAATCTAACCCAATTATCTTGTTAGCCGATATCCTCCCAAAGGAAAAATGCGCGAAAACGCTATCAAGTTTTTTAACGCTTCCATGCAACCTATGCTCTTTGCCAGAGATTTTACTCAGCAAGAAATGTGACTAGGCGAAAAACCTTTATTCAGCCAGATATTTAAATCCAAAACACATTTTTATGCTAAAACTGCCGTTACATGCTAATGTTTCAGGGAGGTTTTGTCGAGCAAAAATTGTGGTTTTTCTTATTCAAGAAACGTTTTCTCCGTGTGGATTTTCAAGTTTTGTAGTCAATGTAATAGTCAACTTGCCTCTTTCGCGTTGAACTTCCATGTCTAAGTCTTTATCCAAGAAGGTTTGCAGAAGCTCATGAAACTTTTTGGGAATGTTCAGGGAGTAGACCCTGTACTGATAAACTGATTTACCGTAGTACCTCTTCTTCACGAGCCTCTTTTGTATCCGAACCATCGCTTACTCAACACTATAGACTTTCGTATCTCAAATGATGTTTAAAGCCTGCGGAGATCAGTATTTCTGGGTCGTGCACTGTGCTGAGTGAAACTGAAACTTTTAATTGGTGAAAAGACCCAAAAGCTGAAAGTGGAGCTGTTAAGACATGAGAGAGTCAGAGATCAAAAAGTGGCTGGGAAGCATTCTTGAGGCTTGGGAAGACTTTAAGGAGTTGGAGAAGGAAACGAATCCTGACAAGCTTGTTCAGGAAATTTGTGGGTTGTACACAAAGAATGACCTTGCTAGGGCTCTGTTGATTCTGAAGCCCCTTGAAAAGGCTGAGCAGAGATAACTCATTCAAAGCTGGTTTTAAAGCAAAACATGTTTTTCACGATAATTTCTTCTTTTTAGGAGCAACCCTCCCAGTTTCTTCGGTGAGACCTTCAATGCCGTTTGGTAAGTGGGCTAGCTTCGAGGATTGCGTTCAAGACATGATGAAGACGCAGAATTACGATGAGGAAACATCTAAGAAAGTTTGCGGGAAGTTACAGGCTCAACTTGGGAAAGAAAGCTTCAGCTGGGTCGGCAACATCAAACCTTTTGGCAAGTTAATTCGTGGAAAGGCCCTCCACCCTCTGAAGACGGAGCACCCGGAAGAGTGGCCAAGCATCCGCGTCTACCTTGAAGAGGAACTGCAGAAAAGCGCCCACACACTTGCTGGAAAACCTCTACTCATTGACCACATGCATCCCTTAAGTGGCGAAGTTTTGACCGCAGAATACGAGGACGGAGCCATTGAATACATTGCTAAACTAGAAGACCAAGATGTGCTCAACAAAATCCGAGATGAAAAAATTCGCCACTGCAGCGTGGAGTTCGAGTGGAAAAGCCTTGAAAATGTGGATGGAGTCGCGCCGAGAGGCATCAATTTTACGGCCCTCAGCCTTCTAGAAAATTTTCAGCCCGGGGATCCGCTCAGTAGCGTCGAGATTTGGGAAGCCATAGTTAAGCGGCTGAAAGAAACTAAGAACGTACATGTGAGGGAACAAGCTGAAAACCAAGAGTTCATTTTTTACCAAATTCGCGATCCAGCTGCATTTCTTGAAGAACGTTTCTCCACAGCATGGATAGACCAAACAAACGGAATCCAGGGCATCTACGGTCGCTTACGCAGTGACCCTGAAAACCCCCAGCCCATGGCGCTCCTTTTCATGAAAGCCAAAGACTGGACCCTTGAACAGATGAGGGATTGGCTTAACAACCATCCGCAATATTTGAGAGCTCCAAACGAACCAGTTGCTGCCGTAGGCGTTCAGCCAGTACAGCCAGCTGGTGAAAAGAAGCCTCTAGGTGAGGCGATAATCAGCCCTTCTGAGCCGTCACCATCCGATTTGATCAGCAAGCAGGAAATTCTAAGTCTTTTGCCTGAAGAATGGATTGTCCGTGCCTGGAGCTATGGGCCTCAGCTACTTGTTCGCCAGTTGAGGCATACACTTGAGTCAAAGTCATCTGGCAACAGTGACCGGGAGTAGGTAAGGATGAACTTGCTGAAACCGCATCAAAAATGGAGGAAGTTGAATGGCTGACTTATGGCCTGATGCAGAAGTTGGAGAAATGATAAGCGATGGAGTAGTGCACAGCTTTGAGGCTGCTACAGCCATCACGAAGGGCGATTTAGTTTACCTCAGCGCTGACATGAAGGTCAGCAAATGTTCTGCAGCTACGCAGTTCGCCATTGGAGTTGCATTGAAAACAGTTGCAGCTGGAGAGTTCTGTCCCGTTTGTGTTCGAGGCGTGGTAAAAGTTACGGCTGGAGGAATCATTGACCGTGGCAAAGCAGTTCAGACAGACGCCAACGCAAGAGTGATAGTGTTGGCTGATGGCTCAGCTACATACACTGCTGGAGACATCCCCGACAGAATCGCTAGAGCGGTTGGCATTGCTCTACAGACCTTTGCCAGCGGAGACACGGGACTAATCCACGTTGACAAAGCATAGGTGACGACCATGCAATGTCCAAAGTGTGGTTTCGTAGCAAATTTCGTAAAACCAAAAAGGTAAAGAAGGGATGAGTATGCCCAAACTTTTCGAAGCCATCGTGAAGGATCAGGAATACCAGCCAATTCTGCCCGATATCCTCAAAAGGGCTAAGTCAAACCTCATGGTGAACGCTGTCATGAGGGAGGCACTCCTCAGCGACGCGGCTGGAGCCCTTGGAAAGATGCATGACGTTGTGGTTGAAGCCGCAAAACCAGCCTTAATCGGAAGAGAAATAATTTGGGTCTTACCAACTACCGAAACCCTAGTGAGATTTCCAAGGGCTAAGCTTGGTAAAGCCCACAGAACCGCTGAGCTTTCGCAGGTCTGGATCACCCAGGAAAAATATGACACCGTGGACGTCAAAGCAGACATGGAGATCAAGGCGGGAGCGGAGTATTCCAAGAAGTTTTTCGAGGACGCAACATGGGGCGTTATGGAAAGGCAAACAGCAGAAGTGGGTAGAGCCATTGGAGAACTGGAAACTGAAAGAGTTTTGGCTCTATACGACGGCATCGCTGCAGGTGACCTCGCCGGAGGAAGCGCATACAACGGCGCTGGAACTCTGGACTGGGCTGGTCTAGTCGGGTTCTGGAACAGGGTGAAGGCGGAAAACTTCAACGCCAAGGTTTTGGTTGTTAACCCTAAACAACTAGCTGACTTGTGGCAACAAGATCAATTTATCCATAGCTTCTATTTCGGAGGCATGGCTGACGTTCGACGAGGCATTCTGGGCGAAACCTACCTAGGCATGAAAATCGTTGTCAGCACCAAAGTGGCGGATGGAACCGTGTATTGCATTGACACAGAAGTTGCCGCCGTCATGCTTCTGAGGCGAGACATTTTAACAGAACCCTTTGAAAATCCCAAAACAGATCGTTACGGTATCGTGGCATCCGAGCGTGTCGGGCTTGGCGTACTGAAAAGCAAAGCTGTTGCACGAGGCTCTGGCTGGTAGTTTATTTGTCGCTTTCATAACCCAGCTTCCCCCTTTTTATGGTGACCATGAATGGTTGAATGGGGTAACTACGCGGAAGCGTACAAAGCCATTCACGATGCGATTAGAAGCGGCTTGGCTAATGCACCTGAAGGAAAATCCATAACGAAGATAGGTTTTTGGGAAGACGCGAACGGCGACATCAAATACATTAAGTTTTATGCTGGAGCCGAATTGTTATTCACGCTTGAATTTAGCAATGCAGAAGAGGCAGCCTCAGAAACGTGGAATATAACGAGGAGTTAAACATGGCTGAAGCAACACACTTATTAGGTTTACCCAGAAAACACAAACCCAAAGACATTAAACCGCAAGGACACGCCTCGGAACTAGATGCAGATAAAGTTGACGGTTTCCACGCTTCTGAATTAGGTGGAGGCGGCGGTCCTCATGCTACTTCACATGAGACGGGCGGTGCCGATAAAGTCCATTTTGCAGATCTGGAAAGAGACGAAGCGGACATCACTTTACATGACGCCTTCACCGATACTCCGCATATACCTCAAAGTTTGAAAGACAAGATACATGACCGATTGCACGACCATAGCTTACCTGCCGACGGCTCTCCGATTGCTGTTGTCGGAGTTCCTGACCTCCCAACTACAAAAATAGCCAGCGGTCGTTTTGGAATGGCGAGGATGCCCGACGGGACATCTGGTTATGTTTTGACGGCAAAAGGTATAGGAGTCGACCCGGTTTACGAAATTCACACCGTTGGTAAAGGCTGTAAGGTTGGGCTGAGCGCCAACCAAAGCGTTACAAGTGGAATTTGGACTGTCATCAATTACACTAATATTCTGTTTGACGATTTTGGAGAGTGGGACACTGTTAACTTCAGGTTTGTTCCTGTCCTCTCAGGTCGTTACCTAATTACTTTTGCCGTTCTGTTCTCAGACATGGCTGATGGAACTGATGTTGAAGCCAGATTCCAACAAACAACCCCAACTCCTTTAGCTTTGATTTATGGTTTCAATCGCCCTGGAGGCGCTGGTTTCATGAGTATTTTCGGTGCCAGTGTACATGAATTGGTTGCTGGTCGGCAGTATCAGCAATTGGCTTATCAGGTCAGTGGTGCCACCAAGACTTTGGGTGGTCATTATTCCTATAATTATTTAAGTATTGCCCGATTGTTTTAGAGTCTCCTTTGGGGTGATTAAACGATGAATGCTAAAGTAGGTTACGCTCAAGGAAAATGCCCTGTTTGCGGAAAATTGCTGATAAGAAAGAGGCCTGCAGATCTGGCGGTCTGTGATTGCTACGAGTATTGTAATCACTGCGGACTGAAGATGACTCCATATGCGCCGGATTTGACGCAAACAACCTATGAATCTGAGAAGGGCCTCCACGTCTTTTACGTCTGCAATAATCACACGCCGCCCTACTATTCTCGACAGAAGCCAGTGGAAGTGAGGTTAACGTGACTATACTTAACGAGAAGATTCGTTTGGCAGAAGTGGTTCTGACGGTTTTGGAGAAGGAACCCTCACGTTACACACCTTTGCTTAAGAAGTGTATAAGCTCTTGCGGGTCACCACACAAGTTCAACTACTTACTAAAATGGCTTAAGGAAAAGGGCTACGTAGAACCAGTCTTGATTAAGAAGAAAAAGCACTGGAAGCTAACCGAAAAAGGACTTAAGTTTCTGCGAGGACTAATTTAATGACTCTGAAGGGTTAAGCGTGATGCTTGCATCAAAATTCGGAAAGTTATCCCAGCAAGAACGAAAATCTTAGCTCAGTGTTTACTGTCTCCAGTGAAACCGAATATAACAACTTTCCAAAAAACTGAAATAATGTAACGCCGATAAATGGTGCATATCAATTAAAGGAAAGGGGAGAAAATGAAAAGAGTTTTGTTGACAGTACTTCTCTTAGCGATTCTAGTAATGGCGGTAGCCCCGATAAAGATGACGGCCTCACGAGACACTTCAGTTAAACTGTCTGCGGTGGCGTTAGCACAAGGGCAAGGCAGTGAAGATCCGCCGGACTTAACCCTATCATCTGGAGACATTGGTTTCACGCCCTCAGAACCTGTGGTAGGAAAGACTGTTACCATAACCGCAACCATCCACAACATTGGAGACGCAAACGCAAAGGATGTGCTAGTACACTTCTCTGCTAACTCTACCTCCATAGGGGAAGACGGAATAAAGGTGATTCCCAAAGGGCAAAGCAGATCAGCTGAAATCGGTTGGATTCCCAAGGATACAGGAAAATACATAATCCGTGTCGTAGTTGATCCAAAGAATACGATAGCCGAATCTAATGAGGGAAACAACGAGGCGCCTAAGACCGTAGCAGTCCTCGAAGCGGCACCGCCTCCACATGCCCCGCCTCCGCCAGCCATCGAATACGAACTTTTCATCGAAATAGATTACATGGAGGGACACGTACCGACGCCAGAGGTCTTAGAGTACATTGAATGGTACTACATGGGCAACAATCCAAGCGGTGAGTCAATCAAAGTGACGTTCTACGTTGACGACGTTGTGCCGCTGGATCAAAGCGTATCATACACAGATTTTTGGGCTATTGAGGTAGCCTATAACAATATGGGCGATGATGCTTATGGCACAGGCGATCCTATTTTCGGTACGAGCGGAGTGTACTCTTCTAAGTGGAAGTGGGTTCTATTCGGCACTGTAGTTGAGGGGCGACCTGGCGTGGTAGGGTATTGTTACATAATAAAGCAAAGAATTGGCCAGTGGCGGTGGGATCTGTTGGCCGGAAACTACATGTTCATAGCAGATGAGACTGCTGAGAATTGGACGACAAGACAAGACCCACCGATAGAACCCTATGGGGCAGAGGCAGTAGCCTTAATGCACGAGATGGGACATAGCGTAGGCATAGCCAAACTAGATTCAAGCGGAAAAGAGGTCTATGACCCCGACCGAGGCAGCGTTATGAGCTATCTATCGACTGCTAACGCAAAGCTATATTGGGCATGGTACTACAGCGACGACTACTGGGCCACAAGAAACATGGAATACTACGAGATGCCGAAGTTAACTTAATTGCTTTGATTTTTCCGCTTTAATTTTTCTAAATCGCTTTTTTTCATCCGTTTTTTGCGTAAAACTGCTTAAATAGTGCTTGTTTTCTTTAAATCTTCATAGAGTGTGACTGGATGGCTAGCGTTTCACCAGACGACGTTAGAGACGTAATCAACGTGTCCTCAGCTGAGGTTCCAGACGCTAAGGTTTTGAAGATGATTAAGAGGGCTGAGGTTACGCTTGAGCTGGAGACTGGTCGAGAAATCGATTATGGCAACTGCACGGACTCGGAGAAAGAGTTCATCACTGTTCTGGCCGCAGTCTACGTTATATGCTACCTCACAGGAGGCTCAGCGGTAGGCCTAAGCTTCTCTATTGGAGATCAGAACGTAAGCGTGCTTGGTAGGGCTCCTCCGCTCGAGGTTTTGCAAGCCGAGCTGGAGCGCATGTTAAGGAAAATGCGTGGACCAGCCTTAAAGAGGGTATAGAATGGGAACAGTTCCAACCAGTTACTACCAGTTCATCATCGACTACGCCCCATATTTCTATTACATTCCAGGCACAGGCGTAGACACAGAGTGGGGCAGGGGTCCAGCCCCAGCAGCCCACGCCATCGATTTTCTCTACGAAGCTTATTACGATCCACAATTTGAAAGCAAGAAAACGGAAATTTACAACAAAATTGTGGCGTTAGCTGATTACCTTCTTTCCATTCAATGTAACGACAACTTGAAACTGGCTTATGGCGGTTTCAAAAGCAAGGATGGAAGCGATTACTATTACTCTATCGATGCGATGCGAGTCATTCCAGCCCTTTTGAAAGCATTTGACCTAACGGACACAACTGCATATTTGGACGCTGCTAAACTAGCTGGCGGAACCTTCCTCTACAACATGCAGCACAAACCAAGCGAGTTAGGCCAGCATGACAAGTATTACGGAGGATTCGCCCAAGCAATCACAACAGCAGACGCCTGGCTCCCAAACATGTACATCATCGATCTCTATGGCCTTATCGGACTGAAAATGTTGTACGACCGCACTGGCGAATCAAAATACAAGGCGATGATTGACGACGCTCTAGACTTCTATCGCGAAGGGTTCAAGGACCTATATCTCTATTATAAGCCTCCTCCAAGCGGAGACGGAAAGTGGCATAGGATAGGCTCATCGGAAAACCAGGTCTACGACGACGACTTCAGCTACGCGTTAAACGCTCTCTTCTGGTACGAAGGGTGGAGCGAAACAGTTGAGAAAGTTTACAACCTCATCAACGCGATCGGTCCAAGCGCAGACTACCCAGCGTACAATTCAGCTGTCTGTTGGGCAGGCTACATCGACGTTGCCAGCAGAAAACCAGCCTGCGAATATTACGATGCTGTAACTTCAGGGATACTTTGGCATGTTAGAGCTGGTTATGACGCCTTATCCCTAGAGTTCAGCGTGAAAATGGTCGGTTTACACCAGGACGAGTTCATGTACTGGGGTCCAAAATTTAAGGACTACAGCCCAGTGGAAAACAAGAAGGCAACAGTCACCGTGTCATGGCTTTCCCTTCTCTTCCTCAAGTACAGCGCAGTTTTGACACCGTTCACAAGAATCCTGCGAAAACAGGGTGAAAGGGTGACTCTCTACCCGGTTAGAGAAGCTAAAGAATCTGTTTCTTACGGCGAAGAGCTCACCATTGAGGCCATTGTGAGCCAAGCTAGGCCAGACGAGATCGTCATTGAGCCCGGCTACATCGTGAACGATTACATCACCATCCACGTTTTCTCAGCAATCCGACACCACGACAAAATTGAGCGACAGGGCATAGCCTACGAAGTTGGCCCCGTAGAGGACTTTCGTTTTCAAGGAAAAACCATGTACCGAAGAGCGGTTTGCAGGAGGCTGCTCGGCTAATGCCTGAAACCGAAGATCCAACCATCTACTGTTCGCCTTCTGGTAGTTGAGGAGCATCTTAGCCAGCTTTTGAGCGATGTTTTATCCATGCAGTTGCTAAAACTTTTCTAACGTGAAACTTTAAATCTTTAGCTGCCCCCATCTAGCATGTGAGTGGAAATGGGCGAGGTAGAGAAGCTTTTCAAGGATGCTGAGGAACTATATAGAAGAGCGATAGCTGAAATTGGAAAAGACATTAGAGATGCTGCTGAGAAAGCTTGGGCTGCTACATTGAAGTCAACAGACGCGCTTATCTTAGCCAGAACTGGTGAGAAACCCATCCGTAGCGATGTCACAACTGATAGACTACATGAACTCGCCTTAAAAGACTCAGAAGTGGAGGCGTTGATCGGCCGATATCACACGAGGTCGGACTTCCTCCATGGACGATGCTTCTACATGGGTGTATGTCCACCGGAACCTGTTAAACGCAGGATTATTGAGACGAAGGAATACATTGAAGATGTGAAAAAACTAGCGTTCAGCAGACATAGGCACAACATACGCTAAAATTTTGGTTGGCAGCTTATTTCTATTTTTCATGAGTTTTTAACGCTTCACTTTTTCAGCTTTAATTTTTCTAATGCACTTTTTTTCGTCTTTTTTTTGCGTAAAACTGCTTAAATAAGGCTTGTTTTCTTAAATATTTCCAGAGTGTGGCTGAATGCCTGAAACTGAAGATCCAACTACAACGCTTGTTCGCCTTCTGGACAAAAACATGAGGGTAGTGAAGGAAGACGGTTCCTCAGCCAGCGTTCATGTTAGCGCGGAGTGGTATGACCGGGAACTCCTCAGACATTATGACGGCCAGGTGACAGTTGGTCTCGACCGCAGTGAAGATCAAAAGCTTGGGTTTTCAGCAGCATCCCGCAGACGGGTTGGCTACTCCCGAGTGAACGTTTGGGTGATTGATAAACCGGGCAGCGTTGTTGGCAGAGACTTGCGGAACAAGCTTCGTGAGGAAATTAACCGCATCATAAGGGAGAAGAGGACGAAGCCAAACGAAACTGACTGCAATTTTCTGGGTGTTGGGCAAGCTACAGGGACTCATAAAGCTTATCACGCTGGGTCAGGTGGCGAACTAGCTCCAGGAGACGCAGGGTGGACCGAACTCACAAACACTGAGTATGAGAAACTCTGGTACAGCGAAGACAGTCGCTTCAGCCGCTTAACTTCTGTCAACCTAAACTATGCCCAGCTGCTTTTCAAATTCAAGGTGGAACCAAACGAGAAGGTTGTCAAAAAGATTGTGTTGAAGTTTGAGGGTTATGGGACTGCCCCAGCTGGAAACGGAGTTACAATTAAAGTTTGGAATTTTACGGCTTCAGCTTGGCAAAACGCCCAAGCTGGCACAGGTGGAGTAGACGAAACAATCACGATCATGTTAACATCGTCCTTAACCGACTTCATCGATGTCGACGGCTACATGTATTTGCTTGCGAGAACCACCAATCCAAGTAATGGTGTGACAGCAGCTGCAATTTACTGCGACTATTCTGAGTGTGGGATAACTGTTGAAGGCATCACGTATGCAGACATTGTTTCTTATCGAGATGAAGATGAAGTGCGCGTTAAGCCGTTTTTGTGGCGCACCGAGTTCACAGTCAAAACCTGGCTGTTTGAAAATGTCATGGTCATGTAGGAGAGGTGAGAAAAAGAATGGCTACACCAGTTTATGGCGCGCATGAGGCAAAAGTCTACTATGTGGAAGAAACAACGTACGGAGTAACTCCAGCCAACCCATCAATGTTGGGCATAGCAACAGCGGAAAGCGTAGAACCAGCGCTAGATCCAGGGCTCATAAAAGTTCGAGGCATCGGGTCCAGAGACCTAAACGTTATCAAGAGGGGGTTGAGGCATGTGGGACTTAAAATAGCGTATGCTGTTCCTAGCACAGCCCCCATAGACTTTCTCCAGCACATCCAAACGCTGAAGTCGCTGAGCATCGAGGTCTTCTATGAGAAAACAAGCGGAATCATTGATCTATTGCATAAGGGTTGTAGATTCAACCGCCTAACGGTTGAGTGTTCTGTAGAGGATGTCTTGAAAGCAACAGCCGAGTTGATCGGTCAAGACGTGGCTGTGGGAACCACCAAGATCAGCGGCGCAACATACGGCGACTACGCGGGAGCCGTGCCCTTCTACGAAAGCTATGTTAAGAAGGGCGCAACAACGCTGGAACGTGTAACCGACTTCCGGTTTGTGATTGAGAACAACCTGAAACAGGTGCCAGTAATCCGCACCACCAGCGGACACCTGCTCAAGTACCTTCCTGAGCGACACCGAAACTGCAGTGGCGAGGTCACCTTTGAGTTTGAGAGCAAAGAAGAGTTTGAAGATATCATTAACGACACTGAGTTTAATCTGGAGTTTGGATTGGGAGGCACTCGCAAGGCTGTTTTCAGCAACTGCAAGTGGGAAAATGTTGGAACACCAACACGAATTGAGGATCTAGTGGCTTTGAAAGCCCCCTTTGTCGCCAAAACCGTGCTTATCAGCTGAGAGGCTGCTGAAGATGAAAAAAGAAACTGTTCAGCTTGACGACCAGTTTGGAGAGGAATACGCTGGCAAATACGTTTTTCAGGAGATCAGCTGGGCTAAACGCAGTCGCATAATCCAAAAGCACACGAATTATCATCCAGTGACAGGACAGGTCCTCAGCAGTGATTTTGTGGCGGTTCAAGCGGAAACCATCTGGGCTAGTTTGAAAGAGCAGCCTGAGAACAAGCCGATCACACTCGGGAAGTTGCTAAGCGAAGAAGACGGCATTCCCATAGGGCTCGGAGACCTTTTCAGCCAAGTTGTTAATCGGCTGTGCGGCGTGACCGTGGAGGAGACAAAAAACTCGTCCGGGCGATGAGACATGGCAAGCCACACCCAAGCCTCACCGACTTCAGGCTTTGCAAAGAGTTCGGCTGGACACCTTTGCAGCTTGCACGTCAGCCCGCGAAAACTATTGAGGAGTTCATCGTGATTCTCAACGAGATGGATAAGCAAGCCGAGGAAGAGATGAAAAGATCGGAGCGAGGTGTTAGGCGTGTCCGTTGAAATGGAGATGCACATAGACGGGGTTCCAGAGTTGAGGGAGAAGCTGAACCAGTTAGACGACAACATGAGACGCGATGTCCAAGACGCCATGAGATTTGAAGCAGAAGTCATGAAAAACGTTGCTAGGGCGAGTTGTCCAGTTCGAACTGGTCGTTTGAGGGACAGCATCTTCGCAAAGGTTGAGGAATGGACAGTTAGGCTTGGTGCGGTCGCACCATACGCTGTTTACCAGGAGTTTGGAACTCGTTATGTCCAGCCTCGCCGCTTTCTGAGCAACGCCGTTGAGTCGAGAATGCAGAGCTTGGTCAACCGAGTCAGTCGAGCCATAAGGAAAGCCATTGGGGAGGCTTCTGCAACATGAGTTTCCATGAAATGGTCATTACGGTGCGGGCTGTGAACCGAGCAAGTGCACAGTTCAGCCGCATTCAGTCTGACGCTGAAAGCTTGACCACCCGAATTAGATCGCTTGGCTCTGCGCTTGCTGGGGTTGGTGCTACAGGCGTTGCTATAGGTCATATTGCTCACCAGTTTGGCATTCTTAGTGCTGAGCAGGCTAGGGCTTTCAATTCTGCAATGATGGTTGTTTCCGTTATGGGCGTGTTTATGAGAACCAGCTGGGGTGTTGCCATAGCCCAGAAAGTTTACGCTGCTGCTTGCTGGATTGCCACCGCAGCTCAAAACGCCTTAAACATTAGTTATGCAACTTTCCTAGCTTTAACCGGCGTTGGCGTAGCTGTGATTGTTGCGGCTGCTGCTGCCATGTGGCACTTCGCATCTCAAATGAACGCTGCAACCGCAAGCGTGAAAGAATACAATGCTGCTGTGGCTGAGACACCTGGCTATGCTCGTAGTATTCGGAGGGCTGGGGAAGAAGATTATCGCCGGAGAGGAATAGAATATTGAGTGTGACTTTGCCAGTCGTCGCCATAGTTTTCGGTTCCGTCACCCCTCCACAAAGTGATGTTAGAGAGTTGCGAGTTCATCTAGGATGCACAGATGAGGTTTCAAGCTTCGACTGTCTACTCGCCAATTTTGATAAGAAATACATGGTGACCTACCCAATCAACGTGGGCGACGACGGAAGCATAAGCGTTGGAAGAGGAGCCAACTGCCCCTTAATAGCCACTGTCCGCGTTGAGGAAATCCAATGTGAATCAACACCAGTTGAAAATTACATTCGGGTTCGAGGTCGATGCTGGGGCGAACGCCTTTTCAGGCGACAAGTAACGAAAACCTATGAAAACAAGAAGGGCGAGGAAATCGTTAAAGACCTGATTGACAACTACGTGGGGTTAAGCCATGCCCGCAACTCAACTGAGCTTGTAGAAAACACTGATACCACTTATACCCTTCTGGAATATGAGAACACTCCGGTCTTCGACATCCTAAAATACATTGCTGGAAGCGCTGATAAGGCAGGAGTCATCGGCTTCGACTTCCGAGTTGAACCAGACGCAAAATTCGCGTTTTTCCCAAAAAATAGCAAAACTTCACCCGTAAGCCTATCCGAATGCATCGAGGTTTCAGAATATCGCAAGGACATCCAAAGGGTTCGAAACAAAGTCATAGTTTATGGCGCTGCGGAAAAGGCGAGACCAGCCGACAAGGATGCTTGGACAGAGTCCTTAACGCCTACTGATGGAGTTTGGAGCGTCTATGGTGGAGGTTCAACCCTCTCCTTAGATAGCGCCGACAAGGTTATGGGGTCGTACAGTGTTAAAACTTCTGGAGGAACAGGCACAGGTCTCGTCTTCGCTTTTAACGCTGGCAAAGAATTGGACTGCAACCTAAACCCAAGCCTAACTTTTCAGGTTAAAACAGCGTCGGGATATCAAGATTTGACTGTTGAACTTGAGGACACTGTTGGGATGATAGTTCGCAGGTATGAGAGGGTTCGCGATGGCAACTGGGTTCTCCAGAGCTTTCTTGTTGGAAGGAAGAACAGCGACCAGTGGCAGCACAGCGTGTTTAACACTCAGCCCTTCAACTGGACTAGTGTAAAAAAGGTGAAGCTTGTTGTGAGTACAACAGTGGGGGTTGACCTACGCGTTGACAATCTGTTCTTCAACAAGTGCCGATGGAAAGCCGTCGAAGAGGATGCGGCTAGCCAAACCGTTTATGGTTTGCGTGAACTTGTTGAAGTTGACGAGGAGCTTCACAGCGACAACGAGTGTACCCTGCGAGCTAAAGCCCTTCTGGCACACCTAAAAAACCCAGCAGAATACATAACGGTGCGAAGCGACGTCATCGACTATGGCACTAATCAGCTATTGCCAGGGGACAAAATCCACGTTACGCTTCCAAACGAAAACATAGACGCTGATTACCGCATCATAAGCGTTGAATACCATGTTATGGCGGCGGAGCAAACCCTTGAGGTCACCCTGGAGCTTGGAAAGGAGCAGTCCCTGCTCGCCGATTATCTTTACGCATTAAGGAGCAAAACTGGAAGCCTAAGTCGCTACAAGGGTGGACGCTACGAAGCAGTCTAGAAAACTTTGGTGACAGCTATGAATAAGGACTCGCTGAAGCAAATTAAACGCCTGCGGATAGGCGATTACGTCCAGATAGACTGGCACGACGCCTACAAAGGTGAAATCCGCATAGACCAGCAATCGGAAAATGCCAAGGCGCAGTTCGAGGTTCCAGTCACGTCCTGGGGCGTCTATGTAGGAACCGTTGGACAGAAAAAATACGTTGTTTTAATGCGAGACCGCTTCAACCTCAATGAGCTAGCTGGAATAGACGACATTGACCATAACGGCATCCCAGTCGGCATGATCGACGAAATCACCGTTCTAGGCCACATAACTTTGCCAAAAACCTTCGCTTTGAGGCTTAAAAACTGGCTGGCTAAGGCTAGAGTGAGGAAGAGGAAGGGACGGCTAATCATCCCTGCAGAAAAGGAGAATCCAGATTGAGGGACCTCATACGCAAAGCGTTAACCAAAACAATTTCGGTGAAAGAGGGCCGCAAGAGAGCTAAGAAGATTCAGATAGCGCCCAGTGACAGCCTCGTCTACGGGATGTACTTCGCCATCGTTGCTCTGATCTCTTTAACAATTCTTGAAGCGACGTACATGTATGTACTCCGCAACTTCAGCAACGAAATCTTCGCAGCCATCACAGGGCTCACTGGCACAATCCTAGGCGCATTCTTCGGACAAAAAGCATGAGAGAGGGAAAATGGCTCGCGGTAAACGTTGGACCCAACAAGAAAACAGGCTTTTAACCGAAATGATCGAGAAAGCCATGACCGTAGACGAAATTGTGCGTAGCGGAATGTTTCCAAATCGTACGCACAAAGCTATAACAATGCAAGTTTCAAGGCTCAAGGGAGGTAGCATTGTTACTCAAAAGCAAAAGTCTATTGTTACTCAAATCAGACCTATCGACATCATCAGCCTCGAAGAAGTGTTGAAACGATTCAGTGATGCTTTTCAGCAAATTTGCGAAGCACAAGAGCTATCTAAATTGGAGCTTGGACGTTACCGCATCATTTTTGCGGCTGCCAAGGATTACGGGCCGCTTTTAGCGCATTATGAGAAGGTGAGTAGAGTTGAGGAGGAAGTGGCTGAACTTCGGAAGATGGTTGAGGAAATTAAGACGCAACTTGCAGCAACAAGTTGAGGATCTCCGATTCGAACTGAGCAAACTCATGGAATCTGAGAAACTTGGTTACCGAGGAATGGATAATGTCGAGTTCGCGAAAAAAGTTTTGAAGATTAAACCTTTCCCGTACCAAGCCAAACTTCTGAAAGACAATAAAAAACGTCTCGTTGCATGCATGGGGCGCCAAAGCGGAAAAACCACCACTATTGCGATAAAAGCTATCTATTTCGCGATCACAAATGATGGCGTAACCATTTTGATTACCTCGGCGAGTTTGCGTCAAAGCATGATTATGTTCAGCCGTATCAGCTCCTTTGTGTTCACTACCCCGGTTAGAAACCGGGTTATACGAGCCACTCGAACAATCATCCAATTTGATAACCGAAGTGAAATTATCGCTTTGCCTTGCAGCGAGAATCTGCTTAGGGGATACACGGCGCACATGGTTGTAGTGGATGAGGCCGCGTTCATTCCAGAAGAAATTATCATTAATATTTTGTATCCGATGCTGGCCACAACCAACGGTAGCTTGATTTTACTGAGCACACCTTGGGGCAAGGACCACTTTTTCTATCGCGCTTTTATGGATCCCGACTTCAGCGTCCACAGAGTTAAGTCTAGTGAATGTCCGTTGATTCCGGAGAGCTTTCTGAGAAAGCAACAGCAACTTATGACCGCTGAAACGTATAGGATGGAATATGATGCTGAGTTCGTTGAGGCGGCAACTAGCTACTTCACCCAGGACCTTATCCGTGCGTGCATCGTCCCTGAGCTTGAACTGCAACACGATCTAGAAGCAGTATCCACTTACACAGGGGGCGAGTTTTACGCGGGCTGCGATCTTGGCAAGTTCCAAGACTACAGCGTCTTCGTTGCAGTGAGGAAAGAGGGTCAAACCCTTCAACTCACATTTTTGAAAGAGTTTCCACTTGAGACGCCTTACAGCCACGTCATCGGCTTCATGGTCCGAGCCAACGAAAAGTTCCGGTTCCGGAAGATTCTAGTCGATAAAAGTGGCGTCGGAGGAGTCGTTGCAGAGGAGATCACAAATCAGGGACTAATGAATGCGGAAGGCCAGTCGTTCACCGTTCAAAGCAAGGGAGAGATGTTAGGGTATCTAAAAGTGAAAATGCAGCAGGGACTACTGAAAATGCCGTATGATCGCCGGCTCTGTGAACAAATCAATGAACAACGCTACGAATACACCAAATCCGGCCAACTGAAATTCTGGCACCCAACCGGCTCACATGACGACCAACTCTGGGCCTTAGCTCTCGCTTGTTTTTCAGCCAAAGAAACTGAGCCCCCAGGAGAACTTGTGAGGGCTTACTAACATGCGACAACGAGAGTTTTTTAGGATCAGAAAGGTTTCGAGAAGATATGACAGGCGCACGGGCAAATTTATCATCAACATCACCTATAAAACTAAAACCGACATAACCGATCGAACGATTGCCGTCTCAGAGGCTTTTGGGCTAGGCGTTGACGAGTTTCAGAATCACGTCATTTACGATGATGTGGAGCTGAAGATTGGACCCACAGACATTGTTTACATAACAGGAGAGTCTGGATCAGGCAAGAGTGTGCTGCTGAAGGCTTTAGAGAAGGACTTGAAGCCCAAAGCAATCAACATAGCCAGCACTGCTGTCGACCCTGACAAACCTCTCATCGACACGGTTGGCGAAACTCTTGAAGAAGGTTTGGAGCTTCTAAGCCGAGTTGGCTTAAATGACGCCTTTCTTTTTGTGCGCCGTTACAATCAGCTGAGCGATGGGCAGAAGTATCGTTACCGAATCGCAAAGATGATTGAGGCGGGGAAGCAGTACTGGGTTATGGACGAGTTCTGCAGCACGCTAGATCGGGACACCGCAAAAGTCGTGGCTTTCAACGTTCAGAAGCTGGCGAGACAAGAGGGCAAAGCTGTTCTCGCAGCCACAACCCACACAGACCTATTCGAGGATCTAAAGCCCTCAGTCCATATCCACAAGAGGTTCGGCAGAGAAATCGAGGTTCAGTATTTTCCCAACGAAATTAACAAAACCTGCTCTTTGTCTAAGGAGATGTACGTCGCTGAAGGTTCTAGAGAACACTACGAAAAGCTGGCTGGGTTCCATTATAGAAATGCGAAAGGCTTGGCTGCCGCCCAAAAGATTTTCGTTTTGAAGCGAGGCGACGAAACCGCTGGTGTGATTGTTTACAAGTATCCTACTGTCACAACTTTTGGGAGGCGCAAAGCCTTTGGCAGAAGCCTTTCCATTGAAGAGATAAACCGCGACCTATCACTAATCTCACGTGTAATTGTCCATCCAAAATACCGCACGATTGGATTAGGCGTCAGGCTGGTTAAGGAAACACTGCCTCTAGCAGGTAAGCCCTACGTCGAAACGGTTGCAGTGATGGCGAAGTACAACCCCTTCTTCGAGAGAGCAGGAATGCAGAAGATCGTGGAATCAACGCCATCAAAGCATGTTTTAAACGCTATTGAAAAACTGCGATCATTGGGGTTTAATCCAATCCTGCTTTCAAGCGAGAAAACGAACATGCGAACGTTGGAGAAGATGTCAAAGAAGGAGGTTGAAGAGCTGAAAACCATCTTGAAGGCTTTGTGTAGACGAGAACGCGGATACGGAAGGCGCCTATTAAAGACTAAGAGCGTTTTTCCAAAGCCAGATGAAATATGGAAGGCGATAGAGGAAGCTAGCTTAGAGAGGCTGGCGAAAACCCTTAGAATCTTGAGCTTCCTAGCTCAAACAAAAGTGTATTTAATTTGGAGAAAAAGCGTTAAAGGACGAGCCGAAAGGAGTTTTAGCCCGAGCGTGGTGGCACAGCCCGCTAATAATGCGCGTGCAAATCGATGCTGAGGCTGTAAGTCTAATATAGTTCTTTTGAATAATTCCATGCCTTCGGTGATAGAAGTGGCTAAGCTTGACGACGAAATTGTTTCATTGCTAAAGGAGACTGGTGCTCCAATGACGTTGAAGGAGATTGCTGCTAAACTTGGGAAGCGGGAGAAAACTGTTTTTAAGGCGTTGCAGAGACTTTTTGAGAAGGAGAAGCTTAACTGCTTTAACCGACAGTACAGTCTCACAGAACGTTAAGAGCCAAAAGAAGATTTGTGAAATCATTGAAGCGCACAACTTTCATTTGATACAAGCTCCTATTAAATCGGTTTCTGTTCTTTCTTCTTCAGAAAACTTTGCTTTACAGCCGCTATGTATTCAGCGAATACTAGGTCCTTCTCTTGATTATATTTAACAACCCCTCCAACTTTTTCATAGAGCTGCTTCATTATCAGAATCTCAAGAGGTTTAGCTCCGATTCCAAATATTTTTTCAATTGCTTCGGCAAACTCTTCAATTTTGTAGGGGATGTCCCGCCTTTCAATCTTGAAAGTCTTTTCCAGATGGAAATATAACGCCTGCCTAGAAGAATCACCCAGCGAAGAAAGCCCCTCATCCACTGCTTCCAGCAGAAGCTCTTCGAAACCACTGTTACGCAACGCAATTCCTCTATGTCATACTTCATAACGCACTTAAAGACGTTGACATATCATTTATGAAAACTTAAATTTTATTCTCAGTCCCTATGACAGAACAAAATCCGAATTAGACTCGAACCCGATACGTGGGGTTATAGGTGGTCTATAAAAGAAAGACACTATCTAAGCTAGGGCTTGATCCGGACTGATTCACGAAGATAACTCATCGTCTCAGAGTCGATTGCTGAAGCAATCTCTTGGTCGCTATCTCCCCGCCTAATCCCAATCTTCTTCTCAGTGGGCTCAATGTGATTCACGTTAACCCTCCTCCTTTTCACCCCAGTCACCTTCTGAGGACCCGTGACGAGGACGAAGTTCTTGTCAATCACATCCACAATCACACATTTTCGTCCAGCCTCTCTACCCGAAATCTTGACACAGATCCTCCCAACTTCAATCACCGTAAAAAATCCCCCTTAGCCTTTGAATTAGAAATCACAACCATATTTATAATTTATTAAACTTTCCCAACACAAGACGATCAATAACCATACACAACGCTTGGAAAACCTCTTCAGACTCCAATCGATTAGTGTCAAGTATCAGATCGAAGGGTGAGAAGTCCTCTCCAAGATCAAAACCATACAGCCTCTTGTAAATCCTCTTGGTTTCCCCGTCTTTCTCCTCCAAAGCACGGAGGGCCTCCTTAACACTGATGCGATCTCTCCTTGCGAGTCGCCTAGCCCTTTCTTCCGGAGAGGTTTCAAGCCAAACCTTAAAGGCTTCCTCCTTCAACAGCCAGGGCATAGTCCAGCTGTCTAAAACAACGTTTCCCCGTCTAGCCCATTTTATTAGCTCCTCGTCCACCCTCTTGTCAAACTCTTGATCTCTCTCCCTCTGCTCAAGAAAACTCCTCCCCGCTTCGGTTTCCCACCACCCCCTCTCACACGGCTTGTACCCGGATTTGACGGCCAAGGCCTTCAACATATCCCCGCCGGAGAGATACCTAAGCCCATACTTTTTAGCCAACCTCTTAGCTGCCGTGCTCTTCCCACACCCCGACATTCCAGCCACACAGATCACAATCCTCCGTTTCCGCCCTTTCTGAGCCATGTCTAGGCACTCCTTACCGCCTGCTTCAACAATTCTCTAACACAGTTGTGGCAGAGCTGGCCACCGAACACGCGCTCCGGCCTCCCCTGACTCGCGGTAAGCTTTCGGAGCTCCAATGAAGTTGAGCGGGGAACACCTGACAGGGGTTGACCACACCTGGAGCAGCGTGAAATACTGGTTTTCTCCCGCTTATAGTGGGTTTTGATGCGCCCTCCTGGCAGTTGGAGAGAGCGGCGTTTCCTGCTTCTCGTTCGTAGGGAGGGTCTAGGCATCTACTCAGTCGCCCCCATCCCCAAACCGAACAACCGTGAAAAGAAGATTCCAAACAGCATAGAGCAGAGGAGGTACCATGAGAAGAAATCTAAGTGAAGAGGACCATCAAACCATGGAAGGTAAGCAACGGTTACTGGACCGCTGAAAGGAGTTTCAAACAGTTGCCAATAAAGAATTCTGCCAGTTATGAAACCCCAGATGACAAAGAAAAGGACCATAGTGATGGGAAGAGTTTTCATCTGTGAAGTCGAATGCGAAAGCATCTTGGACTGAAGTTGTTTAATCCGCTTTTCTTGTTTTTTAACCTTTTTAAGCAGTTCCTGGTCGCCACTACGCATTGCCTTAATACGGTCAGCGGTCCAAGCGTCAATCTCCCGTTTCCAAGCCCTAACCTGTTTAAGTTTCTCCTTATCGGTGAAGAGACGGTTAATCGAGGACACGAGGAGCGCGAGAAGCAGAGAGATAACCATGACAAAGATAGTTGAAGCTGGACGAACTGCCAACCAATCTGGAAGCATACAATCACCCCAACAACCCTAGAACCTCTTTAGCTGCTTCAACCTGTTTTCCGCTGGGGTTTTTAACGATTTTCACCGAGGCCCCAGTCAAGACCGAGCAGGCAGCAGCCATAAGCCTCGAAAAAAGAAGTTCCTCCGCTACTTCACCTTCCAAAACCTTGTCTCTCCTCCGAGTTGTGTCCTTGAACCTGCGAGAAAGCACCTCGTGTGGCTCGGCCTCAACCAAAACGAAAACTTCTGGGTTCAAAAGCTTCAACACCGGAAGCGGTAGACCCGCCAAATGCCCTTCCAACGTTTTTATCGACATGTGGGTGTCCACAAGAATGTCTCCCTCAGCGTCCACTGCTCTCTTGGAGATAACCCTCGCAGCTTTCGCCTGGAGGTCACGTTGGAAAGACAGCTTAGATTTCCTCAACTCATCCCTGTGGAGGGACTCGCCGCTCTTCTTGGAAAGCTCCACCATGACCGTTCCAAAGTTTATCACCTTAACCTTTCTCCCAGCCCGCTCAGCAAGCTTTAGGAGTTCGTTGCAAACTGTTGTTTTGCCCGTTCCAGGTATCCCTGTTACAACCACAACCCTGCCCAAAGGTCATCCTCCAAGAAACTGGCGAAGGGCTGGATACATCTCCGCAATTCGCTCCTGCATTAGAAGCTGGTAATACTGATATAGGATGCCCACGGACAACAGAACGCCCATCCCTGACCCGAAGACCCCGAAGAAGTCCGCAACCGAAGCGATCAACCCCACTATGATTCCTCCAAGTATTGCGACCACTGGAATGTAGCGTTTAAGAAGAAGCTCGATGGGTTTCTGGGATCTTCGAAACCCTGGAATCTGCATCCCGGAGTCAACGAGTTGTTTCGCCACGGTTCCCGGACCCAAGCCCCCTACCTCAAGCCATGTGATGGAGAACACTATGCAGAACGCAATCATGATGCCTGTGAATATCATCGCTCGTAGTGGGTTTTCCATGACCTCCGACGGGTTTTGAGGGGAGATCACATAGTAAACGAGGCCTCCTATTGGTTCGATTCGACGTTGTTCATTTTCTGTTACCCATCTGTACTGGCCGAAGAGGTTGAACCAAAAGTTCGTGTTGTTTTGATTGTAATTGTTCCAAATGAGTTGGGAAAAGAAGTAAACGTTTGCGAAAAGAGCCGCGGCGAAAATCACTGGTAGGTTAGAAACGTACAGAAGTTTTATGGGGTATCGACCGCGAAATCCACGATAGCCAGCATAGGCTATGGGAAGCTCAACCCTGACCCCCTCAAAGTAGATCACGACTAGAAAAACGACTATCGTGATGAAAAAACCTAGCATGGAAGGTAAATTTCCCTCCCTAACTAGGACATTCCACAGAGACTCACCGCCCAAAACTGTTTGAGAAAGTGCAATTAAAGCTCCGTAGCTTTTTCCATCCCCCACTGGAGGAGTTGGAGCAATACTGGCCCACAGGATGTTTTGAGCCACCCCCGCCATGATAAATAGGCTGATCCCGCTCCCAATTCCCCATCCCTTCTGTATCAACTCGTCGAGAAGCATCAGCACTACCCCAGCGACCATGAGTTGAATGAAGATTATGATGGACATCCTCACATCCGTAACTTGGAAAATCCCTCCAATTATGTACGCAGAAGCTTGAAACGCAATGAAGATTATGGAAAAAACCTTGCTAGCAGCGGTGAAGAGAGCCCTATCTTCAGGATTGGAAAAGTCGCAGCCTACCATCCCAGATCCAGCGAGAAGTTGCAGTATCAGCCCCGCAGTTACGATGGGTCCGATTCCCAATTCCATCAGGGAACCTCGGTGAGAGGCAAAAATAACCCGAAGGAAACGGAAGGGGTCTTCCCCGCCTAACCCAATGCCGTAGAGGGGCACCTCACACATGACGAGGTAAAGTGCGAGTGCCATGGCAGTCCAGAAAAGCTTTTCGTTAAACCCTACCTTGCGCTCCGGCGGCTTAACCTCGGGCATGAACCTTGAAAGAGGTCTGAACATTTGGAGAAATCTTCCGGCCATACGCCTCCCTTCGCCTCCATCTATAAGGCAAATAATGATCCAAAGTAATTAATTTTTAGTCTCAACGATCCGCTCTGTTTCCTTTATGATTTGGCCGCCAGCCTCCTGCACCTTTTTAGCTGCCCCTTCTGAGTGGGACGCAACCCTAATGAGGATGGGCTTGGTGACGTTGCCCGCTCCTAAGAGTTTGTCGTATCCTAGCTCGTCGAGATCTAGGAAAACTTTCCCTCCTTTCTTTTTCAGCTGTTCTTCTGCAGCTAGTCTTTCAACAAGTTCCTCCAACTTTCCCACGTTAATGACGTTAATCTTTTGGCCTAGGCTTCGCGTTGATGTGAATCCCCTTTTCCCGAAGTAATCAGGCTCGTGTTTCACTACGTAGGTCCACCCGTGCTTGTGAAGACCCGCCTTTCCGCGGCCTCCCCTCATACCGCCTCCCCTGTGCTGTCCAACCCTTCCGTAACCATGGGTTCTTGAGGCACGTCTCTTTCGAGTTTTCCGAAGTTTGTGGGGGGACAAACCTTTTGCTTCCTTTACCCGTATTTCCAACTCGCACTAACTTTTAAATCTTCACTCCCTGTTCTACTCGTCTCAAGGTTAAACTGCTAATATATCGTTATATATGTAAAATGGAACAACCTTCTCTAGAGTGCATAGGAGAGAATTATGAAAAAAGCATCAGACATTGACGCCCTCAGAGATGTCTGCAAACAAATTGAAACAGAAGGTCAAGTGACTGGCGTCCATCTTACGCGGCTTTCTGCGACGTTTGGCTCACGTTTCGTGAAGGCTTGGGAGGCAGTGAAGGAGGGGAGGATAAAAAAATACGTTTTTAAGCCTAGCGGCAGGGTTGTTTGGATCGTGGTTGGGAAGGGGCGTGATTACCTAGTCATGCCAGCTGCTGACTTCTGCTCCTGCGAAGACTTCTACTTCCAGTTTGACAGGGGTCACCTCTGCTACCACATCATCGCACAGAAACTGGCAGAGGTTGCAGGTCGATTCGATCTGATAGAAGAGGAGGACAGCTTCTACGAGGTTTTGATAAGGGAGTGGAAGGCAGTTGAGACGAGGGTTTCCAAAAAGCGCCAGAAAGAAGAGGAGACTACGCCTTGAATGAAACAGAAAAGACGAGTGATGAAATTGAGGAAACTAAGGGATAACGATGATAAATACGAAGATTGGATTTTTGTGTTACCTGAAATAGTATCAGGTATGGCTTTGCTTTTTGTTGGCTGGTTCTTCTTCTACTGGGGAGCATGGAACTATCTCTCTGGATATGGTACCCGTCCAGCGGGGTTAGAGTATCTATTGATGGGTTTTGGCGTTTTCCCGATAATCGGGGGAATCATTATTGCCTTATACCTTGGGAAAAAGCTGAAAGGTAGACCTCTGAGAAATATTTCATTGACGTATTTGATTGTTACCCTAGCTCTTCTTCTGTTAGACCCTTTCAGAAACTTTGTTGACTTCTTCATGCCCATAATAATTCTTAGCAACGTAACTCTAGACATTGCTTTCATCATATGTTACTTCATGAGGAGAAAATCTTCATAACTTCAAGTATCCAAGAGCAGCATATATTAAATAGGTTTTTTCCCAAATAAAGGGGACGAGAGGACCACACTATGGAATTGGGGTCATACTTCGGGATGATCATCGACATCCTAATAGTGCTAACCTTCTTCGTGTTGGTTTTAGCCTTCCTCTACATGGTCTACAGCAAAGAAGAAAAACCCGAGTAATTCTCTCATCCTCGTTTCCGCAACACAAGAAAAAGAATCACTCCCAAAATCGTTAAAGCAACAGCAAGCACAATCGCCCAAAAGGAGTGTGGCCCCGCACCCAGCACTATTGGAATAGGCCCCACAAATATTATGCCGCCGAAGGTTGCGGGAGCTCCAAAGAGGACTGCAGCGATCATGACAAAAATCATTCCTACAAAAATCAAGAGGAAGCCCAGAAGAAACAGTTTAAAGGGAGCCGACCACGGGATGGCTTCGAAGGCTGGAGCCTCCCGCTCAGCATGACTGTAACAGTTTGAACAGAACCACATGCGCGGCTCCAAACATGCTTCGCAGACCTCTCGCCCACACCTCTGACAGACGTACCTTGCCCTGTGCTTGCCGCAAATCTCACACACCTTAACTTGCGTAGAGAATCCTCCTTCACCTTAAAACATAGTAGTAAAATGCCATGACAACCAGCACAAGCACGATCAGAACTACGGACAGCAAAAGAAGCGTTCTCACAGATTCTTTGTCGGTGCCGAAGACAATTGGTAAGGGACCGATGATCACGGCTCCTCCTCCCCTGATTTTTCCTTTGCCCCTTATGGTGGTGAAAAATAGGAGGACAACGGCGACGAAGGCTATGAGGAAGCCAGTAGAAATCAGTATCATACCTATGTTGAATAGCAGTTGATTGCTCATCCACCCATTCACTTCTTCAAGAATTTAGAAGTGTGGGTTTAAATAAACTTTAATAGCGACCTGCTATTGTCTGAGTTCCGAAAGTTGTAGTGAAAGGGGAATGGGTTTCGAAGAACTTGTGGAGCGAATTCTTTCGTCTCGAAGAGAACTTACGCGTGACAAGGTTCTTCGAATGATTGAGGAGAAAAAGGGGACCGCCGAAGGATACTTCACAGACGAGGTTGCGGCGCGCATCGTTGCCTTAGAGCTTGGGGTTGAGGTTCCGTGGTGGGAACCCTTCCGACCAGAGGTTCTGATTCAAGACCTTGTTTCCGGCTTAAACGACGTAACAGTGATGGGTCGTGTCATAACCATGTATCCAGTTCAAACCTTCAGCCGCCCAGACGGAACAGAAGGCGGGTTTGCGCGCCTGCTCATCGCGGACAAGACCGGAACCTTGACAGTGATTCTCTGGGACGACAATATAAGCCTCCTGGAATCCAAAAAGGTGAGGCAAGGACAAATCATCAAAGTTTCCCACGGGTACGTGCGGGAGGGACTAGACGGAAGGTTAGAGTTACACGTCGGGATGCGAGGCGAGATTCAGGTCTCTCCATCAGGCGTGGTGGAAAGTGAATACCCCCATGTCACACAGTTTATACAAAAGATTAAGGAAATAACTGGAAAACACAAGGAGGCGAATGTGCTCGGGATTGTTCAAAGCGTCCACCCAATATCTGATTTCAAGAGGTCAGACGGAACAGACGGCAGGGTCAGAAGGTTGCAGTTGAGAGACGAAACCGGGCAGATAACCGTCGTCTTCTGGAACGACAAGGTCGACCAATTGGGCGAAGTGAAAAAGGATGACTGCCTCCAACTCCTGAACCTTAGGGTGAAAGAGCAACTCGACGGTCGAATCGAGCTTCACGCTGAAAACAGAGCGCAGATCCAAACCCTCACGAAGGCACCACCGTATCTCGAACTGCCCCTTGCCCTCCCCACACAAATTAGAAAGGTAGGGGAACTAAAACCGAACATGCGAAATGTAGACGTTTTAGCTAGAGTCGTGCACACAGGGGAAGTCAGAGAGTTTAAACGTCCAAGTGACGAGAAGGGACAGGTTTCCTCACTTCTGATAAGAGACGAAACCGGAACCATAAGCCTCAACCTCTGGGATGAAAAGGCACCCCTCTGTGAACAAATCCATCCAGGAGACATCGTGTTGGCTGAGGGAGCCTACACTCGCGAACGATTTGGAAGGATAAACCTAAACATTGGAAGACGAGGAACCCTAAGCTTAAACCCCAGGTTGGCGGAGGCTGAGAGGCTCCCACCTTACGAAGAGGCAATAGTGAAAATAGCCGAGGTTAAGGAGGGTGGACCATTCACTGTTAGGGGAACGGTTGCGGAGACGCCCACGATTAGAGAGGTCGTTACAGCTCGAGATGAGAGGGTTAAAGTTGCCTCCTTCGAGTTAACAGATGACACGGGAAAGATAAAAGTCTCAGCTTGGAGAAGAATGGCAGACTTCGTCAAGGACCTGACAGCTGGAACTCAAATTGAAATCAAAAACGCGTATGCCAAGAAGGGCTTCGGAGACCAGCTGGAACTCACCACCCGCACGTTCACATACCTAGAGGTCTTGTCTAAACCGGAAAATCACTAACCTGAAAAAATGCAATTGCGAATGCTCTGCTAAAATTCATGATATAAATTAGCTAATAGAATAGAAAATAGCGACACAATGGGAACTCTTCTTCACTACTGGCTTAAAATAAGCGGGCTGAAGCCTTACTACTTGGATTCGCCTTTACCCACCGTTATTTCGATGGTGGAGACGTTGGACTTTTGACCTCCCTCCCTAGTTAGTTCTTGCGTGCCAATCTCGATGTTTTTTATCCCCAGCCCCTTCACAAAAGCTCGTCGAAGCAGTTCAACGGCGTCAACGGCCGTGGTGATTGCCCGTCCCCTCGCTTTGACTACAACTTCGTTTTCGCCAGCGTTGAAGAAAGTGAGGCATGCAACAACATAATTCATCACTGGTTTCCTTCCAATCAGAACAACGTTTTCAGCTGGTTTTTTAGCCGCTTCTTTGGCCGCTTCTGCTGTTTCTCTTTTTTCACGTTTTACAGGTTTTTCAGGTTTTTTCTTCTTCTCCTGCTTTTCTTGTGCCAAGTTTCTCCCTCTAGTTGACGGCAACATTCATGTAAAGCTACCTTATAAAATTGGATTGTACCCTCTTATAGTTTTCCATGCTTCACTTATTTCGTTTCTAAACGACATAGCCGTCCCCTTCTGGGCTCAGTCCTGTCAACTATTGCTCAACTCACATTAGTAATTGCTGTGTCAGATCCATTAATCGCTACATTAAATAACACGGCGCCAAGCGACATGGTTAATCTTAAGTGTTTGTGGACATTCTATGCATTTAACACTCTTATAAATGGATGAAGGAAGGGGGAAATCGAAAGGTGACTGTGTTTAAAGAGGTTAGATGGCACGGTAGGGGCGGACAGGGAGTGTGGACCGCAAGCGAATTGCTCGCAAAAGCCGCTATACACGAGGGAAAATACATCCAATCGTTCCCGGAATTCGGACCTGAGCGCATGGGAGCCCCAGTAAATGCTTACACCAGAATCAGCGACAAAACCATCAACTTGCACTGCGCCATTTATACGCCGGACATGGCGGTCGTCCTCGACCCAACTCTGTTTAAGACGGTTCCCGTGGCTGAGGGACTTCCAGAAGACGGCATCCTAATCGTGAACAGTCGAGAAAGCCCTGCCGAAGTTCGGAAACGACTAAACCTCGCCGGACGTAAGGTTTGGACCGTTCCTGCAACGGACATAGCGGTTCGGATGCTTGGGAGACCAGTCGCTAACACCGCTATGCTAGGGGCAGTCGCAAGGGCTTCGGGAATCGTGAGTCTAGAAAGCATAGAAAAAGCTGTAAAAGAACGTTTTCCACCAAAAATAGCCGAGAAAAATGTTGAGGTGGTAAAGGAAGCGTATAAGGAGGCAACATCGGGATGACCTTTAAACAAAAGGGCTGGAAAGAAATTCCAATAGCTGGAGTGTGCTGGACGCCAACCACGGAATACCTCACGGGAGACTGGAGAACATTCAAACCAGTACTTGATCCGGAGAAATGCAACAAATGCCTGCTATGCTACGTTTACTGCCCAGACGGAGCCATCGAATGGAAACCAGAAGCTGAGGAAATCGAATTCAACTACAAATACTGCAAGGGATGCGGTATATGCGCCAACGAGTGCCGCCAAGAGGCCATAAAAATGGTTCTTGAATAGAGGAGGAGCTGAAAAGAAAATGGCAGTAGCTAAGCAAAAAGTGCTTGCACTAAACGGGAACGAAGCAGTAGCCTACGCCGCGAAACAATCCGACGTGGACGTTGTAGCCGCATACCCCATAACGCCGCAGACCATAATCGTTGAAAAGTTCAGCGAATACGTGCACAACGGAGAAGTGGACACAGAATTCATATGTGTAGAGTCAGAGCACAGCGCCCTAACCGCATGCCTAACCGCTGCAGCAACCGGAGCGAGAACGTTCACCGCGTCGGCATCCGCTGGCCTGGCACTGATGCACGAAATTCTGTACGTAACGTCAGGTTGCCGAGCGCCTGTTGTAATGGCGATAACGAACCGAGCTTTATCCGCCCCCATCAACATACACTGCGACCACGCAGACAGCATGGTGGAACGAGACGCAAGTTGGATACAGATCTACGCTGAAAATTCACAGGAAGCCTATGACTCCACCATACAAGCGTTCAGAATAGCCGAGCACCCGGACATACTCTTACCAGCCATGGTAATGCTAGACGGGTTCTTTCTTAGCCACACGCTGGAAAGTGTCAATGTGTTACCTGATGAAACCGTTCGTAAATTTGTTGGGACGCGAAAAATACCGCTTGTAAGAAGTCATGAAGGCAAACTGGTGCCGTTTAAGCTGAACCCGGAAAACCCCGTAACCATGGGGCCGCTGGACCTGTACGATTACTACTTTGAACACAAAAGACAACAAGAAGAAGCAATGCAAAGAGCCATACAAACAATCAAACAAGTACACGATGAATACTGGAAGATAAGTGGGCGCAGATATGGAAACGGACTCATTGATCCCTACCGAATGGAAGACGCTGAAATAGCGACCATATGCATAGGATCAACAGCTGGAACAACCAAAGTAATTGTAGACCAGCTCCGCGCCAAAGGAGTAAAGGCCGGGTTACTCCGCCTACGAACCTACAGACCGCTCCCATCAAAAGACCTAACAAAAGCACTGGAAAACGTGAAAGCCATAGCGATTATGGACCGAAGCCACAGCTTCGGAGCCTACGGAGGGCCAATATTCCATGAAGTGCGCCATATTCTCTACGACGCCCCAACACATCCGCAGGTAGTCGACTACGTTTACGGACTGGGAGGAAGAGACATGCCGCAAACCCTCATACACGAAATCTACAAAGACCTTCAAAAAATCGTCAAGACAAAACGAGTTGAGAAGCCCGTACAGTTCATAGGAGTGAGAGAGTAAAGGAGAAGAGAAGAATGATGTCAGAATGGAAATTCACAATAAAGGACCTCGCAGAAAAGCCCGAACTTCTGATGTCTGGACACCGAGCGTGCGCAGGATGCGGACCAGCCGTTGCGTATCGACAGATATTGAAGGCTGCACGAGGGCCAGTGATAGCAACAAACGCAACAGGGTGTATGGAGGTTGTCACAACCATCTATCCCTACACAGCATGGAGAATCCCCTGGATTCACACAGCTTTCGAAAACGCGGCTGCCAACGCGGCTGGAATCGAGGTTGCCCTAAAGGTCATGAAAAGGAAGGGAAGGCTCGAACAAGACCACGTTGATGTAGTAGCCTTCGCAGGAGACGGGGGCACATACGACATTGGTATACAAGCCCTGTCAGGGGCAGCTGAAAGGGGCCACGACTTCCTTTTCGTCCTCTACGACAACGAAGCTTACATGAACACTGGCATCCAAAGGAGCGGCGGAACGCCCCACGGTGCTTGGACAACCACCTCGCCTGCTGGCCGCGTGATCCCTGGTAAGCCAGAGTACAAGAAACCTATTGCGGATATCATGGTTGCCCACGGCATCCCGTACGTGGCAACAGCCTCACCCGCCTACTGGCGAGATCTAATTGTAAAGACCCGAAAGGGCTTGGAGGTTAAGGGCCCCGCCTTCCTACACGCACTCGCGCCTTGCCCACGTGGCTGGCGATATGAAACAAGTAAAACAATCGAGATGGCGCGCTTGGCCGTGGAGACATGCGTTTTTCCACTGTGGGAGGCTGTTGACGGTGAATACTCCTTATCGGCACCCAGTAAGGCTATTGCCTTGAAGCCCGAGAGCAAGAAGCCTATTAGGGAATATCTAAAGAGCCAAGGTCGCTTCCAACACTTGTTCACACCAGAGTTTGAGCACGTCATCAAAGAGATTGAACAAATCGTTGACAAGAACTGGAAACTGCTACTCAAGAAGTGTGGTATGGTGTAAATTTTAAAGAAGCACGAGTAGAACGACTAAAAGAACGCCGATCGCTGAGAACAAAGAAACAGCTAGCCTTTTGGCTTCCCTAGCCGTTTTTTCAGCGAGAAAGCACAACGCCCCTATCTGCTTTTCTCCAATAACCCTTACGCCAGAAATGGTTTCCGTGCGCCATGAAACCTCCACAGGCTCCAGATTGCTTAACGCATTCATCGTAGCCTGCCGAACATAGCTAATCAGTTTTGCGTTGTCCATAGCCTCGCCGACCGGATGATAGCCGCGCTCCGTTAATACGACGCCGTTCACCGAGTGGGTGTCTGTAGTAAGAACTTCACCGTCAGCGATGCCGATGTCCTGAAGGGCTGACAGGATTTCCTCTCGCAGCCCAGAAACCATGTTGTTTCCGTCAATGGTTACATAGGCAGTTGTTTGGTCGCCAACCCTAGTTGCGATTACAGTTATGCCTCCGAGCCCCATACCCTCCTCAAGACCAAATTCTTCAGGAACAATCTTTGCGGCACCTACTTCAAAGGGAGCGCGCTCACAGCTCAGCGCCTCGTCTAGGCTGCTAAGCGCGGCTTTTCTCAGGGGCTCCAGTGCCTCTTTGAGATTGAAGGGACCCTCAACGCTGTTGTGGGCGTCAATAACGATTGCAGAGGATAAATCTCTCTGTTCAGCCTCCTTGACTATGTTCAACTCTAACTCTTGGGGCAGGTCCTCCATGGTTTTTGGTGAGAGGGTTAAGGTGAGGAGGGCGCAGTTCCCAAAAACTTGGCAGCTTGCACTTGCTCCTTTTTTCCCAGCCCGCATAAATGGGGTAGCACCAGAAAAGAAGGGAGAGAAGTTAACAGAGCTTAGGGCTTTTTCCACAACCCTTTCACTCTGAAGTTGAGACGAGAGGTCAAGCTCGTGCCCAGCCAACCCGTGGGGAACAGAAACCACGCACCGCAGTTTCTTTTCCAACGCGTTTTGAATCATGTAGGGGAGGAGACTGCTTCCAACATTTCTGAAGGGACCTGAGTGAAGCGCTGGAACAACGATCACCGTCTTAATCTTTTCACCAGCCCTGAAAGCCAGCATAGAGAGCTTTAAGTCTCGTTCGCATCCAAGCCTCTCAAGGAAGCCTTCAAGCGGGGCGCTTAGATTCTCCGTCCAGTTTGCCATAAAAGCCTTAAAGAGAGGGAGGGAAGCTATTCCTAGAGTTCTTCGGCCAACACGGTTCACAAGAAAAGTGAAAAGTGAAACCGCTAGCACAGCGATGAAGACGAAGATAGCGGAGAGGGAAAAGAAATCTGCCTTTAGACTTCCTATGACAGAGCCCATGAAAAAGATGGGAATAGTGCACAGTGCGGGTTGCAGGATAGATGAAATGAAAACTCCTTTCCGATCAGCAAACGACGTTGTAGAAAAAACCAACAAGCGAATGATGAGAGCAACAGAAAAACCAAGGATGAAGAGTTTAACCCAGAAAATGGGGTTTTCGAGGAAAACGCTGAGGAGACTCCCAAGAAAGATGAGACCAAACCATGTCAGACAGGAGAAAAGGGAGAGAGCGCAGCAACGCCTCAAATTGAAAACTGGGTCGTTTCTCATAAAGCCACTGTAGATTATTAGGTCTGCCAGCGAAGCAAGAGAAAAGAAAGCTATACCGAAAATCAAGCCCAAAGCCAACCCAGAGGTAGTGGGGCGTAACAGAAAGATTGTCAGAAGCCCGCCGAGCAAACATAAAATGCAGAGCCAGACCACGATTTTCTTGTGGGATGGAAGCATAAAGAGGGATGAATAGCGCTCAACCACCCTGCTGACGTACTCGTCTAACGAATCGTCGGAAACCAACCGGGCACTCACTTCCTGATAAGACTCTTCAATGCTACACTCAAAAAGGTTAAGGTTGCGAAGGATGCTCATGCGAGTTAAAAAGCAAAAACGTGGCAAAAATGTTACTATGGCTATAGAAAATATACAAGAAATGGGAGATGCGAAGATTTTGCCAGAAAACTACAAGACACGAAAAGCGAGAAGACGGCGTTTACCCCATTTTTGGGAGACCTAAAAGGAAAAGATGGCATTATTTTGTAGGAAAGAGGAAAAGGAAACTGAGCCGCATGGAAGTCGAACAGTGGGAAGTAAGATAAGGTTTTATCCTTGATTGTCATACCAGTCTGTGGATGAACCGTGTCTGAAAGTCGCCTGCCGCCAACTGTGTTTCAAATGCTTGAAAGAAACATAGGGCGGAAAATAATAGCGATTTTAGATCCTTCTTATGGGTTTGAGGGTACGTTGGTCGCTGTTACATATGCGCCGCCTGGAATATGGCTCTCTAATGCCGACGCAATAATACTGCGGGCTACGATAGCTCAGCCTATACCTCAGGTTGTGGGTAAGGAGCATAGAAGTGAAGTGTTTATTCACCTTAACTCGGTTCAACGCATTGAGGTTTTACATAAAACTGAATAAACCGCCAACAATCTCGCAACAATATTTTGTTAGGAGGGTGCGGGGGTCATCGAGGTGAATAGAGTGGGAGAAGTCTTCCGCTGCAATGTTAATCCACTTGCCCGCACCATCTGTTTTTATACAAAATTAAATAAATAAACTTTGGGTTTTTTTATAGAAGAAATTCTATACAAAACTTCTACTGTTACTAAAAACAGGAGTTTTAGCCAAAATCTTCCTATAGAAATGGTAGTTTGCCCAGGGCATAGAGTTGTGCAAGGACACAGGCGAGTATTAACCCTACTGTTAGGATTAGGACTAGTTCGGGTTTTATCCTTATGCCTTGGGTTTCCTCTTCGAAGAAGCGGAGTAAGCCTGCGCTTGCTGCTGGCATGGGTGCGCTTTTTTCACGTTTTTTCTGTCTTTTGCCTTTGCTTTTGCTCAATGGCTTGTCTCCGAAACTCTATAGTGGGAGGGTTTATCTAATTAATGTTGTGTTGTTTCTCTCTCTTTATTTTTGTAGATCCCCCTATAGCCCCCCTCTTCTAGAGGAATGCTTTATTGATGTGTTGTGGTCCGTTTAGTTGAGGAGAGCTCCTAGGATGAAGCGAGTTGGCAAGGTTACTGTTTGGACGATAGGTCATAGCAACAGGTCTGTTGAGAAGTTCCTGGAGTTACTTGAGGAGCATAAGATTAGGACCCTCATTGACATACGCAGTTTTCCAACTTCCAAAGTTGAGCATTTTAAGAGAGAGAAGATGGAACAGTGGTTGCCTGAGCATGGAGTTGAGTATGTTTGGCTTGGAAAGGAGTTGGGCGGATACCGCCGAGGAGGATACCAAGCCCACATGAAAACAAGGCTGTTTAGAGACGGAGTGAAGAAGCTTCTTGAACTCGCAGAACAGGGAAGAGCTTGCATCATGTGTATGGAGAAAAATCCTAAGTACTGTCACCGCCGCTTCCTTTCAGCGCACTTAGAGGGAAAGGATGTGGAAGTGGTACACATACTTGAAATGGGGCAGGTAAGCCTAATGAAGTTTAAAGAAGCAAAATAAGAGCTCATTACAGAGGGAGAAAGATGGAGATACGCGAGTTTCAGAATATGATGCGACGCATCTATTTTCATCGAGACTCCAAGCGGGGAGCAACCGGGACTTTTAACTGGCTCGTGGACGAGGTTGGGGAGTTGGGAACAGCCATAAAAGAAGGGGACAAAAAAGCTTTAGAAGACGAGTTTGCCGATGTCATCGCTTGGTTGGCTTCCCTAGCAAACGTTGTTAGCATAGACTTAGAAGGCGTAGCGATGAAGAAATATGATAATAGGTGTCCTAAGTGCCGTCAGGTGTCATGCAATTGTTCCGCTTAAGACCACTTTTCTTTTAAAAATAACCTCGTAGAACTGTCTCGAATAACAATATCACAAGACTCCTAACGACAAGCGCTATCCCAACCATAATAATGAGCCAGCTAAGAAAGGCGAACCAACCAATGATTTCAGCCAACAAAATGTTCAGAAGGTAGCCAGCGCCTAACCAAAAGACTGCCCCAGAAAGTGCTCCAGCCTTCCTCTCCAAGTAGTCTCCAAAATAAAGCCTCAAAATTAGAATTGCAATATAGAACAGCCCATAAGCAATGCAGAACTCAGCAACAGCTGTATAAAGAACTGGATGATTTGAAGCTGGAGCTGGAAGAAACACTTTTGGATAAACTTCCACAATCTCGAAATCCTCGAAAAACTCAACAATCTTATCGCCAAGGTTTGGGGTAGCTAGGAAAATCACACCTATGAGGACAAGGAAAAATCCAAAGGAAGCGAAACCAAGTCTATCCAGCTCCTTCGAGCGTCTTTCATCCAAAGCCATCAGCCACCACGATTAGATTAAACTACAATCACATCATTATTCTTTCTCTTTTTAAAATGCTCGCTGGTCTTCGAGGGTTTTCCAAACGAAAAGATAATCAGCAAATACCAGATAAACAAATTTACGACTAAGCGAGATGGCATGCATGAAAGTTCTTTTCGTAGAACCGCCCAAGGATTACTGGTTTGTCATGGGAGAATACCTACCACCCCCATACGGAATTCTTCAACTCGCAGCATATCTTGAAAGCAAAAACAAAGATGCGGAAATAGAGGTTCTAGACTGCCAAGCCCAGTCTCTAGGCTGGAAAGAACTGGAAAAGCAAATTGAATCCTGTGACCCCGATGTCGTAGCTTCTAGTGCACTCGCCACCTGCAACGCCTACGTTGCCGTTCGAACTTTAGAAACAGCAAAGAAAGTGAAGCCGAATGCTCTAACAGTTGTGGGAGGGCAACACTTCACTGCTACAGCTCAAGAGAGCTTGGAAACATATCCAGAAATCGACATCATTGCCCGTGGAGAAGGAGAACAAACAATTGTGGAATTAGTCAAAGCGGCAAGCAGAAACGCCTCTTTCTCGCGGATAAGAGGCATCTCTTTCAGACACAACGGAAAAATCCTACATAATCCTCCGCGGCCCCTAATTGAGAACCTAGATGAACTGCCATTCCCTGGATACCACTTCGTTGAGAATGTGGTTCATAAATATCATTTCACCGCAATGGCGGGTCCCAGAGCTAGGTATGCCTTAGTCGAGGGGTCAAGGGGCTGCCCACACCGCTGTACCTTCTGCACCCAATGGAAACACTGGGAAGGAAAATGGAGGGCAAAATCGCCTAAAAGAATCGCAGACGAAATGGAGTTTTGCTACCGAAACTATGGAAGCAAATTTCTCTGGTTAACGGATGACAATTTTGGCTTAGGCAAACGTGCAAGCGAACTAGCTGATGAAATTATTCGACGGGGCATTTCAGAGGATATCATGTGGTTCATGCAGGTTAGATGCGATGACGTTGCGAAGCACCGTGACCTTTTGCCAAAGATGCGAAAATCTGGTCTCCGCTGGGTGCTTCTAGGAGTGGAGAGTCACAGTCCATCCACTCTTAAAAAATTCAACAAGAAGACAAGCCCTGAAGAAGCTAAGTTAGCGGTGAAATTGCTACATGAAAACGACATATTTTCCCACGCAATGTTCATTATTGGAGAACGCAAGGATACAGCTGAATCAATCGCGCGTTTAAGAGAGTTCGCAAACGATTTAAACTCTGATTTTGCAATTTTCGCGATCCTTACCCCGTTTCCGGGAACTGAAGTTTTTGAGGAAGCTAAAAGGAATGGATGGATTGAGGATTTTAATTGGGCGCACTATGACATGGTTCACGCTATCATGCCCACAGAGACGCTTTCAAGAGAAGAAGTGCAGAAAGAACTCTACAAGTGCTACCGAAGCTTCTTCGGCTCTTGGAGTAGAAGGCTACGTGGCATTTTCTCTGCAAACGAAATAAAGAGAAGGGTTTACAGGTATATGGCTACTCGGGGCATAGTTAAGCAGTTTAAAAGTCTGTTTTGAGTTGTAATTTCAATGTCTCAGAACTTACTTCGAACTCCCGCCGAAACATTTCTAATAGGTGTGTCGCTTTTCGGACTGCTCCTCGCGATAATGCTCGCCTTTAACCCGCCAATGGTGCAGGAAAACTTCCCTTTGCGAAAGCCTATGATTGGTTCAATTTTCGGATTGCTCTGCATCTTAGGAGTTCTGGCAGCTTTTTTCCCAAAGCAGTGCTCCACAATGTTTGAGGAAAAGAGTGGACAGCCTAACGCAAAAAATTTTGCTTCTCATGGAACTTCACCCACTCTGCATGGACATCATCCTGACTGTGAAGGCTTTTCTGCTCATGTTTTTCGGGTAAACAACAGGACATTTTGTACCGCATGTACTGGTTTGCTTCTTGGAGGACTGATCGCTCTCGCCGGAAACGCCCTGTATTTCTTCGGTAACTCGCATGTAGGAAAGAACAGCTTTCTGGTGGTTTTGGGAGGAGTTCTAGGAGTTGGTTTTGGCTTATTCCAGTTCAAAGCTAAGAGAAGTTTTATTCGTCTATCTTTGAACACTTCCTTTGTTTTGGGAGCTTTCTTAATCCTAGCTGGAATTGACGAACTGGCTAAAAGCGTGTTTGTTGACCTTTTTCTGGTTAGTCTCAGTGTTCTTTGGCTCTTTACACGGATATCGCTTTCATACTGGGATCACAAGAGAATTTGCTACCTTTGTAACTCGGACACGTGTAAATTTCGAAAGAGACCAAGTTAGTATCTACGGCGAAGCCCGTATATAGCGCCAACAAGGACCACTATTCCAAAGATAATCACTATAGCCGGCCACACTTCTACTTTAAACAGCAAACCAAGCCCGACGATTATTATTATTAGGCCAATGACTAAGCCCACAACTGCTCCACCGTGAGGGATTCCAAAGCATTCTTCTGGTGCTGCTTCTCCTACTGCTCCTTCTACTGCTTCTTCTATACGCTTTTCAAACGACGGCGGTGTCTTGTATAGTCGTGTCCCACACTTAACACACACCAAAGCGTTCTCTTCATTCTTGGTGCCACATTTGGTGCAATAAACCATAAGTGTTCTCCCTCCTACACCTACCACTCTTCATTCAGCGAGAAATCTTTTAACACTTTTGGTGAGGGGAAGGCATATCTCCATAATGCAGGCAGACGGCTTTGACGAAAGCTAAGTCTACTAAGTTGTGTAGGGCTCGCTGGCAGATTATTGTCCTTGAGGAGGCCCTTCACTCCCACCACTCTACGCGCTTTTTCTCCCTTTTAGCGCGCTCGGAAACAGGGGCACCGCACTTAGGACAGAAATTTACATCTTCTTTTACCTCGGCTCCACACTTCCAACAGTAGGGCAATTTTTCACCTCTAAGAAATGATTGTTCATTAGCCTTTAAAAGTAGTTCCATGGTTGCCTTCAAGAACGGGTGTTCGTCAATCTTTGTTGTCCGGCGCCGGTTAATTCCCATAAGTATGGTCTGTTGCCATTCCGCACCAGTATTTTTTCAGTCTCTAGAAGATGGAGGTGATGAAGAACCACCCCATAGCTTAGCTTAGTTTTTTGCGCGATGGATTTAGCGTTTAATGCCCCTTTTTCAATGAGCAAAACTATTCGTGTTCTAACTATCAACCCCGGTCGAACATTTCTCTTTAGCGACAAGAAAGCCCTTGGATGATATGCTTCCTTCAGCATGGCTCCCCAAAACAAATTCTCAGTTCATACTGAAAAAGTTAATCACTGCTTTTAGGCGCCCACAAAGTCTGTGAGACTTATCTGCTTAGGTTTTTTGCCCTCAAACAGGGAGTTGATCTCGTCCTCAACCATCAAAAGTCTTTGATTATAATACTGGGGAAGCCCGTACTTCTGCACAAGCTGGTGAGCTGCCTCTAAGTATTTTTCGATTCCACCCCGGTAAACGGTGAGGGTTAGGGCGCCCCCGCACTCTGGACATCTGCCCACAAGAGGAAGTCTTCTGAACTTCCTGTTGCAGGCTTTGCATCGAAAGTTTTGCGTTGTGAACGCTCTTAGGTTTCCCGCTATGTCGCGGATGAAGTGGGTTGTCAGAACTTTCCTAGCCACCTTCCCAACATCCACCGCAGTAATTTTCTCCGCCAACTCGAGTTGACCGTTCAACTTGTCGATCATCCGTGTCAGTTTCTTGTACATGCTTTCGCGATTGCCCATGTTAATGTCTGAAACGGGAACTGTGTAGCCGAAGCCTTGAAACTGCGCCTCAGTGTTTAGTCGATGTCCAATAATGTCGATGAGCTCACAGACTCTTTTAGGTTCCGTTCCCTGCCATGTCTTTTCATAGAAAGCCCAGGGGTACGACGCTGCAACATCCACATCGTGGGCTTGACGCTGAACCTCCTGAGGGTTCACAACGGGAATGACAAGGAGAGGCGCATCCATTATTCCCCCTATCTGCGCTGGCAAGTAGGCCCTTGAAAAGTTTAGGAGGGTGTCTAAAGTCAGCATCAGCGTGTCCTCGTCTCCATCGCAGTCCCTACGTTTGGCTGAGTGCCAGAGGGGGTGAGCGTAGCAAACATTCAGACTGGTGAAGCCGATGATCCTGCCAAGGATACCCACAGAGGTGTGGGGTGCCAAGCCCACAACTATGTGTCCAATCAGGTCTTCAACGCGCTTGACGTTATAGTAGGGTGAAAGCCCATACACCTTCTCTAAGAGTTCGTCTAAGAAGCTGGCTACACGAACGAAATACTCCGCGCATTTTGTCGGAACAACTACGTCTTGCGCCTTCAACTCACATATCTGATCGGGACTGGTCAGCGGGTTTCCGGCGTAGTCATGGTGATATCTAAGCTCTCGAAGTTTTTCCACAGAAATATCGATCTCTTTAGCCTTGAAGTGTGTGAGCGGAGCGTTTGTGGCGTCAAACCGTATCGTCCCATCCTTGAAAACGGATAGGTTATGTCTTGCGCGCAAGATGCCCTTTTCAACAATCTCAGCTGTTTTTGTTTCGTTCGTTAAACCAATTACCCCTTTTACGAGGGTTGGGAAGGGAAGGTTGAGCCTTTTGCACGTCTCATCCATAAGCTCTTTCACATTAATAGAATGCTCCTCGTAACCTACTACAGGGACTTTACACACTGGACAGAACCCTTCTTTCAGAATTCTCTTGCATCGGGGGCAAGACTTCTCCACGATGGTTTCTGCACCGCACTCTGGACACATTATTTTAAGAGTTAAGACTTTGCAGTTGGGACAGTGACGCTTAACGAGTTCCACCTTGATCACAGCCTTTTTTGAAGCGTCTACGAGGTTTCTTTGGGAGCCACCATCCAGCCCGACTGGAAAGAGGACGTGGACGAGGGGTTTCATCTCCCTTCTCTTCGCCTTTTCTGGACGCCCCATCCTAGCGCCGATGATTGTTGGAGCCTTTGCCCTAACACTGATGCCTGTCAACCCTTGAATGATTTCTAGGACCGGTTTTGCACGGGTTATTCTGGCTTTAGAAACGCTCAATCCAAGACAGAAAGCGAAGACATGCGCCTCATCGCCCTCTATCCCAATGTTTTTTTCAACAACCCTATGCGGTATACAAATTCTTTCCAGCAGTTCCTTAACCGACTCGTCCATTGCTCCATTTATTTCATTAACAATCTCATCCTCAACTCTGGTCTGAGACTTTAAGAGCCACGACCGTAATTTTTGAAATCCCTCGGCAGAGATGCTGGACCAGAAATAAGTGAAGAAGGGGTGAAGAGACACATGGAGCCTTGAAGCCAAGGCTATCGCTTCTTTGGCGGTTGGCTTGTTTTTAAACGGGTCTGTTAAGAAGGCTTCAAGGCGAGAGGCGGAAATCTCTGCGGCCGTCGCAGCTTTCTCTAAACTCCCGTCAAAATCTCGTTGAACGACCCTGCGAAGTTCTTCACACCACCACTCTTCAGTTAGACCAGACGGAAGAAGGGGCTTATTGTTGTACAAAAAGTCGCCGAAACCCACGAGGATGTCCCCGAGAAACAGGATTTTGTCAATCAAGTTTTTTATCTGCTCAAAATTTTCCAGCGAAACGCGAACCACCGAACCATCTCTCAACCGCACAACCGGAGGCTCTATGGAGTCAACGGGGAGCACGACCCCTGCCTTTCCCGGTCCCTCGATGCGCAACTGGGTGCCAGCAGCTAGGAAGTTCTGAAGAGTCATCATGGTTGCTGGGTGGACGCCCACCGCCGCTAGGCCAGTGTTTCTAGCCCTTCCGTAACGAAGCCTAAATCCTCCGCGTCTGGACGGAAATGAGAATATGGGGCGGCCTGCGATGATTTCTTCCATGAACCCAGCCGTCTTCTTCTCCTCGATTTCTCTGATTCTCCTGAGCCAGTCCCAACCCTCAATCCCCAGCTTTTCCACAATCGTCCACACTTTTGTGGAGCGCCCTACAACCCCGTCATTCACAACGCGCAGAGCCCCGCCCCGTATCCTATTGGTTTCAATGCGGGGTAAGTTGCGGAAGGATGAAACTTCAATTGGATCGGACTCTGTGCCAGTAACCTCTACGGGAATGAGTTGGAGAGACTTCCTCAGCTCCTCATCTGAGACATGATACTGAAACCGAGCGACAGACCTCTCAAACAACCGCACCTCCTCAATGAAACGCCCAATCTCTTCCTCGGTAGGTTTGTAACGGTCCAACCCAAGCAACCGACGAACAAAGTCTCCAACCACCAAGATTAGAGCCTGTTCCGTGCCTCCGGCAGAACGCACTGGACCAGCAAAGTAGACGGCAAGATAACGGGTCCGATCAAGGTTGTACTTGATGGCTACCCGCGACACTCCTTGCAGGGGAGCAGCAGTAATGCCTTCAGTTAATACGGCGAGAGCGGTTCTTATCGCTTGCTCAGCTGCCTCACGAGCGTCCATGTGTCCAAACTTTCCGTAAACGATTTCCTCGGCTATCTTGAAGGCGAGCTCTTCTCGCGGTAGTTTCTCGCTCAGCTCTCGTATGCTCTCAGCTACGCCTGGGGGACCAACCAAACCCTCAACAAGTTCGGCTAGATCCTTCGCCACCCCGGGCTCAGGACTTAAAGCAGGGTCCAGTCCCTTCTCCCTCGCCTTCCTCGCAACCTCGTACACACTTTCAAGCTGTTCTTCTAAAGCAGACGTGTATTGCTGGTATTCTCTGCTCATCTTGACGCCCAAAAGCATCTCCTCCAGTACAGTCTCATAAGGCTGATATTGAATCTTTTTAACACGAATGGATAAATGACAGAGCTACTCTGTATGAATCCGGCACAAAACTATGGTGGACCACTTTTCTTTAGGTCGCCCTGTGGCTTTCTGATAGGCTTCCTTAGCCGTTTGCCCCCTCTTTTCGACACAGCTTTTGCATCTGCCGTGCCTCTGGTCAGATGGACCATCGCATTGAGCACAGTTGAGAAGCAGAACCTCACCCAAGCCTCGAAGGGTTGTCCACGCATACTCTCGCTCATCATACTGCGGCTCAAAATCCGGCCAAACATCGTAGAGGTCGGGGCGCCCAAGAGCCTTTTTCAGGGCGTCAAAATAATGTTCAAACGCTGTCATCACGCGCCCTCCCACCCCGTTTTGTACACTTCACCAGTTCCCCAATCACATCTCTCGCTCTTCCACCCTCCTCCACAACGGTCCCAGTGACGATAATGTCTGCTCCGGCGTTCACCGCCTCCCTCACTTGACGGCTTGTTCTTATTCCTCCGCCTACGATGACGGAAATGTTGACAAACTCCTTCACCGTTTTTATCATGTCTTTTGGTGGGGGTTTTTTGGCTCCGGATCCAGCCTCCAAGTACACGAACCTCATACCGAAGTACTGAGCCGCTAACGCATGTGCAGCGGCAAGCTCAGGTTTGTTGTATGGAATTGGGCAGGCCCGGCCCACGACGCTAACTGCACTACTATCTCCAACAATTATGTAGCCGAGCGGGATGGCTTCAAGACCAAACTTTTTGATTAGGGGAGCCCCCAAAATCTGAGCCCCGGCGATGAAATAGGGGTCTGAGGAGTTGAGGAGGGACATGAACCATATGGCGTCGGCGTGTCTGCATATGCCAGTGATGTTATTGGGGAAGAGAATCACAGGGCTCTTCACTGCCTTCTTTATCGCTTTCACAACGTCATCTAGGTGGGAAGTCGAAGTAAGAGTGGATCCCCCAACCATGATGGCTGCTGTTTTGCAGGCCTCAACTTCAAGGGCTATTTTGGACGCAGACTGGGGAGTCACCTTTTCCGGGTCGAGGAGGGTTATGTGAATAGCCCCGTCTTCCCGAATCTTATCTAGCAAGTATTTCTCTACTTTACCTATCATGCGCAGGCCTCGCTAGGCAACGGTTGCTCTGGAATAAAACTTGTCTGTGAACTGACAGTAGATGTCAATCTCCTTTAGAACTGGTTTAAGGGGAAACTCATCTGTTAAGCCGCAACCCCCACACCTCACTGTGGCGCGTCCCTCATCTCTCAACAGTGCAACTCTGATGGCTTCTTTTCCGCATTTTGGACACAGGAAAACTCTAGGTAACCGTTTCTTTGGGATATGAACTACTTTTCTTCGCCTTCTACCCATATCTAGGCCTCTGCAAGTTCTGCCAATGTCCAAGTATGTTATCACCACTTAAATACTTGACCTAACACTGAGACACAACTTCTCCCTACAAAATATGAGTTATAAAAGAGAACGTTCTAAGTAGTGCAAGGTGGTCAAGTTGAGGTTAACAAGCGACATCTTAAAACTGGACCTGCCATCAGTCGAAGACAGAATTAAACGATTCATCAGAGATTACGTGAAAAAATGTGGAGCCAACGGGATTGTTTTAGGAGTTTCGGGTGGAGTGGACAGTAGCACAACCGCCGCCATCGCAGCTCTAGCATTAGGCGGCCACGCTGTGTTAGGCATCGCGATGCCCGAAGAAGAGACGTACAGTGCCACAGATATGCAACACGCAAAACTGATTGCTAAGAAGTTTGGCTTTAAACTGGAAACCGTGGACATATCACCCATCCTAAGATCGTACTTCAACTCCCTTCCAATCTACGACGCAACCGATAAGCTTAGTAAGGGCAACCTAAAGGCGAGAACCCGCATGATCTGCCTCTACTATTACGCCAACAGACTCAACAAACTGGTTTGCGGCAGCTCAGACAAGTCCGAAACAATGATGGGCTACTTCACAAAGTGGGGAGACGCCGCCGCAGACATCTCACCCCTCATGGACCTCTACAAAACTCAGGTCAGACAGCTGGCCCTCCACATAGGTGTCCCCAAAGAAATAGCTACAAAGCCTTCAACCCCAGCACTCTGGCCAGGCCACCTAGCCGAGGAGGAACTGGGCATCAAATACGAGACCCTTGACCTGATTCTATTCGGCCTAGAACATTTCATGACCACCGAAGACATTGCTGAGCAGTTAAACCTACCAGCAAAACTCGTTGACGAAGTAAAAAAGCGATGGCTAACCACAGAACACAAACGGCGACCACCCCTAACAGTAAAACTTGGATACAGAACCGTTGGATCCGACTTTAGACTCCCCTACACGCCACACTAAGCTTTTCTAATCATCCAACAAAATATGACCCGAGGAACTTCAGTTGTTGAAGGAGATTAACGTGGCTCTCGCACAAATAAGCTGTAAGGTCGGAGATAAAGAACACAACCTAAACGTAATGAAGAAGAACATCAGACAAGCAAAGCAGATGGACGCAAACCTAGTTATCTTCCCAGAACTCGCATTGACCGGTTACATGTGCCGAGACCTAGTATACGAACTTGCTGAACCTATTCCAGAAGGACCGTCTACTCATTACTTAGAGGAAATGACAAAGAAGGAAAACATACACGCGATTTTCGGAATGCTGGAGCGAAGCGAGAAGGCACACGCCGCACTCTACAACACAGCCGTTCTGTTAGGTCCAAACGGGTTCATCGGAAAGTACCGAAAGACAAATCTGCCAACCCACAGCGCCTTTGAGGAAAAAAGATATTTCCGACCAGGATACCAAGCGCCAGTCTTTGAAACCGAAATCGGAAGATTAGGATTGATTATCTGTTACGATATATTTTTCCCAGAAATAACCCGCCTACTAAGGTTGAAAGGCTCACAACTGATAGTCTGCATATCAGCCTCACCAGCCGTGCGACGCGAATTCTTTGAGACACTCACCATTGCCAGAGCCATCGAAAACACAGCCTACCTGGCCTACGTAAACCTCGTCGGAGTGGAAAACGGACTACAGTTCTGGGGAGGAAGCAGAATAATCGCGCCAAACGGCAAAATCATATCACAAGCCAAATACGACGAAGAAAACTTGGTAATAGGGCGAGTAGACTACACAGACTTAGAAAGAACAGAAACTTTCGTTCCCATCCTCCGCGATTTAAGGCCAGAACTTTTCAATCTTCTAAAGGAAAAAGCAGAAAACCTGTGAGGCATCCTCCATGAACAAAACCCGAGTAATTCGAAATGAGGATGTAAGTCGAGTGCTCATAGGAGTGCCTGAGGGCCACAAACACCTGAGAATCTGCTTAGAGCTGAAAAACGCATATGCTCTCGTTTTTCAAGAAGCCACTATGGCAAACATCCTACGAGCGTATACCACAATAAAAACACACCCGAGCATTCGAGCCAGAGAACTCAAAATGAAAACCTTAACCGCGGAACAACTGAAGGAAGGCTATGCAACACATCAACTCCTAAAGGCAAATTCTGCTTAAACAGTGATCCCAACCTCATTACATGTGACTCCAATGTAAACGTTAAAATCACAACTAAATCACGCTCCACCGCAGGATCTCACACGTGATCTACCTGTGATCCGACATCACAAGCCTAAAGATCACTTCCTCACAAATCCTGGCTAATTGCTACTGAGGCGGCGGGAAAGGGAACAAAACTTGCCGGGCAACGCTGGACAGGGCTGGAGCGCCACGCAGTTTTAGGGTCTCTCAAAAACTTACTTCAATTGGATGTTTCCTGATGTAAGAAAGTTTACGTTTGCATAGTATTTATTATAAAAAAGAAAACCATAAGATTTTTCTACTCGTATACAAAATTGTATTCTTTAACGATGACTTTCTGGTGAACAGATTGCGCTTGAAAAATAACATCCAGAAATGGCTGATGCACTCTCTAGACGACCCAATTGTAAAAACATTAATAAAAAATAGTCATTTGACTAAAACGCAGCTAGAAACGTTACTGATCGACGTTTTAGCAGAAAATTTGGCTGGAAAATCTCTAAGATACGAAGAAAAAGCCAAACTAAGGCTATTGAGGACGGAAATAAGCCGCGGCGCTTTCAACAGAACCCTGAAACAAGCTAGGAGAAACATCATCCAATCCGTGTACACCATCATCCTTCTTGGGTACCTCGGAGTCTTTGAGGACACCCGTTTAGACCCGTATTTAGAAGCTGCAAATAAACTGCAAACCTACATGAGCGCCTACAGAGAAATCCCTAACGACACAAATGTAAGGAATGAACACCTAAGAATAGTAAGCATGCTCCGTGAAGAATTAGAAAGTAGCCTAGAGCGATTGTCTAAGCCCGGGTCCTTATCGAAAATGTGACATCACAGATCACAATAAACCAACCATAAACTCCGCCTCTTTAGCTAAACAAATTTCAAATTCCCAATTTCCAAGCAATTCTCAAAAGTATCGCTTGAAACAACATTAAATTGAATGATCTCCATGATACTTGGCATCTTTAATTATGACAGGAGAGAATTTTCAACAGACGTAAAGCTTTTTTCTTCTAGTGTGACGTGTGATGTCACAGATGTGCGGTTAAACGGCTAAATTGTGGAGGTATTCTGGATGTCGTAGGTAAGTTGGAGTTACCATTTGGACCACACCAACAATGTTTCCATTTCATCACCACTCTAGTTCCTGAGTCTTCTGTATGGTTAATCGTTCTGTAACTGTGATTTCTCACATATCACATGTGATCACATTTAAATCACACTTCGTAAACTATTATCTTGGCAGAACAAACTCGGAGGAGTCTTGGTGTATGCTGACATCGTCTTAATCGTTACGGTCCTTCTGTTGTTTGTAACAATTGGTTTCGCCATATTGTATTATCGGCGGATAAAGAGGGTTCATGAGATGTATGAGGAGGCGAGGGGCGCTGTGGGTGACGTTGTGATAAGCTTTAATAGACAGCTCCAGAGGCAGGAGAACAAGCTTGGCACTGTTGCCTACAAAGCTGAGGCTCTCTCTTCTAGAAGTGAAGAAGTTGCAAAGAAGTTGGAGACACACACCAAACAATTGTCAGATCTCGCAGCCAAAGTTGAAACCTTTTCAGGAATTGAGAAGAAGATTTCAGCGCAAATTGAGGACGTAAACAAAAAAGTGGAGAACATTATAGCGAAGCAGGAAAGCCTGATGAAGAAGATCGCTGAGGTCCCAGCGGTGCCTGAGGCGAAGATAAGGGCAGCCATCCCAATAAAGAGGGAAAGGGCGCTGGCCCCCCTAACAGAAACCGAGCTGATTGTACTTGAGATCCTCGCATCAGAGGGCAAGAAAACCGCCCCTGAAATCAAGAGCAGGATAAAACTCACCAGGGAGCATACGGCTCGTTTGATGAAAAAATTGTATGAGAAGGGTTACCTCGAGCGGGACTCTGAGAAAATGCCGTACGCTTACCGCATTAAGGAGGAGATGCGGAGAATCTTAAAGAAAACAGAAGCCAAGGCTTAACGCAAAATTCGTTGGTTATGTTCTTTCATGAGCCAAATCTTCCCCCGCTCGGCGAAGCCTCTTCAGACTTTCGTCCATATCAGAAAGCGGTTTTGATGGTGGAAGGCCATACTCCACTTTCTCCCTCTCGTCAAGGTATTCAGGATAGTGAGTGACCTTTATGGGAACTGCGAATCGAATTTTGGGCTCAGAGATGAGTAGTGCCTCCCCTACATCGAGCATCTTTATCTCGGTGTCACTGTACTCCAAGTAAGGTGTGTTTTTTGTAAGGTAGGCCCTGTCTTGACTCAACTCCGTCTTCATAATAACCTTTGTCCAGAGCTCAGCAAAAACATCAAAGTTTATCCTTGAAGGCCTAGGCGTAACAGCGTTCAACCCAACCCTATACTTTCGGTACGTTAAGGCTATGTCAGAGAATATGGTCGTGGGCTTGTTGGGATCAAGGAACTCGTGAGCCTCCTCTAAGGTTATGAGAAGGGTGGGAAGTTTTTCCCACTCCTCATAGTTTTCCTCCCACATCCGCCTATAGTGGCGTGCCACACTTGAGGCCGTGAGGCAGGTGATGTTGTGTTGCTCTTCAGAGCTTATTCCGGATATATCAATGAGGCAAGTAATACCCTTGGTGACGTTTTGGATCACTTCGTCAATGAAGCTGTAGTCGGAAGGTGGAAAGAGCTCTGGTGAAAGGTCAGAAAGCTTGTGCATGAGAGCCTCAATTACAACTTTGGACTTGTATCCCGTGATCTTCCCAACCCCGGCGTATCCCTCCACTGCGTAAGCCTCAAGCGCGCCTTCTATCCAACCCTTGCCCAACCTCTCATGCAGCCTTTTAGCAAGTCTGTATTGAGGAAGCCCTATCTCAGGGAAAATTGTTTGGAGCCTGCCAGGATGGAGGGTGTGCAGCCCTATACGTAGCTTCCCCTCTCTGGCTGAGTAGTAGCGGACCCTGCTATGGAAGAGCGGGTGATCCCGCAGACCACTCTGAGGCTCTATGCCCTTCCCTGTCAGCAGCTGCCCCGCAAAGTCAAAAATGAGGCCAACTGTTTTTGGACTGTCATCTATTATTCGCGCATTTAGCACCAGCTCACAATTTGTCTTTCCTGACCCAGTCATCCCAAACATGCCCATCATCCGTTGGATGGCTTCAGTATCTATACCAACAGATCCGAGAAGCCTTTCTCCAGAACGTAGATGCCCTATCTCCAACTCACCGGCAAGCTTCAACGCCGAGCAGTCTTCTGGACTAGCCGTGTATACTTTGTCCCTGTAATCGGGGTTGAAGGTGGGAGAGCGGATTTTGCCGGTTCTTCTCTCTAAGAAAAGGATGCCCTCAACGCTTCTGTAACGGGAATACGGACCAAAAGCCTCCTTCCCCTCAGCTTCGCGGAGTTGCTCGCTGATTTCAAGTGTGGACTTGCTCTCAGCGTTCACAACCCTCGCATAGAAGCTCCTCTCACCTGAGTCTATCCTAACTATCTGGCCGAAAGAAAGGTTGGTTCCCTTATCAAGAAAGAAGAAAACTCGATCTCCATGCACCTCACGGACGAATCCAGCTGATTCAGACATACTCAATTAACTCCCATCTAAATGGATGTTTCACTCCGTGTAGTTCATCTGCAAAGTTGCATGAGAGCTCCTCCATGCGGAGTACATCTAACAACCCAGCACTGGCAAGCGTCTCCTCGACTTTATCATGATAATAAAGAAGCATGGAGTCAGATGGAGCGGAAAAATCATGTGCAAGCCAAAGGGTAACTGGATACCCAATGCATCTTGGGTCTTCAGAGATGCAGGTGAGAGGAGAAAGTAGCTCATGTACGTCGCATTCAGCCAAATATTCCATTATGTCACAACGGAAGGCACGTGGACTCTCTTCACACAGTTTCACAATTGACACATCACCATACTGGTGTTTATGCATATCTGCTTTTTTAGCGGGATAATAAGTCCAGACACGGTAAGGGGATAGCATGTACGTCGCAGCTATGAGATCATGTCCCTTTTCATCGTGAAGCGATGGAGACTGTTTACTTAGGGCTAGGAGCTTGATGTCTTTCTTCTCGCATTCATCGTAGAGTTCCACTAAGAACTTCCTTTCCCCGCCAAAGTAGCTAGCTCCATCCAGAAGAAGGTAGTCGCCCTCGCTTGCTTTGTGTAGTAAGTGTAAGGCCATTTTACTCTCTAAATTCAGCCTCCTATCCTGCAGAACTCTGCGACGTACATATGCGTCTCCAACTATAGTTTGTATCTCTTCTAGGTAGTCCCAATCTACATTCCGATGTCTCACCACAGCGTATGTAGCACGAAGCAAGTAAATTCCCCAGTTGCTTGCTCTTTTTAATGTCCTTGTAGAACAGTCGACTGCTTGGAAATGTACGTCGCAACTACTTACTCGCCTAAGAGGCTTAAACTTTGACTTATCGAGCCTTTCTGTTATCACGGGCTCCTCTTTCACCTCGTGATAACCCACTACTCGTCCCTTATCTACATATTCACTCAGTCTTTTATTCATCTCAGTTAGGTCTTTTTGGATTTTAACGCTCATCAGACATCCCTCTCCCAGTAGGATACAAGACGGAGCAGACGCCCAATTCATTCAGTTTAGAACTTCGCTTACTTATTACTTTTGACAAAACTTAATGCGTGCCCGGCTGGCTTAGTTGTAATCTTGTAACGTCGACGGTTAGACATTCCACTCTCTGCTAGAATCCCGCGGTCAGCCATTCTAGACAGATACGTTGAGACTGTGCTTAAGCTGACGGGTTGCTTGAACTCCTGCTCGTACATAGATTGAACATCCCTAGATGCAAACCACACTATGGGAAAATGCTTCTCAACAACTTGACGAATTCTATCAAACTTAGAGAGTTTGGAGGCTTCGTCCCCCCATCCGGGATTCTCGCCGGGTATGCCCCCAAGCAACTCAACAAGATCAAGCAGGCGAACGGCCTTTTCCCTTGTGATGTGGCCCTCAAAAGTGATTGTGTAACGGTTCCCACTTCCATCAAAGATCTCCACCCGCATTTTCCTAGCCGGCATGCCGAACACCTGCTTAACAAGGGCTTTAACAATTAACAGTTCACAAGTTATAGAGATTTTGGCGAAGAGAAACAATCAGAATCACTGAAAATATGCCTTTAAAGCAGGAAATAATGGATTTCTACACTTTTTTAATTTCACAAACTTCACAGAAGGCTACGTTGCACAAACGGGAAGAGAAGACAGTTCGCTCTCTATTCTCCAGTAGAAGGCGAGGGGTCACTCTTTCACTCAGAATAAGACATAAAAAAGTTAATTTTTCCAAAAAAGAGAATGTGTGATGAACCATTTAGGAGTTTAACTTCACATATATTCACAAGAAAGTTAAGATTTTTCAACAGAACAACGTTCAACTCAAAACTTGTTTCAGCTACTTTATCAACATTTATCAACCGCCGAAAAGGCGGACTCCGCCAGCCGCAGCCATCCACTTCCATGGAGTATTAACAGGCTAATCATCGCCTCCAACCCCTCATTTTCCACTGGAGCCTTGCATATTATGAGAAGCTGAACAGTCGCGGGGCCTTAACAAAATCTTTTATAAAATGCTCAAAAGCGTTTTACAAGAAACTTTAAGTAAATTTGAACGGACTAACCGTCTGGGGGCTATTCCTTAAACAAGGAACAAGCCAAACAACTCAGCGCTTTTCTGGCTATTCCACAGGAAATATAGGGGTCCGAGTCTCTTAATAAATTTCACAAAATCGAAGTTGCCTGCTTCAACCTGAATTCTGTTAAAAATGCCGCACAGCCCTTTTCAACATTTTTCCCTAATTTCGCTTTAGGGTTTTTATACACTACGTTTACTTTTTTGTAGGAGAGTTCTTATCTGTTGAGTTTAAAACTGAAGTTTTACGTGCATTTTGCGCAATGGAGAGCCCTCTCTTGAAAGAGCCTACCATCCTTGACAGCGTCTTCGAGCGATTCCTGAGGGACACCCGTGTTTTCAGAGACAGAGAGGTGTTGCGGCACGATTACATCCCTGATAATCTTCCTCATCGTGAGGAGCAGATTCGCTGTCTCGGCGAGATTGTTGCGCCTGTTTTGAAGGTTTCCCGTTGTTCTAATGTCTTCGTCTATGGAAAGACGGGCACTGGGAAAACAGCTGTTATAAAATACGTGTTGAAAAGGCTTGCAGACAAGGCTCGCGAGTTCGAAGCGCCCGTTAAGGTTTGTTACGTAAACTGCAGGTTGGCTGGTACGGAGTACAGGGTCTACTCGAGCCTATGTGACTCTATAGGCGTGAAGGTCCCGTTCACTGGCTTGGCTCTAGGAGAGGTTTTTGATCGATTTAAGGCTGGGTTGGATTCAAGGAAACTCCTCTTAATGGTTGTTCTCGACGAGATTGATGCGCTCATAAAGATGCGAGGCGATATGCTACTTTATGAGTTAACGAGAATAAATGAAACCCTTCGCGGCAGTAGAGCCTCGATTGTGGGAATCTCCAACGACCTTCGGTTCAAGGAGTTTCTAGACCCCAGAGTGTTGAGTTCCCTAAGCGAGGAGGAAATAGTTTTCAAGCCGTATGACGCTGCGGAGCTTCAAGACATTCTGTTGGATCGAGCACGGGTGGCCTTTTATGATGGTGTTCTAGTTGACGGCACTGTAAGTTTATGTGCAGCCTTGGCAGCCGCTGAACATGGTGACGCTAGACGAGCCTTAGATCTTCTCCGTGTTGCAGGGGAGTTGGCGGAGCGCGAAGGCTCTAAGTTTGTTCTGGAGGAGCACATACGGAGAGCTGAGAAGAGAATTGAGCATGACCGAATTGTGGAAGCTTTAAGAAATCTCACAATTCACTCAAAACTTGTTTTATACAGCGTTTTCCTTCTGGGAAAGGTTAAGGTTAGCTACGCTATCACTGGCGACATCTACGACATCTACTCTGAACTTTGCGAACAGTTGGGACTTGTCCCCTTAACTCAGAGAAGAGTGAGCGGTTTAATCAACGAATTAGACGTGATCGGGTTGCTGAACTCTCGGATCGTGAGCATGGGGCGGTATGGGCGCACAAAAAAGATTCGCTTGGGCATTGCACGTAGTGTTATTAGGGAAGTGTTCGCTACTGATGATAGGCTTGGGCGTCTGATCAGCTATGCGCGTAGATGTTTGGAAGAAATTTCGCGTGGTCGGAGTTGAGGACGGAGGGTTCTCTAGAGAATCACCAAACTACAGCGGTCAGACACTGCTTGTTTGCGTTTTACTACGAGGAGCATGGATCGACAATTTTCAGGTAGACAAAATAACCGTGGATGGCCTAGACGCCTCCGACAAACTCATCGCAATGCTCCGCCACTTGTCCTTCGGCGCGGTTATGCTGGCAGGAGTCTCTTTTGCAGGCTTCAACTTGGTGGACCCCACAATGGTTTTTGAAGAATTTGGTAAACCTGTTGTTGTGATCTCAAGGGCAAAGCCGGATAACGTGGCGGTGAAAAACGCCCTGTTCCAACACTTTAAGGATTGGAGGGTCCGCTGGAGTGTCTTCGAGAAACTTGGTCCTGTGCAACAGGTTGTTTCTATGGCCAATGAGCCGCCCCTCTACGTGGAAGTCGTGGGCGCTACAACAGACTGGGCAACAAAATTGATTCGGGCCTCTGCCACCAGCTGCCGGATTCCCGAACCCATACGAGTGGCCAGACTAATCGCGAGAGGGCTTACACGTGAGGCGCTGTAAATGGGATGGTTGTAACCCCTAGTGTTTGAAGGTTCACAACCGGAACTATTCCTGGGGTTGGCTCTAACCCCATCTTCCTCTGGTATTCGGTTTGACTCTGCCAAGCGCCTGAGTTCACCATGAGGATTCCTCGATATATGTCGTGCTTCATCACGTGTACGTGTCCGGTATGGAAGATGTCGGGCACACTTTCTATAACCATGAAGTCTCGTTTTTCCGGAGCTATCGGGGTTTTCTGTCCGTATATGGGCGCCAAGTGTCTGCTTTGCAGAAGGAGTTTCATAACCTTATCAGGTGTGTGAAAGCTCACGTTTGGGGTAGCCCCGACGATGTCGTCTAGGCTACGTCCATGATATAGAAGTAGTTCCACATCGTGGAGACTGACCACAGCGGGGTCTCCAAATGAGAACACTTTTCTGGCTTCGTACAATGGTTCGGCATAGTCCCGGGGTATGGCTGGTTGGGGCAACGCTTTTCTGGATGTGTCGTGGTTTCCAGGTATGATTATTAGCTCGATGTAGTCAGGAATCTGTTCTATAAATTTCGCTACTTCCCGATACTGCTCGTAAATGTCTTTTATCGCCAGTTCCTTCATTTGCCCTGGATATATGCCTATTCCGTCTACAAGGTCGCCGGCAATAACCACGTATTTAACGTGGCTCGCTACCTCTCTAAGATTTTTGTTTCCGAATTCCCCGTTCAACCAGAGTATAAACCGTTGGAGCGCCTCATGCATAAACAACTTGCTCCCAATATGCATGTCCGAGATGAGCGCCGCGTAAACTGGTATTGAAGCCTTGTGCGGAGTTTTTTGGGGTACGTCAGGTAAGATGAAATCCTCAGCGATGAGAAGATCGTTTCTTCCCTTGATGACACTTATGCAGACAACCTGATCCAACAACAGCGCCTGCGCCTTTTCCGTCACCTCTGTAGGCACGAGCACGGTAGCGCTGGTCTCTAGATCCTCAACTCTTAGAAAAATCCTTTGTTTGCGTTCTCTTTTCTCAATGATCATTCCGATGATCTTAACCTTTGAGTTGGCCGGCGCCTTAAGCGCCTCTGATATGGTGGTCGCATCCTTGGTGTCCACCCTTTTCCTCAGAAACCTCTGTATTCTTTTGAAGCGGTCTTGAAAATATTCTAGGTACTCCTCCATGGATCCGGTTGTGCATATTTTGTCGGTGGGGTCCTCTATCACTTTTATGTCTGCATCTACGTCTTTTGCATATGCGTGAAAAGCGACTTTTCTCGCTTCCATGATGGGCTGAGGTGGAGGCGGCTTCACTTCTTCCTTTTCAGGGAAAACCCGTTTCATAGCCTCTTCCAGAACGCTACGGTTGATGAACAAAGGTTTTTCTGGAAGAGTTTCAACCCTTTTAATGGCTTCCTCCATCAACTGGACTGGATCTTCAGTCTGAGACACTGTTTCTAGGAAGTCGAAGGCTCCTTTTTCAAGCTGGTACCCAGACGCTATCGCAAAGGAAACAGCCCTTTGAAGTCTCTCGCTCATAGCTGCAGTTTCCTCCAGTCAATCTCTGTTGGAACGACTATGTACCCCCCTTCTTCATCTCCTATTAATTCTGTTTTTCCCTGTAGGTGAAGATGTCCCGTTAACGCTGCTGTTACTGCGTCAATTTCGTGAGGTGTTAGGGCACGTGTCTTCAGGTCGCCTTCTAAACCTATACGTATGAAGATTGTTTGAATTTTTCTCCAATCCTTTGCGGGCATCTTTAATGCCTTGCGGGTTGACGTTGGGTGGACCTCGATCACGTTGAATCCTCTCTTTTTGATTTCTTGAACCATCCTTATTGCTCTTAGGGTCAGTTTTTCCATGGCTGGGAAGCGTGGTGGGAAAACTGGATAACCTCGCTTGTACATTTCTCTGTCCGCTTTTCTCATGGCGGCTTTTTTGGGCAGGCTTAGGGGGGCGTCTACTGCAATGAGGTGGGGTCTGCAGTCTGTGGAGCGTTTTAAAATCTCTTCATCATGGTACAGGTGATAGGTGGAGACTGCATTGTTCTTCAGTAGAGCCCATCCGGTTGGGTTTGTAGCTGCTCCCGCCAAGTCTATACCTACAATGACTTTTTTCTGCATTTCTTGGTTGCCTGCTAATTTTAATAACGTATATTCTTATTTAGACGAGTACATATTTCTATTGAGGGCTTCATATGGACCTTCGTAAAGTTCAGAGAACAAGCAGTGGAACTTTCTTTGTTTGTTTGCCAAAAGAGTGGGCTGAGCGAAACAGACTTGACCGCGGCTCTGTCATTGCCATTTCAGAGACGGCTGATGGGCGTCTCATGATCGATGCAGAGTATGGGGCGGAGCCCATTCCGCAGGTGGCTGTGGTTAAGCCTACCCCCCATCTTGATCGTGAGATTATTGAAAAATATCTTTTGGGCTACGACGTCATTAGGGTTGAGGCTAAGGAGAGGATGGGCCTGAGTGATCGTGAGCGTGTTAAGCAGACTTCGAGTCGGTTGGTTGGGCTAGAGATTGTTGAGGAAGACCACTCCAGAATTGTTATGCAGTGTCTCTTAGAGCCCTCTGCCTTTCCCCCCGAGAAGATTCTTCGGCGTGAATACTCTATTGCTTCAGGTATGCATAGAGATGCCATAACCGCCCTGATTGAGGGCGACGTACATTTGGCTAAGAATGTGGTTGCCAGGGATAACGAGGTTGACAGACTTTATTTCCTTTTGGTGAGGATTCTTCGGACGGTGATTCAAAACCCCGGTTTGAGTGAGAAGTTGGTGATTCTTCCCATTGACTGTTTGGATTATCGTTTGGTAGCGAGTTTGGTTGAGTCTATTGGTGATCAGTCTGTTGAGGTTGCTGAGAAGGTTGTTGGGTTGGGGGGAGCAAAAATTGTAGGGGAGCTTTCTCAGCTTATTTTGAGGTTGCATAAGGTTGTTTATGGTTCTCATGAGAATGCTATGGGAGCTATGTTTTCTCGCGATGTTTCGTTGGCGGAGTCTGTTGGGGCTGAGAGGGAAAAGATTGCGGGGGCTCTTCGTGAAATTGAAAGGGTTGCTCAAGCTCAGCCTATCGGGGTTGCTTCTCAGGTTCTTGCCGCTGTCTCTTCGGTGGGTCGGATTTACGATCATGGTGTGGACATTGCTGATTTGGTTATGCCGAGGCTTGTTTAAGATGGTTTAGTTTGGTAGTCTCTCTTTTATTATTAGACCCCCTCTATAGCCCCCCCTCTAGAGAGAGGGATGGTGTATTGGAACAAAATGCTTTTAGATGCCGAACCACCTTCAAAGTTCAGGTGTGTAGGCCGGGGTGGCAGAGTGGTAAAGCTGGTCCACACATGCGCTGGCCTCGAGATCCTTCACGGTTGAGATAGGGGCTGAGAAGAGTTAGCCAGTGGCTCTTACGAGCCTCATGGGTTCAAATCCCATCCCCGGCGCCAGCAACATTTTTGGATAATCAGCTCCATCCCATAACTATTTGGGGTTATCGTGCTTGTGTTGGAAAGATTTATATGTACTACCAATTAAAATGTACTACAGTGAAAAAGTATGGAGAATGAAGTGGTAGTAACAAGGAAGGGTCAGACCACCATTCCTGCTAAACTTCGTCTGAAATACAAAATTGAAGAGGGAACTAGACTGGAAGTTATTGAAACCGAAGAGGGCATCCTTTTCAGACCAAAAAAATCAACCATCGACCTTGCTGGTTCAGGAGCAAAATACGCAACGTCAGAGGAAATGAAGAAACTTTTAGACAAGCTCAGGGAAGAAGATGTCTAACACGGTTTACGACACCAGATTTTTCATTGAACATTATTACTCTAAGGATAAGAGAATTCTTCAAAGGTTACGGGAAGAAATCAGAAAAACCAAGGAAAGATACATTTCAGCTATAGTAATACACGAAGTTTACCAACTCACGCTTAAAATAGAAGGACGCGAAACTGCAATTTTAAGAACCGAATTACTAGAAAAAGACTTCAGAATAGTAAATGTAGACTCAGAAATTGCAAAGAGTTCAGCCGAGTTAAGGCATAAATATAAAATCTCAATGGCTGACAGCGTAATAGCAGCCACAAGCCTCTACTTAAATGCAACATGCCTCTCAGACGACCCCCACCTTAAAGTTATCAAAGAAATCAAAACGAAATGGATTTAAACCGAGATGTAAACCTATTCCCCGGCGCCAATTTTTAGGTTTATTTTCTCACAGGGGTTTTCTTTAGAGGTTTTCTTTTGAGTTGGGTGCCGCAAACTTCACACAGTTTAGGCTTGTAGTCAGGGGGATACTTTCGGTGGCAAGCGGGGCAGTACAGAATCCAGTGCAAACGAAAGCTTATTCCGAAAGTCAAAAGCGACGCAAAGTTAACGCCTATCTGGTTAGCCACATTCTGGATTGAGTAGTCGTCCGTAACGATGAACGGGTCGTGGCCTGTGCTCTTGAGCTCGAGAGCCAAAGCCAAAACCTGCATGTCCACCTCAGAGAGGAAACACATGTCTCCAACAGTTTTAGAAGCCTCCTTAACACTATCAAGAAAACGGACATCAGGCGTCCTAACCTTCAACCTTCCACTCTCTATAGCAGTGTTAAACCTCACCCAAGGCAACGAGTTTAAGAAGAGTTCCCCCCTAACCATGGGAACCGAGTACTGCTCTTCGCCAACCGAGAAGGGGTCAAAGCCAGCAATAAAAGCAGAAGTGTCCAACACTATGACTCGTTTTTTCGCCGTCAGACCCTTTCGCCCCTTGGGAAGAGAAGCCTCACATTTAGACGGCGGTAGAAATCACCATCAAATCGGACAAAAGACGACTCATACTCAGACCTTGCAATCGTCATGCGCTTTTTGTTTGCACCCATTTCTGTTTGGTAGTGACCGTCCACAACCACCGCCGCCCTCTCCGGCTTTAGAAGCTCAATGCCTATCTTAGACTTTGCGGAAAAGACGACTGGATGAAACACGGTTAGCGGGCAGATGGGAGTCAAAACGAAGGCTTGAAGTTTGGGATCTAACACCGGTCCCCCACCCGACAGGGAGTATCCCGTTGACCCAACCTGAGACGCGACAACCACGCCGTCCGATCGGCACTCCGCCACCGCCTCACCATCCCTCCATATCCTAGTGTGCAGGAGTTTAGCCGGAGTGCGTGACGTGATGAACACTTCGTTTAAAGCATCGGGCAGTTTCTCCTCCCCTATGGAGGAGGATAGCTTTGTGCAACGTTCGAGAACAAACTTTCCTTTTAAGCACCTGTCCACGGCTTCTAATGCTTCGTCTGGGGTTACCTCTGTCAGGAAGCCGCGCACACCCATGTTGATGGCGAGGATTGGGGGCTCAGGCTTGGGGATCATAAGGCAGGTTCTAAGGATGGTGCCGTCACCGCCTATCGTGACTATCAAGTCCACTTTCATCTCTTCCAGCCTTAACGCAGAGGATATCTTCTTAGCCCGTTTCGCTAAACTTGGCTCGAGGAACACGGAAACCCCTTTATTCTCTATGTGGGGCACCAATTTCTTTGCGAGTTTCACCGCCTCTTTCTCGTCAATACGTGCGACTAAACCCACAACCTTAAACAACAGGGCCACCACACACTTTTATATCAGTGACTAAATTTAAAATGATTCATCATTGTAAAAGTTGTTGTGCGTAGCGAGGCGAAGAGGATGAGCAAACCCATGGAATTAGGAGCCTTGAAGGTTGGCAGCTACGTGATCGTTGATGACGAACCCTGCCGCATCGTTGATTACGTCAAGTCTAAGCCTGGAAAGCATGGATCTGCAAAGGCACGGGTCGTCGCCATCGGCGTGTTCGACGGGGCGAAGAGGACTTTTGTAAAGCCTGTGGACGCGCAGGTTGAGGTGCCCACTATTGAGAAGAGAGGCGGTCAGGTTATAGCGTTGTTGCCAGCTTCAGTTCAGGTTATGGACTTAGAAACTTACGAGGTGTTTGAAGCCCCTGTTCCCGAGGAGGAAGAGTTAAAATCTAAGCTTGCCTCTGGCGTGGAGATCGAGTACTGGCGCATCCTTGGAAGGATAAAAATAATGCGGACAAAAAGCTAATCTTCAGCTGATGCTTTGACTCTTTTCATCAAATAATGTTATCTTGTTAATATGTCCTCTAATTTGTAGGTGAAAAGCCATGAAACGTGTGAAGCAGATAAAACTGCTGCGGGGGATGAATGTAGGCGATCTTGTCGACGAGATGAGGGCTTGCGGAGTTCTCGGCGCCGGAAAGATTGGAAAGGCCGCTGAGCTGACAGCTGAAATGTTCAGCGACCCGGAGTACACAGTTTTCCTCACCATTGCTGGACCACTCGTTCCCGGCGGTCTCAGAAGGGTCATCGCCGACCTAATCGATCGGGAACACGTGAACGTGTTAGTTACCACCGGGGCTAACATGGTGCACGACATGGTGGAGGCGCTGGGCTACCATCACCTGCAAGGCACCTTTATGGCTGAGGACAAGAGGCTAAAGGCGGAGGACATTGGCAGGATCGGAGACATCTACGTTGAACAAAAAGTGTTCAAACACCTGGAAAAGTGGATGTACAAAATTCTAGAAGGAATTCCTGAAGAAAAAAGGCGCCACATTTCAGTGGCAGAACTCCTCTATGAAATTGGGAAACAAATTGAGGATTCGGAATCAATATTAGGCGTGGCGGCGAGAAAGAAGGTTCCCATCATATGCCCAGCCTTCGTAGATTGCATAGCCGGCTTCAATCTATGGGTGTTTGGGCAAGACAAAACACTGCATATTGACCCTCTTTTAGACACTTCTACAATTATGGACAAGGTTTTTGAAGCCAAGAAAACAGGCGTTATCATTCTTGGCGGGGGATTTCCGAAGCATTTCGCATTGTTTGCAAACACTTTTCGTGAGGGCGTTGACTGTGCAATTCAGATCACTATGGATAGGCCGGAGCCGGGGGGTCTAAGTGGGGCTTCCCTAGAAGAGGCGATAAGCTGGAGTAAGGTGAAGCCGGAGAGTAAGGCGGTGACAGTCATCTGCGACGCAACCATAGCCTTTCCTCTCATAGTGGCTGCAGCCATGGAAAAGGTTCATTAGGGAGTCTGCACTAGTCTTTGTTGAAGCCGATGATGGAAGAAGAGTCGTCGGATTTGTGAAGACTTCCCTAATGAAGGCTGAGGCTTCACCTAACCTTAACGTCGTAGCTCCTTTTCCTCGGCAGATGTGCTTCCAGAACGCCTCGCTTGAAGTCAATTTTCATTTTTTCCGTGTCAACGGGTACTGGAATGCGAACTTGGCAACGGAAATAGGAAAATTCCCCTTTTCGATGGGTGATGCCGAAATCGTCAAATCTGAGTTTTCGCTTCATCTCAGCCTTGATTTGTATCAGGTCTTCGCCTACTGCTTTAACCCTAACGCTTTCAGGGTTGGTGTTTGGGAGATCAGCAGTGACCACAACTTCGTCGATGGTGACGAAAACGTTGCATAGGGGTTCAAGACAGCAGGCTCTAACATCCCAGCTTGGTCTTTCAGCTATCATTGACTCAATCATTTCTTCAGCCCACGTCCTGAAGTCTTCCATGTACTCGCTCATTAGGTCGAAGATTGAGCGTCTTCTTCGTCTGCTCATTGGGGTTCACTCCTAAACGTATAGTGGAAGGTCGTATTCCCGCGACTTTTTCATGCGGGTCATTTCGTTTTGAGTTCTCTTCATGATGTCCCTAGCCTTCAGTCTGATCTCCTCCCCTTTTTCCAGCAGTTGGGAGACATCAATTTTCAGTCCGGTTATGTTTGTGAGTTCCTTGATGGCTGCGGCTGCTGCTTCTGGGTCTGGATAGTTGTAGAAGGACTGGGCTAGGAGGGCTATGGCTGGGAGGTTTCTTTCAGCGCAGTAACGCATGACTAGGGCTTGGGGACCAACCATGTACCCTTCTCTTAGTATGTCTACTCCCTTTTCCTGTAGCATTTTCAAGGCAGAAGCATTTGAGGCGGCGCCAAAAACCTTTGGGTCCTTAATGTCCTGTCGATCAGGAACAGGCATCCCTCCAATCGATATTGTCATTTTTGCCTTCTTTGATTCCACCCAGTTTACCAGTGCTTGTGTGATGGGTTGGACTGCGTCAGCGGGTATTGGCATCTCTGAGATTACGGCGATCAAATTTTTGTTTGAAAAAATTCGTAGGGGGCTGTGTGGTAGTCCGTTGTGCAAAACGACGATTGGTGGGAGGAGGTTTGAGTCTACGTAGGCTATTTCCTGTAGATTGAATTGGGATACTATGTGGGCTGTTGCGATTAGTCCAACTAAGCCCACGTCTGGGAGTCCTTGAACCACTATGGCGTCTGAAGGTATGGGCTTTTTCTCCACTATCCTGACGGGTTCAGACAAGAAGGTTTCCCTCAGTCCTCTAAAGTATCTTAAAGCGAGAGAAAAGAGTTATGGTAAAGGATTTTGAGTTATGAAACTTAGGTTTGTTTAGCGATTTGTTCAGTATGTTTCAGGTATCTCCATATTATGAATGCGAAGAAGGATAAAGCGAAGCTTGTCATCATGAAGGTGTCTAGGGTAAACCAGCTGGGGAGATTTCTGTCCACTTGCCAGTCTCCTGACCACGTTCTGGTTACATGAATAACCAATATTCCGTATCCCACAATGATTAGGCCGTAAATGATCAAGGCTTCAGCAATTGAGATGAAAAGTTTGCGAAGATTGATTCTCATCTTCCAATCTCCCTTGAAAGGCATACGTTGATTGGATAGTTATACATATAGAAATTATGGTCCTTCTAAACGGGTCATCATTGCCGAGGAACGCTAAGGATACAAGTTGTGCTTTGGCGTTTTATTTTGAAGCTGGTGGTTGGACGTGGGCTACACGTATGTTGATCTAATTGTCAGGGGTAGGATTTCGAGGGACGTTAAAGCTTTAGTGGATAATGGTTCAGCTTACATGGTTTTGGATTCTAAGACTATTTTCGAGGTTGGGCTTCATGAAACGCCTTTTGAGGTTGAGTTAACGCTTGCAGATAAGAGGAAGGCTAAGGCAAGGCTCTACTTGGCTGAGGTGGAGGCTGAGGGTAGGAAGGGGCCAGTCTTTGTAGCGGAGTTGGATGTGCCCACGCCTATTTTGGGAACCTACGCTCTTGAAACCTTAGGTCTTAAGCCGAATCCGGTTACTGGCAAGCTGGAGGTTGTTGGACCGGAAGGAGGATACTTGCTCTAGTCCTGAATGGCGAGAGCTAACACACGTTTTAAAGATTTAATACCAAAACAATTATTTCTTGAGTGTTCTGGCTTTGAAGTCTGTTATTGTTATGCCTACTATTTCGTTGTCTGCGATTCGGTATATGACTCCGTGTTCAACTTCAACGCTGTCTTTGGCTTCTCTTGGCTTTCCGAAGCTTATGTATAACACATCAGCTTCCTCGTCATAGTCTAAATCGATTTTTTCTAGGCTTATTGCGACTTTCTCCATATTACTTCGCCCTTAACCTTAGCGACATTAGAAGTAAAGTAGGCGGTTGTAATAACCTTTTCTTCATGAAACTCACGGTAAACAGCTACAAGATACTTTGGTCCTATATGGAGTTCAGTGTAGAACTTTAAGGCTTTAAGCTCGCTCCTTAATCCTCTAATGACCAAATCGGGGTTTTGAACAGTTTCAACTATTTCATGAGTGTAAGCCGCGACTTCTGGGTGTCTCGTGGCAATGTGATTAAGAACCGTCTTAGAGAGCTTTATTTCCATTACTCAACTATCGCCGTTCCACATCGTTTTTGTTAAGTTTTTACAAGATATGTTTTTCAGGATTTAAGTATAACCTGAGGCATCGTTGTTTCTTTATCTATTTCTCTCTGGACCTCCCTATAGCCCCTCTTTTGGCGCAAGTAGTTTTTTCGAGAAAATACTGTTTTTAACATACCTTTTCACTACATGACCCAAATCTTCAGTTGTGTGTACATATGATCCAAATAGAACCTCGTATAGAGTCTCCCAGTAAACCAAACAGCAAAAGACACCAACAAACTAACCTGCTTAATAAAGAAAGGTAGATATACTATAAAATAGCAAGGAAATTGAAGAAAAAATGGCATTCGAAGCGCTAGGAAAGAACCTATACAACGCACTTGGGAGAGTTTTTCGAGCCCCTGTTGTGGACGAAGAAACCGTTAAGCAACTAGCTCGAGACATTCAGCGAGCCTTGTTGCTGGCGGACGTGAACGTGAAGCTTGTTCTAGAAATCTCCAAACGCATAGAAGACAGAGCATTAAAAGAGAAGCTTCCGCCAGGGATCTCCAGAAGAGAACACGTGACAAAGGTGGTCTACGAAGAACTAACCCGCTTCCTAGGAGAAAAGCCAGCTCCACTAAAGATAGAGACAGGGAAGAGAAATATCCTCATGCTCGTGGGAATCCAGGGCTCAGGCAAAACCACAGGCGCCGCAAAACTAGCCAGATACTTCCAAAAAAGAGGACTAAAAACAGCCCTAATCTGCACAGACACCTTCAGACCAGGAGCCTACGCCCAACTCGAACAACTAGCCAACCAAGCAAACGTCCCAATATACGGAGACCAAAAAGCAAAATACTCCACAAAAATAGCGTCTGAAGGGCTGAAAAAGTTTAACGAATGGGACGTGGTCATCCTAGACACCGCCGGAAGACACAAAGACGAAAAAAGCCTAATCGAAGAAATGAAGAGGCTGGAGAAGGCAATCAACCCCAACGAAACCATTCTAGTAGTCGACGGAACAATTGGTCAACAAGCGGCGATACAGGCCAGGGCATTCCACGAAGCCACACCAATAGGGTCCATCTTCGTAGCAAAACTCGACGGCTCCGCAAGAGGGGGAGGAGCCCTCTCAGCAGTTGCAGCAACCGGAGCACCCATAAAATTCATTGGAACAGGCGAAAAAATCAATGACATAGAACCCTTCGTTCCATCAAGATTTGTCGGCAGACTCCTTGGAATGGGCGACCTTGAAAGCCTCCTAGAAAAGGTCCGGGAGGCAGAGGTAAGGGTGCCCGAAAAGAAGATGCGAGCTTTCCTAAGCGGGAAGTTCACCCTCACAGACATGTACGAATGGTTCGAATCCATGAAAAGCATGGGCCCGTTTAAACGCCTCCTAAAAATGGTTCCAGGACTCTCCTACAACATACCAGACGAAATAATGGAAACAGCCCAAGACCGCCTAGAAAAGTGGAGAGTAATAATTCAATCCATGACCCCAGAAGAGAGGGAAAAACCAAAAACATTCACCTCATCCCGAATAAGACGCGTGGCCCGCGGTTCCGGCACAACCGAAAAAGAAGTGAAAGAACTTCTCGAACAGCACTCTATGATGAAAAAGATGATGAAAACCCTAAGGAGGAAAAGGTTCCCATTCTTCGGAAAAAAGTTTCCAGGACTGACGGGAAGGGAACTCGAGAACTGAGCTCTAAAAAACAGGCGGCAAAAGGGGGGACTTCTGAGGATGCTTGAAAAGGCCCAGAAAATGCTGGAGAAATACCCACTCTGCAACTACTGTCTTGGGAGACAGTTTGCCCTCCTAGGCTACGGACTGGACAACCAAAGACGGGGCGAAGTCCTAAAACTCCTCCTAACGATGAAGGGACATCAGCTGGCGCTAACAGGGGATAAAACAGGAGTTTCACTTCTCAAAATCTTAGTAGTAAACGCCTCCTTCGACATGGCGGCTAAAATACTGAAAAAACTGAAGAAGAGGGTTGGGAAAGGGCGAGAATGTTACCTCTGTCAAGCTCGGTTTGAATCCCTAAACAAACTGGCGGAGCGCTCTCTAAAGAAATTGAAAGGCTACGAGTACGCCACGTTCCTCGTAGGAGTGGAACTGCCCACCGAAATAGAGGAGAGGGAAGACGAGTTTAAGGCAGAATTTGAGGTGAAACACGGAGAAAGCATGCGAAACCAGCTCAGCCGCGAAATCGGAAAGAGAATCTCCGAAGCCACACAAAAACCAGCAGACTACAAAAAGCCAGACGTGGTGATACTCGTTAACCCCTTCACTGGAAGAGTCAAGCTTAAAGCAAACCCTCTTTACATCGCGGGAACATACCGAAAACTCACCCGAGGCATACCCCAGTCCAGATGGATCTGCATAGAGTGTGGAGGGAAGGGCTGTCCAAGGTGCAACTGGACTGGGAAAATGTATCCAGAGTCAGTTGGAGAGATCATCGCGGAGCCGACGCTGAATAAAACCGCTGGAGAAGAGGCTTCTTTTCACGCGGCTGGGCGGGAAGACATCGACGCTCGCATGCTGGGGCGCGGGAGACCCTTCGTTATAGAGGTGAAGAAGCCTAAAAAACGGTTTATAGACTTACATGATCTCGCAGAGACCATCAACAAAAAAGCCCAGAGTAAGGTGAAAGTCCTGAACCTGCGCTTTGGCGACAGAGACACTGTTAGAAAACTGAAGAAGACGGAGGCGGGCGAAAAGGTTTACCGGGCGGTCGTCGAGTTTGAAAGGAGCGTTTCAGACGAAGAATTGGAAACCCTGGAGAAAACGCTAACCAGCGCGGTAATTCGTCAACAAACACCCTTACGTGTATTACATCGGAGAGCAGATCGCGTTCGAGAAAAGTACATATATGAGGCGAAGGTAAAGAGGTTGACGCCCAAACGTGTGGAGCTGAAAGTACACTGTCAGGGAGGACTCTACATCAAAGAGCTAATAACAGGCGATAAGGGGCGAACAAACCCCAACGTTACCGACATCGTCAGCGCCAAAGCTGAACCTCTGGAGCTGGACGTTTTAAACGTGATCATGAGGGGAGGCTGATGCCGAGAAAATCCAAAGGCTACCGCGGAAAAACTCGCACACTTTTAAGGAAGGAACCCAGAAACCGAGGTAAAATTGGGCTCAGCAAGATCCTCTATGAGTATAAGCCGGGGCAGAAGGTAATGGTAAAGATAAACCCAAGCGTTCACAAGGGCATGCCCCACCGAAGGTATCATGGGAGAATCGGCGTTATAGCCAACAAAAAGGGCAGAGCCTACGTCGTGGGCGTCACGCAGGGAAAGGCAGTTAAAGAAATAATCGTGCGCCCCGAACACCTCGAACCCCATCTAGAGGCTTAAACATGCCGAGAAAAGCGACAAGGAAACGAGCTCTAACCGTTCCAGAGGTAAAAGAAATACTGGAATCGATAGGTGAGGAGCAACTCGACCAGTTCCAGCGAAGATCGTTGGACTACGCCTCGAAATTCTCTAAGGTTGACCCCAGCACAGCAGAGAAACTAGTAACCGAACTTGTAGGGAAGTTTGAGCTGGAAGAGGAGGAGGCTGTTCAACTGGTTAACTGCATGCCGGAGAGCGTGGAGGAAATCCGAGTTTTTTTGGCCGGTGGTCGCAGAATCGTGGAAACCTCCAAACTGGAGAAAATTCTAGCCTTCTTGAACGAGCATAGAAAAAAGGAATAAGGACTTTTCAAATAGTTTATTGCTGTGTGGGCGAGGGGAGCATGGAGAAAAGATACGAAGAACACGCGTATGTTCTTGATTTCCTTCCTCACGGAAGGCCTGGAGCTAGACCCGGTTACAGAGCGGGCGCTCTAGTCCAAGTCGTTGGGGGAGAATACTTCACACTCCTTGAAGCAATAGTGAAGGAGGGAGTGGTTCTCAAGTCTTTTGAAATGGTTTACGTTGGGAAGGAAGCCCGCGACAAGATCACGTATATCATTGGCCGAATTGGCTACGACGAGTTAACCACAACTGCCAAGATGGAACTCGCCGCGGTTGTGGAGAAAATTGTGCTTAACCGCGAAAGCTGGTTCATCAACTTCTTCAACACCGCCCAAGCGATCACCCCTAGGATGCACGCTTTAGAGCTCATTCCAGGCATCGGAAAAAAGTACATGTGGCAGATTCTTAATGAGCGGGAGAAGAAGCCCTTCAAGAACTTCGAGGACCTGCAGCAACGCGCCAACATGCCCAACCCCGCTAAGCTCATCACAAAGAGGATTTTAGAGGAACTCGCTGGCGAAAGCAAACACCGACTTTTCACAAGGGCACCCTAGTGAGGGAACAATGGACCTCCTTCAGAGGGCGAGGCTTCTCCTACGCCTCTACAGGGTTTCTCCAAAGAAGCGTTTGGGACAAAACTTCGTGATAGACCATGCACTATTACAGAGGATGATCTCTTACGCCTCTGTGGGTAGGGAGGACACTGTTTTGGAGGTTGGAGCCGGCCTGGGCTTTCTCACAAAACTTCTTTCTCCGACATGTAAGAGGGTCATCGCTGTGGAAGTTGATCCCAAACTGGCAAAAATACTGAGAAACGAGCTTCGCAACTCGCGGAACGTAAACCTCATCGAGGGAGACGTGCTGAGCGTTTCTGTTCCACAATTTAACAAGGTGGTTTCCACCCCTCCCTACTCCATCTCCTCCCTCCTCCTGTTCTGGCTTCTGGAGAGAAACTTTGACTGTGCCGTGCTAACGTTCCAGAAGGAGTTTGCTGAGAGACTGACCGCACCAGTGGGCAGCAGAGACTACGGAAGGCTGACCGTTGGCACATACTATCGGGCAGAGGCGGAACTTCTAGAGCCTGTGCCTAGAAGCATGTTTTATCCTCCTCCGGACGTAGACTCCACGGTTGTCCGTCTAAAGCCGAGGGAGAAGCCACCGTTTTCTGTGGAGGACGAAGAAGCCTTCTTCGAACTCGTGCAGACAATGTTCACCCAACGAAACAAGAAGGTGAGAAACGCGATTGTTCCTTTTCTGCTGAGGCGTTTGGGGAAGGAAAATGTGGCGAGACTGGCGGACTCCCTCCTCTTCCACGACAAGAGGGTGCGGGAGTTGGCGCCAGAAGACTTCGGGGCTCTAGCCAATGAGATAGCTAAAGTTCTATCGCCTAAGAAGAGTTGATGTTAAGCCACACTGTTAACTAATTCATGATGCGCGTGCATGTTCTTTCGCTTTCATATGAAAATTTAGTTTATAAACTCAAATGGGATATTTAATATAAGAACAAGATGGAGCCATTTCTATGAGTAATGCCATGTTGGAAGGGATAGCTATTGGCGGTACAGGGGGATTTATCGCAGGTTTGACAATATGGCTTGTCCAGTTGTTGAAGGAAAAACTAATGGAACGAAATGACAAAAATAGAGTATACAACTGGTTATACAAAAGAACAAAACAGCATAAGGGTTTAACTGTTGGCTCACCTAACGACCCTCGATGGATATCCACAATAGAAATAGCCAGCTATACTAATTTAACCACAGATAGAGTTCGATATATTTGCAGTATTCATGAAGAGATTAGACCTAAGATGGAAGGAGACCTTTTTCCTAAAGAATCTTTGGAAGAGAAATGGGGCATACGGGAGTTTGTCGATTTATAGCCTCATATTGCGCGCGCATCATGAATTAGTTAACAGTATCGCGTTAAGTAAAGAAGTATTTTATAACACAAGTGCACCTATTGCTAGACTAAGGTGAGAACCCTATGTGCATCTTAGGAAAGAGCAGGCTTATGGAACTCATCGAGAACTATAAGTGCATCTACCCCTTCGACTACAACCTTCTAGACGGCGACAGCTACGTTTTAACGGTTAAGGAGGAAACCACTCTGCATTATCTGGAGCATAAGAACCTCATCTCCTACGAGGTCGTGTTCACCCCACCCCAATATGTGGCCCACCTCACGGCCAAGAGCAAGTACGGAAGAATGGGGCTGTCATTTCTCAACGCCGCTAAAGTTCACAGCGGCTTCGTTGGGAGACTGGCCCTAGAGCTCGTCAACCTGAGCAACGACAGACAACCCATAACCATTAAGAGGGGAGAACCCTTCATTCACATCGAATTCTTAACCAGGGAAGGCGAACCGTCTCCATACACAGGACCCTACCAGTTCCAATACGTAACCGAAGAAGAGAAAAAAATGTACATCCCAATCTTGAAGAAGCTTTTTCTAAACTTTGAAGAACTTGCCAAAACATGGTTTAAAGACAACCCACCATAGAGGAATCCTTATTATAAATGCGCACTTTTAATAAACAACGACGTTAACATATCCTTTAAATATCCAGCATACAAAGGCTGGAAGCGGGGGAAAACCATGAGAGCACGCAACTATCGAAAGGTAAAGGGGCAATCATACACGAGGAAAAAGTACATCAGAGGCTCTCCCCCACCAAAAATAACCAAGTTTACTCTTGGAGATCCCAAAGCTAGATTTGAGTACCAAGCCCTCCTGATCGCCCAGAAAGAGGCGCAGATCCGCCACAATGCGTTAGAAGCGGCGCGTGTGGCAGTAAATCGGATTCTGGCCGAAAAGTTAGGGAACAGTTATTATTTGCGTGTTTTGCCATACCCCCACACAGTGCTTCGGGAAAACAAGATGATTTATGGGCCGCACGCGGATCGACTTGGGGACGGGATGAGAAGGTCCTTTGGAAAACCCGTAGGAACCGCTGCCCGGGTAAAACAAAACCAAGCCATCATAATGGTCAACGTGAATGAGGACGGTCTCGAAGCCGCTAGAGAGGCGTTAAAGCGGGGAGAAGACAAGCTGCCCATAGCCTGTCGAATAGTTTTAGAGAAGACGGCGGACTAGTTGGAGGTAAACCCGTTGCGAAAGGGATCATCGAGAGAGAAACTTACCCTGTGGTTTGAAGAAATAGGGAAAGAGGACGTTCCGCTCGTTGGAGGCAAAGTAGCAAACCTAGGTGAAATGCTTCAAGCTGGAATACCGGTCCCACCCGGGTTCGCGGTCACAGCTCAAGCTTACAAAAGGTTCATCACAGAAACAGGCATCGCCCAAAAAATCTACAAGACCATTGAGGAAACCGTTACCGACATTAACATTCCTCAGCAATTTGAAGAAGCCTCTAAAAGGGTTCGAAAAATAATTGAATCAACTTCAATGCCGCGTGAAATCGAGGAAGCCATCGAAAAAGCCTACAAAGAACTATGCAAGAGAATGAAATCAACCCATGTGTTCGTGGCTGTGCGATCTAGCGCCACAGCTGAAGACCTTCCAGGCGCCTCCTTCGCCGGACAACAGGAAACATACCTAAACGTGAAAGGAGACAGAGAACTTATTCAGAAGACCGTGCGATGCTGGTCAAGCCTATTCACACCGAGAGCCATCTACTACCGAACCCAAAAAGGCTTCAAACACGAGCAGGTACTCATCAGCGTGGGCGTACAAAAAATGGTTGATGCCAAGGCTGCCGGCGTCGCGTTCACTATAAACCCGGTGACTGGAGAACAGAATCAAATCGTTATTGAAGCCAACTGGGGGCTAGGCGAATCAGTTGTGTCCGGCGCGGTCACTCCAGACCACTACGTTGTGGACAAAAAGACGCTGAAGATTATTGACAGAAAAATTGCCAAGAAAGTGGTTGAGTATGTTCCTGATCCCAAAACTGGCAAAACCATACACGCTGATGTGCCTACTGAACGACAGCAAAAGCCATGCCTAACCGACGAGGAGATTATTAAGCTAGCTGAACTTGCCAAGCGTATCGAGGAGCACTATGGGCATCCTCAGGATGTCGAGTGGGCGACCGACAGAAACCTTCTTTTTCCAAAGAGCATTCTCATTGTGCAGTCTAGACCCGAAACCGTGTGGAGTCTAGAGAAGGCAGGGCCCAAAATCGAGGCGCTGAAGCCGCCTACTCCGCCCACACGGCCAGCTGAATGGAAAGTTGTCGCGAAAGGAATAGCTGCTGGAAAAAGAGACATTGGAGTTGGTGCTGCAAAAGTTGTTTTAACGCCTGAAGACGCGTCAAAACTCATGAAGAAAGGCGACATACTAGTGACCACAATGACCAACCCCGATTACGTGCCTTTTATGAGGCTTTCTGGAGCAATAGTCACGGATAGGGGAGGCGTCACATGCCACGCAGCCATTGTGAGTCGTGAGTTAGGCATTCCCTGTATTGTTGGAACCGAAAACGCCACAAAAGTAATGGTTACGGGTGAAGAATATACAGTGGATGCAAGGAGCGGTGTAGTGTATGAGGGAGTTGTTGAACAGATGAAGCCCACCCCAACACCGGCCGCTGTTGCGTCAGCCACGCTCGAATCCGCCCCGATAACCGCCACAAAAATTTACCTCAACCTCGGCGTTCCAGAGATGGTTAAGGATTATAGGAACCTACCTTTCGACGGGATAGGACTCATGCGCATAGAGTTCATTCTAGCAAGCTACATAGGAGAACATCCGCTATACCTCCTAGAGATAGGACAAGCTGAAAAGTTTGTAAACAAGCTGGCTGAGGGAATTGCCACAGTGGCTAGAGCCATACAGCCCCGCCCAGTGGTTGTGAGGTTTAGCGATTTCAAGACTAACGAGTACAGAGAACTGAAGGGCGGGGAGAAATACGAGATATCCGAGTCAAACCCGATGCTCGGCTGGCGAGGAGCGAGCAGATACATAAGCGAGTGGTATGAAAAGGCGTTCAGACTAGAGTGCAAAGCAATCAAAAAGTGCAGAGAAGAGCTGAAACTAAAGAACGTGTGGGTGATGTTGCCAATGATTAGAACAGTGTGGGAAGCTGAAAAGTGCCTAAAAATCATGAAGGAAGAGGGACTCGAAAGGTCAAGAGACTCTCAAGTTTGGTTTATGGCTGAAACTCCAGCAATCGCCATAATGGCAGACGAATTCTCAAAACTCTGCGACGGCTTCTCAATAGGCTCAAACGACATGACACAAGGCGTCTTGATGATTGACCGCGACTCAGAGAGACTTGGACTAATGGGATACTTTGATGAGCGAGACCCCGCTGTCAAACGGATAATCGCTCACCTAATCAAGGTGGCCCATAAAAATGGATGTACCGTCTCCATCTGTGGGGAAGGCCCCTCAAATCTACCCGACTTCGCGGAGTTCCTTGTCCGTTGCGGCATCGACAGCATATCTGTGAACGCGGACGCAGTTGTCCAAACTAGGCAACTAGTGGCAAGCATAGAGCGCAAGATTCTACTCGAAAAGTCGGGAAAAAACCCAAAATGGACTTCCGAGTGGGATGAATCCATTCGATAAACCCGCATGAGTGAAATTTGTTCGCGTCAAAGCGGTAAACCTAAATGGAAGCCACGACCTTCGCCCTCGAAGAGAAACGACTGATAGAGGAGATAAGCAAACGCGGAGCCAAACGGGTTCTCATTCAGCTTCCAGAAGGATTGAAGGCAGAGGGACCTCGCCTGGCAGCCATAGCCGAAAAGGCTGGTGCGCTTGCTATAGTCTCAGCCGACCCTTGCTACGGAGCCTGTGACCTAGCCACCCCCGACGCCAAAAGCTTAGATGCAGACCTAATCATTCACTATGGCCACAGTAAGATGATTGAACAGGAACAAGTGCCAACAGTTTACATTGAGGCCGAGGCGAAGGTCAGCGTCAAAGAAGCGGTGAAAAAGGCCATACCCCTCCTAAAGCGCTGGGATAAAATCGGATTGATAACAACCGTGCAACACGTCCAAGCACTTGATGAAGCGAGAGAGCTACTTCTAGAGGCTGGAAAAACAGTTACCATCGGAGACATGGGGCACCTGAAACATCCTGGGCAGGTGACCGGCTGCGACTACAGCAACGCCAAGTTCGTGTCAGAAGAAATAGAGGCTTTCCTTTTCGTTGGAGGCGGCAGATTCCACGCCATAGGCGCAACGTTAGCCACCGCAAAGCCGACGATAATCGCTGACCCCTTCGAGAAAAGAGCATACTCCGTTGAAAAGGAGGTTCAGAGGATACTCCGACAGCGATGGGCAAGCATCTGTGAAGCTGAAAAAGCGGAGATTTTTGGGGTTTTGGTCGGCTTGAAGACTGGGCAAAAGAAACTCGATGAAGCCTTGAAGATAAAGGAGAAGCTGGAGAAAAGCGGAAGGAAAGCAACTTTGCTTGCGGTGAGGGAAATCACCCCCGAGGTGCTCATGCAGTTTCCCAGCATAAACGCGTTTGTGAACACCGCCTGTCCTAGGGTGTCGTTAGATGAAGCGTCAAAGTTTCTCAAGCCTGTTCTCACGTTTACAGAAACTCTCGTTTTGCTGGGGGAGAAGGAATGGGAGGAACTATGCAGAAAAGGCTTGTTCGGAAACTAGACCTAGAGAAAGCAATTTCAGAGGTTGAGCCCCATCCAAAGCCTATAGCCTACCTAGAACAGTACACCATACCCCCGGAGGCTGCAGCCACAATCCTCTACATAGTCGCCTACACCTACAACGACATCATTGACAAAACAATTGTGGATCTAGGATGCGGCACAGGGAGACTCGCAATCGGAGCGGTTCTCGTTGGAGCAAAGGAAGCTTTCGGCGTGGACATCGACCGAATGGCAGTGAGAATGGCGCACAACAACGCGGGAAAGATGGGTGTGAAAGAAAAGACACACTGGATCCTAGCTGACATCGACGTGATGAGAAGTTCCTTCGACACTGTTCTGCAGAATCCCCCATTCGGAGTGCAGAGAAAAGGGGCGGATCGAAAGTTCTTAGAGAAATCCCTAGAGCTGGGTCACAGAGTATACTCCCTCCACAAAAGCGGAAAGAGCAACCGAGAATTCATCAAAAGGTTTATTGAGAAGCGTGGGGGAAAGGTTACAGGCGTCTTTCCTATGGAAATAGAAATTCCGAGGCTCTTCAAGTTTCACACGAAAAGAAAACACCTTGTTAAGGCTGATCTTTATCAGATAGAGGGAAAAGGGCATGGCTGATTCGAGGAGGGAAAGTGGACAGTTCGTTGCGCCGGGAGACCAATTGGGAGTAATTGAGGAGTTCACGCCTGGCCCAGGAACATACGAGGAAGGGGGCACCGTGTACTCTGAGGTCACCGGGCGCACTCTTATGGACATGGTAAACAGGAAGGTCTCGGTTTTTCCCCTAGTCCGCGCGGTGGGCGTTCCAAGGGTGGGGAGCACCGTCGTCGGCCAAGTTTCTGATGTGCAGAACAGAAGCGCCACACTGCGTATAGTAAAGGTGGGCAAAAGAACGCTCTCAGGCTTTTTCACTGGCATCCTACATATTTCTGATGTGAGCCCTGGATTCGTCGAGAGCATGTTTGACGTGTGCAAAGCAGGTGACATAATGCGAGCTAAGGTGGTTAGTGACAAAAACAGAGTTTTTCACCTGTCGACGGCGGACAAAAATCTTGGCATTGTCTACGCCTTCTGCTCTCGGTGTGGGCACATGTTGCCTTTAAAAGAAAGAAGGATGCAATGCACTAATTGTGGCAAAATTGAAAGGCGTAAAGTTGCCTTTGACTATGGCGAAGGGGAGATTTAGGTGGAGATCAAGATTTTGAAGAAAACTGCTAACGAGCTAAGAATAGAGATTGAGGGTGAAGGGCACACCTTCTGCAACATGCTGCAGAAAGCCCTCTTAGAGGACGAAGCGATCGACACGGCTGGCTACAATATAAAGCATCCTCTCATCTCCAACCCCACCGTATATGTGCGAACAAAGGAGAAGAGAAATCCGGAGGCTGCGATGCGAGATGCAGCGAAAAAAATACAGGAGAGAAACAAAGAGTTCAGGGAGTCCTTTAAGAAGGCGCTAAAGGAATGGAAGGGAAAATAAAGGCGAGTCGTATTCTGAAAAGATATAAAAGTATTCAGGAAGTGCTGCTCGACAAGGACTTGGCAGGGCTGGGCGACATGTACGTAAACTTTGTCCACTCCCTTGCGTTATCACAGAAGCTTCAGAACCCAACAGGTGCCAAGGTGAACAACCGAATCCTAGCCGAAGCTGTAAAGAGGTCCGGTTTGAGAAAGATGTTACCTCGGAGGATCGACCGCCACGCTCAGGGGAATGCCGCTGAGGCGTTGATAGTGTATGCTTGGCTACAAGAGATCATGGGTTTTGAGGAGTGCTTAAAAATCCTTGGGAAAGGTGAAGATCCCGCCGATGCGTTCACCCAACTGTTGCAGGAGATAGGGAAAAGGCTCGGTGCAACCCATGAGTGAAGAAAAAGTTGTGAGGTTTCGCTCAGTGAAACCGGAGATCAGGGTGTTAGGCATCGATGACGGGATCTTTGTTCCTCACGCAAAGGGGGTGGTTGATGTTGTTGGGGTTGTTTATAGGGGCGGATACTGGCTTGACGGAGTTATGCGAACAGAGGTGGAGGTTGACGGGACGGATGCAACGGAAAAAATAGCGTCTATGATAATGGGTTCGCCCCACTATGATCAGGTTCGGGTGGTGGTGTTAAATGGCGTCACGTTTGCAGGCTTCAATGTGGTGGACATTAGGGAGCTCTCTAAAAAAGTCGGGTTGCCAGTTATAGCTGTCACTCAAAAGAAGCCTGACTTTGAAGATATAAGGAAAGCTCTTGAAAACCTGCCTGAACATGAAAAACGGTGGAAAGCTATGGAAAACGCTGGAAAAATTATCGCGGTGCGCAGGCGAGGGGCTGAAGAACCTGTGTACATGCAGGTTGCTGGGATCTTGGAAAAGGATGCTGAAAGGATTTTGAGAAGCACCTCAACGCGAAGCAATGTTCCCGAAGCGTTGAGAGTGGCGCACATCATAGCATCTGGATTCGCTCGAACAGGAGAGAAACTTTGAATAATTACAAATTGTGTTTTCATAAAAAAAGAGATGGTTTTTAGTGGTAGGACATTGTTGCTGTAGCTATCCTATGTGGTTGTTGACCAAAGTGTTGGCGTAGTCGACGTGGTGGGTCACGGCTTTTAAATCTTCGTTGAGCCATGCAAGCAACTGGTTATAAATTTTTGTGAGTTGACTTTTTGCGGTTTCCACATTTCCTTCTTTTGTGTTTATGTAGGCGTCGTAGAGATCATAGGTAGAGTCAACGTTTATGTATTCTTGTTGCTGATCGAACTCGGCTCCCCAGTATTTGTCCACATGCCAAGCCATTATTTCATTGTAGGTATATTCACTGAATAAGTGGCCCCACTCCATGGTATACACATTTTCAAGCTTCTGAGCGGCGGTTTGAAAGTCTCTACGTTTAAGTTCAGCTAGTGCCGCATCCACATAGTATAAGTCGTTCACGTGCTGATCTGGTCTGAAGAAAACATCCCATGAACCCATGCCGCCTCCTTCCCCCAGGATATAACGCGTAACGTTCTGTCTAACAGCTATCATCATGCGGTTCAGGTCTGTTGCTTCAGCCTCTATAGCGGCTTTTCTGTTAGCGCTCGTCCGATGTGAATTGTACTCTGTCTCGAGTTGCTCGATGTAACTGTTGAGGGCTGTTACCTTCTTTCCAAACAACTCCAGCGCAGCCTTTACGTCGCCAAAGCGTGTTGCTAGGTCAGAAACCGTTGCCATCTCCTTTTGGAGGCTTGCCATTGCCCAGTTGTAGGTCTGGTCGAAGTCGTAGGGTAAGAAGAGCGCCCTGTCCGCTCTAGCGGCGGCGAGAGCATAAATTTCCAGCGTGATCTTAAGGGTTCGTCTGCTCTGCATGGGCATATCGTCAAACTGAGTGTGATAGTAGGTATCGAATCCAGGTGTGTTCATCATCTGAACAGCTGAACCACCGCCTTTCGCAGCGTAAGACCATGCGTCTGTCCAAGACCAAACAGGGGCATAATGATATACGATTCCGGTGAGACCTAAATCGTGTACAACTCCTTCCATGACGCCCGCAACTTCCCACGTGAGTTCGAAGGAGTAGGTTCCCGTCGCGCTTGTGAAGCTGACTCCGTCCATGTTCAGGTCGATAACCATGCTGTTCACCATTTCTGGATGTGCCTTTACAAGCTCGTAAGAGCCGATTAGCCAGTCGTACCATGTCGTTATTGGACCTCCATACTCTTCTGCTCCGACAGCTGCAAAGACCAATGTTCTCTCTGGTACGAATGCTCCACTCTTTTTCATAGACGCGAAAAGTCTTGCAAGCTCTAAAGTAGCGGCGATCGAGGAGCAGTCATCGTTGGATCCCCAGAACCATGTGTCTATGTGGCCTCCGATAAGGATGTACTCGTCAGGATGCGTTGAACCGTAGATGTAGCCGATAACGTTTACTGACTCGGCGTATTTCTCGCTCCATATGTGAACTTCGCTCTCTAGGTACACATCCACTCGGTTGTTGTTAGCCAGCAGGTTTTTAAGGTAATATGCGCTGTTTTGGGATATCGAAAACGATGGGATGGGTCCGCCTACAACATCTTGTTTGACTCCGTCAGCAACCACGTTGGTCCCATAGTATCCATAAAATACGGCAGCTAACGCTCCACGATACGCAGCTTCGCTAACAACCGTTGAGGGCCACCACGTGATATAGTCGTTTCTCAATGCTAGAACTACCTTGCCTGTTACGTCTCCAGCTGCTTCGAATTCCCCAGCAGTGCCATACCCGACATCAACAAGTTCTGCTTGGATCGCCCTACCACCCTTTACGTTACCAAATGAATATTTGACACCGTCTTCGGTTCCCCAAGTTCCGTAGCATCCACCGTAGGTCGCTGCCTCTATACTCTTCCTAACAGGATAGGTGACCTCGAAGGTAGACCAAGTTTCTGTGTCCCAGCTTGTGGTTGGGAAGAACTCCATGTCCACTCGGTCAAGGTCATACTCGACGAACTTCTTGTAAACGTACTTAGCTTCAAAAAGCTCCTCTGTAGTGCCCGCAACCTTCTGTCCCAGACTCGTCAGGTATCTCAACTCATCCCAAGCGTTGTCAACGTTAATAGCCCCTAGCAAAGCTATTTCTTCTTTTGAAAGACCAGGGTTTGCAGGCCCGCTTAGAACTCCTGGTAGGATGCTCGCCACTAGTCCTAAGATGGTTATAGATACAAGCATCATCGAAGATAGCGTGTGCTTTTTCATGTTTTCCATCCTCTAAATCTATCTTTCTCCTTTCTCTAACACTGGCGAAAGATTACACTTTCACCGCCAGATATCTTGGCATGTTAACACTTAAACTTATTGAATCTTATTCCCCAATTGATGTTGAAAACGGTGCAAGACGTTAACCGTTTAACCCCTAGAAGAAAGGTTTAAAAGGCTCGAAATAGAGGGAGAAGGGCGAAGTTAGATGCATGGTGGTGCCGAATGGAGTTTTGCCCAAAATGTGGGATGAGGTTAACTCCAACTAAGAAGAAAAAGGGTAAAAAAAGCACCGTCGTGTTTTCTTGTCCAAAGTGTGGCTACAAAAAGCCGGCGGCTGGCCCGGTAGCAGCTGTCTCAAAGACTATTGAGCACCCTCCTCAAGAACGTATAGCGGTGATTGGGAGGGAGGAGCAGAAGCTGCGAACCCTGCCCACGATTAAGATAGAGTGTCCCAAATGTGGGAATAATGTAGCTTATGTGTGGCAGGTGCAAACAAGGGGGACCGATGAGTCCTCAACACAGTTTTTCAGGTGCACCAAGTGCAGCTACACGTTTCGAGAGTACGGTTAAACTCTCAGATTTTAAAGAGCATCTTAACCTGAAGGCTCTTATCTAAAAAGTTAACCATACAATTAAGGAGATGGAAGGAGAGAGTAAGTGGAATGAGAAGGGAAGCAGTTGCAGAAATAATGCTGGTATTCCTTCTAATAGGCATCTTGCGCACAACATTGAATGTAAGATTGGTGGCAAGTTGGAGCAATGGTGGTTATTCTGCCGATCCCTCAAACCCTGATTATGGGACACACGATTGGATTGCTCAATACGCATTAGACTGGTTGCCAACTTATGAAAGGCAGTATATTTTAGACAATCTTGCCGCCTACCTTTATGGAACTGAGCTGCCTGACAATAGAGGCGCCTCTGACGGCATAGGCGACACGGCAAAACACCATATTTACTACTGGTCTGATGGCAGCTTGCAGGATGATGCCTCAGCAGTCAGAGCGTCTGAAGAATATTATGAGGCTTTAAATTTCCTTAAGTTGGGAGACTTTGCAGCTGCTACCAAAACCGCAGGGATCATGAGTCACTACATTGTTGACATGGCGGTGTTCGGTCATGTTATGGGAGCAGGGACAGAGTGGGGATCAGAAACTCATCATAGCGACTACGAGAATCATGTGAATCAGCAAACCTCAAGCTATGACGCCGAGTTCAATCTATACCTTTCTTTTGACGATGAACTACGCATTATATCTGCCTATAATGCAGCAAAAGAACTTGCCTACGACACCACATTTGATGTAGATGGAGTTTTAACATGTGTTTGGATGGATGAAAACTACGACTGGGCTAATCCAACTTTCAAAGATCGAGCTGGAGAATCCCTCAACCTTGCTGTCAACTATCTAACAGACGTGTTGCACACACTGTATTTAGAGGCTGCGCAACTCAAGCCAGTTGTTTTCTCTGTTCCCGTAGACGGATTAGAATTCAACGTTGTTGTAGACAGCAACTCAATCATTTCCGATTTCAACTTCAGGAAAGATGAGAAAGAGATAAGCTTCAACGTTACTGGTCCAGATGGCACTCTTGGTTTCTGCAATGTCACCGTCCCCATGGACTTAATGAAAGGTGAACCATGGCGCATCCGCATAGACAACACCTATGAACCTGAAACCGTCAGCGTGTCAGACAACGGAACCCACACTATCCTCTACTTCACCTATACACACACAACGCACAACATCAAAATAAGGGGAACATGGGTCGTACCAGAGTTTCCAACATGGACGCCAATACTACTTATGCTCTTCCTACTTACAATTGCCATAGCCATCCGCAAACGAAGACTACTCAAAGCACCCATTCAATAAAACGATATTCTTCTTCTCCTTTCTTCAAAAATTCTAGTTCTTTTATGACTTAATCTGACATGCGCATATAAGAATCCACATTTAAAGTTTGTCTTTCACATAAATCGCTCAAGTTTTGTTAGTCCAATGACTTCGTCGAAGTCTAATCCCAAAGCATCTAGAACCTGATCGAAGGTTGAGCGGAAGTATCCAACATACTTCTCCACATCTATCTCACTGTTTGAGGCAAGCTGAATAGGCTTAACGTGGGGTTCCTTCAAAACCTTCACAAAGCTTATGAGGTCGCCTGCCTTCAACTCGTATCCCCTTTCGCGAAGGAGCAACGCTGCCTTCACGTGTTGCGGAGTGGTCTTGTCGTATCCTTCAGGGATTTTGCCCAAAACAACGTGGAAGGCTAGCTCGTCAGGGCGTTCCCCCCACTCTCGCCTCTTCAACCTCAAATATCGGTCGCAAATGATCTTTCGAATCTCTCTTTTCGCTTCCTCAAATTCAGCTGGAGACTTCACTTGGCCAAGCCGCTCCTCCATCTGGTCGAAAGCCTTCTTAATGAAAAAGGGGATGTGTCTCTTCTTCCCAGTGAGTCCCTTAACCTCCACCTTTCCGTCAGGAAAAACCCCCAAGTAGTTCTTTTTTCTTGAGCTGAAAACCGAGTAGCGGTAGACCTTGTCCACATCCAACTGCATTCCCAGCTCCCTTTCCGACCAGTTTGATAGGGCGTCAATTTGATCTTGAAAAGGATTCTTCAAGAAGATGCTGTCTGTGTCTCCATAGATAACATCGATTCCCAGTCCTTGAGCCTTGCTTATCGTCTGGGTTATGGCATGTCTGCCGATGGCGGCTGTGGCTTCAGCCACGGGTGGACAGTACAGGTCAAACGTTTCAGCGCCAAACACCCCATAACTAGCATTAAGTATAACCTTAAGGGCGCTTTGTATAACGTTATACCAGCTTCGCACTCCGCTGGGCAAAGATTTGTTTTGCGATCTCGGTTTGTACCACCTAACCCTGAGGTCTCTAAGCGCACCTATAAGCAGGCTTTCAAGCGCCTTACGCTTCTTACATATCCAGTGTGGGGTTTCAGGGACCTTGTTGTCTCTACACTCGTTGTGGGGGCAACGGATGGATTGGTAACCCAAGTTGTGAACTTTGATGATGGATGGGTATAGGCTGGCGAAGTCCATCACTTTCACGTTGAAATGGACGCCGGGCACAGGCTCAACCACGATTGCCCCCTTGTACTTCTTCCCCTTTATGATAGCCTTCGTGACGGTTGCCCCTTTAACCGCCAATATGTCTTCAGCGTTTGGGATCAGCGTGTTCCGGCGCCTATGCTCGTAGTGGAGAAAGTTCCGGATCCAACGTGAAACTCCCTGGCGGCTCACGTCCTCCATGGGCATACGGCTGATTCTCGTTAGAGCCAAGATGAGTTTCATGACAAGGTCGTTGTCAAGGGTGGTAAGTTTGAAGGTGATTTCGGCGTCCCTGAAGCAGTACTGAGCCAACTGGGTGTATGTTAATTCAGATATGGGCTTAGTCAGTTGAAGTTTGGTTAGTCCTAACAGGGCTTTGCCAACATCTTCCAGGGTCACGTCTCGATACTTCTGACCGAAAGCGTAAATTTGGATGGACCGATTGAAGAAAAACTTGTAGAGGTCAATGTGAATCCCGTGTTTGAGAAGGCAAACCCTCCTCCCCAACTCGATGGGAACCCTGTCTCTCCTTATGCCAAAATTTTGCGCTCTGTGCCACAGGTATCGAAGATCAAAGTCGTCCCCGTTGAACGTTATGACGAAGGGGTATTCCCAAAGCGCCTCAAAGATAGCGAGAATCAGTTTTTCCTCAGAATCAAAATATTCGACGCTTACGTCTGGAGGCAGTTTCTCAGTCCCATCTTCAACTCCCTCACGCTTCAAAAGCAGAATCCTCTCCTTTCCGTCGGATCCTAGGAGGGACGCGCAAATAATCTGATATGTTGCCTCACTGGGGTCGGGGACACGGGTTGGTACAGGTGTGGAAACCTCAATATCGAGAGCCACCCTTCGGAATTTTGGAGCTGGATACTCCAGAAGCCTCGCCCACCCTTCTATGTGCTGCAGGTACTCTTCAGCCTCTCCTCGGAACAATTCACGAATTTCTTTGATAACCCTCTCAGAAGGCTCGTGTCTAACGCGAACAAGCTCGTTGTTTTCAATCTTGTAAATCATGCCCGGAGCCAAGTCCCGATCATAAATGTAGCTTTGGTAGTACTTGATGGCGGCTTCCCAAACCTTTGCTTCCTGTTCTACACCAGCTACCTTTGGATATTCTTCTGGTATAATGTCTCTTATGCAACCCTTTGGGCGACCCCCAATCGCCAATGGGTCTTTAGCCACAACTTTTGTTAGGGTCACTTTTCTATCGAGAAGGGGGTCATACTTTTCCAAAGATTCGAAATTATCAAACCCGGGATGAGAGGTTAGTCGGCGTATTTTTTCGAGTTCGCTGGGAGGGAGGTTGGTAAGGCAGTAGGGCTTGTGCCCCGTTGTGTCATACCACAGGTAGATTCTTTCCGACTCCGGCTCGTAGAGTTTGATGCAAGCAGACCCTTTCCTCCCGTCATAGGTGGCGGACACAAAGTAGGACGGAGGCAAATCTTTAGGAGCTTCTGTTTGAAAAGCAACATGCCTCCCTTCTTGAGGCATGCTCTTCACGAAAGATAAAGGAGATTCCCTTTGCTCCCCTTTCGCAGTTTCGGCGGTTATAAAGAAGTCGTCCAGACGCCTCTCTGTCATCTTTCCGTATCCCATGAGATATAGCGTTTTATACCTAAAAAGCTCTCTGAACTAAACTATGGTTGACACAGCCTTTTTAAGACTAAATGAAGCGTCAAGAAATGGAAGTGGAGAAGAGAGAATGAAGATTGCGAAGGGCGTTGGATTGGTGGCTGGAGTCCTCACATTGATTTACGGGCTTTACCACATTCGCGTTATATGGAAATTAGGTCTTGTTACTCTTACTCAGAGGGGGGCTCTGGCCCTCGTTCTAATCGACACGGTCGTTTATCTCGTGTTGAGTATTGGTATGATCTTAGACAAAAGACGGGATTTTTTCCTCTTAACGGTTTTCTGGACAATGGTGGGCTCCGTCTTAGCCGTCGTCGTCGTTTTTCCATATTATTCTTACGGAGTTGCTTCTTTCAACCCTACTCTTAACCCTACTCTCAACCTGCTATTTTTCCTCATAGTCTTCTTTAGCACTTGTTACTACGTCACCAAGACAAACGCGGCAACTTCTAGATACATGGAATTATCAGCTGGAATTCTGGCTTTGGTTCAGGGAGTTTACCTATTGTGGGCTTTCGTTATGGGTTCTTTGTGGGTGCTAGTAGGAGGGGGCACACCAGTTTTATTAATTCTACTTATGCCTTACATGCCTTACATGGTCATCTACCTAGTCTTAGGAGTGGGCATAGTCAGAGGTAATCGAAAATTCTTATTGTACGCTGTTTTATGGACAATCCTCGAACTAGCCCTAGCCCTAGCCATAGGCACATACATGTCCTATCCCAAGAAAGATAAGTTGCTCAATCTGTTATCCATACTTACCCTTTTCTTGAGCACGTATTGTTATTGGTCCAAACCAGAAACCTAGAAGGCCGGTAGAAGCAATTATAGTTGGCTCCACAGACATATTGATAAAGACGCACGTCGCTTTCAACGTATCGTATCATTTTGTAGGAAGAAAATGGGCAGTCAAGCACAGCCTTAACAACTCAAGTCTTTTATCTCCATCCTAGTTCCACTTATAGAAGAGGGTTGAATTGTTAAGGGATGCTTGGGCGCTCGCCATTGAAACACTGTCTTGGATGGAACTGCAAGGGTTAGGCGAGCGCCTGGCATTGGCAAAAGCAGCGAAACAGATGGGAATAAAAGATGCAGGAGCTGTTGGGCTAGCGCAAAAAATGGTGTTTGAAACTGTTCGGAGACAGAACCTCATCGATTTTATCCTGAACTCGACATTAGCGCCACGGTCGCTCAACGATTTTAGGCTTGGTCCTAGAGCTTTCCTTCGCCTATACACGTATGAAACCAAGATGGTGAACGGCGACTTTGAGAAGGCGGTGCGCATAGCCCGAATGGGACGCTCAGTTTTGGGTTGGCGCGAACTGTGGAAGGCCGAAGATGCTCTTGGTGAAATACTGAGCGTGAACCCCTCCCAAGCCTTGAAGGGATTAAGCGATGAAGAGAGGGTTGCCCTCTCAACCTACCATCCCACATGGTTTGTGAAATATTGTTTCCAACTGCTCGGAAGAGAAGAGGCGCTGAAGTTCTTAGAGAACGCCACAGAAACCTCACCAACCTACATACGAATAAACACGTTAAAAACGTCAGAGGAAGCCGCGCTCAAGAGGATGGAGGAGGAGGGAATCACCCTTGAAAAGACACAACAGCTCAAACACACGTACAAAGTAGTTAAAACCCAAAGACTCCTTATGGGAACCCGAAGCTTCCGAGATGGACTGTTTTTCATTCAAGACAAAGCCAGTTGCCTCGCCACGGAAGTGGCAAGCCCTCAAGCTGGCATGACTGTGCTCGACGTTTGCGCAGCGCCAGGAGCCAAAACAACCCACATGGCTCAGCTGATGCAGAACAGGGGAATCATTTACTCCCTAGACTATTCAAAGCGGAGAATGAAGGTTTGGAAACGCGAAACAAAGCGCATGGACACCAAAATAGCCTTCCCCATCCTCGCAGACGCCTGCAAACCGCTGCCAGTAAAATCCCCCGCCGACCTAGTGGTTCTAGACCCACCGTGCACGAGCACCGGAGTGTTCAGCAAGGTGCCCTCCGCAAAATGGAGGTTGACCAAAAGGTCTATGTTAGGCATGGCGGGGTTTCAGTGGCAAATGTTGAATCGGTGTGCAGAACACGTGAGAGAGGGAGGTTTTCTGGTCTACTCTACATGTAGCATTGCGCTGGAGGAGAATGAAATGTTGATTGAAAGATTCTTGAAGTGGCATCCAGAGTTTACGCTGGTTGAGACTTCGCCGAGAATAGGCTTACCAGGGTTGCGGGGGCAAACTAAGTGTCAAAGGCTTTATCCACACATTCACGAGTGCAACGGATTTTTTGTTGCGAAGCTTCTGAAAGAGGCTTGAGCTTCTAGGCTTTCCTCGCCCTTTCTACACAGCAGAGCACTTCAAAAATCGTTTTTGCGGCTTGTATGGCGGTTACACCCATGTCATAGTGAGGCGCCACCTCAACAAGATCAAAAGCCACCACCCTACGGTCACAAACACCACCCAAAAGGTCAAGAAACACGTGCATAGACAAGCCATCAGGTTCAGGATTCTGAACTCCCGGCGCAAAAGAAGGATCAAGGACATCCATATCTATTGTGAGGTAGATTTTTTCTTGACTGGCTAGAAGTTCCCTTATCTTTTCAGTAGTTTTCTCAACGCCGTCCTCCATGATCTGACTAACCGTGAAAAAGGGGATGTTAAACTTCTTTGCATAGTCAAGCTCGTCTTTGTCTATTGCGCGAGTACCGACCTCCAGAATCTCCTTAGGACGAACCTGCTCACGTAGCCTTCGCATCCATGTGGCGTGGGACATGGTTAGACCCATGAATTCGTCGCGTAGGTCTAAATGAGCGTCAAAGCTTACCACTACAGCGTTTCCGCCCACGCTTCGCATCGCGCCAAGAGTTATGGTGTGCTCTCCTCCCATGAAAACGGGCAGTTTCTTCGCTTCCAAGAGTTCTTTTGTGACAAGCTCCAACCGTTTTAGGGTTTCTTTGACTTCTCCAGACACCTGAAGATCGCCCATGTCGTGAACCTTTAAATCTCTAGCATCCACCCCAGATCTGAAACTGTAACTTTCAATGTTGGCTATGGCTTCTCTGATGGCGAGAGGAGCAAATCTCGCTCCTACCCGAAAGGTGCTTGTTGCGTCAAAGGGTACTCCAAGAACCACGTATTCTGCTTCTTCAAACGTTTTTTGAAAACCGCTGAAAATCGGAGGCGGAGAGACAAACAGTTCACGATAACTCATTGAACGCTGGCTCCTGCAAACTCGATTTAAAGGTAAACACTTCTCATAAGGGTTTTCTCTCATAGAATAGCTTTTATTTTGGTAACTAGGCATAAACAATTATTTCATCGTCCCAGAATAGCCTAGCGATCGTTTAAGGGAAGCGTGAAAGATGCCACTGAAGTCTAAACTGAAGGTTGAAAAGCCGGGAGTGCTGGTGGTCTCCATTTTTTACGTGGTTTTGGGAGGTGCGGAGGCCCTCGTTTTGGCGTTGTCCAACTTCACTCTTGTTCACGTTGCGCCTCTAGCAGTCTTAAGCCTGATAACCGCCTACGGTCTGATCCGAATGAAAAGGTGGTCAGTCCTACTCGTGGTCATCCTCTTCTTTCCAGCAATAACTTTTGGCGCAACAACCCTCTATGTCTCAGTTATAAGGCAAACATTCTTTCCGAGCTTGGAGGTTTTGCTGTTTCACCTAGCATTAATTGTGTATTTGATTCTGGCGTTCATTGCGTTAATATACGTGGTGGCAGTAAGGAAAAATTTCAAGTGAAAGAGGAAATCTCCCTCACCTCACCTTCTCGTACATCTGTTTTTCCCAAACCTTGAAACTACTGTAGGTGCCAACAAGCCAAGTTACATAGAGTTTCAGCCTTCCCCACTCACGAATCCTTCTAGGACTTTCCAAAACACAAGTGTCTAAAAGAAAAACGAATTTTCCAAATTTCATGGCACTTCTAACGAGTTCCTGCTCCTCAGCAATTTTTATCTTTGGATTGAATCCACCTATTTTGTTAAAGACGCTTCTTTTGATGAACATGCAGTTGCCGTGCGCCCCGCCTACGCGAAGATAGGGGGAGAAAAAGGTGGAAACGTTAACGAACTCGTAGATAAATCGGTTCAGAACGTCTCCGCCCTCAGGTACTTTTCTACAACTCCCACCAACCACGTCATCGTTCTTCATGAGATCGGCAAACCTTTCAAGCGCGTGGGGTGGTAGCACCGTGTCTGCGTCCACAAACACCAGAATGTCGCCACTTGCCTGGCTGGCTCCCTGGTTGCGGGCATCTGCGGCAGAGAAATCTCTTTGGGAAACCACCTTATCCGCGTGTTTCCTCGCTATCTCAACGGTTCTGTCTCTGCTCCCCCCATCTTTAACGATTATCTCGAAATCTCCGATGGTTTGCCTCCTTAAGGCTGTCAAAGTTTTTGCAATGTATTTTTCCTCGTTGAAAGCGGGGATTATTACAGAGAACCTCACCATTTTAACCAAGCCTATTTTCTCAAGTAAACCTTAAAGCTTGTTCTTAGGGTGTCCAGAACGTTCTTGGCCGAGAACGTGGGGTAACTAAACTTCATCTTCACGTTTTCAATGTCTTCACCGAAGACCTCGATTTTGTCTATGTCGATCTCGCCCACTCCCGCCTTGTAGGCCTTCCACAAAGGCTCAACCGCGTAAGGGTTGATTCCCATGACGTGACAGCAGACCGCGTCCACCGTCACGGGGTTTAGCCCAGAAATTATTAGACCCAAATTTACTGGGGTGCCCTGCATCGGACCTAACCCCTGCATTCCCACTATTCCATCTGCAATGATAAGGTTTTGACGGATAGTACGGTTGAGAAACACCAAGATTTCCATAAGCTGGCTGTGAAGTCTCGGCTTATTCTTGTTCGCTAAAGTCCCGAACATGTTCTTCACTGCTATTGTGATGAATGTGTGCTCGATGTTGCACGTTTTAACCTTGGGCGCGTTAATGAAAAAGTCGGCTTTCAACACGGTCTTGGGAATCTGGAGTTTGAGCCCTCCAACTTCACACTCCTCGAAGTCGTCTTCACTTAGGTTCAGAAACTCAACGTCACATTTTTCGATTAAATCTATTACTCCGCTTTTTGTCACCCGCTCGTCTGCGGTGCCGGAGTTGTTGTCTGACTCAACGACGATTATGTTCTTGGTTCTCCGCTTTACGATGTTGATGATTGCCTCCAGTACTCTCGGGTCTGTGATAAACATGTTTTCAAAGTTTTTGTGGTAACAAACGTTCGGTTTAATCACAACAGAAGCGTTTTTCTTGAAGTTTAAGCCTCCAAGCAACTCGATGGACTTTTGAATGGCTCCTTCAACATCTTCTTCCACCCGCATTATCGCAACTTTCTCTCTTCCAATCGGCGAGTAAGGGCTCTCTTCGTAGAGGGTCATGATCTCAGACAGGGTTTTAGCGAGTTCAACGCCGTCGTCAATGGTAACACGCTCTTTTTCGGTTCCCTCCACACACTTGACGAAGTGGAGCTGCTCATTCAAGTAGGAGGGGTGCCTGAATCGGAAGACATCTAAGTATTGGCGAAGCCTCCTACCCATGTGTATGGACCTAGCCTCTCCATCCTTCACTATTGTAATGTTGTACGGCGTTCTGAGCAAATCCATCTTTATCTGTCCCAAGTCACCAGTTACTTCAAATTTTAGTCCGGGAACGAAACCCGCCCACCTGGCAGAGAGGCTGATTTCAACACCGCTCGTTAACTTGGCTTCTACACTTACATTGTCAACCACAGTGTGTCCCTTTCGTAGAGGCTCCACCGAAATGATCTTTTTTGAGGGTCCCCCAATTTCATGGGCTAAGTAGATCACATGGGGAAGCTGATCCTCGATCACTCCTCCCTTAGCGTAGATGCGAAAATCGGTTTTCGCCCCGTAAAACATGAGGTTTGACGTTGCGCATCCTTGAATTTTCTGTATGGTTCCGATTTCTCCTTTATTGATAAATTGTAGAGCTTGGACAAAGCATGGGGTGAAGATGAAGTTGTGAGCTGGCATCAAAACCAAGTGTTTTGATGAACGCTTCCCTTCTATCCTCTTTTTGATGGCTAGCCCTTCCTCAACAGTGGTGGCTATTGGCTTCTCGCAGAAAACGTGTTTGCCTTGGTTGACGGAATCCATAATGATTTGGAAGTGGGTTTCTGGGGGTGTGCACACGTAAACCGCTTCCACATCGGCTTTCTCCAGCATACGTCGATAGTCGACGTACCCCTCTTCAACATGAAACTTTTCCAAGGTTTCACGTAGCTGTTCCTCATTCGTGTCAGTGGCAGCCACCACCTCCACTCCCTCGATCTTCTTAAGCGAGGGTAAGCGAACCAGGGTTGCGATCCTTCCGCAACCAACTATACCCACTTTCACCCAAATCACTCCGCTAGTAAATGACACGCACAGGTTTAAACAAACGGACTATAACTTCGTCTCCGGCGTTAATGAACTGTTGGCTCTCCTCCACCTCAATGAAGCCGTCGGCTCTCGCTAACGTGGTTATGGCGCCGGATAGTCCCAAGGCAACTGGTGAGGCAAGCAACTCACCTGACTTGTCGCGGGTGAGGCTCACCATAACGAAGGTTCGGCGTCCCCTTGCTGGAAAAATTTTCGCTGAGGCAACAGCCTTAACCGTGACTAGGGTTTCCTCTTGCCTCCCAGCCATGCTGAGGATAAGGGGGCGAACGAGCAAGTGAAACATTAGAAGAGAGGATGTTGGGTGGCCTGGCAAGGAGAAAACTGGTTTCCCATCGGCAATCGCTATGGTTGTGGGCTTTCCAGGCTTCGCAGCTATTCCGCAAACAATCACGCCGGGTTCGCCTAACGCGTTTAACACCTGAGGAACGACGTCTGTGGGTCCAACTGAAACTCCGCCGGAAGTCACAACGACGTCCGCTGAGTTTAGGGCCTCCATAAGTGTTGCCTTGAGCCGACTCGTTTCGTCTGGCACGATTCCCAAATTGGTAGGTTCTCCACCGCACTCCGTGACTGCAGCGCTTAAAGTGTGCGCGTTTATGTCGTAAATTTTTCCCGGAGTAAGGGGCTTTCCCGGCTCAACGATTTCAGCGCCTGTGGAAATGACAGCGACCCTCGGTTTTTTGTGCACGTCCACCTGTGTCAAGCCGAGTGCGGCTAACACCCCTACTTCATGAGAGGAAAGCGTCTGACCCCTCTTCAGAGCAACCGCACCTTCATGAATGTCTGAGCCGGCTTTCATCACGTTTTCTCCCTTCGAAACTGCGCAATGTATGAGGACGGTGTTTCCCTTTTGAACTACATACTCCGACATCACCACGGCGTCGGCGCCTCGAGGTAGGGGTGCCCCTGTCGCTATCTCCGCAGTCGAACCCTTCTTAACAATAACTCTAGGAGTTTCGCCCACTCTGACGCTTCCACACAGCTTCAGAGCAACAGGTCGGTCTTCATCCGCGCCAAACGTGTCAACGGCTCTCACGGCATAACCGTCCACTGTTGATCGGCTGAAGGGCGGGACATCTGTTGGCGCCACAACGTCTTCAGCTAGAACACGATTATGCGCCTCGGAGATAGAAACTCGCTCCACCCCCACGGGTTTAGGGGAAAAGCTCTGTTTGAGAATCCTTTTCGCCTCATCCAAAGAGACCAGTTTTCTAAACACCTTGTGGCCCACCAACCTTGTCGAAAAGGTGCACCGTGACTAGTTCACCTTCCTTAAGTCCTTCGCGGCTCTCTGGAATTATCACGTAACCGTTAGCCTTGGTCATGGTGGAGAGAGCGCCCGCACCCTTTACCCGAACGGGGTCAGCGAAGAAGTCTCCGTCCCTTTCAAAAGTGTGAACCCTCAGGAAGACTCGCCGCCCCAGCGCCGCCGCAACCCTTCGAGTTACTCTTGCCTTAACCACGGGCCTAGGCTCACTTTTTATCCCCAACAGTCTGAGGAGAACGGGTCGGGCGAAAACCTCGAAGCCAATCATGGCCGCCACAGGGTTTCCAGACAGTATGAAGACGGGCTTGTCGTGGAGGATCGCTAATGCCGCTGGCATGCCAGGGCGCATAGCTATCCCATGCACCACCACTCCAGGCTTTCCAATATCATTTACTGCTGCGGGAACAAGATCTGCGTATCCAACGCTGGTTCCCCCTGTTGTGATAGTTACGTCCGCTCTTTTCACTCCTTCCTCAACTTTCATCCTAATTTCTTTAATGTCGTCCCTTGCAATACCAAGGTCTAACGGTTCAGCGCCAAGCTCCAAACACATGGAAGAAAGAATTAATCGATTAACGTCCACCATCTGATTTGGCTTGGGCTTGCGGCCTGGCTCAACAAGTTCGTCGCCAGTGGAGAGGGCAGCAACTCTCGGCTTTGTTACCACGCTGACACGCGTTGCTCCCAGTGCAACCAGCAATCCAAGATGATGAGGCTGCAGCCTCGTTCCAACTTCCACTGCAACCTCTCCTCTCCGAACGTCCTCACCCCTTTTAGAAACGTTTTCGCCGGGGGTAACCGGAGTCCAAACCTCGATTCTGTCTTGAATCCTTTTCGTGTGCTCCAGCATAACCACGGCGTCTGCTCCTTTGGGAAGAGGGTTTCCCGTCCACACTGGCCCAGTCTCCCTTTTACCGATTCTGTCGCCTTCGGTTACCCTGAGAACCTTCGGACTGAACTGGGATGCTTCGAAGGTGTCTTCAGCTCTTATGCCGTAGCCGTCCACAGCCGAACGATCGAAGGGAGGCAGATCGGTTTTCGCCACAAAATCTTCAGCCGCAACTCGTCTTAACGCCTCATGAACTGGAATCTGGATTGGCTCCAGCCTTTCCAGCTTAAGCTGTTTTAGGAAGGTGGAAAGGGCCTCGTCGACGCCCGTGAGCTTTTCAAATCCCTTTAGCCTCGCCAAAGCCTAGCACCATAAGCTGTTAGAAAGAGGTTAAACACTCCACCATTTAAAATTGCCCATTATTTCGCATTTCCCAATTACTTGATCTAGCGCTGGGATATCTGGGAAAATAAGAATCAATGTTAAACTCGATAGTCCGGGGTGGGGTTCATCCTTACCCAGCGTGGAGATATCCTCCGCAAAGTCGCAATATTCAGCTTTTCCAGTGGGGTATGACATGGCAGTGTTGCAGATGTTGAACCGCGAGAAAATACGGAAAAGTTAAGGAGACATATGGAAAATCCTTATATAGTACCAGTATAGAAAGCCAGTATATAGAGGCTGTCTAGATGGTTCTCCGTAAACGCGGAAGAGATAGGCTTCGTATTATGGCAGAGATTTTGGATTATGCAAAAGAAGGTATTCTCAAAACTCAGCTTATGTATAAGGCAAATCTCAGTTTCCTTCAAGTGGGGGAATATCTCAATCTTCTTGTTCGTATAAGATGTCTTGGAGTTTTTAGAAAAGGAGGACATGATGTGTTCAAAACAACAGAGAAAGGTCTCGTATATCTAAACAGTTACTTAGAGCTCAGAGGGCTTCTGGGATCAGTGGAAAGTGACTATGAACTAGGAAGCGCCCTAGACGCTGTAAAGTCAGATATAATGGCCTTGAAACGAGCAATAAGTAAATTGGAAACAGATTTGGCAAGAGGGGCAAAATGCCCAAAATGCGGAAGAGGAGTATTGTCCGATTTTCGACTATGCCCGTATTGTGGACATGAGCTTTTTGGTGCCCCCAAAACAGAGCTTGAAAAAGCTAAATGAAAAGTGAAGGATGTCAAATGCCAGTCATTAGGCACACGAAGAAGCGCGAAAAACCTATTCAATACAGGCTTACCGAGTTTAGTGTAGACGGTGTTAAAGGTTCAACTTTCTATAGTTCACTAGCCACGGAATTTGTTCCAAGAGTTGAATATGAAAAGCTTAGGTTCAGAGTAGAAACTCTTGAAAAAAGAGGCGCAGAAGGTATTTCATCAGAGCTTGTTTTTCCGCTAGAAGTTTTGGACAAGCTTCCAAATGAGGTGAGAAGACTTATAGAAGGGATCAGATTAACCTTCGAACACGATTTTCCAGATTTCTGTTTCATGGGAATCCGTAAAGCTCTCAGTATAGGTATCGATATACGTTTCAGGAGAGACAGGAAATACGCTATGCTATGTGATTCAAAAGCAGAACCTTACGGACTCCCTAGGAAGATAGAGTTAGCAAAACAACAAGGATACCTAAGCTCAAGTCTAGCTAAGAAATTGAGAAAAGAGGCAAAGGTCTTCGGGGATGTTGCATCTCATGACTATATGATTGAGTTGAAGAAGGAAGATGTGCCATCCATCTTTAAGCTATTGAGGCTAGCGTTAGATCGTATGTATTACGAAAGTGAAAAGGTCCGATAAATGAAGTAGACGAAATAAGTTCGCTTCTCAAACGTTGTGCTAAAGTCTTCTCTTCTCCTCCAACTTCCTCAACACTATGTCTCGCATCTTTTGAGCGTCCACATCGAGGATTGGGCTCTCACTGATTATCACAGGCTTTAAATCAAGCTCTGCTATGAGGGCTGCTAGATGCTGGAAGTTGGGCCCATACTCAACCTCATCCAGTATGTGATGGCACTTTTCTCCCTTTCCCGTGAATTCCACGCGCGTAAAGTGGCAGTGCAAGTTTCTCACAGCGTCACTCCCAAGGCGTTTCTCAATCTCGTTTGTCACCACTCGAAAATCACTCGCTGTTTTTATCCTACCTCCTTCTCTGGCGTGAATGTGCGCCCAGTCGATTACAGGCTCTGTTGAATCCACCCTTTTGCAAAGCGTTAACACCTCGTCTAAGCTTCCTAGTTGGGAGGGTTTGCCAGTGGTCTCGGGTCCAAGTTTCACCTTGGCTATTCCAAGCGACCTCATTGACTCTACGACATCATTCATCGCCTTTACACAAAGCTCAAGTGCTTCCTTGGGAGGTCTCTTTCCATAAAATCCGGGGTGAAACACCACCAGGTGTGCGCCCATCCAGTCGGCAGCAGTCGCACAAGCGATTAAACGGTTCTTGCTTGCCTCTATGGTTTCCACGTTTCCGCAGAAGTTAATGAAGTAGGACCCGTGAACAGTCAGCCACACATCATGCTCTCTAGCGTTAGCCCCAAGTTTTTCCGCCACCTCCCGTTTCATTTGGGGTTTAGCTCCCCAACGAACCGCTTGATATTCAAATGCGTCGAGCCCCTCATCCCTCAGGTATTTGGGAAACTCGTCAACTGGAAGCTTGAGCTCTTTAAATGCAGGAGAAACCCCAGCTGGACCAAACCTCGGACGATCAGCCACTCCATCACCACCCCCTTTTCATAGTATAATGGTTAGTGAAGAAAAGGATTTACCGCGACTTTAGACGATACAAACGGGAGGTATACCTCCCATACGCCAAGGCGGTGACAGCGGAGACCCACGCTGCAAGATTTTGACAAAGGGCATACCTCCCCACGAGGTCGAGTTTAGTTATCGGCCCGGTTGTTGAAGCTCCGAAGTTCTCGAGGGCGCTTCTGAAGCCGGGCGCTGCTGCGAGCAACGCCTTGTTGATAGCTGAGCCTAACAACCCTATCGGGGACAGAACCTGCGCTACTCCTCCAGCCACCTCAGTGGTTTTTAACACGAACCGGAAGAAGGAGGGGCTCAATTGATAGAGCCTGACCACAGCATCGTAAGTTGACCTTGGGTATCCGAGGATGTACAGCGCAAGAAAGGAAGCTAGAAAAACGGTGATGATGCTTGCGGTACTCTTGACGGCGGCTCTGGCGAAGAAAAGCCTCGTCAGCACGTATGAGACGCCACGAACTCGAAGAACCGCAGTGCTCAACCGCCGATAAAAGGACTTTAGAGCACGACTGACCTTTCGAAATTTTCCGCTAACCCTCTTTGAAAGCCCTTTCTTTTGAATTGTCGGCGGTTTCTTAATAGGTTTCATTCTGCGTGGCGCCACAGCTATGTACTTTGTGAGGTACGTCCAGCTTGAAACGAGGACGACAATTACTCCGAAGGGTGTGAGGTGAAAGAGTGGGCTGATGGTTATGGTTAAAGGTGACTGGGTTAGGGGAAACTGAAAGGTTGTTGTAAGCGGAGTTTTGTCTGTTAACCCGAAAGAAATGAAGGAACTGACCAAAACATACTCGATGAGGAGAGCCAGAGCTGAGAACAACACTATGGCGGTGAAACCCTTCGGAGCCGTCCATCTGAAGACTAAACGTTTCCAAAGTTTCTCTGTAGACACGGCGACTCACCGACCCGGTTCATGTTCTGCTCCCAACTTAATAAGGCAACATTGAAATATCAATCTTCTTATAGGCGTTTCTACCTTGCCCGTTTATGGAATTGCAGTCATTACTAGTCCGGAAACTATGGGTACAGCTAGGTTGTCGCTGACGGGTGTGGGTAGACATTCCATCAGCATCCCTACAGCAGCGCCCACTAACGCTTTAACCGGGCTTACGAAGAGTCGAGCGCCCAAGAAGCCAAACAGAAAGCCAAAAATTGAGCCCTCCACCCGTTTTCCTTTATTAAAGGGGAACACAGTCCTTCCAAATTTCTTCCCGAAAAGGGTGGAAAAGCCATCACCTAACGCAAGTATCATGATGGATGCATAGTTGATGGGGATGGGAAAGAAGACCAGCGAGATAATTATTCCTAGGGCGAAGAGGATTGGGGCGGTGACGAACTCATAAAGCTCCGGTTTGACCGCTGCCCTTCGGGTTACTGTTGAAAACAAGGGAGCGTCTGTTCCTTTTAACCTAGCGAACTCAGACGCAGTGTAGAATAGGGTTACAAGGAGTATCAGCAGGGAAACTAAGTAGAGGTCCACATAAATGCAAACAAACGGAATTAAAGCACCGCTTATGTGAATTGCTTCGCGGATGAAATCGCCCTTTGAAAGGATAGGGCGGGGAACCTCCAAAGTTTCTCCCGTTAAGTGTGGCAGGCTCTCAGATAGTGCGTCTTTAAACACAAGGTCAGACTTAATGCTTACAAGAAAGTCAGGGTTGTAGCCAATCCTTAAAGCGCAGAGCGGGAACATGGGCAAGTTGTTTCGATCGTCAGCAACCACAATGCAGTCTTGAGGTGACAGCCCCTCGCTCTCAAGAATCTTCTTTAAGACAAGGGCTTTCCCGTTGGGCTTTATTACGTCACCACTAATCTTACCTGTCAAACGTTTGTCGGCTACCTCTAGCTGCAAACCGAAGGCGTAGTCTGCTTTAAGCGTAGCCGCTAAGTGTTCAACGAAGGGTGTGGGGAGACCTGAACTTATGAGGGCTGTTCGATATCCCGCTTCTTTCAGTTTTTTAAAGAGCTCTTCGACACCAGGGATTAGGGGAATTCGTTTGTAAAGCTGGAAGAGGTTGTCAATCGTGAGACCTTGGAAAAGCATGAAGATTCTCTTGAGCGCGGATTCCAGCGATAGCGCTCCAACCTCGTATAGAAAGCCTATTACCATCACTTTCAAGGTTTTCCAGTAACCCAGCCTCCTTGTCGCTTCAAAGAGCAGATAGCGCCTCTTCGGTATTATAACGCCCTCAACGTCGAAGGCGATTAGGCGGTTAGGCTTGCTGGCACTTCGGTTTATCTGAACCACGAGTTTTGCCCCTTTACCTTAACAATATGACTTCTCAGACTTGAATAGCTTTTGTGAAAAGAAAACTTCTCTGGTGTTTATCTTTTAAATCTCGAGTAAACATTGCCGTATTGACTTGGCAAAGGAAATTCGTGTCCACACTTCGGGCACTTCGCCATGTCGCATTGGACGAGAGAGGGACACCCTGAACAGGCGAAGCTTCTGCCGTAGGTTATGTCAAAGGTGAAGCCGCATTGAGGACAGTGAATAATTCGCTTTGTTTGGGACACAGTTATCACTTTAGAAAGACGTTTATTCGTGTTTTAAAAATCTTTCTTGGGGAAAGTAGATAAAAGTTTTAAATTAGTGAAACCTCACCCTACTGTGGTCTGAAGGAGGAGAAAATGCCTAAGGCTTCAAAGGAACGGCGGGCTGAGCTCTATAGGGACTACCGCGTTCAGCAGCTTCTCAGCAAGTTTATGAGTGGGGAGCTCAGCAAGCTGGAGCCTGTTTACGATCCTAAGTTTGGTTACACGTATCCCATTGTTGAAAAGATAGTGGGTGACGCTGCTGGCGCCAATGAATTTTTGACGCAGCTCTTCGAGGCTGGTATTCTGAAGAGAGAGCTTTTTGACAAGTTTGTCCGTTGTCTACACTGCGATTCAGCCAATGTTTCTATTCACTACTGCTGCCCTTATTGTAAGTCTTCTAAAATTGAGAAAAGCTCGTTGATTGAGCATGTTTCGTGCGGGTACATTGATGCTGAAGAGCGGTTCCGGAAAGAGGGTAAGCTTGTTTGCCCGAGATGTAATAAGGCGTTGACTAAGCTTGATGTGGATTACGTAAGGGCTGGGGCTTGGTGTATCTGTGGCGAGTGTGGCAAGAGTTTCGACATCCCTGTTGTGTCCCACTTCTGCCGTGATTGCCATCGAGACTTCACGTTTGAGGAAGCCCTGTACAAAGATGTGTATTCCTACACCATGAATGAGGACGTGATGCAGGAGGCGGCGTTGAGCTGGACCTTGGTCGCCCCGATAAAGGAGTTTCTGGAAAGCAGTGGATTCAAGGTGGAAAGCCCTGGCTTTTTGAAGGGGAAATCCGGCACGAGCCACATGTTTGATGTGGCGGCTTCTCGGGGTGGGAAGGATCAAAACTTAACCGTAATTGATCTTGCGGCGTCAACTGGCGATGTTGTTCCCGAACAAGTTGTCATAGCCATGTTTGCTAAGGTGTACGACAGCGCCCCAGACAGAGCGTGCTTGGTGGCGATTCCGAAAATGAGTAAAGATGGGAAGAGGCTGGCAGACCTCTACAAGATCAAGCTGGTCGAAGCGAAGGATTACAAAGAGGCAATAGACAGGCTGAAAGCTTCCATAAAAAAATAGTTTAGAAAGCACTTGCTTAGCAGGTCTAATCAACGTAGCAGCGAAGTCTTCTCTGATGCCTCAGCAATGTTTTGTGTCTCGAAACCCTGCGGTCTAGGATGGCGACTTTTGAGCGAATGGAAGCTGTTCATTAGTGTCGGTAACGACTTTGAAGTAATATCTTGTCGCGTTTGCCCATGGATAGGTAACGGTAATGTCGAGTGATGAATCTGCGATAACGACGTTCGTTAGACTATCCGTTGTAAAGGTCGCTGAAGCAAGATTTGTAGATGTCGTACCTACGTACACCGCTACGATCTCTGCGTCTGCTGTTCCCCAATTTCTTACAGTAATCTCAATTGTGGTGTTCGTTGGAAAGCTTATGTTTTCGAGACCCAGTACAGCTCCGGCTTGCCCTGTTTGTGTGGTCACGAAGGTCGTAACCCACGCGTAGGTTATTACAGCTGCAGCAACGGCGATGGCTATCAGTAGAAGCGATGCGAGGATCGGCGACACTCCCATTTTTGAGGTTAATTTCTTAACCAAGGCAATCTCTTCCTTTTCATAAAGGGCTTGTGAGGCTTTCATATTTAACTTGTATGAACCCAGAATACAGATTTTGAAAAAGGTTAGCTTCTTGAGTAAACCGCGACGTTTCCTCGCTCCGAAACAACCCTAACCGTGTATTGCCCACTGGGCAAGCTGATGTCTGCGCGAGTGTAATTCAAAGTTTCTCCAGAATTTACAAAGGCGCTCATGTCGTAGCGCTGGTGGTTGGTTGAGTTTACAACCCATAGGGAAACGAGATGAGAGGTTAGAGCTCCCTCATTTCTAAAGGTGAATCGGGTCCCACTGGCTACAACCCTCACGCCCAAAAAGTCGATGTCAACGGTCGTCCGAATAGCGTCGTTTCCTCCGTCACAGACTTTCACGCGTATCGTACCGTCGTCCTGAACGTAACTACTCCACTGATCCGTGAGATTCACAGCGTAATTGTCCCACTCCCTTGTAGGTGTGTGACCAACGGTGGAATTGAAACCGCTGTCGCTGAACGCGTTAGTTATCCAGTTGTAGGCCTTCAAGTACCATTTTTCACCTGCGTCGTTGGCTCTGTATCGCAATTGTATTTCGACGGTTGAAACAGACCATAGGGGATAGGAGGATATGTCCAGGGTGAAGGTGCCGCTGACATCCAGCCTGTACGTTGGAGGTTTCGTTTCCTCCCGGAATGTTTCCCAACTGCCATCATTGGCAACTTGTGTATCTTCATAAGTGCCACTTACGCGACTGCCCAAGTTCACAGCGTATTCGCCCTGAACAACAAACCAGGGAGAGCGGGTGGCGTTAATATGGATAACATTGGAAATTTTCACGTCTTCCCGTATTTTCTCCCAGTCCAGCTGATTCATCTGGTAGCTCCACAGAACCACATTCGATATAATAGCGATAATAATCACTAAGCTGAGGACAACAACGATTATGTTGCTGATGCCTCGGCGGTCTCGCCTAAGCCGGAGACCTGTAGTAATCCGCAACCTGAGTCCCCCTACTTGTCACAACCTTGATGTGATACACAGAGTCCGAATTCCAGCTGTAGGTGACGTTCAACCAGCCATCACCGCCTATATCCAACTCAAGCGACGTGAACGACTGCGCCGTACGGTTCACGTACACAGCGGCTACCTTGATTGGCATTTTACCTGTGTTACGAAGATACATTGCAATCTCGCCACCTGTCTTAAACCACACGTCCTCTGTGATGAAGCGTTCACCCATTGTTTCGCGAAGGTTGTTGGTGATTACGTACGTTGCGGTTATGGCGATTGACATGCCCGCTACCGCGATGGCCATTAACAAGACGTTGCTTAAGACGGGTGTGATTCCCCTCCTATCCCACAACAGTCTTCTCACATCTTATCCCTCCTATATCAGAAACTTGAGGGCCAGATATCCGGAAGCCAGGAGAATAACGCTGTGCTTCAGGCCGGCGCTAACGGTTCCCTCACCCATTTTTCCAGCCACCAAGCCGCCGAATAGGGCTTGAATCACACTTATGTGAAAGAAAAATCTTCTAGCCTCTTGGGGGGTCAGAATAGAAGATCCGAGGGTGGGAATTTCAGTTGCCTGAACGAACAACGTCTTAAAGAGCATAATAATGGTGAAAAGGAAAACGAAGAACGCGACATAAACAATCGCAACGTAGGGCCTCGTTTGGGTTCGACGCTCCTTCTCCATTGTTAGGGTTGACTGTATAAACTTCCCTGTCGGAGCGAAAACCTTCTCAACTCGCCCCCCAGACCGACTGGCTTCAATTACGAGCGGGACAGCATTTCCCACCAACGCGGTGCCAACGCGCTCGCCGAAGGATTGTAAAGCCTTTTCAAACGACATCCCCCAAGACATCTGGGTCACCATTTTCCTCAACTCCCCCGTTAAGGGTCCATAACGTCTTTTAGCGGCCTCTTCTACGGCTTGCGGGAGGGGCATCCCCGTCTGTTGAGCTTGAACAAGGCTTCGGAAAAGATCGGGCAGATGCTCATCTACAGACCTTCTCCAACGATAATCCACGTAATCCAACACCGCAGAGGGAAAAACGGTGACCAAAATCGCGAGCAACAGATACTCGTCGAAAAGAGGTGTGTTCAAAAGCACTGTGCAAGCGGTTATAAGTATGGCAGCGCCTATGATGCTGGATACAATCCATGCGACCTTTTTTTCCCACTTAGTTATCTTAGGCATGCCTACCTCCTCGGTGAAACGGCATCTAAGATTAGGAGAAACACTACAGATCCGATGGGTATGCCGAGATACGTCAGTAGATATAACAGCAGGCGAGGATCAAACAATCCTGTCCCTCCCCCCAGCATCGCCATCACCGCGAGCATAACAACTAGAATCAGGGGTCCCGCAACCAGCATGGTAACATAAAACTCCGCTAGAATTGCAAGGGTGTCTGAAAACCGGCTCAGAGCAATGCGCTTTAGTTTCATGTATTGATGAGACCGATCCCTCAGATACCTTGTTAAGCCTCCTCCGGATTGAATCGTAGCGATGAAGCCCTCGAGCAACTCCTTAAACTTTGTAGAGGGGGTTCGATCAGAAGAGGACTCTAGGGCTGAAAGAATGTCGAACCCAAAGAGCTCCACATCCCGCACTATGTTTTTAGCTTCATCAGAAACCGCTAGCTGAGCTTCAAGTTCAGCTAAAGAGCGAAATATTCGGTCAGGCTGGACACCAGCCCCGGCCAGTATCGCCATATAACCAGTTGTGAATGGAAGACTATCCTCCAAACTTCTCTTCATATTATCTGCTCGATAAATTGGATAGACATAGAAAAGGGCCATGGTCACGCCTCCCGCGAACGAACTTCCTCCAAGCCCGAAAAGAAGGGAGGAAAGAAAGGGGAAACCAAGGATTACAATGAGAACGGTTGGAATCAAAATCATAACCGAGGCAGAAACAAGCATAGACATAAAAACGGCAAAGCTAACGTACGCCTTGAAGCTAATCTTTATCCCAGACCTTCGAAGGTTCAAGCCCATGTCTTTGAAAAAGGGTAAAAACCCGGCGATTCTTTCTCCGATGACTTGGTAGGCAAACACATGAGGCTTTTTCCCGCCCAGCCGAACTTCTTCAGTCCGGCGGCGAAATCGTCTGAAAATTGGAGAAAGGAGTGGACGAGACGCTTTCTTAGGGTGTGTGGATTCTTTTTTGGTGTTCTTCTTCCTCTTGCTCAAGCTTATAGCACTCCCACCCTTGCCCTTCGGTAAACGCGGTCTGGATCAGCGTAGTATTCCCGAATGACAGAGACCACGTCGGTGTACCTCCGAATGTTGTTTTTCGCCATCCATTCTAACACAACTTTTCTTCGATGAAGTTCCGCTCTAACATCGTCCTCACTGAGACCCATCTTTTTCATGTTCCTTTCCAAAACGTAGCTGCGACCAGAGTACAAGAAGGCGTCAGTCTTCGAATCCCACTGATACACGTCGTTGGTTAAGAGCTCCTTTGTCCTAGGATCCATGGCCACGACTTCGGTTACTGTGAGAGCTCTTCTAGCCGGTTTTCCCTCAACCTCGGTCCGCAGCTGAACCATAACAACGTCGATCATGGTGAGGAGAGCCCTCGGAATGTTCATGGGCTCAGATTCCAGACGGTGAACAACGGCGTCCACAGACTCTGCGTGCACAGTGCTCATTCCCAAGTGTCCTGTCGCCATTGCTTGAAATAGGGTGTATGTCTCTTCGCCGCGCACTTCACCAACAATAATGTAGTCGGGTCTCTGTCTCACCGCTGCCTTCAAAAGGTCGAACAGCGTGATGGCACCCGTTTTTTCCTCTTCAGATCCAAATCCCGGTCGCACAACCGAAGGGATCCAGTTCTCGTGAGGCAGGTTAAGCTCAGCTGTGTCCTCTACGCTCACGATCTTTAACTCCGGCTCTATAAACATCGATAGACAGTTAAGCGTGGTCGTCTTTCCCGATGCCACCCCTCCAGCTACGAGGACGGATGCCCGGTTCTCGATGGCGTACCAGAAGTACGCAGCCATGTCTGAGGAGAGGGTGTTAAAGGAGATCAAATCCGAGATGGTGAGCGGATCGACACGAAAACGACGAATCGTGAAAGTTGAACCTCTTCGGGTGATTTCGCTTCCGTAGGTAAGTTGGACACGGCTTCCGTCTGGGAGACCCGCGTCAAGAATTGGCTTAGCAACGGAGATGTGTTTTCTAGCGAGGTAAGCCAGCCTTATAACGAAGGAGTTTAGCTCGTCAGCCTCCTCAAAAATAATGTTGGTTGGTAGAGACTCATACTCCCGGTGCCAAACGTATATGGGAATGTTTACTCCATCTGCAGAAATATCTTCAATCATGTGGTCCTTCATGAGAGGGTCAATTTTTCCGTAGCCGATGAAATCTCGTACGATGTAGTACATGAGCTTGTCAACGGCTTCCTCAGCAACTTTCATGCGATAGTTTCGAATGACCTCTCGGACCTTGTTTTTCAGGTACTCCTTAGCTCTCTCCTTTGTTTCAAGTTCTTTAAGGCTGACGTTTATTTCCTCTACCAAAATTTCTTTGATCTCTCGGAGTTGATTATTCTCTGCTTCGCGTAATGTGGGCTCAATCACCTCATATCGCATCTTTTGTGTGGATGGATCTCTCACAACTGCGGCGTAAACGTGGGGCTCGTCTATGGGGTAGACTTCCCGAAACATGGACAGCTTTTTCTTGTTTACTGCCTTTGCTTCCGCTTTCAACTCTGTTTTCATTCGTTTTCACTCAGTTGCGAACGATTATGATCTCTAGCCAGACTCTCACGGTCGCAACGACCCACAATATAGTGTGTAGCGAGACTTAATAAACCCTATGAACGTGAAATCACTTGCAAAAGGTAAATGCGCGTGTAAAGTCTTAAATGAGGAAACACCCTTCCTAACTGACTCGGTGAGGGCATGTCTGACTTCACCTTTCTGATAAAGAAGGCTATGATAGTTGATGGAAGTGGGAGGAAGGCATTTCATGGTTCCATTCGAGTCAAGGGTGAACGTATTGTTGACGTGGTAGAGGGGACTTTAAACGCTCGCGCCGACATGGTCATAGATGCTACGGGTCTTGTGGCTTCTCCAGGGTTCATTGACATGCATTCTCACTCCGACTTTGAGCTATTGGTGAATCCTCTCGCCGAAAGCAAGGTCCGACAGGGCGTGACCACTGAGGTCATCGGAAACTGTGGTGGTTCCGCCGCACCGCTCAACGACCTCCTTAAGGAGGACATCCTAAAGACGATGCCCATGTTGGAGGAAGCCAACTTAGAGCTAACGTGGTCCACCATGAGTGAGTACATGAACCTCATGCAGAGGAAAGGGGTGGCACTAAATGTAGCTCCCCTCGTAGGAAACTCCAACATACGGGTCTTTCCGTTGGGGTTTGAAAATCGCTGCCCAACTAAAGACGAACTTGAGGAGATGAAGAAAATCCTAGTCCAAGCCATGGAAGATGGAGCCTTCGGCATGTCCACAGGTCTCATCTACCCACCAAGCTGTTACGCCGACACCGACGAACTCGTCGAACTCGCCAAGGTGGTGGCCCAGTTCGGAGGAATCTATACAACACACATCCGAGGCGAAGGATACACCCTCGTCAACGCAGTAAAGGAAGCTATCGAAATTGGCGAAATAGCCAGCGTCCCCGTGGAGATATCTCACCACAAGGCTTCAGGAAAGACCAACTGGGGAAAGGTAAAACAAACCCTCCTGATGATGGAGGAAGCGAGAGAACGAGGTGTTGACGTCACCTGCGACGTATATCCCTACACCGCGGGATGCACTGGACTCAGTGCCCTCCTACCCCCAACTGCCTACGAGGGAGGAGTAGAAAAGCTGATTGAACGACTAAGGAACCCAGAAACCCGCGGGAAGATCAAGGAGGAGATGATGCGCACAAATGAGGAGGCTGGACCCGACCTGCTGGGTGCACCCGAGTGGGGCATTATCATGATATCCTATTGCAGGGGACATCCCGACCTCGAGGGCAAAACCATCGAGGGCATAGCCAAGGAGAAGGGTGTAGATCCCTTTGAGTTCGTATTCGACCTTCTCATTGAAGAGAAGGCATCTGTAAGCATCGTGCTCTTCACCATGTGTGAGGAAGATATGCGCTACGTGCTTAGCCACCGCCTGTCCATGGTGGGAAGTGATAGCTCGGCTCTGGCTCCTTACGGAGTCCTAGCGAAGGGGAAACCACACCCAAGAACCTACGGAACGTTCCCCCGAATCCTCGGGCGATATGTAAGGGAGGAGGGAATTCTAACCCTCGAAAACGCCATCCGAAAGATGACATCTCTCCCAGCTCAGAAGCTGAATCTAAAGGACCGCGGTCTCATCCGAGAAGGTATGTGGGCCGACATTCTGATCATGGACCCAAAACGAGCAATTGACCAGGCCACATACCAAGAACCCCACCAATACCCCAAAGGAATCGAATACGTGCTAGTGAACGGTAAACTCGTAATAGAACAAGGCGAACACACCAAAGCTCTGCCAGGCCAAGTCTTGCACCTAAGCCATTGACATCCACGTTCTGTAACAACAGAGATTTGCCCGTAAAACATGCAAACGTACTGACTTTGACAACTTGAAGCGTCCTTTGACCGCGACAGTTTAGGCTGCCCAGAGGGGAAGCCTGCGTCTCATGATGTCAACGAGCTCATTCAAGACGTCTAACTCCTCAGATGACAGGTGATCTTGAAACTTCGTTAGCAGAGCTTTCGCGTGTGGTTCAGGTACTTTAACGAGGAGTACGTCGCCTTCGTTGATGTGTCTTCCCACAACTGGTTTATCCAATGAGATGGCCACCTGAGTTCCAGCCTTTGCCTCAGGTATGGCTTGCCCGCGATCTTGAATTTGCTTGATTTCACCAATTTCCCTCCCGTCCCCTCCAACAAGCGCGTACTTCGGTTTGATCTGCCCCGCCAAAACCTCGATTCCCACAATGGCGGGCTTTGCCCTCCTAAACACGTATCCGGGAAGAATCTTTATTTTACCCGGCCTAACCAGCCTTTCGAGTTCTCTTTGAAGGCGCTCTTCCTGTGTGCTCTTCATCCACGTCAAGTAGTCGTCGATAAGGTGATAGATAATGATGTGTTCGAAGATGAAAACGCCTCGATCTGTTGCTTCCTTTTCCGCGTCTGGCAGTGTTTTCACGTTAAAGGCTAGGACGACTCCGTAGAGTGGTTCGCGCTCCTTGACCACAGCCGCCTCTGTGACATCTCGTTTGGAAACGTCTCCCACATCCGCCAATCTTATTGGAACGTTTTTTTGCTTCAAAAGTTCGGCTATGGCCTCGAGAGAGCCTAACGCATCGGTTTTCAGCACAACCCCATCGATATCAGTGGCAACTCTGAGTTTCTCCACCTCTTCAGAAACTAACTTGGCAAACGCTTCAGGTTGGCTGTCAACTGGAACCACGTATAAAGGTGCACCAGCCAAAGCACTATCAAGATTGGGTGCTGCAATCTTTATTCCAGCAGCGGCTGAAACAGCGTCTACGGAGGAGAATTTGTCTCTTGGGTCCCTGATTTCGTCAAGGGGCTTAGGCAGGAGGACTGCACGAACGTTAGTTCTGATGGGCTGCTCTTTTCCACCCACAACAATCGTGTCGCCTTTTTGGAGTGTTCCATCATAAATGATGGCGTTAATTGTGGTCCCGAGTCCGGGCTCCTCCTTAACTTCCAACACGGTGCCCTTAGCTGGTCCTTCAGTTACTTTTAAGCGGGCTCGCAGGTATTGTTGAGTTAGGCCAACGAGAACCGCCAAGAGCTCCGGTATACCTTCACCCGTTTTGGCACTCACAGGAACAACGGCTACGGTTCGAGTGAAATCAGATATTTTGTCGAAACGCTCAGCTTGAAAACCGAGTTGAGAAAACGTCCCCAAGATAGTGTACAAGCGTTCATCAATGTCTTGACGAACATAAGGATCTTGGCTCCCATATGACGTTAAAAAGGGCTCGTCTGGCTTAGATGCCCAGCCGGGCACACGGTCAATCTTGTTCGCCGCAACAAGAAAAGGAGTTTTCCTCACCTTCAAGATGTCGATTGACTCGTAGGTTTGAGCCTCAAAACCCTTCAAGATATCGATTACAAGAATTGCAATATCTGCGACTGCGCCACCCCTTTTCCTAAGGTTGGCAAAAGCCTCATGCCCCGGCGTGTCAATAACAAGAAGTCCAGGAATGCGTAGCCTGCTCCTGAACTTCTTTAGGAGGGGACCACACAAATCCTTAAGAGTTTCAACTGGGAAGAAGCTGGCTCCAATGTGCTGGGTCATACCTCCGGCTTCCCTCGCTTGAACACTGCTTTTCCTAATGTTGTCTAGCATAAGGGTCTTTCCAGTGTCGATGTGACCGAGTACACACACGATGGGTTGTCTTATAGGCATCTCATGCCCTCCGATTAGGAGTTATAGCCCAGGACCAGCCTCATCAACATTGACACACAAGCGTTATAAACCATTGCGCTTAAAGGCTCGGTTCTCCAGCATACGCCATCCTAGCTAAGGCGTTACACTACCAGCTCCACTCATTCAAACATCTCTCCTATTTGGAACCTAATAACAGCAGAATGTTGAAAACAGGTCTTTTCCCTGAAAAACTGGTTGCGCTAAAAGGATAGGGGGAGGGCGGCTATAGGGGGGTCTATAAAAAATAAAGAGAGAAAATAGCGCAGACAACGAGAAAAAGTAACTCAATCTTGTGACACTACAATTTCAAACCACAATTTTTAAAGATAAAATATTTACCTAACTGGTGTAAGAGGGAAACTCATGCAGAGAGAACCCCTCCAAAACATGTTACTTTCAACCATAAACCCAATCCTAAAAACAATTGTAAAAAAGTTTGATGTAGAATGTGAACAGGACGGAAGCCTAGTGATAAACTCCCTGAAAAATTTTCTGGGCGAAAACACAGCCCTTTGCAAAACCTGTAGCAATCTAAACCGTATGGTAGCAAACCCCTTCTACCAAGTAGGCACCAAAATCATACGTGCCAACAAAACTTTTATGAAAAACACGTTTGCCAAACAAAACCACACAGAGGCTTGGCTAAAAGGATTCGCCCTCATGATGAAAGGAATCCGAAAATACGGCATACACATTCCATTCACCCCAGCGGGCCCATTCCAAATCGTTTGGAACTTCACCTACTCCTGCAACCTCAAATGTAAACACTGCTACGAAGACGCTGGACCTCATCGACCAGAACTAACAACAGAACAGGCCCTCACCACAATAGACAAACTATCAAGGATCGCAAACATTGGTCTCCCCTCTCTATCTTTCTCCGGAGGAGAACCTCTCATGAGAAAAGACTTCTTTGAGGTAGTAGCGTACACGAAAAAGAAAATACCCCATATAAGTCTGGCTACGAACGGGACTTTACTAACAAAAGAGAATGTGAAAAAACTCAAGGATGTGGGCGTGGACTACGTTGAAATAAGCCTAGACGGAGCAAGCAATGAAGTACATGAAAGTTTTAGAGGGATTCCCAGATGCTTCGAAAAAACGATGGAAGGAATACACAACTGCCTAAATGAGAAGCTTGACACATGCATAGCAACAACAACCCATAAGGAAAACCTAGACGAGACACCAAAAATAATGGAGTTGGCAGAGAAATTAGGGACAAGATTCATGCACTTCAACTACGTTCCAACCGGAAGAGCAAAAGAACACACAGAACTTGACCTAAGCCCACAGGAAAGATTCTCCCTCCTAGAAACTATGGGAAAGAAAATCGTTCAATTATACATAAAAGCAAAGGAAGAAAAGCAGAAAACAGGGAAAACCAAGATAGAGGCGGACAGAGTTTTCAGCACATGCCCACAGTTCGCAAGCGTAGTGAAGAGGCTTTCAGGAGAAAAAGGATACGATTTCACGGTATCTGCCCACTACGCCGCTAAAAAAGGTGTTGAAAACGTTGCAAACTTCTTAGGAGGATGCGGGGCTGGAAGACTCTATATAGGTTTAGAACCAAATGGAGACATAAAACCATGCGTTTTCTTTCCAACCAACGAAAACACAGTGCTTGGAAACATTTTGAAAGACGACCTCGAGTACATCTGGGATAAAAGCGAAATGCTTTGGGAACTGAGAACAAGGGAAAACCTGGAAAACTATGAAATAAATGGCAAAACGATTGGGTGTGGAAACTGCAAAGACAAATACATATGTGGAGGGTGCAGAGCCAGATCATACGGCTACTTCAATGGAAACTTAAGCGGACCAGATATTGGTTGCATTGACAACGAGGAAATCTGGAGAAACGTTACGAAGCAACTTACCTAGCCCGTTAAAGCAGGTACTGAGCCTCTGTGGGCTTTCGATACTCTATGATTTCATCGGGCTTGAAGAGGATTTCAATTTCTTTTCTAGCATTTTCAAGACTATCTGAGGCGTGGATGATGTTCTTTTGAACGTTGAGCGCGAAGTCTCCGCGGATGGTTCCAAGCTGCGCTTCTAAAGGATCAGTCTTTCCAATCATGTTGCGGAGGACGGAGACGGCTTTAGGTCCCTCGACGACCATGGCGAGAATTGGTCCAGAGGTGACATGTTCAATCAAGGGTTCGTAAAAGTTTTTGCCCTTGTGTACTTCGTAGATCTTCTCAGCTTGTTTTCGGGTTGGTTTGAGGAGTTTCATTGCAGCTATGGTTAGTCCCCTCCTTTCGATTCTGCTGATGATCTCGCCCATCAGCCCCCTCATGACAGCTTCGGGTTTTAGGAAAACGAGTGTGCGTTCGGTCAAGCCTTCTCCTCCTTTCCATAATACTTTGTCCATGGAAACTTGCGGGCGTCTCTCCCCAGCTTGATGGAGCTCTTTCTGCACTTACTGGAGCAAAACCAAAGAATGGCCCCGTCGTTTCTGACGTACATCATGCCGGTGCCTGATGGAAACTCGTGTCCGCAGAATGAGCAGTGTCGAGGTCTTGGCACCGGCGAAAACCTCCGTGGTTTCACCTGATCTTCTTGGCTTCGCGTTCCGTTTCTCTCAGCATTAGGATGTCGCTGGTCCGCACTGGTCCCTTCACGTTTCTTGTGATGATGCGTCCCTTGTCTCTTCCCTCGAGCACTCGAACCCTAATCTGTGTGATTTCGCCGGTGATTCCTGTTCGGACCATCACTTGGATGACCTCGGCGGGTGTTAGCTCTTTCTCTTCTTCTTCCTTTTTGCTCATTCGCTTGGGCCTCTCTTCTTCATCTCTTCAACTCGGCTGGAAATTTCTTTCACTAGTGCTGAGGCGTCGCCAGTCTCGGTTATGCATGCTGCGGCTGCTGGGACATCTATTCCTGCTGATGTTCCGAGTTTTTCCTTTTTTGGGACGAATACGTATGGGATTTTTCGTTCTTCGCAGAGTAGTGGTAGGTGGGCTACGACTTCTGGTGGGTCTACGTCTTCGGCTATGACTACGAGTTTTGCTTGGGCTCTTTCTATTGCTTTTGTTGTTTCGTTTGTTCCTTTGCGGACGTTTCCTGTTTGGGTGGCTATTTGTAGGGCTTCATAGGCTGCATCCGCAACTTCTTTTGGGATTTCGAATTTTACATAGAATGGTTTGGACGTTTGCCTCACCCCTTTATTTTGTGTGCTGGAGTTTTATCAACGTCACACTCTTATGAATGTTTCGACTTTCAATTATATGTGTGCGGTTTGTTTTTTGTTTCTTTCATAGGGGTTCTCTCTATTACTTTTTATAGACCCCCCTATAGCCCCCCTCTTCTGTTTTAGAGGGACGGCGGGTATGGTGTCCTTTGATTAGTGTGGTTTTAACCTGTTGATAAGTTTGAATCTACCTCGAGCTACTATGCGTCTTTGTGTGGATTTTACAGGTTAGAGTATGTTTCTGTCATGACTTCAGTTTACGATTGAAAGTATCGGCAAGCTAAAATATTAATGGTTTGTAATGAGAATTGCATCAACGTGGTTGGGATCTGAGATGTCTCTTTTAAATGCGATTTTTAGGAGGAGAAGTATTAGACTTTATGAGAGGGAACCAATCCCTGATGACGTGTTGCGAAACATTCTGGAAGCTGGAAGGCTGGCTCCATCTGCAGACAACGCGCAGCCTTGGCACTTCATCGTAATCACCGAACCAAAAATTAAAGAGAAACTTGCAAGGGGTAGATGGAATCGCTTCATAAAGGATTCCGCAGTCACAATAGTCGGCTGCGGCTACGCATCTAATAGATGGTCCACTGTAGACGTAGCGATAGCATTAGAAAACATGGTTATAGCGGCTGAGGCTCAAGGAGTAGGATCATGCTGGGTGGGAGACTTTGAAGAAGAGGAAGTAAAGGAGTTACTGGGTATCCCCGATAGCCTTAAGGTTGTCGCCTTAATAGCATTCGGCTACCCAGCGGAAAAGCCTGGTCCATCCGACAAAAAGAGTCTTGAAACAATCGTGCACTACAACAGATTTTAGAATGGCGCTTTAATAAATTCGACAACCTAATATACTCTGTGGTCAGTAAAAATTGTCTTAAACGGAGACAGTGCGAAGGGCATGAAAATATCTGTCATTGGGACTGGGGTTCAGGGGTCGGCGATTGGTTCAATTCTTACAAAGACGCCGGATGTATCTGAAATCGTCTGTTCCGACATAAACTTAGACAGAACCAAGCAGGTTGTAAAGAACCTTAGAAGCGATAAGGCGTCTGCCCAACAGGTCGACGCAAGCAACATGGATGACCTGCTCAAAGTTATAAAGGGGTCAGACGCCGTGATAAACGCAACCCTCCCCAGATTCAACCTAAACATAATGAAAGCAGCGTTGAAAAGTGGAGCATACTACGTTGACCTAGCCACAGATATTCCAGAAGTTCTGTTACCCAAGGAGTTTGCACTCAGCGCTGAGTGGGAGAAGGCTGGATTGACTGCTGTAATAAATCAGGGAGGCCCATTCGTCATGGACGTGTTCGCCCGATACATCGCTGACCAGCTTGACCGCGTGGATGAGATACGCCTAAGATTCGGATGGAAAGGGCCTCCAAGCGAGGAGCTTGTTCCAACATGGGCTCCTGTATGGTGTCCAGAAGTTGCGCTACTGGAGTGGGCAAGCGAGCCAGCCATATACGAGAATGGAAAGTTTAAGAGAGCGCCTACTTTCTCGGGAATCGAAGAGTATCGTTTTCCAGATCCCGTAGGTCCCCTAACACTCTGTCTGATAGACTACGAGCCAGTTTGGACTCTGCCCCGCTTTATAGGCAAGGGGGTAAAATACGTGGACTGCAAGTTGCCTCCAGACATAATGGCTGGGGCCCTCATCAAGATGGGTTTCGCGAGTGGTGAGCCTGTTCAGGTTAGGGGCGTTAAGGTAGCCCCTAGAGACGTAATCCTCGCCCTCACTCCTCCTCCGTCAGAGGTAGACTACCGTCGTCGAAGACTTCCTGACGGAGATGCGCTTTCATGTTATCTGGTGGAGGTTAGGGGTGAAAGGGCGGGTGAAAAACTTGTTCACACTGTTTACAGAACGGCTAGCGCTAATGAGACGCAAAAAAAGTACGGGACGTTTTGGGCAAATGTTGCCGTTCCAGCTGTGATCACAGCCACAATGCTTGCAAAAAGGGAAGTGAAGAGAAAGGGCGTGATACCCCCCGAAGGCGTAGAACCCAAACCCTTCATAGCAAAACTGGCTGAATGGGGAATGACCTTCCAAGAAACCATCACAAGGGAGATACATCCAGCTTAAAGCATGTTTTCCGTTCCTTTCCAAAGCGACCTTGCGCGCACAATAGTATGTGCGGTCAACTCTGTATTATCTATGTCGCCAATGCGAGTGGTTTAAAGGCTTTCTCCTCTATTTCAGCGCATTCCATTATTTTTGGTTTGGCCTTAACCAAGATGTCTTTAACCTTATCCTGCTGTGCTTCACTTGCCACGAGAAGGATATTTGCTATCTCTGTCCAGATGTCAGCCGATTTCATCATCAAAGTGCTTGCCTTTTCTAGAGTTTTCGCATGAAGCACGTGACCAGCCTCTCCTAAGAATCGCGAGTATATTCTTCTAAAGAGCCCTCCTCCAGTGCCAGCTTCTTCTATAAAAGCGTAGGCGAGAAACAGACTAAGTTTGAGCATCGGGATTTGCGCCTTAAACTGAATAGGATCGTAGACAGTGCCACTTATGATGTCAGGCCATTTGATAACTTGATTCGCGAAGTGTCTTATTCCTTTTATGCCAAAATTTTTGATTGGAGGGCTCAGAAAACGCTCTGCATTGGTTTTAATGGCCGTTTTGATGGCTTTTTCCAAAGGCACCAACTTCTTCGGAAAGGCAAAGGTGACCCAAGCGTTTCTGGGGGGAAATGGTTTAAATGTGGAGCTTCGCGCTTCTGCCAAGCTCTCAAGAGAGGCGGCGAAAAGTCCATCTTCCCTCCGCTTTGCCTCAATCTTTTTGTTACGGACATCTGTGACGTAGGCCTCTCCTCTCTCTTCGTCATATCCAGCGAGAACGATCGCGTGACCACCGAAGTGACCAGTCTTGCCCCTCCAGAAGTCGAGGTAGAACATGTCAACCTGAAGCATCACAGGGACATCGTTATCAATTAGCTCCTTGACAGCTTGCCATGCTTTTTTCGCGCTTGTCGTGGTTTTCTTCTCCCATTTAATCCCGAGTATCCGACATACGTCTTCTATACCTTTGCTACCCAGTCCGCCGACAAATATCGGGGGCACAGCCCTTTTCATAGACCAATAAACAAAGCCCAAGCCACAATTTAATCCGAAAACCATTTCCTCACTAAACTTGTGGCCGTGAAACTCAAAAACATCCCTTAGCGATGAAGATCCGCAATGAACCCCCGGTCTGTGGACAAACCCCTTAACCATCTTTCCCATATCCACACTTCCTTTTCTGGTAATCGTTAATGACTGGTTCCAGTATATAGAAAAAAGAGAGTTATGCGGTTAAAAAATTTGGTAGAGCAAGATTTAACCTTCTGAAAACTCGAAAATGTGATGGCATCATGCTTTTCTGATCGATTCTCTATCTGCCCTCTCGATGATCTTTTTGATCTCTTTTTGTACATCCTCCTCAAGGGGTGCAGGCTTGTGAGTCTTCAGAATTTCCTTTGTCTTTTCCCTTGCCACATCAACTACGCTTTTTGCGCCTTCTTTTTTCCAAGCGTCATATGATTTACGATTACTTATTTCAGGGATCACGTGCTCCTTAAAGTGTTTTAATGTGTGTTTTTCTGTTAGGTATTGACCGCCTGGGCCAATTGAATGAATTAGATCTAGGGCGAGAGTTTCATCATTCACTTCAATGCCTTCTGCCAGTCTAAAGACCATCTTACAGATTTCGTTATCGATAACCAACTCTTCGAATGGAAGGGCTGTACAAGCGTCAACTAATCCAATTCCAACAGCAACGTCGCATCCTGCGAGAACTGGGAACAATCCCGAGATGACTTTTTCCCAGGCGGCTTGAGCTCCAGGTATTTGCGCATCTGTGCCGAAGCTTCCAACGTAGGATGGCAGTCCATAATATCTGGCAATCTCGCTTATAGCTGCCCAAATCATCCCTGCCTCTGGAGATCCTGCAAGCCATCGACTAGTAAGCATGTCAAAGTTTGAAGACGCGGTGCTGTAGCCCACTGGCGAGCCTGGACTTGCAACTTGGGAGATTACTATGCCGGACAACGTCTCCGCGTTATTTACAAGTAAGGATCCTGGAATAGTGACTGGCCCTGTTACGCCAGTTTGAGGCATTGACATGAAGAACACGGGTATGCCTGCCTTCACAAATTCTAAAACTGCCTCTATGGATTCAGCGTGTTGAAGCGGTGCAATCGAACAGTATGTAAAGTTTACTATCGGTCTTTTCCTTAACTTTTCCTCGTCTCCAACCACTGCTGCGGCAATTTTTATTTCATTTTTCGCCTCTTGTGGTGTGGTGGTGGTTTCAAACCCAACGTGTTTCTCAGTGTTATTCAGAGCCGCATCTAGATCGTGTAGAACTCGGACGTGTGCTGGAAAGTCTTGAGAAGTGACCAGTGGCCAGTAAATATTTATCGTATCCAGATAGTCGCTAATCCTAGCGCTCTTTGCAATGTCATCTTTAACCGACTCTCTTCTGCTCCCAGTTTCGAAATCAATAGTGTGGGTTCCTGTTCCGTCAGTGCAAACATATGTGTGTCTTCCATCTAGTATCAAATCGTATTTGGAATTCCTTGCGCAGAGTCTTATCGTTTTTTGTCTCTTTTCAAGAGCCTCTTCAACGAGGTATGATGGAACATGGGCGATTTTCTTCTCATATTCTATGGTACATCCTGCCTCTTCTAACATCTTCAAGACTTTATCACTGAGGATTTTGATGCCTGTTCTCTCTAAGACATCTAATGTGGCCCAATGAATGGCGTCAAGGGCGTCTTTGGATAGTAGACGGAACATGGGAGTTGAGGTTGTTCTAGCAAACTTGTACACATTCATTCCTCTCAACTAAGTAAGAGGGATAATAAGAATTGGAAACAAATAAAAGCCTTGTCAAAACGAACAAACAGGGCTATCGGTGGGTGAAGTAGGCTGTTAATTTCTTATCTGAGCTGTCAATTCGTGCGAAACCGAAGCGTTCGAATTGAACAATGTCATTAGGGCATAGCTTTCTGCAAGTGTCTTCGGCGATGCCCTTTGCTACGGAAGCATCAGGCATAACTACTTCACATGGGATGCCGGTATCTGCAGGAATCCAATGGATCAGGGGAGCGCCGAGTTTCTTAGCTTCTTCGTAAGTCTCACTGTGAAACACAGCCTCGATTAATTGCTTTTCAACGCTTTCGACCCGAAAGTTAAAGAGTCCCATAAATCGAATTGTTTTGCCCTTTCCCAGAATGTTCAGGTCGTCACTGGAAACCCAAAAGAGCGCTTCACCCTCTTCTGGCCTTATCTCAAAGCGGCGAGACCCTCTTTCAGGCCAGTCCGGATGCAGAGCAATCCGAGCAGTAAACTCGTGTGGAACATTCTTCACCAAAAGTTTTCTCGGGTTGTGCACAAAGAAGTAACGGTTCGCTAGCGGGTCAATGATCTTTCGGTTTTGAGCGTAAAGGTTTTCCCAGCTCAAAACCACGTCAACGGCCTTCGGACCAACATCGAATATGAGGCGACGAACTGCCTCCGGCGTTATTCCCCTCCTCTTCAGAGCGGCTAGGGTGGCGAGCCTCGGGTCGTCCCACCGCTTAAAGAGTCCATTTCTAAATCCCTGCAAAATCTTGGACTTGCTGAGCAAGGCTCCAGTTATCTTAAGTCGGCCGTAGTGGATTGCCTCCGGATACTTCCATCCGAGGTGTCGGTACATGTACTCTTGTCGTGTCTGGTTGGTTAGGTGTTCCTTTCCTCGTATGATGTGGGTCACACCCATCAGGTGGTCGTCAACTCCGCAGGCAAAGTTGTAGAGGGGCCAAACCCTGTACCTGCTTCCAACCCTCGGGTGCGGATACTTCTTTATGTCAATGATTCTGAACGCGGGCCATTCTCGCACCGCAGGGTTTGGGTGGTTCAGGTCGGTTTTGATCCTCACCACAGCCTTTCCCTCCCCATAGGTTCCGTTGAGCATTTGCTTCCACCGAGCAAGTTGCTCCTTCGGTGTTAGGTCCCGGCAGGGGCATGGCTTTCTAGCTGTTACTTTCTCCCTAAATTCCTCGCGTGAGCAGGTACAAACGTAGGCGTGTCCATCCTTGAGAAGTTTCTCTGCGCGTTCGTAGTAGATGGGGAGCCTGTCGCTCTGTATGAACTCCCCGTCCCATTTACACCCAAGCCAAGTGAGGTCTTCTCGTATGAAGTTGTAGAACTGCAAAGCCGACTTTTTCAGCCTCGGATCAGTGTCCTCAAAGCGGAGGTAGAAGAGGCCATGATACATTTTGGCGTACTCGTAACAGAGGATGATGGCTCTAGTTGATCCTAAGTGTAAGGCACAGTCAGGGTTCGGAGAAAAACGGGTCACAACTCGCTCATACTTTTCAACGTTTGGCAACGGAGGAAGCCTCTTTACCTCTTCAACCCTCTCCTTGACCAGAGCCTCCGGCCACTTTTCCTCCACGATCTTCTTTTGCTTTTCAAGGGAAAGTTTGTTGACCTCTTGGACAACCTGCTCAACTATGGGAGCAATTTCCTTTATCCTTCCTTTAAGGCGTGGACGTTCAGCCAGCAACTTGCCCAGAACGGATTGTACCCTAGCCTTCCCTTCATGCTGAAGCGCGTTCAGAAGCGCTATCTTACGGATAACTTCCCTAGTTTCGTTTGAAGTCAAGGCTGGCCACTTGATTTCTAAAGGTAACTAGATTTCTCTTTCCACAAGGTAGTGGGCAAACGCTCTCAGTTTCTCTTTTGCATCCGAGGGTTGCAGGAGCTTATCGATTTCTTTCCAACCCTTTTCGATCAGGCTTCTAGCGAACCACTTTGCATATCTTATGGAGCCGTACTTTTTGATTATGACGATTGCTTCATCTCTTAGTTTTTGGTCGGTTGTGTGCATGTCCAAGATTTCCAACAACTTCCTTTTGTCCGTGGGCTCTGCTTTCTCCAGCGTGTGAATCACCATTAGGGTTCTTTTTCCCTCAGTTATATCTTGGCCCCGTCCGCCTTTCTTTTCGGCGAACTCTTTGCCAACCAAGTCTAGAACGTCGTCTTGTATCTGGAATGCCACTGCGATCATCTCCGCAAATCTTCCCATCCTCTCGACTGTGTCGTCGCTGGCACCAGCCAAAACAGCAGCTAACTTCGCTGACATCCTCGCCAAGGTTCCAGTTTTGTAGGCGCACATCTGAAGATACTGTTTCTCATTTGCCTCTGCTAATCCCCTGTGCCACGCAATGTCCGTGGCCTGTCCAAAGCTTAAGCGGATCATCTCCTGCAGGTAAATTTCGTAGATTCTGTTTTGTTGTTCCATGGAAATCTTATTTTTGTTTTTGATCAGAGCTAGCAATGGTAGGTAATACATTACGTTTCCAGTGTTAATGGCAATGTCTAGCCCAAACAATTTGTAAGTGCAGGGTTTTCCTCTTCTAATTTCAGAAGCGTCCTCAACATCGTCAATCATTAGGGTTCCGTTATGGATAACCTCTGGAATTATGGCAAAATCTAAGAGTTTCTCTGGCTCCGCGCCAAGGGCCTCGCAAACCAGAAGGAAGAGGCTGGGTCTCCACCTTTTGCCGCCTCTATCCAAAAACTCCCATAGGGGGTCGGCTATAGCCTTGTTTATGGCTTCCATGTTGTATTCGTATTTGGGCGGACCAAGCGTGAAGATCAGCGAATCCCTGTTGTATTTCCTTGGGATGTACCTCTCTATCATTCTGTCAATAACTGAAGTCTTCTGTTCAAGAATTTTTTCAATTTCTCTTCTTTTCATATGATCTCCTCATTAGTAAGTGTTAAAGGATCACGCCTTTCTCCTAGCGTAGAGTTCGGGATGAAAGCCCCGCGCCCGCAACCACTCTGCAGTTTTTCCGACCACCACAACGGAAACGTCTCTCAATTTTTGCACGGACTCTGCTCCCACAAGGAACATGGCATTTCTCAGTTCCTCAATTGTAAACTGAAGCGTCTTTTTAGCCTCCTCCGGGCTTTTGGTAGCGGGGCGCAAAACAGGTAAGGCTGTGCTCGCCAAGTCTGCGCCAAGTGCCAAAGCCTTTGCCACATCCATTCCAGACCGTATCCCACCTGAGGCAATGACAGTTAGATGAACGGATTGAACCACTTCGATGAGGCTTGCTGCGGTGGGGATTCCCCAGTCCCAAAAGTTTTCACCCAGCCTCTGGCGGAACTCGTCTCTGAGTCTCTTCGCCCTGTGATACTCCACCGCTGCCCAGCTGGTTCCACCAGCTCCAGCCACATCGATTCCTGCAACCCCAGCATCCTCAAGCATCTTTGCTTCTTCAGCCGCTATGCCTGCACCAGTTTCCTTAACTATAACTGGAACGTCGAGCGCTTGGGCGATCTCTCCTATCTTTTTGAGAACTCCCGCATAGTCTGTTTCTCCTTCAGGTTGAACAGCCTCTTGCAGCGGGTTCAGGTGGATAGCCAACGCGTCGGCCTTCATCATCTCCACCGCCCTTCTAGCTTCTCTAACCCCGTATCCCCGGACAAGCTGGGGGGCTCCAATGTTAGCTATGAGGAAGGCTGTTGGAGCCTTCTCCCTAGCCACTGCAAAGGTGTGTTCCAGCCTAGGGTTATTTATAGCCGCTCTTTGACTTCCCACTCCCATCCCCAGTCCTAGTCCCTCTACCGCCTGAGCGATGGCAGCATTGATCTTAGCGGTTTCCGCGGCGCCGCCGGTCATGGCTCCCACAATGAGGGGTGCGGAAAGTTTGTGGTTGAAAACAGACGTTGAAAGGCTGATTCTGTCTCGTTTAATTTCGGGTAGAGCCCTGTGCACCAAGAAGACATCCTCGAATCCAGTGGTTTTTCGTCGGGCTTGAACATCCTCTTCAAGGCAGACTTTAATGTGGCTTGATTTTCTCTTCTCGGTTTGGTTAGGCAACTGCTTCGCCTCTTTCAATTACAGTTCCAACAACCCTTTCACCTTTAAGGGCTTTGTAAACGTTACTAGGCTTCGCCGCATTTACAATAATTGCTTGAATTCCCTTTTCAACAGCTGGCATCAACTCGAGCACCTTTCCGAGCATACCCCCAGTCACGTCGGTTACCCTAACCTTCCCAATCTTGTGTTGCATCTTCCTCAACTCCTGCGGGGTGATGTGTTGAATAAGCTGAGCTTCTGGATCGGTTTTTGGGTCAGAAGTGTACAGTCCGTCAACGTCGATGCCAATTATTATGCGTTCTGCTTCGAGTCGTGTTGCGAGTGAGGAAACCAGCTGGTCGCCGGACAATATGGCGAAGCCTATGTCCGAATCTGGGACAGCGTCTCCGTATAGAACTGGCACAAACCCCGTTTCGATAAGTTTTCTCAGCGGTCTTTCCTCCATTATACTGATTCGACCCTGCTTCGTTATTGTGCAGGAGGAGGGTTGAACCGTTACCGCTGGAATATTATGCTGTATTAGGGAGTCCACAACCAACTTGTTCAACGTGGTCATCGCTTGGCGAGTCTTTGAGAATCCCATCATCTGCGACTTGTCTTTGTAGCCCTCCTCTATTGAATATTGTTTTGCAATGGGGTGACCAAACGAGCCGCCTCCGTGAACGAGGATAAGGGGTGAAACGTTGGCTCTCGAAATTTCGCTTGTAAGTCGCTCTATCGCAGGCAAGTTGGGAGTCAATGGTTTTTCCTTGTTTGTTATCACGGAACCTCCGAGCTTCAGAACAGTTGGCTTAACGCTCAACTCTCACACCATCGCTGGTTTTGTAATGAAAGCTAGAACAGATTTATCGGAACTTCCTACTTCTTTATTCTAACAACACCATTTTCTAAGCGAACAATATCTCCTGTTTTTATTTTCGAAATATCGACCTTATCAGCACAAGGTATTTCTGAGATTATTGCGCCAACAGCGACTATGGTTTCACACTCTTTGTTTACGATCCCGGCTGGAGCTGTACCGTTCTTTTTCATTCTGTAGAGGGTGTAGGACCCAACAGTTGATCCTTTACCCTGTGGGAAAACCAATATTCTTCCTTTCACTTTCTTCCCCTGCAGTTCATGTCCTTTCTCTATTATCTCGCTGGTGTCTGGGTCCACTCCGCCGTAAAATGAGATTGGTTGTGTGGTTGTTAGGGCTTCTCCTTCTGCAACTCCCTTTGAGATGATTCTTCCTTTTAGCTCCATTTTCCTCTCACCGCAGCTTCTATGCATTCTTCTAGGCTTCCAAGTTTTGTCTTCATATCGTTCTGTCTTGAGTAGTAACATCCTTTTGCGGAGGTTGTTGCAACAGCTCTAAATCTTCCTTTCAGTGGAGCTACTGCCATACAAGTGTCGCAGGCGAATTTTCCCCCAGCTTTTTCGATTCTTTCCGTGTAGCCTCTTTTGTCAGCAAGTTGTTTCATCAGCCTTGATGTTGCAACCCAAAATTCAGTGTTTGAAGATATCCTCTTATTTTTTAACAGTTCTGCTATTTCAGCGATTTCTTTAACGGAGCAGTGGGGACACCCTACACAGACGAAATCGATGATATCGACGTTGTCATTAATGCTTTCGTATGCTTCTTTTATGTCCTTGTCCTCGATTGTGATCTTCTCTTTGGGTGGTTGATGCTTTTCAGATGCAGGAGTTATTCCCTTCATGTAGAATAGTGGTTTTGAACCATAAGTTACTACTGAGGCGCAGAAGGTTTTCAACTCGTCCAAATCCACATCTTTTATTCCTGTTATGTATGGGATTTTGTTTTCCACTTTTTTGCCAATACAGTAACCAAGAGCTCCCCAGTCTGAGAATTTTTTCAATTTAGCCCTCACATCTACATGGGTGTCTGGCACTCTGTTCTCTTCCAGATGAAGCCCATAGCATGGTGTTTTGCCAACGAAAGCTGCTGCAAGGGCTGATGGGCCGCCTTCCCTGTTTGTCTTTGCTCCGATAACCGAGTTGGCGAAAGTAACTGCTGAGGACTCGGACCAAGCGATGTGTTCTCCGTATCTTGGCAAGTTGCCTACCAAGTAAGGCGTACATGTGCAGGAGATGACTATGCCCATTTTTCTGAAAGCCTCTATGACCAAGTTTTGTTTTTCTGCGAACTCTTCTGAGATTCCGAGTTTTTTCCAGTCTTCCAAATCCATTCCTGCGGGGTTTAAGGTTGTAAGTACCTTGACTTTTCCATCCTTTGCTAATTCATTTAGAAATTCTAGGCCAGCGTCTCCAAGGTTATGATATGACACGCCTGCCACCTGAACAGAACCCACATTTACGAATTTTTCAGCGCCGTAAATGTTTCCTAGGGCAACGAGGATCTCCATGGATTTTTTTACTGCGTAGCCTTCTTCTCCATCCAGCATTCTTTCTTCTTCTTTTGTGAGGTACATATAATCACAAGAATTTTTTTAAATCAACCTTTCTGTACTTCTCTTTTTTAAAGCCTTTACCTGTAGCTTCGAACGGGATTGTTGCGTCCAGTCCCATCTTGCATGTCATGGCTTTTTTTCCTTCAGTTAAATCTCCAGATGGGTCAAGGGAAGACCCCGGTTGGTTAGATAAGATAATAGCGTCTTTATCTGCTTGAAATCTAGTTGCAAGGGCCCATTCAACTTCGTCTGGATCATAGATGTTTATGTCGTCATCCACGACAACACAATGCTTCAGTGACCCGTGACCCTTAAAGGCTGCTTCAATCGCTTTCTTTCCATCATCTGGATTCTTCTTCTTTATTTGCACCACTGCGTGGAGCCAGCTGCAACCGCCTGGAGTTATGTGAACATCCTTACATTCACAGACTTTGTTCACTTCGTTAAATATTGTTGGTTCTCTAGGCATTCCCATCAATAACTTGTGTTCGTTTCTTCCGGCAAGTAGGGTTTGGTAAATTGGTTTTTCTCTGTGGGTTATGCATTTGATTTCTATCACTGGTTGTTGTCTCACCCTGTCAAGGATTCCTGTCAGATCTAAGAATGGTCCTTCTGATACTTTTTCTTTTGTTATCCTTCCCTCTAACACAATTTCGCAGTCTTTCGGGACCTCAACATCGATGGTTTTACACTTTACTAATTCTGTTTTTTCTAGGGCGTTAGCCATTCCTAGTTCGTCGACGCCTTTTGGCAGAGATGTGGCAGCGGCGAGAAGAACAGCGGTTGAGTTGCCTATGCACATTGCTATGTCGAGTTCGCCGCCAGATTTTTTAAGGGCTGTGTCTGTTCCTCTTTCTTCAACTATTCTAGCTACGAACTTGTTCTTATTTAGCGGCATTAGCCTGTGGAAACACGTGTTTCTGCCCAACTCTGGGTCTTTTACTATGGCTATGGCGGATGCAATGTATTTTCCGCCGTCTTTTTCCGTATACCTCATTATTGGGAGCTTTGTTAAATCAACATTTTTTTCAACTATTTCTTGGCATTCTCCTTTCTTCACAATATTTGGAGGTGAAGGATTTTCTATAGCTTTGGATAATTTATGCAGCAACTCTTCTTTCTTTATGTTCAAAGCTTTGGCAATCAGTTCTTTAGAGGAGACTAGGCCAGCTACAACTGGGATGCTGGATTCTTTCACTTTTTCAAAAAATACGGGTTTTTCGCCGAGGGCGTCTATTATCCCTGCCATCTCATACTCAGTGGACACTTCTTTTCTTATTCTTATCAGCTCTCCATTTTTGTCAAGCTGTTCCAAGAAACTTCTGAAACCCAACTTTTCTCCCTTCGCTCAAAGTCACTTCTTATTTCTAACCGCGTCTATATTTTTGAATTCCGATTTTCGTTCTCAACACTTCGAATCCTTCCTTTTCCATGGCTTTTGCAACCGCCTCTTGCAATTCTTCACTTGGGGTTAATGCTACCATGCAACCTCCTCCTCCGCCGCCAGTTAGTTTTGCTCCGTAAGCCCCGTGTTCTCGAGCTAGGTTCACTAGATAATCTAGTTCTTTACAAGAAACTTCGATTTGCTGCAGTAAGCGATGGTTTTCGTTCATTAGCTTCCCGACTTTTCTTAAGTCAAATTCTTCTAAGGCTTTTCTCGCTGTGAATGCTAACTCTTCTGCTTGTTTGAATAACGGATTGTATTTTTCTGGATTTCTTTTTTTTCTTTCTGCAACTCCGGCAACCATTTCTTTTGTGTCAGCTACTATTCCTGTGTTTCCCATGACAATTTCAACTGGTTTTCTTATGCTTAATTTCTCAATTGTGTTTGGTCCTCCGCTCAGATTCCTCTTGAACCAGATTAAGCCTCCATAGGTTGCGGCGGTGTTGTCGATGCCTGAGGGTGTTCCAGCATAAGCTTTCTCAGCTTCGTAGGCAAGTTCATTAATTTTTTCGTCTGACAATTTCATTTCAAATTCTTCTGCTATGGCTCTGGCAATTGCAACGCTACTTGCCGCGGAAGCACCAATTCCGCTGAAACTTGGGAGGTTTCCCCCCAACCAAATTTCTAAAGAAGCTTTTTCCGGATTAATTCCCATTTTTTTAAGCATTCTTTCTATTGACTCTTTTTGTTGAGCTTTTTTCTTTTTAGTGTAGCCTTCTGCGCCTTTTCTTTCATCCTTTACAGTGATTCCTTTTCCAAATTTTTTCACTTCTGCGTCAACTGTTGAGTCAATTGCAGAAACGATTCCTGGCACGCCGTGAACAACGAAGTGTTCGCCGAACAGAATGACTTTTCCGAAGCCAGAACCTCTTCCCATCGAAACTACCCTAAATAAACAATTACTGTCGAAATTTAAATAAAATATTTTTTAAAGTGGCGAACGTCATTCCTATCTCAAACCAAAGTCTACCTACTATGGGAGAATCTAAAATTCTAAAGGGACCCCTACAAATACGCGCGATAAGCGAAAAACGCCTAAGCCCGTTCATGCGAAAGCTCTCAATAGATTAGTTGCTAGTTATCTTTACTTTGTAGTATCAGATACTTTTATGTTCCCGGATGCGCGGGATATGTTTTGATTACAATGCGAGACATCTATGAAATAACAAGAGCAGCTGAAGAAGAATTGCTAGCAGTAGCAAAGCAAAGAATAGAGAATTTTTCAATTCTCAAAAGAATTTATGATGATGACTTTCTTTCCAGATTGGTTCGACACAAAATTGATCGTGATAACCTTCTCTTATTTTGGCTTGTAACCGATGACCCTATTGCTATCCGCTTGTTTCAAGAGATTGAAGAAAATCTTGAGCTTTTACAACCCGAGAACAGCATTCAAGAATTCAAAACAAAGCTTAAGCGGTGGAAAACCATTCCTTTCGAAACTGTAATTGCAGAACTGGAGTTTGCAGCGGAATATAAGAGAAGGGGTTACCGGATAGAACTTGAACCTAGTTTGCCCGACGGTGAAAAAGCAGATTTTTGTGCAAGTAAAGACTCTGTGAAAATATACTTTGAAGTGAAGTGCATCTTTTGGGAGCGTTCGCTAGAGGAGAACGCCATAATAGATGAACTATTCGTTCGGCTTGGTAGAATGGATCAACCATTCGCGATCGGGTTTGATATAAAAAAGAGTTTCCAACGCGAGCAAACTGTAAAAGTTGCTAGATACATCCGAGAGAAACTAAGGCAATTTGAGCGGTCTTCCGTTAGTCTGCCTTTTTCGTTTGTTTATCCTGAAAGTGGTGAACCAATTGTTGAGATTGATGTCATGAAACGTTTCCCTGAAGGTGAAAAAGGATTTATCTCTGGAGGGGTGTTTGGGGGAGGAGTAAAGGGAAATTGGAACGACCTTAGAAGTAAGATTTCTTCTGGGATCAGTCAACTACACCCAGATTATCCAGGGGTGATAATCGTTCAACCTCATGGACTTGGGACAGGTCAATATGATATTCAGAATGCGTTACTAGGTGATCTAGCATGGAACCCGTTTGGTGAGCCAAAACTGTTTAGATGGAAAGACAGAATCTTTGCTAAAAATAAAAACAAGCGGTTGAGTGCGGTCATATACTGCAAAAGATTATTACAAAAATCAGGATATATTAAAAAGAAACTGGTTTATCATAATCCACACGCGAAAACAAAACTGTCGACTGATGTCTTCAAAGGAGAGAACGTGACTCAATTCATACCAATAAAGCTAGATAACGGCACAGTAAGCTATAAGCAGACTAATGCGCGCGCACTCTACGGGACTCGCTCGCGCGCATAACTACCTCTTAATGAATGAGATGGATGCGTAGCCCACCACCGCAGAGAAGTCGCCAGTTGCGTCGCCGCTTGTTTTGTAACAGAGCAACTGCGCCCTTTTTGCACTTAACAACTTTGCCGCGGTTATCGCAGCGATAACAGGGCCGTACCCACATGTGGATATGCCGTATGATTCTACAGTAGAGTAGTATTGTTCTTCATCGAGTTTTAAAGCGGCACTAATAGCTGCCTTGTCTTTTCGCTCAGCCCTCTCCTGAGGCTCGTAATGGGTCATGTCTGTAGAGGCAATTACTAGGGCATTCTTGCCTGACAAAGCCTTTGCAGTTGCCCGCCCAACCTCCCTGCTTGACTCCAAATCCTGCATTAGAAAGCATATGGGCACAAACTTGAAGGTGGAACCGTACAGGTACTGAAGGAAGGGAAGCTGAAGCTCAATGGAATGCTCAAAAGCATGAGCCCCCTCATCCACATCGATGACACGAGATTCACGCAAAATCTGGTTAGCTGTCTCAGCATCAACCTCCACATCTCCCATGGGCATGCGCCAAACTCCCTCATTCATGAGGGCCAGCGCACTTCCACGCCCAGTGTGGTTCGGACAGAAAATGGCGATCACATCGGGTTTACCGTCCATCGCTAGTTGGTAGTACGCGTGGGCAGCTACTGGTCCAGAGTATATGTAGCCTGCATGGGGGCAGATAAGTCCCACAATGTTTCTGGGCCCTTTCTCTACAACTCTTGGGAGTTTGCCGGGTCCAAGCGTGTGGGTGAAACATTCTTCTAATTGTGCTCGCAGGGATTGTGGGGTGCCTGCGTACCATGAACCCGCAACGGCAGGATGCCTAACCTTCAAATATTCTCCCCCATTCGCTCTTCCTTTGTTAACTTTACCTCGAAGTCTTCGATGGAGGGGCTTATGTTCCCGTCTGGTGGTATCTCGCCCTTCTCACGCATTATCTGTCGTGCGAGAAGCCAGTATACCACCGCCAAGGCTTTTCTACCCTTGTTGTTGGTGGGTATAACTAAGTCCACATCACAAAAATCGTTGTCGGTGCTGCAGAGAGCCACGACAGGGATACCCATGATGGAGGCTTCCCTCACCGCCTGCACATCAGCCTTAGGATCAGAAGCAATCACGACGCCCGGCTCGATGCGTTTCGGATAAATGGGGTTAGAGAGCATCCCTGGAATAAAACGTCCAATAATTGGAATCGTCCCAGTTACCTCACAAAACTTCCCAACTGGATCACGCCCATATAGTCTCGCCGCCACCGCAACAACTTTGGGTGGGTCAAAGCGGGCGAGGAATTTAGCGGCGACCCGTATGCGTTCGTCTGTTTTTTTCACGTCCAAAACAAACAGTCCGTCAGGTCTAACGCGATAGATGAACGGGACCATATCAGTAGTTTTTGTTCTAGTGCCAATGTGGATTCCCGCTGACAGCAGGTTGTCTTGGGCTAGCAGGAGTTCTTCCTCGCTTACAACCATTTCCTCCTTTTCTTCTTCTGACACGAAGTTTCCTCCTATAACGGCAGGGTGGACATTTTTGCCCTATCCCCAAGCGTCTCTTCCACTCGTATAAGCTCGTTGATTTTCGCAGCCCGATCTCCAGGTATCACACCAGTCTTAATGATGGGACACTGGAACGCCACGGCTAAGTGGGCTATATGCGCGTCTGTCGTTTCCCCAGACCGGTGAGACATGACAGGAACGTACTGTGCCTTCTTAGCCATTTTCGTGGTCTCCCAAGCATCTGTGAGGGTTCCCACCTGATTTGTTTTTATGATAACGGCGTTTGCAGCACCAACCCTAACTCCATGAGCCAGTCGCTTTTTGTTTGTCACGAACAGGTCATCCCCGCTGATGAGGCACTTCTTAACCCTTTTCGTTAGCTCTGCAAAGCCCTCGAAGTCGTCCTCATAGAAAGGATCTTCAACATAGACAAGATTGTGATCTTTGATAAGGCGTAACACGAAGTCCACCTGCTCTCCAGTGTTTCTCTCGACTCCGTCCCGAGCGTACACATAGCATTTTTCTTTGCGGCTCCACAGGGTGGAGGCAGCCATGTCCACGCCCACTCCGCATTTCACTTCTAATTCTTCAGAGATCTCTTCACAAGCTTTCATCATGATCTCTAAGGCATCTTCGTTTTTCATGCTGGGAGCCCAAGCTCCTTCGTCTCCCTTCCCACCAGTAAAGGTTCTATTGGATTTTTTAAGGAGGGAGCCAACCCTCTTATGAACCAGAACGTTGGCTTTCGCCGCTTCTGAAAAGGATTTTGCTTTGAAGGGAAGAACCAAGAACTCCTGTATGTCAGGTGCCTTTCCATATGCATGCCTCCCCCCGCCTAGAACATTTCCAAGCGGGTAGGGAAGCTCGCTCGCAAGATAGCCAGCGAGCTGTTGGAAAAGTGGTATGCCGTAAGAGGAAGAAGCAGCGTCTGCGGTTGCTAATGAAACAGAGTAAGCCGTGTTTCCGCCGATGTTCCTGAAGTCTTTGGTTCCATCGATTTTGTGGAGGAGAATATCGATCCGCTCCTGCTCTTCCGCGTTCATGCCGATCAGCTCTGGGGCGATGAGTTCCTCAACTTTTCTGATTGCCTGACCCACCCCGCCCTCAGGATAGGGCACCACCTCAGCTTTTCCTCTGCTGGCGCCGGATGGAGCAGAGGCTCTTCCAAACCCAGCTGTGGTTATTACGTCAACCTCCAGTGTTTCCTCTCCGCGGCTGTTGAAAATTTTTCGGGCGGTGATGTCTTCGATAACGGTGGACAACGCTTTACCATACCTCATCCTAGCGGCTTACCTAGTTTTCTCTTTTCCGCCTCCTCGTAAAATTTGAGGATCTCGTCGATGATTTCTACGTGGGACAGGAGCATGCGGCGGCAGCAGTACCGCCTCACTCCCAAACTGTCTAAAACCCTCCCAGAATCTTCTCCCCGCTTCACTCTCTTAGCAAAGTCCTCCCACTTGTCGCCGATCAAACTGCCGCAGGTAAAGCAACGAACAGGAATGATTATTGAAGTTACCTCCGTTGCGCCAAACATTTACATGGCTTCTAGCCTTACGTTCAGCTTTAATTAAACTTTATGCTATGTAGTAATCGACAACTTTCTTCATTCGCTTTGGAGTAAGCTCTTGAACAGAGAGCTTCTTAAGTATGCTGATCATTTGAGGCTGAACACGAACAAGGTCTGTTAGGGTTATCAGCCCCAAGAGCCTCCCCTTTTCCACCACGGGAAGTTTCTTGATTTTCATTTTGAACATTAGTCTTGCAGCGTCTTCCACATCCATGTGTGGCCTACCCACCACAAGGGGTTTTGACATGACCTCCAAGACCTTGATCTTCTTCGGATCCCTAGACTCTGCTAAGACTCTTTTAAGGAGGTCTCTCTCGGTCAGTATTCCAGACGGCTTTCCCTTTCTCATCGCAATTAAGCACCCGATTTCATGCTTGTTCATGAGTTCTACGGCTTCCCCCACCGTTGCCTCTTCGTCAATTGTCACTACTTCATCGACCATGACATCCTCAACTTCCAGAGACATAGACGCACCAATGGAAGAGTTTTATGCGATTGCACTTATAAACTAATTCGCCACAATTTCTAGTTTGTTCTAATTCGTTTCTAATTTTTGGGTTTTCTGTTTTAGGTCAGTGTTTCCGTATTGAGTTAACTACCTTGTCAATGGATTCTATCGCATACTCGATGTCTTCTCTTTCTATCCCCCTGTGGGTTACCATTCTTATGCACGTCTCATTTATGGGTAGGCATTTCACGCCGCATCCACCTAATTTCTGTACAAACTCAGCAGATCTCACTCTCAGATTACGGACATCAAATATGACTATGTTGGTTTGAACGGTTTCCAAGTCTATTGAGATTCCCTCCGTTTTCGCCAGCTTCTCAGCCAAAATCCTAGCATTTCTATGGTCGTCTCTCAACCTGTCAATCATCTTTTCTAAGGCTATTATTCCAGGCGCCGCAATAATTCCCGCCTGCCTCATCCCCCCTCCAAGCATTTGCCTCCACTTTCTAGCCTTCTCTATGAATTCTCGGCTTCCAGCTACGAGGGACCCTATGGGGCAGCTCAAGCCTTTGGAGAGGCAGAACATGACGGAGTCAACGTGTCTCGTCAATTCTCTAACATCGATGTTTAGAGCTATTGCCGCGTTGAATATTCTAGCTCCGTCCATGTGCACCGCGAGACCGTGTTTCTTGGCGACCTTCCAGACTGCTCTTATCTGGCTGGGAGAGACCACGGTGCCTCCAGCTAAGTTATGGGTGTTCTCTATGCAAACAAGCGTTGTCTCGGGGCAGTGGATGTCCTTGGGTCTGATCGCCTTCTCAACGTCTCTCGGGTAGAGCACACCCATCCTTCCCCTTATGGGTCTGACCGTGAGCCCTCCGATGGCGGATAGACCTCCAGTCTCGAAGTTGTACGTGCACGAGTCGGCCTCGAGAATTACTTCGTCTCCCCTCTTTGTGTGCGACAATATGGACACTATATTGCCTTGGGTGCCGCTGGTAACCAGTAAAGCGCTTTCCTTCCCCATTTTCTGGGCAGCCATTTCCTCCAGCCTGTTTACCGTGGGGTCTTCCCGGAACACGTCGTCTCCGAGTTCGGCATTTTTAATGGCCTCAAGCATCTCTTCAGTGGGGAGAGTAACGGTGTCGCTTCTCAAGTCCACAGTTCTCATCACAGTCACCTTTCCTCCTTTTTCACAGTCTTTTCAAACAACCTCAAAAGGATTGGTCCAGCCTCCCCCTCACCTATCGATTTAATGAAAACCGATGCCAACGCGATTCTATTCATTTTCTCGGCGAGGCGTTCGGCGAAAAGGCGGGCGGTAACCGCGTTTCGGTCGCCGAGCAAGATGGAGGAGAGCGGTGGGCCAACCATTTTCTGCATTTGTGGTATGGCAACTGCCAGCGTTCCTAATCGGTCTTCTCCCTCGCTAAGGAGAACTAAACCAGCGTTTTCCATCTCTAGATAGAGAGCTGAGAAAAGCCTATCTCCTTCTCTTATTTTTTCCCTAACAACCTTTGCGTCTGGCATGGGCAACCCTGCCATGCTATTTATAGCCTTATCTATTACTATTTAGTGTTTTCAAAGAATCGGCGAAACAGCCATGACGGAACGCAGAGCAACTCAAATTCTTCACGTACTGCGAAGCAATTTTTCCATTCCGCGGTGGGCTGACGCGCCTAAGGATCCCTTTCAAGTGCTGATCATAACTGTGCTCTCCCAAGCAACTGCGGACAGGAACACGGAGAGAGCGTTTAGAAACCTCTCAAGAAAATTTCCGATCACTCCAAAGGACCTAGCGGGCGCGAGGGTGGAGGAGATAGAGGAGGCCATAAGAGTTGCGGGTTTGTACAGGAACAAGTCCAAGGTCATAAAGGAACTTTCTCGCTTGATCCTCGAAAAGTTTGGCGGTTCTCTCGACTTCATTCACTCTCTACCGCTTGAAGAGGCTCGGAAAACGCTTCTGCGCTTGCCCGGAGTGGGACCAAAAACCGCTGATGTGGTACTCATATTCTGCGCCGGGAAACCAACCCTCCCCATTGACACCCACGTGAACCGCGTCTCAAAGAGACTTGGACTAGCCCCGCCCAACGCCGATTACGAGGGTGTTCGAGGGGCCCTCCAACCTCTTTACTCACCAAAAGACTACCTTCCTGTCCATCTCTTACTCATCTCCCTTGGAAGGAGGTACTGCAAGGCCAGAAATCCCCTTTGCAAGTCCTGTCCCGTTAAGACGCTGTGCCCGTCTAGGCATGTTGGGGACTAGCGGCGATTTTGCTTAGACCAGTACATGAAAAGTTTTCTATGAGAGTACTGGTGAAAGCTTAAAGTTGAGTTCAAAACCAGAAAACCTTTGAGCAAAAACGTTTACAACCATAAGAGAGATGAGAAAATGAACTCCACAGAACGAAAAACAGTGTATTTCCAAGCCCCTGGCCCACGGAACACCGAGTCAGTATTAAGGTTGGCAAAAGAATACGCCCAAACCCAAGGGATAAAAGACATTGTGGTTGCGTCAACCACAGGCGAAACAGGAGCAAGAGCATCAGGAGTCTTCAGAGGTTTCAATGTGGTTGTGGTAACCCACCACTCAGGCTTTGTGGAGCCCGGAACTCCGGAACTGAGAGAGGAGAACCGCAGGAAAATCTTGAAAAATGGAGCTAAGGTGTTAACTGCCACCCATGCGTTGAGCAGTGTGGAGAGAGCTGTTCGAAAGAAGTTTACGACGATTCTACCTCTCGAGCTCATTGCCCACGCTCTCAGGCTGTTCGGTGAGGGAACCAAGGTTTGCGTTGAGATCACTGTGATGGCGGCTGATGCAGGCCTCATTCCCGTGGACAAAGACATAGTGGCTATAGCAGGAACTGACAGAGGAGCAGACACCGCTCTAGTCATAAAACCTGCCAATGCATCCGAATTCTTTAACCTCGAAGTTAGGGAGGTGATAGCGAAACCCCGAAGCAAGACAAAGGAGGCCACAGGTTGAGCGGTTCAGTGTTAGAGGATCAGGTAGCTGAGGCCTTTGACAAGCAGGGTTACATTGTGTTTAGGCGAAAGAGCCACTGCGACGTTTTGGCAGTGAAGCCGGACATGGCTCTCGCCTATCTCGTGGAATGCAAAGATTATGCGCTGTCGAAAAAGCAACAAATCTTGGCGGTTAGAGAACTCAATCGAAACTACACGCACGGCCTTGAACTTTTAATAAAGAACCGCCTCTGCCCGGAAAAAATACTGAAGATTTTAGTGGCACAAGGGTTTTCATACCAAGCTAAAAAAGTGTATCAGTACACGCCCACGGAGTTTCTGAAACATATCTCATCCTCACAGCCAGAATCTTAAAACTGGTTCTCGACTGTAGAAGCTTCTTAGAGTTTTATCTCTCCAGTTATTCATGATTTGATAAACGGCAAATCTTATCTATCCCCTTACGTTGTAGGCTTACGTCAACGTGTGGAAAAGCAACTTGAGCATCAAAAGAACATCGCTCGAAAGGTTTCGCTTAAAAAGGGTACTGGACACGCTAGCCCGCAAGGAGGGGAGAGGAACCGAACTTATCTCGCTGTACGTTCCGCCAGGACGCCAGATCAGCGAGGTGATTGCCATGCTTAAACAGGAGTACGGAACCGCCACCAACATCAAATCGGACACCACAAGGAAAAATGTTCAAGACGCCATTGTGAAAGTTATGCAGCGACTTAAACTCTTTAATAAGGTGCCTGAAAAGGGCTTGGTCATCTTCTGCGGAGCCATCCCCCAAAACGGTCCGGGAAGCGAAAGGATCGAAACCTACGTGGTCGCCCCGCCCGAACCGATCCAGGTGTATCTTTACCGCTGCGACGCTAAGTTCCACATTGAGCACCTGCAAGATTTTCTGAGGGAGAGGGAAACCTACGGGATCATGGTTATAGACTCCAGCGCATCCACTTTCGCCACCCTCCAGGGGAGACGCCTAGAAACCGCCAAGGAAATCACTTCGGGCGTGCCTGGAAAACATCGGGCTGGGGGTCAGTCGGCAAGAAGGTTTGAGCGACTGCGAGAAGCTAAAATTGTCGATTATTTCAAACGCATTGGAAAACACGCCAATGAAATTTTCCTTCCCATACCCAACCTGAAAGGCGTAATCATCGGGGGGCCTGGACCCACAAAAAATGACTTCGAGAAAGGGGATTATCTTCATTACACGCTAAGAGATAAGATCCTCGCCACTGTGGACACGGCGTACGTGAGTGAGCAGGGGGTGGAGGAGGTGACGGAACGAGTTCCAGAAATTTTGCGGCACGTTCGCTACGTGGAAGAGAAAAGGATTATGCAGGATTTTCTCTATGAGATAGGGCATGACACTGGCTTGGCGACGTACGGAGAGAGGGACGTGAAACAGTCCTTGGAGGGTGGTGCAGTGAAAACTGTCTTGCTGTCTGAAGCTCTCAATGTGGTTCGAGTCACCGTCGGGTGTACGGCTTGCAACTATGTTAAACAAGAGACTATGAGAGACCATGAAGTTCTCAAGTTTGAACAAAGCCTCAGCGGACAACCATGTCCAAACTGCAAAACACCAACTCTCCAACTAGCTGAGGTCAAAGGGGTCGTCGACGATCTAGCTGAGCTGGCTGAGAAGATTGGAACAGATGTGGAGATGATTTCCATCGAGACTGAAGAGGGACAGATGCTAAAGAACTCTTTTGGCGGTGTCGCAGCCATTCTGCGTTTCAAGCTTCCCAACTAATACTCGGCGGCGAATCGAACATTTGGATATCCTAGCACTTCTTCGCCTTCGCCCTCTTCTGGCAATATGTCGATTTTTTTCGTCTTGCATGTTCCCTCGATATCCTCTCTAGTTTGATTCAAAATGTGCGCGCCTTCTTTGTTACCTGCATAGATCGTAAGTTTCTTAATTGTCGCGTTTAACGGCATCCTTCTCTCCGCTTTTTCCCTCCGAACCGCGCCTATCACCGCCATGATAAATGCGCCGTACTTCTCCGCCTCCGCATCGATTTTCTCCTCTTCCGGGATGGGCCATGGGGAAACGTGGATGCTCTTGTGTTTCTTGTCCTTCGCGTACATGGCTTGGTATATCTCTTCGGTTATGTGGGGGGAAACTGGTGCAAGAAGCTGTAGGGTTCGGTAAATGGCTGTGTAAAGTGTGTGCAGAGCAACCACTTTTTTCCCTCTTCCATACTTGTCAGGGTTGTACAGCCGATGTTTCATTGCCTCAATGTATTGATCGCAAAGCGTGTGCCACATGAAGTTTCGAGTTTCCTCCGTTGCTATGTTAAACTGGCAGTTTTCAAGGGCTTCGGTTACCGTTTTAGTAACTCTTTCCAGCTTGGTGAGCAGCCATCTGTCCAAAATTTCCAGCTTCACCCTTTCCCGCGGAGCATAGTCTTGAAGATGTTGACTGGCGAAGTGGGCGGCGTTCCACAGCTTGATGAGGAACCTCCATCCGTACTCCACGTCTGGTTGGCGGAAGGGTATGTCTGAGCCTGTTGCTCCTCCGCTGGCTGCCCACTGTCGTGTGGCGTCAGCTCCATACTTGCTGAAGATGTCGGGGGTGGCCACGTAGTTGCCTAGGGACTTGCTCATCTTTCTCCCATCGCTTCCCAGAACCATGCCGTTGATTAAACAGCTCTTGTAAGGCTTCTCGTTGAACAGTGCAAGGTGTCGAACCATGAGGTAGTACGCCCAGGTGCGGATGATGTCGGCGCCTGACGGGTGTAAATCGGCTGGGAAGAGCCTGGGCCAGTCTTTTCGGTCCGGCCAGCCAGCGTGGACGGCACACGTGATGGAGGAGTCAAACCATGTGTCTAGCACATCTTTTTCTGGGATGAAGTTGCTGGAGCCGCATTTTGGGCACTTACTGATCTTGGGATCCTCCACTCTGGGGTCTATGGGAATCCAGTCGGGCTCAGCAAGAATGGTTTCCCCGCATTTTTCGCAGTACCAGATTGGGATTGGGGTGGCGAAGACCCTTTGGCGTGAGATAACCCAGTCCCAGTCCAGTGATCTCGCCCAGTCGATTAGACGGGTCTTCATGTAGTCCGGATACCACGTGATTTCTAGGGCGTTTTTCTCCACGTCGTCAGTTAGCTCCCTAGTTTTCATGAACCATTGTTTCCGCTCCAAGATTTCGACTGGGGTTTTGCATCTCCAGCAGACTCCGACTTCCTGCTGGACATTCTCCATTTTTTCTAGCAGTCCTTCCTTTTCTAGGTCTTTTGCCACGGCTTTCTTGGCTTCTCCAACTGTCATTTCAGCGTATTTTCCGGCTTTTTCGTTCATTTTGCCTGTTTCGTTGATGCAGATGATGACTGGTAGTTTATGCCTCGCCACGCTTTTTACGTCTGCTTTGTCGCCGTAGGTGCATATCATTACGACGCCTGTTCCGAAGTTGGGGTCCACCATGTCTTCTGTGATGATTTTCACTCTTCTTTCGATGAGGGGCACCGTGATTTCTTTCCCAAGGTATTGTTGATAGCGTTCGTCGTTGGGGTTTACCGCCACGGTTACGCAGGCGGGTAGGAGTTCGGGGCGTGTGGTGGCTACGGTCAGGAATTTTTTGTCTGTCAACATGAATCTTATGTAGTGGAGGGTTCCCTTCCTTGTTTCGTGTTCCACCTCTGCGTCGGCTATGGCTGTTTCGCATCGGGGGCACCAGTTGATGGCGTGGGTTCCGCTGTAGATTAGTCCTTTTTTGTGTAGGAGGATGAAGGAGAGTTGGGTTCTTCGCCAGTAGTCTGGGTTCATGGTTTTGTATTCGGTTGTCCAGTCTATGGAGCATCCGAGGCGGGTGATGGCGTTTTTCATGATGTTGATGTATTTGTTTACGAAGCTTTCGCAGAGTTTTCTGAACTTTTCTGGTGGGACTTCTGTCTTTTTGATTCCGTAGTGAGCTTCAGTTTCGACTTCTGTTGGGAGTCCGTGGCAGTCCCATCCTTGGGGGAAGTAGACGTTGTAGCCGCGCATGCGTTTGTATCTGGCTACTATGTCGAAGTATGTCCAGTTTAGGACGTTTCCCATGTGGAAGTCGCCTGATGGGTATGGAGGGGGAGTGTCTATGCTGTAGGGTGGGTGGGTTTTGTTTTTCCAGTTGAAGTGGTAGATGCCCATTTCTTCCCATTTCTTTTGCCATTTTTCCTCGATTTGGAGGATTTTGCATTGTTTGGGGAGGGTTTTCATTTGTTGGGCCCTTTATTTGTGTGTTAACTTGAGTTAGGTGATGTTTGGGGCAGTTATATTTTTTGGGTTTATTTTTTTCTAGACCTCTCTATAGCCCCCCTAGGCGTGTCTTTTTTAGGATGTTTTGTGAGGTGGTTCGGCTCTCAGTTTGTGATTGGTTATGGATGGGGGGCAACACTCAAATAAAGAGTAGTTATCCTTGACTATGGCGCGATGCTAGTTTGTCCGGAATGTTTAGAAGTAGATTGCAAGCCATCTCTTCATTAAGTCCTCGAAAACTTTCCCAAAGGACTCTTCTCTCTTCTTAAAGGAGTCCTTATCTTCGTCTTCGCATCTTTCTACAGTTAGTTTCCACTCGCCTTTTTCGCTTGGGTTGTCAGGGTTTTTGATCTTAAACTCCACCGTTCCTTTCTTGCTTTTAACTTCAGCCATGTGTGTGTAGGGCACGTAGCCTTCAAAGATTTCTTTGTCAGATTCTTCTTTTCCAGCTCTGAAGGCAACTCCGCGGGAGGTGAGAACTAGGTAGCCATTCTTCGATGTTTGTCCCCATCCGGGTTTGGATACCTTTGCCTTAGATGTATAGAGAATTTTTTCGCCAAACGGAACTAGGTCTCTCAACTTTTCATCAAGAGAATCCACGGGTATGACGAGGGTTTCCGACATTTAAGAGCCTCCCAAAAATCCATAATGGACACGATGTGAAAAAAAGCGTTATGAACCGAAAATCAATATTCAAAACTTATATCTGCTGTTTATGAGTCAAAGTATGGTAACATTAAGCTTGTGGCAGAAGCAATCATTTTGGGTGGACCAACTAGAAGTGTCAAGAAGTTTATCGACAAACTGATAGCTCCTGGGTTATCTATAAAAGGACCAATTCTTGAGGGAGAATTCCCTAAAAGGAGAAAAACTCTTAGAAATCTTGAATTGAGACAACATTTTCCATTTTTCAGCATTTTTCATCCACAGAATATAAGTTTTATATGCTTTGGAGTCGCAGATGTTTAAAACATTATTATTATAGGGGAGGTGAGAATTTGGAAGATTGGAAGATAAAGATTTCAGTGCTGTGGCTCTTTTTAACAGTTGCTTGGTTGATCGTCATGACATTTATGTTCTTTGCGCCAGGTATGATAGACCAAATAAGAGCGGGAAAAATACATGGAGAACAAATAACAGGTGAATTTTTACTAATTTCGGCAATTTTTCTGTTGGTTCCGTTGGTGATGGCTATTCTGTCCCTGACCTTGAAGGACAAGATAAACCGCTGGGCAAACATCATCGTGGGCATAGTCTTTACCGTCCTCAGAATCTATTGTTTGATTGAGGCTCTGAAACTGGACCTTTCTATTTTTGCCTATGAATTACTGATGGACATTTCAATGGTTGTGGCTACAGCACTGATTGTCTGGTACGCATGGAAGTCTAAACAGAAAGCATGAGCCTTACTAAAGAGTCAAAAAGAGGTAATTAGGATTGATGATTGAGGGGAGGTGATGTTTTGGGTAGTGTAGAAAAGTCGATTGAAATCAGGGCTACACCTGAGAAAGTCTGGGAAACGCTTGCTTTGGACAGACAAGCAGAATGGATGGGTGAATGGAAGAGTGCGAAGTACACTTCCGAAGTTCGCACTCCAGAAGACAAGTATAGAGTGGGTGCATCTGCTCACGTGACTGAGAAGCACGGGGAATTTGATTTGGAGGTCACGGAGAGTCTCGAAAACGAAAAAATCACGGCTCTTTCGAAAGGAAAATATAGATACCCTTGGATGGGAGGGAAAAGAGTGACCATGACTGTAACATATACCTTGAAACCCGTA
>Ga0315314_1000056_pt1 | contig 157694 bp, 140 predicted proteins | sample TDP9_MG_FD_203631 | JGI IMG/M metagenome (GOLD analysis project Ga0315314, IMG submission 203631) | Freshwater sediment microbial communities from Lake Towuti, South Sulawesi, Indonesia - TDP9 | ecosystem: Environmental > Aquatic > Freshwater > Lake > Sediment | place: Indonesia: South... | reverse complement strand
TGATTGTTTGTCTAAGAATACTCTAATGTGTAAAAAAAGAGAAGGAAATGGTGTTTAATTTGCTTCGTCATGGGTATTCGTATTCTATGAGTGCGTACTGGAAAAAGTAGTTGTAGTAGGGAGCTGGAACATCCACTTCCAAGTAGTAGGTGCGTTCGTTGTTGTCAACTGTTGCATAGTTTATGGTGTCGTCATAACTGGAACCGTATCCAGGTGCCGGAAGCCCCGGCGAGTATGCAGATGCCATCCACTCCTGCGAAGTCTGGTTATACCTGAATAGATGACACGATATAGTGTCGATACCACTATCCATCCAATAGGTAGTGAGGTTTGTGATTGTGGCTCCGTGGGGAAGTTGAACTGACGTAACAAAGACGGCATACCCAGAGGCTTCCCAATTGGAAAGGACGGACCCATAATTTCTCCAGTCGTAGCCATCGTACGCTGGCGCGAATGCTGCTGCTGGGACTGAGATGTTTCCTGCTTTCCATAGGGCAGCTTTGTTTATTGGTGTTCCTGTGGTGTCGAATCTTATGCCTAAACTAACAATGTCTATTATGTTGATTACTCCATCATCGTTTATGTCACACCAAGGATCGTATGGAGCTGAGGCTGTCACAGAAGGAGTGGTTCCACTAGTTGTTACGCCTACAAAGAGGGCAGCAGCCAAACAGAAAGCCAAGAAGGCTATAATCATGTATTTTCTCTTTAACACGGTATCACCTCCTTTCCCCTTTAATCATTGTCACATATTATTTAATCATAAGTTGTACTAAAGATTTAAGAAAGAAAGTTCTAGATGAGAAAGAGAAGTGCATAATATGAAGCACAGGTCGGCAAGAATGGCGATGCTAAATCATATCCCTAGATATATTTCCCTAACGTCCCTGTCCTTCATCAACTGTTCACTAGTCCCTTCAGTGACTATCCTTCCATGCGCAAGGACATAAAGTCTATCCGATATGCCTAGAGCCACGCTGACGTCCTGTTCAACGAGCAAAACCGTGACTCCAGAAAGCTGAATCTGTTTGATGGTATCAAACATCTTGTCCTTCAATATGGGAGCCAAACCCAGCGACGGTTCGTCAATGAGCAGAAGTTTAGGCTTAGACATTAACGCCCTTGCAATGGCAAGCATCTGCTGTTCTCCACCGCTTAGGGTTCTAGCCTCCTGATCGCTCCTGTCTTTAAGCACGGGAAACAACTGAAAACACGTTTCCAAGTCCTTTGCGATTTCCTTATCTTTGCGGAGGTACGAACCCATCTTCAAATTCTCCAGAACGGTCATCTCCGAAAATGGCCTCCGCCTTTCCGGGCAATGAACAATGCCCTTTTTCACGATTCTGTATGCGGGTAGTTTGTCTATTCTTTCTCCATCAAACGTTATAGCACCACTATCAGGTTCCACCAAGCCTGATATCGCACGAAGTAACGTTGTCTTTCCGGCGCCGTTTGGGCCAACAACGGAAACAAAGGTTTTGTCTTCCACTTTTAAGCTGACGCCGTTTAAAGCTAGGGCGCCGTCGTAGTAAACTGTTAAGTCTTTTACCTCGAGCATGTCAGATTCCCCGTCCCATGTAAACTTCTATAACCTTTTTGTCTTGGGATACCTCCTTGGGACTCCCTTCAGCAATCTTCTCGCCGTAGTGAAGCACTACTACTCTTCTAACCAGCTTCATGAGCTCGTGTAGTTTATGTTCAACTATGACCATGGTGTAGCCGTCTAGATGCAATCTCTGAATTGATTTGGTTAAATAATCTGTTTCGATGGGGTTTAATCCGCTGAAGGGTTCGTCCAATAGCAGCAAATCCGGTTCGGTGGCAAGCGCTTTAGCCATTTCTAGCCGCTTTAGATCTCCATGGGCTAGGTTTTCAGCTGGTTCAAACATCATCTCGGAAAGGCCTACAAGCTCCAGCATATCCAACGCTTTTCGCGCAGGGCTTTTAAGCCATTCAAGTTTCCTAGCTCCTCTGGGAGAGACGCAGGATACTATGATGTTTGCGATGGCGGGCAAATGTCGAAATGGTCTCACAACTTGAAATGTCCTTGCAATTCCTTTGTTGACGATTTGGTGGGGTTCGAGTTTGGTGATGTCTTCGCCTTTGAATTTCACGGTTCCTGAATCAGGCTCAAGGAACCCTGTTATCAGGTTAAACAGCGTGGTCTTTCCGGCACCGTTGGGGCCTATTAAGCCAACAATTTCACCTTCATCTACGTCAAAACTCACGTTGTTAACTGCTGTTAGACCTCCGAAACGTTTGGTTAATTTTTCAACTTCAAGAAGCGGCATACCAACCACCCAGAAAAGACTATATTCTCTTCTTCCCCTTCTTCCCCTTCTTCCCCTTCCTCCTGTCCTTCCTTATCTCCTCCGTCTCAGTAAGCTCATCGAGTTTTTCAACTACATAAGCAGCTATACCCTTTTGCCACGCAACCACGAAACCAACCACACTAACAATGTAGATTAGAAAAGTCCAATTCCAAATATCCGCTATCGACAATCCTAAATTGGCTAAACTTGATAGTACATCTATGATCTTGTACAAGAGTAGCGGTAGAAGCGACAGTATATAGGCTCCAACTATTGGACCATAAATCGTTCCTATTCCTCCGAAAATCGTCATTATAACAACGGTGAAGGATCCAGGAACAATCAAACCTTTACTGGGTCCGCCAAATAATAGTGTTGATAGGTCTGCTCCTGTCATGAAGTGGGCGTAGAAGCCTCCTGCTAAGCTTGCAAAGAAAGCGCTTATAGCGAAAGCCAATAGCTTGTACTTTGTAGTATTGATTCCAGAAGCTTTAGATGCTAACTCATCGTCAAGAATAGAAACGAAAACAATTCCTGTTTTTGACCTAGCAATTTTGTACAATACGATTGAACCGACACACAACAAGAGCAAAGAGAAATAATATTCAAATATTCGTACCTGAAGTGGCGTGTAACCGTTGCTGATGAGCTTAGGAATGCCTTGAACGCCAAAATCACCCCCCATTACGGCTTTGATGTTAATTGGACTCTCTAACCACGAAAGCCTGATGAGGATAAGAGGAAAAGCTAAGCTTACTAGAGCTAAGTAAGGACCCCTCACCCTCATCGAAGGAAAGCCTACAAGGAAGGCGACTAAGACACCAAAAGGCACGCTTAGAGCTAAAGTTATCCAGGGTGGCAGCCCAAACGACGTAGCAAATATGGCTGAAGAATAAGCTCCAATTCCGAAGAAGAGAGCGTGACCAAGGCTAATTTGTCCTGCGCGACCTACTAGGATATCCCAGCTTGCTGCAAATAGTGCGTTTACATTTGCAAGAATAAATATTCTTAGATAGTAATCTCCTCCCTTTACATTCCCCGCCAGAAGCAGGGGGACAGATAGTGCAAGCAGAAATAACAAAAGTGCTAATAGTCTAGGTGGAATATCTAGAATGTATGTGGCAAAGCTTGTGTAGAATCTCCTGAGATAACGGGTCACCATTTTAATCACTCCATTTCTACACGCTTTCCAAACAGTCCTTTAGGTCTTAAGAGGAGAACCAACACCATAACTGCAAGGGAAGCCGTGCCACTAAGGGATTCTCCTCCCACAAGGAACAAAAGAACAAATTGTTCAGCATATGCAATGATGAAGGCTCCAACAAGGCTTCCTTTGATGCTACCTAGACCACCAAGAATGACCACAGCAAAAGATATGATTAGCGGTTCCATCCACATATCTGGCTTTGCGTCTGTATACATTGAAGTAGGGATTAATACTCCGGCTAAAGCGGCTAACGTTGCGGACAGGGCCATTGTCAGCATGCAGAGCCTTTCGGTGTTTATGCCCATCAGCATCGCCGCCTCACGATCCTGAGCCATGGCTCTCATGGCTCCTCCCGTTTTTGATTTTGAAATGAATATCCATAACATAGCGAGGAGACTAAACGACACTGCGAAGGCCAAAATTTTTGGAAGAGGCATCCATACACCTATGAAGTATAGACCACCGGACAATAATCGGGGGAGAGGTGTGTGCTCTATCGCGCCTCCCTTGGCGAACAGCATCATTACGAGATATTGGAGAATCAAAGCTGCGCCAAGAGTAACCACCATCACGATGACTTCAGACTCGATGATAGGGCTTACAAATAGACGATAAATAATGGCGCCAATGAAACCTACTAAGATTATGGCGAGAATTAAAGCTAGAAACGGTTCCAATTGCGCCATCGTGGCAAAAGCATAAAAAAGGTAAGCTCCAAGCATATAAAATGCGCCATGGGATAGATTTAGTATCTTTGCCACTCCATATATTAAAGTGAAACCAAGAGCCAGCAAAGCATACAATGCACCTAACATTGCACCATTTACTATAAGGTCCTCGAGCAATGCTGTTCACCAAACATGAATATTGGAGATGCGAACGGAGTTTACGATTTGATGTATTATAAGCGTTTCTATTAAAGGCGAAGAAAGTTACTTCATGTAACTTGGAAGAAAAACAAAAAATATTGGGGGAATTAGAGGGTCACCCAAGGAGGAAGTACGTAATCTTCGGTGAATGTCCGATTGAATGGAAATATGACCGCTCTCCGACCCGGTGACCGCCATTGAACAATCAAAGGTGCTACCCAATCTGGGTGCTCAGTCATAGGATATGAGTCCCTGATGAAAACGTCGTGGTACTTCGTAAATTTGGCTCGACCCATAAGGGTCATTCGTTCAGATGGTTCAAGTGCAGCTACAACGGCGTCCCTATCAGTTGTTCCCGCTGCTTCCATGCCAAATTTCAGCGTGTATAGTGCGTCGTATGTGCCTAAGGATGTGTATAAGGGGTCGTGTCCCCACCTTTCAACGTATCTGTCCCACCATGGTATCAGTCCAGGGGTCATGGGAACTCTTGGAGGCGAGGAAAGGAAGGCTTCGTATTCGCATTTCCCTCCTGTGTCAGGCCACATCTCGTTATTCTGAGACAGTACATTGACGCCTATGGCAACTGCTGGAATTTTCATTTCGGCCCACTGCCTGATGTAAGCCATACCTGCCTCCCCTGAAAATGCATGAAGAATGAGTTTAGCCCCCTTATCCTTGATGGTTGTTAGGATACCTGAAAAATCTGTTTCGGTGTTGCTTGGTCTAGCAAGGTAAACAGGGTCCATAGTAAGTCCCTCAGGGGTTGAAAAGACGACCGGGAAGAGGTCCCTCCAAACGTTAGCAACTGTGTCTGCCCAGGTAAGGTCCTCTATAACTGCCGCAACTTTCAGCTTCGACTCCGGTGTACCGCCTAGCACATTTGGTACTAGATGAAACTTTATATATGGTATGAGTGTCCTCAAGAAAAGCAAAGTTGAGTTTGGAGGCATCACCCTAAACATATACTTGTACCTGGTCGTATTGTCTTTCTCGTCGCAATACAAGCATTTGTGACATGGGAAATAGGATTCTCCTGTTGGTTTCTTTAGTAGGGAACCAAAACAATTGTATAGCTCATTGGTTGCTGCACCAGTTGTTATCAAGATTTTTTTGTGGTCCATTGCAATCTCCCGTGCGGGGAAAAGGATTTCAGTTCTGAAGCCGCCGACAACGAAATCCACTCCCTCAACCGTGATGATCCTTTCCATCTCCGCCGTTCCTGTGGCTGGATCTGTTCCTTCATCTCCAAACACCAAGACTATCCTCCTCCCCAAGACGCCTCCTGCATCGTTAATTTCTTCCATAGCCATTTTAGCAGCTTCCTCCATGCCTTTACCCTGTATTAGCATGTTGCGAAATACCCCTATCTTTATCGGTTGGGGTAAGAATGTGGTGAATGTTGCTAGGTTACTAGTTGCCCCATCAAGGGTGGTTGTTCCAAGCCAGCTTGCAGTAACATTCCAACGACCTTTAACATCTGAATCTGTTGTGGCATACGTATACTTGAAGGAACCGTCAGCGTCAGAGGATACCTGCTCAGTGGAGGTTGATCCATCTGGGTCCGTGAAGTTGAGAGTTACCGGTGCTCCAGCTTCTGCCGGATAAATCCAGCCCATCACAGTAACATTTTTGCCAGCGTCCACTCCTCTGGGCAACAAAGTGACACAACTTATCGCACTTTTGCCCGGCTCCAGCGGCGGCGACACAGTGAACGTTGCCAAGTTGCTAGTTGCTCTTTCGTATTCGTGGCTTCCGGGCCACCTAGCCACAACGTTCCATTCACCCTCAACATCTACGGTGTATTTGCACGCGAAAAAGCCGTCAGAGTCAGAGGTAGCAGTCTCGTTGAAAGTTGAGCCCGGCTTTGTGAAGGTTAGAGTTATCTCTTTAGTGGCCACAGCCGGAGAAATCTGGCCTACAATGGTCACATCTTGATCTTTAGGCACCTCAAAAGGCGCAACGCAGTAAATAATAGTCCTCTCTTTAGGGATTGGCCGAAGGAAAAGCCACCAATACGCTCCAACAACAGCAGAAACGATAACTAAAGCCGCAATTACTATTATCACCAACATCTTTGATATGCCCAATGATTTTTTCCCCAATTCTCTCATTTTAAACCCTTAAGCTTAGATAACTCTGGGTCTTTAAAAACTTTTCATTTTTCGATAAAATTCTTCTTTTACCTTGATGCCGGAGATATTTCTAGGGAATAAGGAGGGAGTTAGCGGGTTCCAGCTTCAGAAGAATCTCACCAAATCTTCACGCCTTATTCTTGGTAATTCTTTTTTGATGCCGGCAAGATATCTGGCTATATCCTTTATCGTCTCTATGTTGTAGGTTCCCACCATCATAATTGTTTCCATGACTGGTGAACCACCTCCATGGACGCCCGCAACCTGAAATAGTCCAGTGAGCTCAGAGGCGGTGATGTTTTCAACGAGCCTGAATGTCCTATGCACGTATTCAGGTGAAAGTTTTGGATTACGCATTATGTATTTATTGAGTAAATCTCCTGTTTCTTTGCTGTAGAAGTCTGCCTCAAGCGGTAAAGTGGCGGCGAGACCACCAGCAAGGTCCACGAGAATTTCGTATTCACGATAGATGTTTTCTCCCGCCAACCTCCTTCCCGCATTAACGTATACAGGGTCAGGAACGTATGTTCCAGACGGGGATTTTATAGCGTTGTATGCACTGGCTATTCCGGCAGCGTATACAAGTTCTGATAAACTAATATAATGGGATAGTTTGTCCCGAACATGACTTGTATTCTCAATATTGTTACATTCTGCAACTAAAGCAGCGGTTCCGCCTAGTATATCGGTCACGGCGGGTTTACAACCCGTGTAACTATGTCTGTGAAAAAGCGCAAATAGTAAAGCAATGGCTCTTCCATATTCCCATTCACCACACATGAACACCCTTTCCCACGGCACAAAAACATCGTCAAATATTGTTAATGATTCTGCGTCTCCAAAATTGGCAACTGGAGCATCCAGTTTTATCCTTTTGCGCAAGTATGCCGGCCGAACAACAAGTTTAACTCCTTCTGCGTCGGCGGGGATCGCAAAAGCAACCGCCCAGTCTCCTTCCTCTTCAGTTAAAGTGCGAGTGGGAACAACGATAATTTCGTTGGCGTAAGGTGCAATAGTATTGTGTGCCTTTGCTCCACGAACAATAATGCCGTCATCCCGTTTTTCTACCACATGCAAATATAGGTCTGGATCCTCCTGTTCATGCGGCCTTTTGACTCTGTCACCTTTCACGTCTGTTTGGGCGCAGTTGGCTACTATGTCGTTTTCTTGGAAATATTTAAGGTAGTTGATGAAACGTTCGTAATAGTTGGTATTGTACCGCATATCTAGCAGTTTTGTGCCAACGGAAAGGGCGTTCATGGCGTCTATGCCCATGCACCGTTGGACGCATCCGCCACAACGTTGACAAAGTAGGCGAGTCATCTCCTGTTTTTTCAATAAATCTTCTTTGCTCTGATGGATGTGGCAGAAACGGCTGATCTTTTCTCCGGAGATATGAGATTTAGCGGTGCAAACATCTTCAAATTCAGGATTATGCGCCATATCAAAAGTAACGCTAACCACGTTGATGCCTGGAATTAATCGTTCATCTACGTGCCCTACCTTTTCCCCACCAATATACACGTTTTTCTTCATCTTTTTCAATCTCTCAATATATTCTTCCTTCGTTTTAATAGCCATAATACAGTCCTCCGTTTCCAAGATTCTTTATCTAATGAATAGCTCAAATAATAAACTTTCATTGCGTTGTGGCGGATGAATCCTCGCTTACGAGTTCCCATTAACCTAAACTTATCGGTGTTGTAAACCAAAAAGTTTCATGGCATTTAGGCCTAGAACCTTCACTTTTTCCTCTTCTGTTAGATGATTAGAATTCTTCACTTCGGCAACCATAGATTCTATGCTGATCGTGCCTCCGCCTACGGCTGGATAATCGGAGCCAAAAAGAACCCGATCTAAGCCCACGGTCTTTCTGACCTTGTCGACAAGTTTCTTGTGTGTAACAACATAGGGCACAGCAGCAATATCAAACCAAACGTTTTCATTATTCTTTCCCAACTCTAAGGCTTCATCCATCCAGACTCCTGGCACTTTAGCACTGTAGCAACCAGTATGCGCTATGATGACCTTCACATTTTCAAAACTTTGAACAATCGATTTCAAATATTTTGGGTTTGCATCTTGAGAAAAATGTGGTTCCTCCCAGACGTAAGGGTCGCATCCCGTGTGATACGTAATAATTTTCTCTTTTTTCTTGCAATATTCAAACAATTTCTCCATGTTTTTCTTGGCTGTAACAGGGTTGAAGAACTGAAGAGTAGGGATGAGTTTTATTCCCTTCAAGTTGAGGCGGTCTATCTCCCTCATCTTTTCCTCTACATATGCTTGGCTTTTGGATAGATCAATGGATTCGAAGCCAACAAATCTGTTAGGGTGCCTTTCTACAAGGTCAGCAACATGCTCATTATCTATTTTTGCTATTTCAAGAAGAACTTTTAACTCTTCCATAACCTTCTTTGCATCGAAAAAATACATTTCTAAGAGGCGATTGCAAATCATTTCTTTTATATCAGGTCTGTCAAGGTTGTTGGGATCCACATCTAACGCTAATAGAACGGCTATATTTACTCCGGCTTCATCCATTTCAGTTAGCAGATGAGCGTCTGTGATGAGCGTAGACGGATGAACGTGAACATCAACAACTTTCTCAGCCGTCTACACCAACTCCTTCGCTGATTTCCTAATTATAGTGCTCTATTGGGAAGCTGAAGCCAGGGCACGAGAGATTTTGGGATATTTGCTCAACGCTCCTAAGGCTCTCACGCATCGTTGGATAGATGGGTAAACAGGAACGCCGATACCCTCTAGTTGTTTAGTCCACAAATCCACCATATCCTTAGAACCTATCACATTGATTGCAAAAGGTTTGTCAGGATATTTTTTCCTAATCTCTTTTATTGGGGTTTCAACGTCAAAGGCAAACATTGGTGACGAAGGTAAAACACATACAGCACAATCAACATTTTCGTCTCCTAACAGCCCTTCCAACGATATTTTTAGGCAATCTTCAGGACCCACAGACTCGAAAAGCATTTCGCTGTCGAAGGGATTCTTAACTTTGAGCCACGATGGCAAGTAGGATTCTATATACTTCACTGTTTTGTCAGACAATTCAGCTACCTTTAAACCATATTCTGTAGAATAGTCTGCTGCCATTACACATCCTGCACCGGTCATGCTTATTATTCCAATTCTGTTGCCCTTCGCCAAAGGCTGGAGGGCGAAAGCCTTCGTTAGATCCATCAACTCTTCAAAATCTTTTACACGAATGGCACCAACCTTTTTACATACGGCGTCAAACATTTCGTCCCGCATCGCTAAAGAACCGGTGTGGGATAGGGCAGCCTTCATGCCAGCCTCTGTTCTCCCAGATTTTAGGATTAGAATAGGCTTCTTTTTTGCCGCCTTTCTAGCCGCCTCCAGAAATTTTCGGCCATCTTTAACCCCTTCCATGTATATGGCAATAACCTCTGTATCTTCGTCTTGGGCTAAATATTCTAATGCTTCAGAGTCGTCCACGTCGGATTTGTTGCCTAGGCCCATAACCTTGCTTAGGTCGAAAGGCTCCGCGGATAGTATCCACCAAAAAGCGGCTGCGGCAAACAAGCCTGTTTGGGCGATGAAAGCTACGTTGCCTTTTCTCAACTTTGGGAGGGGCACGAAGGATGTTGTGAAACTGTTGGAAGTATTGAGGATGCCGGTGGTGTTGGGTCCAACGATTCTAATTCCAGCTTTCTTTGCCGTTTCAACAATTTCCCGTTCAAACTTGGTTCCTTCCCCTCCAGCCTCACGAAAACCTGAAGATAATATCACAACGCCTTTAACACCTTTCTTTGCGCAATCTCGCATGACTTGAGGCACAGAAGGTGCTGGAACAATTATTGCGGCTACCTCAACTTCGTCTGGGATGAGGTCGACACGAGGATAGGCCTTTACTCCCAACACTTCCTCTGCCTTTAGGTTCACTGGGTAAACCTTGCCTTTAAACCCTAAGTCTATGAGGTTCAATAGCAGATAATGACCAAATTTAATGGGGTTGTTGGTGGCACCTACGACAGCCACGCTCTTGGGTTCAAAAAGGAAATTTATGGCGCTTGTTTTTTGCGAGGTCGAAGGCATATCCATCACTCATCGCATAAGAAACTATGGAAGGACACTTTAACTAATTTAAACATGTCGCTGAGTTCTAAATCATCGAAAAGTCAATTTGGCTTTTAAATGTTTAAGGTTATAAACCAAAAAGTAGCAGTGTACTTTTAGGGTTGTGAGTGAGTAGGGTTGGCTAAAGTTTCTATGTCTATCACGAAAATAAGGAAGAGAGATGGAAGAGTCGTCGATTTTGACTCTAGCAGAATTAGAGATGCTATTCATAAAGCTTTCATTGCTGTTGAACTTGAGGATGGAGAAAGGGCTGAAAACGTAACGAGAGAGGTTGTTGGGCTTTTAAATGAAAAATTTAAGGAGAGAATCCCGTCAGTTGAAGATGCCCAAGACATTGTTATAGAAGTTCTAAAGAAAAATGGCTACGATAAAGTTGCATTGGAATATCAAAATTATAGGAAGAAAAAAGATGAGATAAGAGAATTAAAACAGAAACTTGGAATAGTGGAGCCAAAATTAACGGTCAACGCCCTTGAAGTCTTAAATAGAAGATATCTTTTGAAAGACGAGATGGAAAGAATTGTAGAAACTCCTGCTCAATTGTTTATGAGAATTGCCAAAGCCGTAGCGAAAGTTGACAAAGAATATGGCGGAGAACCAAAAGAAAACGAAAAAATTTTCTATAGGATGATGGCGAGACTCGAATTTATTCCTAATTCCCCAACCCTTTTTAATGCGGGAACACAACTTGGTCAACTCTCAGCATGCTTCGTTTTACCTGTTGAAGATTCTTTGGAAAGCATTTTCACCACAGTTAAAAACATGGCTTTAATCGAACAGACTGGTGGAGGGGTCGGCTTCAATTTTTCTAGACTAAGACCAAGCGGAGACATCGTTAGATCAACCAAGGGAGTAGCATCCGGTCCTGTGAGTTTTATGCGTGTTTTTGATACAGCCACAGAAGTCATAAAGGCAGGAGGAAAAAGAAGAGGCGCCATGATGGGAATTTTAAGAGTTGACCACCCAGACATCATTGAATTCATAACCTCAAAGCAAAAACCAGAATTTCTCTCAAACTTCAACATTTCAGTTTCTGTCACTGACGATTTTATGAAGACCCTTGAAGAAGATGGGGGATATTGGCTAATCAACCCGAGGAACAAAGAAAAAGTAAGAAGGCTTAAAGCCGAAGATGTTTGGAATCTGATGGCAAAGTCTGCTTGGGCGAGCGGAGACCCTGGAGTTATCTTTATCGATGAAGTCAACAGGCATAACCCAACTCTTGAAATTGGAAGAATAGAGGCAACCAATCCCTGCGGCGAGCAGCCCTTGCTACCCTATGAATCTTGTAATCTAGGCTCAATAAATCTTTTAAGGATGGTTGAAGAGGGAAAGATAAACTGGGAAAAACTAAGAGAAACCGTGAGAAATGGTGTTCACTTTCTTGACAATGTTATAGATGCAAACAAGTATCCTGTAAAACAAATAGAAGAGATTACTAAGGCCAACAGGAAAATAGGCTTGGGCGTTATGGGATTTGCAGACATGCTCATAAGACTTGGAATTCGCTACGACTCTGAAGAAGCTTTGCAACATGGTGAAAATCTAATGAAATTCATTGAAGAAGAATCCCACAAGAAATCTGTGGAAATTGGAGAAGAGAGAGGTTCTTTCCCAAACTTTGAAAAAAGCATATGGAAAGATAAGTATAGTGCTATGAGAAACGCTACGGTAACAACAATAGCGCCAACAGGAAGTATAAGCATAATAGCTGGGTGCTCATCTGGAATTGAACCTATATTTGCAATTTCCTTCATAAGAAATGTGTTGGGCGGAACAAGACTTTTTGAAACTAATACACTGTTCGAGATAATGGCGAAAGAAAGAGGGTTCTACAGCGCCAAACTTCTCGAAGAAATAGCAAAAACAGGCTCAGTTCAGAAAATTGAGGGAGTACCAGAGGACATTAAGAGGCTTTTTGTTACAGCCCTAGATATTCAACCCGAATGGCATGTTAAAATGCAAGCTAACTTCCAGAAGTACACAGACAACGCTGTATCAAAAACTGTAAACTTGCCCACCGAAGCAACAGTTGAAGACGTTAGAAAAGTGTACGAACTCGCTTGGAAGCTAAAATGCAAAGGAGTCACTGTATTCAGGTATGGGAGCAAACCAGAGCAAGTTCTATACGTAGGAGAAATAAAAACCAAAGAGACAAAATTTGTGGTCGCAGAATCAGAGTATGCAGGCGGTTGTCCAACAAAAACTTGCCCATTCCCTAGCTGACGGTATGGAGTAAGATAAATACATTATCAAAAATTTATTTGCACCTTCTCTGTGCCCCCCTCTAACGCTTAACCATCTACGTCCAAGTTGAATGTGCGCGCAATATTTCTGAGGCATAGAAGTTTCTTTCTCAAACCTTTAGTACAACTTCTGATGAAACTCGTTATTGGAGAGGTGTGAATATGCGTGTAAACAAAACGTTAGGTATAGGTCTTGTTGCAATGCTGGTTGTTGGCATGGCTTTAGTTGTAAGTTCCACTCCTTGGGACGGTGTCCCAGACGACCCAACTCCTGCCCAAGCAATCTGGGTGGACCCAAAAAACACAACAGGCCTCGCTTTAGACGACGTATTCACAGTAGACATATTGATCAACGTAACCGACCCGCCAGGCACCGGGACAGGATTGTACGGCTTCAGCTACAAGCTCAAATGGAACTCAACGGTGCTCGAAGCCGTGGAAATCCAAACCCACACTGACAACGTCCCAGCCGGTGACCTCCTACCAGGATGGACTTCAGTCTACGTCGCCGCTAACGCAACAGGTACCAGAGCTGGCGAAGAATGGCACTCATACGCCGTATCAGCAACAGGAGGCGTTGCCTTTAGGGGCGTTGCCTCGCTATGCACGTACAAATTCAAAGTCCAATACCAACCCGCATATCCAGCGCCATACCTCCTTGGTACGCTAGACATCTATGATAACATTCTCGTCGACGACACAGCCACACCAATCCCCCACACAACAGGAGACGGCATGTATTGCGTGCGAGCACGCACGCAGTTTCCTGTTACTTGGAAATGGTTAGATTATAGCGGAAACCCGGTGTGGTTGACCGCCAACGTTAACGTTTCCAGTACAATTCCTGTAGTCAACTTCAGCTTCAATCGATCCTTGGGACAGATAAGCTTCAACATGACAGCAATCACACCCGGATATTGTAATGTCAGTATTCCAAAACTGCTTATGGACGGTGCCTTCAGGGTTCTGATCAATGACACCCAAGTGCCTTCCATACTGACATGGAACAAAACCCACACCTTCATCTACTTTACCTACAGCCAGGGCACCCACGACATCAAAATCATAGGAGAAATCGCTACGAGAATCCGTGGACCAGACCTCTTGGCAGTGGCAGACGTAAACGGCGACGGAATCGTAAACATAGTAGACATCGTAGTAGTAGCGCTTCGCTTCCACTGGGAAGAAGACTCCTAAAACCAAAAGCAAAAGAACAGCCTCTTCTTCATGACACCAGATAATTTCTTAAACAAACAATCAAAGAACCAACAAAGTAAGGGATGCGCGCGTATCTACGTCGCAAATCTAAACGAGTTTGTAAATTTTTACCACTGGAGGGAGTAAAATGCGGCATTTTCGGGCGCACATGCGACGTGCCTAAAGAATGTAAACGACAATAAAAGCGATAAGGTCTACGATTCCAATAATCAAGCTAATATACCCGACGACTGTGAGGACAGCAAGTATCTTTGAAAAATCGTCCAGACGCGTACTGCTTACCTTCTGCGCAATGACACTCAGTATAAGGAATAATCCGCTTACAACCAACATTACTTGGGCAATTTCTGGATACATAATTCCACCCTAACCGTTGTTACGTCGATTCAGTTTTTAAGATTTTTGCGCATGCGCGCGCATAAGTCAGAGTCTTGCGAAGAACAGTTCTTGGAAAAAACGTTTATCCGCGCACGCATAACTGAACAATCATGAAGGTGTAAGCATATGACGAAATGGAGATGCACTGTTTGCGGATACATATACGACCCCGAGGAGGGCGATCCCGAATCTAAGATAAAACCTGGAACTCCATTTGAAGAACTGCCAGATAACTGGGTCTGCCCCCTTTGTGGTGCAACAAAAGACCAGTTCGAAAAGACAGAATAAAGATACGCTCGTGTTGAACATAAGGAGGAAACAAAATTGAAAGAGAGAACCGCTAATAACGTGCACACCGCATTTGTCGGAGAAGCGAAAGCCCACCAAAGACTTTTAATGTTCGCCGAAAAAGCGGAAAAAGAGAATCTACCGCAAATAGCCCATCTGTTTAGGGCTGTTGCTACAGCAGAAGGCGTACACTCCAGAAGACATTTTGCACTACTGGAGGCTGTTGCCGACACACAAACTAACTTGGAGCGGGCGTTCCAGTCTGAAACATCAGTTAACGGAATCTACTACCCCAAAATGTTGAAAGAAGCAGAAGAAGATGATGAAAAGACCGCTGCTACAGTTTTCTCGCAAGCCCGCGATGTCGAAGCCATTCACGCTAAACTCTACAAAAAGGCACTTGACCATCTGATAGCCGAGGAATCCACTGAATATTATGTCTGTACAGTTTGCGGTTACACTGTTGAAAGGAAGCCACCGGAAACATGCCCCGTCTGCAATGCCCCAAAATCCAGATTCAAAAAAGTAGATTAACTTTTTTTGTTGTTTTTTTAAAAAATTGTGAGATCAAAGAAACTTTTTGACAATTTATTGACAGATTTCCCCCTGTTAGAATCCAAGGGGAAGCATTTTACATATTATTTGAAGTGTTAAAGCTTTTGTGCTAATCTAACCTAAAATCAGAACAACACCTCAAAAGAAACATAGGGACTCATTGTGGAACCAAAGAAACCAAAAACGATGGCTACCATGTTACAAGAGTTAGGGCTAAGTTACGAGGAGACCCTCCAAGTCATGAAGGGAGTCGCCAAAGACTCGCGCTACCTACAGCGTTTATGGAAGAAAGGCGACGAGACAAAGCTCATAAAAATCGGCTTAGCCCTAATAGCCTTTCCAGACCCTACCATAAGCGATGTTGTAGGTACTCTTTTAGTATCGGCTGGACTCATTCAAGCCAAAATGAAGCGTTCAGCTTTACACATAGAAGACGTATACAAAACTTTCCAAGACGTAAATAAGAATTTGCCGAGAATTAAACAAGAACTAGTTTGTTGATTATTTTTCCAAACTGAGCATTAGAAAAGAAACACACAATGTAAAAAAAAGTTGGGAGGCTAGGTTCTGGCAGCTGCTTTCTCCAGCGCAACAACGCCAGGCAACTGCTTCCCCATGAGAAACTCTATGAGAGCGCCTCCAGCAGTACTTACATAAGACATCTTATTTGCCAACCCAAGTTCTTCCACAGCTGCAACTGTGTGCCCTCCGCCAACCAGCGAAAAGGCTTTGGAAGCAGCTATAGCCCCGAAGATTTTTTTGGTTCCCGCCAAGAACTCTTTGTTTTCAAAAACTCCCATAGGACCACTGATCACAATCGATTTGGCTTTGCGTATGACTTCACTGTATTTCTTAATGGTTTCTGTTCCAATGTCACAGATGGGGTAGTTTGTAGGAAGCTTACTGACAGCTATTTCCTTCCTCTTTTTCTCCACATCCATGGCTACATCAACTGGCACCGTAATTGCCTTAGGATACTCATTCATCAACTCTTTTATGCCAGGCACCAAACCCATTAGCTCCTTCTTCTCCAAAAATTCCATGCTCGGTTTACCGAGGTTGACGCCTTTAGCTACAAGAAATATGTGTCCTATGACCCCGCCAGTTAAGACGTAGTCAGCAATTTTGTTTTTAAGCACATACCTAGATATCTCCAGAGAATCGTCGCCTTTTGCCCCTCCCATAATGAAAATGCAGGGCTTTTCCGGAGCCTCCAAAACCTTCTTTAAGGCTTTGAGTTCCCTCTCCATTATTCGACCAGCAACGCTGGGCAAAACCGCTGTGAACCCGACAGTTGATATGTGGGCTCGGTGGGCGGCTGCAAAGGCGTCGTTAACAAAAACGTCGGCTAGCGGAGCTAACTTTTTCACGAGTTCAGACTTTGCATGATCTTCAGGCGATCCTTTGTTTTGTTCGTCTTTGAAGGTTCGAACATTTTCTAGAACCAGAACCTCACCGCTTTTCAATTGTTTAATAGCTGTTCGCGCCTTTTCTCCAAAGATGTCATCTACATATCTTACTGGTTTTTTCAATATTTTACCTAAAATTTCGGCATGCTGTTTGAGGGGTGTGAAATCTGGGTCTCCGGGTCTGCCCTGATGCGCTAGAACCACTACCTTCGCGCCCTTCTGAACCAGCTCCTTAATGGTTGTTTCGGCGTGCGCCCGAATTCTTGTGTCGTCGAGAACCCTTTTGGTTTGAGGATCAATTGGCGAATTAAAATCTACCCTCAACAATGTTACCTTGTTTTTGAAGTCAAAATCGTCCATGGTTAAGAATTTAGCCATTCTCTCACCTACCATGAAGTGAAGAAATTTTGGTTTTTTGATTGTTCGTCCATTTATAGACGAGCTTTCTTGCCAATGAGTTCGATTAGTTCCACCATTCTGCAGGAGAAGCCCCATTCGTTGTCGTACCAAGCAAGTACTTTGACTAGGTTACCACCTACAATCATGGTGCAGAGACCATCCACAACAGATGAGTATGTGCTATGGTTGACGTCTGTGGACACGATTGGGTCCTCAGTGTATTCTAATATTCCTTTCAGTTCGCCTTCAGCAGCCTTCTTAAACGCAGCATTAACCTCCTCTTTCGTGGTGCTTTTCTCGAGCACAGCTGTGAGGTCCACTATGGAAACGTTTGGAACAGGAACCCGCAAAGCAAGTCCATCCATTCTTCCCTTAAGCTCTGGCAACACAAGAGTCGCTGCGACAGCCGCACCAGTGGTTGTAGGTATGATTGAAAGAGCCGCCGCTCTAGCCCGACGCAGATCACTATGTACAAAGTCCAGAATCCTCTGGTCGTTAGTGTAGGCATGCGCCGTAGTCATAAGCCCAGATTTCAAGCCGAAGTTTTCGTGCAGAACTTTAGCTACTGGCGCCACGCAGTTGGTTGTGCAAGACGCATTTGAAAGTATGTTATGATTTTTGGGATCGTACTTGTCCTCATTCACGCCTAAAACTATGGTTATGTCAGGTCCCTTGGCTGGAGCAGAAATTAACACTTTTTTGGCTCCAGCTTGCAAATGTTTGGAAGCACTTTCTCTGTCGGTGAATCTGCCTGTAGATTCCACCACCAAATAAACGTCCAAATCCTTCCAAGGAAGCTTTGCTGGGTCCGATTGCGCCAGAACGGGTAGCCTTTTTCCATCGACGATTATAGCATCTTTTTCAGCCTTTACATCGAAAGGTAATCTTCCATGCACTGAATCGTACTTTAAAAGATGCGCCATTGTCTTGGCATCAGCTAAATCGTTGACTGCCACAAAGTCGATTTTTGCCTTTCTCTCCAGTGCTGCTCTGTATAGGAGTCTTCCTATTCGGCCGAATCCGTTTATACCTACTTTTATTGCCATTCTAAATCACCCATATTTTAAGTCGACAATGTATCTGTGTTTTTCCATATTAATTTTATTGCATGTGTGAGGAAGTGAAAGTTAAAAAAATAACGAATTCCCACTTGAGACTGTCTTTAAACTCTCAAAGGAGTAGACGCACATTTAGAGTTAATTTTATTAATGCGCGATATTCTAGTGAATACGGTTTGAAGGTGATTTCTTGCCTCACCTAGAAAAGACGATTGAAATTAAAGCGCCAGTGGAAAAGGTTTGGGCTCTTATATCTAACGTGGAAAGAATTCCTGAATGGGCGAAGGGGTATACCGAGAGGGAAACGATAACCTCAAAGCAGCGCACAGGTGTGGGCACAACAACCCATGAAATCGGTGTTGCTTTTGGCAAACCTTATGAAAAGGACTTCAGAATTGCGGAGTGGGTGCAAAAAGAGAAGATCGTTTTCCAAAGCACTACTGGCTGGCCTTGGAAGGGATCATGGATCATGAAACCCACTAAAGAAGGCACCGTGTTTACGTATACCGTGGACTTTGAGTTGCCTTTCGAAGCGGAGAGATTAGAAGAAGTTTTCCGCAAGAGATATGAAGAACTGCTTGAAAAATGGGTAGAGAACATAAAAAACATTGTTGAAAAGAAGTAAAAGTCCATAAGCTATTTGCCCCTATCATCCTTTGACAACGACCACGGAAATCCTTGACAAAGCCATACAACAAATATCTAATGAGGAATGACTAAAAGCGATGAATCTTTCACAAGCCTGTTTAGCTTCAACTGTCCGGTCTTTCTGGAGTAAAACTTAATGGAGAAGGCATTTTGAGGAAAAATCTGGGGCTCGCAACTCTAGCCGAGTTGCATGGTAAAACCTTCGAAATAATTCTCGTAATCGAGAGGTTATGCGAGGTCTGCGAAAAACCCTTAGACACACGGGAAAAGTTTCTCCGCAACCTGCGAATCGAAACGCGTGAGGATTTCGAGAAGCTTTTAATTCGCGCCGGAGCCCACAGCCGCGCGGAAATAGATGTGGAAAACTCTAAAATCTATTTTTATGACCGGAGCTTTCCAGGTGATGTTCACCCAGAATGCATAGAAAAACTATAGGTTAAAGAGCTTCGTTAACTAACTCCATGATGTCCTTAACTTGGATTTTATCCTCGTTACCTGTTGTTTTGATGGCATCGTCGAATGTCAGCAGGCAGAAGGGACATGCCACGGCTATTGTCTGTGCTCCAATGTCAAGGGCTTCTTTAACCCGAGTTTCGGCGAGGCGTTCCCATTCCCTTGAGACGTCATACCACATCCTTCCTCCGCCGCCTTCGCAACAAACGCTGCGTTTCTTTGACATGGTTAGTTCCACAAATCGTATGCCCGGGATATTCTCAATTATCTTTCTAGGTTCTTCGTAGACGTTATTGTGTCTGCCTAAAAAGCAGGGGTCCTGATAGGTTACCACTTTTTCGATTTTTCCTGAAAATTTGAGTTTTCCCTTATCGATTAAATTCGCGAAATATTGGGTGTAATGTTGGACTCCGAGACCTTTTTTTCCGTATCTGTTTTTGAAAGCGTTGTAACAGTGTGGTGAGGTGGTAACAATTTCATTTATGCCATATCTGTCGAAAAGACCTAAATTTTTGTCAACCAACTCTTCGAAGAGTCCCTTTTCTCCTAGGGAGTATATTTCGTTTCCGCAGCAGTTTTCCTGGTTTCCCAGCATCGAAAAGTCGACGTCCAGCGCGTTTAGGTTCTTTACTGTTGCTTTAGCTAGTTCTTGTGCTCGGGAATCGTAGCATGCGGCGCAACACACAAAATAGAGCAAATCAACTTTTTCTCCCTCTGAAACGTACTTCACCTTCAAGTCTTGCGCCCAATCATACCTCTTGCTCCGGCTTAACCCCCATGGGTTCCCGTACTTGTAAACCCCTTCTAGGGCATCTCCTAACGTGCGTGGAACCAGCCCTTCCTCAACGGCAAGGCTGCGCATACCGATAAGTATCTCCATCGGATTTGCATCTCTAGGGCAACGGTGTGCACAGGTATAACATGTTGTGCATAACCAAAGATTTTTGTCTGAAAGGACTTTATCTCGAAAACCTAACTGAGTCCTTCTAATTAGTTGTCTTATTCGAAAAGACGTTAACCGTCCGAAGGGACAACTGGCTGAACAAGTGGCGCATTGAAAGCAGAGGTTTATCTTTTCCCCTCCGGCTTCAGCCACATCTTTTGCAAATTTCATGTCAAGTTCGTCGAGTCGCACAACACTTTTCTCGGGCTCGGTCATGGCTAAGCCTCCAATTTCTGGTTGGTCACCCTAACGAGAATAGAGTTCTGTCTTAGTACAACTTAATAAATCTTCTTTTGATGACGGTTATCCAATAGATAATTCGTAAACAGCCTTGGCTGCCTTTCCAACCGAGGCCCTTCCGCCACTGATGATGAGGTGAAAATCGTCTTTGAATTCAATGATTACACCAAACTCCTCTGCAATATCTTGCACTCTTTCTTCAGCCACTGGCCATTGCAGATTCAGTCTTACCCACCCCCCTTCAACATCCTTAGGGAGACCGGGAACAAACTCAGAGGAAGAAGTGTGGATCATTATGTAATTTAGTTCGGCCCGCTCAGCTTTGTCAATTTTGCTTGTCCAATTCCTTACATAGTCCTCATCAACGGTCATGGCCGCTGAGATCAAATTGGACTGAATTTTACCTAGAATTTGCTGTAAATTTTGCAGGGAATTACTGATTGCCATAGGCTCTTTAGGAGGGCGAACAAGGCTGGTTTGCATAAAGCGAATTAAAGTTTTGCAGTTTCTTAGTTCAGAAACAACATCAACACTCACACTAACGTTCCTTCGATTTAAATCTTGAAAGAAGTCTGACAAAACAAGCCAAACTTGTTCTAGCCTTCCAATTTCTTCATCCGTAGCCAATCAAACGCCCATTAATTTAATGTTAAAAGCCTCAATTAAACATGACGATTTCTCATCTAAGGGACTAGATAGTTTGCGAAATTGAAATTAAAAACTTAAGAAAACCATGATAAATTCATTGCGATGGCGCTGATCAAAAGGAGAAAAATATGTATTGAAAAGACCGTTACTAGGGTGAAGTTTGGAGGAAATGAAGAAGACTTTCGAAGTTACACAGCTGCGTAAAGATACCCGTGTTCCTTTTCTCCAACTTCCGAGACCGTGCCAGCCTTTCTAAGGGCAATGATGTGTCGCAATATTCTGCTAGGGGGGATATCCGTTGCTTCCGAGATTTCTTTAATGGTCAAAGGCCCCTTTTCTTTAATCGCTTTGATCATCATCTGGCGCTCTATTTCATCCTTCATCACGTTGTCCATAAGTGTCCGATATCTTTCTTCATCTATTTTCAGTTTTGTTTCAACCTGCGATATCCCCATAACCCATCTAAGCCTCTGCGTTTTGAGAGCTTCAATTGCTGCGTCGGTTCTTCTTGAAAGTTTTTTCAGCTTTTCTTGTTCACTCAATTTTAATTACTCCTCATTCAATGATAACTTCCTCAGGGGATTTGGCCCGAGGTCTTTAATTTCCCTGGTTACATCTCTAATTAAAGCTGCCCATTTAGCTCCCTCACCGGCTGAGACCCATTCCAATCTAAGTCTCTCGGGTTCAATTCCAAGGTGTTTGAGAATCTCTTTTACGTGGTTGAATCTTCTTTCCATGGCGTAGTTGCCTTTTACGTAATGGCAGTCTCCTGGGTGACAGCCCGCTATTAGCACTCCGTCTGCACCCCATCTGAACGCTGAAAGAATAAACGTTGGGTCTATTCGTCCGCTGCACATGACTCTAACTATTCTCACGTTTGTTGGATATTCAAAGCGGCTTGTTCCTGCTAAGTCTGCTCCAGCATATGCACACCAGTTGCAGCAGAAGGCTACGATGACTGGTTCGAATTCGGCTTTTTCCGTCACTGCTTCTACCATTAGTCTCACCCCTCCACAGATCCTCCTGGAACTATTGCGGCTTCAACTTGTGCGAGAACCTGTTGATCACCGTAGTGACGCATGGTTATGGCTCGTCTTGGACACTCCGCTGCGCACACGCCACAGCCTCTGCAAAGAGCCTCAATCGTTTTGGACTTACCCTCCTCGACCCGAGGCGCACCAAACGGACATAGTTCCTCACATAGTCCACATCCAATACATAAGTCTTCGTCCACCATAGCCGTGATGGCCTCAGTTCTCATCTTTTTGTTAGCCATCAGAATGGCCGCCCTTGCTGCCGCAGCCTTAGCAGATATTATGGATTCAGGGATATCTTTCGGTCCTGAAGCCGCCCCGGCGAGGTATATTCCGTCCATCGTGGTGTCGACGGGTCTCAACTTTAGGTGGGCTTCCATGAGGAAGCCGTCTGGGCTTATGGGTATTTTGAGCATTCGCGCCAGCGCTACTTCGTCTTTGTGGGGGATTAGAGGTGTTGAAAGCACGACATAGTCAGCCATGAATTCGACTTCCCTGCCGGCGAGCGTGTCGTATGCTAAAACTTTAAGCTTCTTATCCGGTGTCTCGCTGACCTCAGGGGTTACTATCTCAAGGAATTTTATGAATTTTACCTCTAGGTCACGAGCTTTGGAGTAGAAATCTTCGTATTCTTTGTACACTCTCAGATCAGAGTATAGAATGATTACGTCGGTTTTAGGAGATACTGTCTTAACTAGAATAGCATTTTTGATGGCGTTCATGCAGCAGATTCTGGAACAGTAGGGCCATCCTTCCTCCTTCTTCGCCTTCAGAACCTTTCTTAATAGTTGAGCGGTATCGGATTTGGGGAAACTCTCAAGCTCGTATCCCCGGATTTCTCCCTTCCTTCCTCCTACACACTGTATCATTACAACTCTCTCGGGCTTTCCGAGCTTTCCTTCCCTCAGTATTTCATCTAGTTCTAGCTGTGTTACGACATTGCCGTAAACTCCGTATTGATATAATCCCTTAGGTGGTTGATAATTTAAAGCACCGCAAGCAACAATTATTATGCCCACATTAAGCGGGATTTTCTCGCCTTTCTTAGTAGCCGTAACATTGAAGTTTCCGACGTAACCGCCAACTTCTTCCACACTTGTCGAAGTGAGTAGTTCGATGTTTTTATGCTTCTTCGCTGCATCGATAAGAGGCCCTACAATTTTCTCCGCTTCTTCCATGGTTGGGTAGAGCTTATAGAGCCCCCGAACAATTCCCCCTATCTTATCTTCTTTCTCGACCAGATAGACCTTGAAGCCTTGATTAGCCAACGTGATTGCAGAGGTCAGCCCAGCTACGCCTGCGCCGATTACCAAGGCAGAATCCTTAATCTCCACCTCAGGCTCTACCTGCGGCTCCAGCCACGCTCCCCTTGCCACAGCCATCCTCACAGCATCTTTTGCTTTTTCTGTTGCTTTTTTTGGTTCTCTTGGGTGAACCCAGCTGCATTGTTCGCGTATGTTTGCCATTTCAAAAAGGTACGGGTTTAATCCAGCTTCATTACAAGCTGATCTGAATAGTGGTTCGTGGGTTCTAGGTGTGCACGAAGCCACTATCACCCGGTTAAGGTTGTACTTTTTTATGGCGTCCTTGATGCTATCTAACCCTGCTTCAGAGCAGGTGTATATGTTGTCTTCGGCGTACGCGACGTGTGGCAAAGTTTTCGCATATTCAACAACTTCTGGAACTTTAACTACGCCGCCTATATTGACTCCGCAATGGCATATGAACACCCCAAGTCTAGGCTCCTCTTTCATGAAATCACACCTCCCCAACCACAACTTCAGCTGCCCTAGATGCTGTCGCGCTTCCTTGCGTTATTGAATCCGGAATGTCTCCGGTTTTGGGTCCTAAACAGTAACCACAAGCAAAAATTCCTGAAACAGTGGTATCCACAGGATTACTGATACTGCCTGGAGATCTGAAGAATCCGTACTGATCAACTTCTACTCTCAAGATTTTGGCTAAGTCTTTAGCATCCTTTCTTGGTACTAAAGCTGGGCACAGTACAACCAAATCAAACTTCAAATTTTCTATTTTCTTCGTTACCGTGTCTTCATACCATAAGCTGAGGTCCTTATTTACTGGATCATAAGTTATTTCGCCCGGGCTGCTTCGGATAAACCTTATACCGTATTCGGTTTTGGCTCTGTTGACAAACTCTTGAAAACCTCTTCCAAAGGCTCGAAGATCTATGTAGAAAATGCAAACTCTCGAGTCTGGAACATGTTCCTTGATCAGAACGGCGTCCTTAACTGAATACTTGCAACAAATGCTGGAGCAATAGGCGTTTCCAAGGCGCTTATCTCTTGAACCCACACATTGTATGAAAGCAATTGTTTTCGGTATCTTTCCGTCAGAGGGCCTTATCAAGTGTCCGCCAGTTGGTCCAGAGGCACAAAGTAGGCGTTCCAGCTCCATAGAAGTTATCACGTCTTTGTGGCGTCCGTAACCAAACGGCGAAATTTGAGAGGGGTCAAAGAGATCGAAACCCACTGCAACGATGATGGCGCCAACTTTCAATTCAACTTCCTCTGGTTCTTGGCCAAGATTGACTGCTTTGGCTTCGCATACTTTTTCGCAGAGCCCGCATTCTATGCAATTGTCCTTGTCAATTGTCATTGCTCTGGGCACCGCTTGTGGGAAGGGCATATAGATAGCTTTTCGCATTCCAAGTCCCTCGTCGAATTCGTTGGGAATCTCTGATGGACAGTTATCTGCGCATATTCCGCAGCCAGTGCATTTTGTCTCGTCCACGTACCTAGGCTTTCTAAGCACTTTAACCTTAAAGTTTCCCGCCGATCCCTTAACTTCTTTCACTTCAGAATACGTAAGCAATTGCACGTTTGGATGGTGAGAACAATCGATCATTTTGGGCGCTAGAATGCACATGGAGCAGTCCATTGTTGGGAAGGTTTTGTCCAGTTGAGCCATCCTTCCACCAATGCTTGGAGATTTCTCTACGATATAGACTTTGAATCCTCTGCTCGCCAGATCCAACGAAGCCTGTATACCTGATATGCCGCCACCAACAACTAATACAGCTGGTTGTTCCAACGTTATCCCTCCTTTACTCGACCCTTTAGAATAGGCTCTAACGGAGTCCTATGCGACTTTATTTCCCAGTCATCTAACTTCATTCCCATCGCCACTCTAAGAAGTTCTGCAAAGTGTAGAACAGGCAAATTATATTCTTCTTTAAAGTGTCTTCTGATCTCCAACTGACCTAAATCGAACTCTACAAAGCAGAAGGGGCAGACCGTAACGATGCATTGTGCACCTACATTTTTCATGTTAATGAGTTTTATTCTCGCCACGTCTCTGGCAAGTTCGTCGTTTATGCCTCTTAGGGGTCCTCCGCAACACATCTCTCTCCGCTCATAACTAACCGTTTCAGCGCCCGTAGCCTTTACAAGTTCATCTAGTGCATCGAATTCTCTTACACCAAAATGTATCCTCTTGGGTTTTGTTAAGTGGCATCCGGGTTGTGTTGCAACCTTTAGTCCCGTCAAGGGCTTCTTAATAACGTCTTTGACTTTCTTTATCCCTATGTCATCATAAAGGACGTCAATCATGGTTTTTACGTCTACCTTTCCTTTGTACTCCTTCCCCACTTCCGCAAGTATCTCATTCACTTCTTTCTTAATTTCCGGATGCGCCTTTAAGATCGTATTCACCATCAAAAGTGACTCGTAGCAGTCATTGCATAAGGTCATAATATCGAGGCCCATCTCTTCTCCTATGCAGAGATTTCTTGCGGCCAGCGCCAACCAGCTTGTGTAGTCCAGCGACTGAATACCGAAGGGCGCACAACAGTTTGTGTCTTCCATTTTAACCAACTCCACTCCAAAAGCGGGCATAACCTTTTGTACTGAAACCTCGTAGCTGAGTTCCCTTGCAGGTATGAGGCATCCCCAAAACATGCCGTATTTCATTCTTTCACCATCCCTTTGGAGGCAATTATTTTGCTAAGCCCTGTCTTTTTCAGGATTTTTTGAACATCTTTTGTCGCTGTTGAATGCTCTTTCGGTAAGCCTACTTCCACTCTTTTGCTGACAATGCTCGTAATGGAAGGTACAACACGTCCTGTTTCGACAAGATTTTTTGCTTGGGCTGCAAATCCATCAGGCATGTTTTTTTCCTTCACAGCAAGGTTTCTGATGGCGAACATGACTTCAGCGACATCGCCGCCTTGAGGGCATCTATCTAAACAGGTGAAACAGGACAGGCAGTACCATGGCAATTGACTACGTATGATTTCGTCTCGTGAACCCAAGATAATCATTTCCATTAGTCGTCTTGGATTATGGTCGGCGACCAATCTTGCAACTGGGCAGCTACCTGAGCATCTTCCGCATTGAATGCATGCTAGAATGCCTCTGCCCCTTGGGGTGTTCGCTACTTCATGCATAAAATTAGAGTCCAGGCTCAATTTCCCGTTACCTCTCTTCACTTATTACAATGTCGGAGTATACTCCTTTACGCTAAAACCTAATATACTTTTTGCCTTTTCGCCTTTTGTCAAAAAATCTCTTTTATTACTTACACGACCTGCTTTTCAACCAATTCTGCGCCAGCGTTCAGGCATTTTAATCGACCAATAATTTAAGGCAAGCCACCGTTAACGTGCGATAGCGTCTTTATTGTCCCATGCCAAAAGGCTTATACTAATGAAAATATAGGTAAGTTTTCTGAATTCGAGAAGTTGGCGCTATGTTAATAAGTAAGTTAGGGAAAGTAGTTAAACTTCTAGGAAAAAGGTTTGAAGGGATGGTTTCCTTTCATTGGTGGGTTCTTAGTATTAGGGGGGTGTAAACTTGGGTGAGAACCAAGGAGTTCTTGTCATTGGCGCTGGAATAGCCGGGATGCAAGCTTCTCTTGATCTCGCGGATCAAGGTTTCACGGTTTATCTCGTCGAGAAGAACCCAAGTATCGGAGGTAGGATGTCGCAACTGGATAAAACATTCCCCACTCTGGACTGCGCTTCCTGCATAATGACCCCCAAGATGGTGGACGTGGGAAGACACCCGAACATAAAAATGCTCACGTATTCTGAGATAAAGGAAATCTCCAGAGATGAAAAGAAGTTTAAGGTTAAAGTGCTTAGAAAGCCTAGGTACGTGGACGAGACAAAATGCATTGGCTGCGGTATCTGTGCACAAAACTGCCCAATCGAAATCCCAAATGAATTTGATGAAAGACTAGGCCTTCGAAAGGCGATATATGTTCCGTTTCCCCAAGCTGTTCCCCTCATATACACGGTTGACAAGGACAATTGCATAGAATGCGGGCTCTGCGAAAAAGTATGTGGAGTGAAGGCCGTTGACCAAAACCAAGAACCAGAGGAAGTTGAATTGAAAGTTGGCGCCATCATCGTTGCCACAGGCTTCAATTTATTTGACTCTAGGAAAAAAGAAGAATATGGTTACGGTCTTTATGAAAATGTGATAACAGGATTGCAATTAGAGAGACTTTTGAGTGCCTCGGGGCCAACTGGCGGACACGTGTTGAGACCTTCTGACGGAAAAATTCCCAAAAAAGTTGCTTTTTTGCAGTGCGTCGGGTCTAGAGATGAAAAAGTTGGAAACCCATACTGCTCCAGAGTTTGTTGCATGTACGCCACAAAAGAGGCAGAGTTAGTTAAAGAGCATGTTCCCGGAACTGAAACAATGATTTTTTACATGGACATTCGGGCCTTCGGCAAAGGGTATGAAGAGTTTTATGCAAGGGCTGAGAAGGAATTTGGGATCAAATACATCAAGGGTCGAGTCGCGGAAATCATTGAGGACGCCGCCACCAAGAACTTGCTAATTCGCGCTGAAAACCTCGAGACAAGCGAGTTTCTTGAAGAAGAAGTGGACATGGTGATTTTATGCGCAGGATTAGTTCCAGCCCTAACAGACGAAATGAGAAAAATGCTGCCATTACCGGTCGACGATTACGGATTTATCACCACTGCCCATCCGAAGATCGACCCGGTTAGTACGTCTCTCGAAGGCGTATTTACAGCGGGTGTGGCGGAGGGTCCAAAGGACATTCCCGACACGGTGGCTCAAGCTAGCGCCGCAGCTATGAAGGCATCAATAGTTGCTAAGGGGTAGAGGGTGATGCCCCAAGAGGAAGAGCCTAGAATTGGCGTATACATTTGTCACTGTGGAATAAACATAGCCGCTACTGTTAATGTCGAAGAAGTCGCGAAGTACACGGAAAAATTGCCAAACGTTGTTGTTGCAAAACACTACATCTATGTGTGTTCTTCCCCAGGTCAATCCATGATTAAGGACGACATCAAAGAACACAAACTTAACAGAGTGATAGTCGCTTCTTGCTCCCCAACAATGCATGAACCCACCTTTAGAAAAGTTGTCGCGGATGCCGGACTAAACCCGTACCTTTTTGAAATGGCAAACATACGCGAACAATGCAGCTGGGTTCACCCAAGGGAACCAAAAAAAGCAACAGAAAAAGCAAAAGATCTAATTAGGATGGCTGTGGCTAAAGCCCGGCTTTTGGAAAGGCTTCAGATAAAAGAGGCAGGCGTCACATTACGGGCCTTAGTAATCGGTGCAGGCATAGCTGGTATGAGATCCGCTTTGGATTTAGCCGACAGGGGCTTCGAGGTTTATTTGATAGAAAAAGCTCCAACCGTCGGGGGAAGAATGGTGGAGCTAAACGAATTATATCCAACGAGCGAGTATGCGTTAGATGTTCTAAAGCCCATTATGGAAGCCGTCACGTCGCACCCAAAAATCAAATTGTTCACTAATTCGGAATTAGAGGCTTTAGATGGATTTATTGGAAACTTTAAGGCGAAAATCATCGTAAAGCCAAGATACGTTACAAACGAATGTAATGCATGCGGCAAATGTGAAACCGTATGTCCCATCGAAGTCTCAAACGACTTTGACTTTGGGCTCAGTAAAAGAAAAGCGATATATCTTCCTTTTGCAGCCGCCGTACCCCGAATGTATGTTATTGATTACGAAAATTGTAACAAATGTGGAAAGTGTATAGAGGTATGTGAAAGAAAGACAATTGATCTTAAAGAACAGCCGATGAAGATGGAGGTTGATGTGGGAACAGTCATCGTTGCGACGGGTCATGACATATACGAACCTCCAAAGGGCGAGTATGGCTACAAGGTTCATAAAAATGTCATAACGCTGCACCAACTTGAGAGGTTGCTGGATCAAAACGGGCCAACAAAGGGTCAACTACAGTTTAATGGCTCCGCACCCAAAAGTGTGGTCTTCATCTCCTGTGTTGGATCAAGGCAGGAACCAGGTATCTACCAACCAATAGAGAAAGATCAGCAGCTCAACAAATATTGTTCTCGCGTATGCTGCACAGCCACTTTCCAAAACGCCTTAACAATAAAGAAAAAATACCCCGACACTAGAGTTTACTACCTCTACCGTGATATCAGATCCTACGGAAAAGGCCACGAAGAATACTATAGGAAAGCGGGCGAATCAGGCGTTCTTTTTCTGAATTACAGACCCGAAGCGCCGCCTGTCGTTTCAGGCGACCAGAAGGGCCTCGTGGTCACTGTTCAAGACGTGCTCACCAACAATGAAACTATAGCCATCCCTGCGGATTTGGTGGTCTTAAACGTTGGTATAATACCACGCAAAGATGCCTCTGACATACAAACTAAACTAAGAATTTCTAGGGGCGGTGACGGATTCTTCCAAGAGGCTCATGCCAAGCTTAGACCTTTAGACACGCCTTTAGATGGAATTTACTTGGCTGGCACGACCCAAGGTCCTAAGGATATTACGGAAAGCGCGGCCATGGGAAGTGCGGCGGCTGCAAAGGCGGCTATTCCTTTGGCAAGGGGCAAAGTTGAGGTTGAACCCACAGTCGCTTCCGTAGATGAAAACATCTGTAAGGGATGTGGCAGGTGTGAAGAAGTCTGTGAATACGGCGCCATCAAAGTGGAAGAAACTGGACCCTTCGACAGAGTGCCCACGCTGGTTGCTAAGGTGACTGAGGCCCAGTGTAAGGGTTGCGGCTCCTGCTCGGTTGTATGCCCCAATGGAGCTATTACCATGAAGCACTTCACAAAGGAGCAGATCAAGGCCATGGTTGCGGCGGCAACAGGAGGATAACTGAAATGGCGTATGAACCAAGAATTGTGGCTTTTCTGTGCAATTGGTGCAGTTACATGGGGGCCAATCTCGCGGGCACAAGCAGAATTAGCTATCCACCGAATATAAGGATTATACGGGTAATGTGCTCAGGAAGGGTTGACCCAGTTTTTGTTATCAGCGCCTTTGAGGCAGGAGCAGACGGGGTCTTAGTCTGTGGTTGCCACCCAGGTGACTGTCACTACGTGAGTGGAAACCTGAAAGCCGAAAAAAGGATCGAGACAACGAGAAAACTTGTAAAGTTGCTTGGGCTTGGACCTGAGAGGCTTCGGCTAGAATGGATTTCAACTTCTGAGGGTGGAAAATTCGCAGAAGTCGTAACAGATTTTACAGAAACACTCCGCAAAATGGGGCCGAGTCCATTAAAGAGTGAAAATAACCCAAAAGTTCCGAAAGCTCCTCTAAATGTTCAGGATGTTATTAGGAAGGCGATCGCCGAAACAAACGTTCGATACTGTCTAGAATGCGGAAAGTGTTCTGGCAGTTGCCCAATATCGAGGCTCAATGAGGCTTACTCACCAAGGCGTACCGTTGAAAAATTCTTGATAGGCCTTGAGAACAAAGTATTGCCAACCGCGGACCTTTGGACATGCTTAACATGCTTCACATGCACCGAAAGGTGCCCATCAGACGTTAGGTTTCCATATTTTGTTAGGGCCTGTAGGCGCGTGGCCCCTGTAGATGTAAAAGAGGAGCTTTGCGCCCACAGAGGAATACCCATGGCTTTATCAAGAATGATGACGAATCCAAAGATTAAGCAAGACCGCATGGACTGGCTTCCAGATGGAGCAGAAATTTCCGAAAAAGGCGACATGCTTTACTTTGTTGGGTGCGCCCCCTATTTGGACGTGTATTTTGAAGATTTCAATTTGGGACTCATTAAGATTCCACAAAGTGTGGTGAAGATACTTAACAAAGTTGGTATTAAGCCAGTAATACTGAGAAACGAAAAATGTTGTGGCCATGATTTACTCTGGACAGGAGACTTTGAAAATTTTGAAAAATTGGCCAAAACAAATGTCGCTGACTTCAAAGAAACAGGGGCAAAGAAAATACTCACTGCTTGCCCCGAAGGTTATAGAACCTTCAAAGAAGACTACCCCAAATTCCTCGAAAACTTTGATTTTGAAGTTCTACACGTATCTGAACTCTTATCCGAATTAATTGATAAACGACAACTCAAATTCGACACGAAGGTCCCGAGGAAAGTTGTTTACCATGACCCCTGTAGACTTGGAAGGCACATGGGCGTGTATGAACCTCCCAGAAAAGTTTTAGCCAGCATACCCGGAACCGAACTCGTGGAAATGGAGAGAAACCGACAAAACGCCCTTTGTTGTGGAGTGAGTTCTTGGCTATCCTGCAACAAGTACGCCAAAGGAGTCCAAATAGACAGATTGAGAGAGGCGAAAGCCACTGGAGCAGATTTGCTGGTAACGGCATGCCACAAGTGTCGAATTCATTGGAAATGCGTTACAAGTGAAAAACTGCCAGTTGACCCCAGTGAAGTAACAATGGAAATGCGCGACCTATCGGTGCTGGTGGCTGAGGCACTAAAATTAGTGTGAAGGTGGAAACATGGAAGCCAACAACTCTGTCTTGGTTATCGGTGGCGGAATAGCTGGAATACAAGCTAGTTTAGACCTTGCCGGCCGCGGGATGAAAGTTTATTTGGTGGAGAAGACACCAAGCATCGGCGGAAGGATGTCGCAACTGGACAAAACCTTCCCAACAATGGACTGCTCCATGTGCATCCTAGCGCCCAAAATGATTGAGTGCTTCCGTCATCCAAACATCACATTGTTAACCTATTCTGAAGTGCAGGAAGTTAAGGGATCGGCTGGCAATTTCAGAGTTAAAGTTCTCAAGAAGCCGAGATTTGTCGACTTAGAGAAATGTACTGGATGTGGAGAGTGTGCCCAGCATTGTCCAATTGAGGTTCCAAACGAATTTGATATGGGTCTCGGCATCCGCAAAGCAATTTATGTTCCGTTTCCCCAAGCTGTTCCCCTCAAGTACACGATTGATGACGACCACTGCATAAGATGTAGGTTATGCCAAAGAATGTGCAAGGCTGGAGCAATAAACTACGACCAACAGCCTGAAACTATCAATCTTAACGTTGGAACCATTGTTGTGGCAACGGGCTTCGAACTTTTTGACGCCCGAACAAGAACTGAATATGGTTATGGCAGATACCAAAACGTTTTAACAAGTTTGGAATTTGAGAGACTACTCTCCGCTTCCGGACCAACCGGAGGACACTTATTGAGGCTGTCGGATGGTAAAATTCCCAAGAGAATCGCTTTCATCCAATGCGTTGGTTCCAGAAGCCTGAAAGGTGGAGTTTCCTACTGCTCCAGCGCGTGCTGTGTGTACGCTACGAAGGAAGGAATACTGATTAGAGAGCATAATCCTGATTGCGAGGTTTACGTTTTCTACAACGACCTCAAAGTCTTTGGCAAAGGATTCCAAGAGTTTGTCAACAGAGCCAAAAATGAGTGGGGCGTAAAATACATCAGGGCGCTCCCCGGAGAAGTCGTAGAAGACCCGAAAACACGCGATCTCACCATTTGGTATGAAGACACTACGGAGAACGTAACGAAAAACATGGAAGCAGATATAGTTGTTCTCTGCCCGGCTCTAGTTCCAAGGATAACCAGTAAGGAATTGGCTGGCATCCTCGGATTAGAACTCGACGAATTCGGTTTCATGCAATCTAAAGACCCTCTCTTCGCACCAGTCGACACAAACCTTCCAGGCGTTTACATATGCGGATACTGCCAAGGCCCCAAAGACATTCCTGAATCGGTTGCCCAAGCCAGTGGAGCAGCCGCAAGGGCTGCTGAAGCAATAGTGGCAGCGGGCAAGGAGGCCCATTAAATGGAACAAAGCAAGGAAACTCCGAGAATCGGGGTGTTCATATGCCATTGCGGAGTCAATATAGGCGGCGTAGTTAAAGTTCCAGAAGTTGTTGAATATGCGAAAACCTTGCCGGATGTCGTTTACGCAGAGGATAATCTTTACACTTGTTCCTCTGATGGGTTAAACAAAATTAAGGAAGCTATAGCCAAGTACAATCTTAACAGGGTTATTGTCGCTTCGTGCACACCTAGAACCCACGAACCACTGTTTCGAGCCACTTGCGAGGAAGCTGGATTAAACAAATACCTTTTTGAAATGGCAAACATCAGGGAGCACTGCTCTTGGGCTCACATGCATGAGCATGAAAGGGCAACGGAGAAGGCTAAAGATATCGTGAGGATGGCTGTGGCCAAGGCTCGTTTACTTCAGCCGCAGACAGAACCTGAAATAGACGTAACGCCTTCAGCCCTAGTTATCGGTGGCGGCATCTCCGGAATGACTGCGGCTCTCTGCCTCGCCGATCAAGATTTTAAGGTTTCTTTAGTAGAGAAAGAGCCGGAACTTGGTGGCATGCTCAGAAACTTGCACAAGTTATATCCAACCATGCAAGATGCTTCTGAAAGTTTGGGACACTTTGTCAAAGCTGTGAAGTCAAATAAGAGCATTGATGTGTTTACGTCAACCGTCGTTAAGGACGTAAAGGGGTTCATTGGAAACTTTAAAGTTACCCTCCAAAAAGAAAACTCTGAAACAGCGAATCTCGATATAGGCACAATAATTGTAGCTACAGGCGCCACCATCTTCGAGCCTGTTGGGATGTACGGATACGGGGAACACGAAAACGTAATAACCCAACTTCAGCTTGAACACCTTCTTAAGGAGGGCCAACTGAAGAAACCTGAAAAAGTAGTTATGATTCAATGCGTGGGGTCCAGAGAAGAAAAGGGAAGAACCTACTGCTCCAGAGTGTGTTGTATGACAGCCCTCAAAAACGCCATGCTCATAAGGGAGTTATACCCAGAAACAGAGGTTTATTTCCTCTACCGCGACCTACAAACTTATGGACAACGCTACGAACATCATCATCGAGAAGCCCAAGACAAGGGCATAAGGTTCATCAAGTATGTCTTAGAAAAACCTCCAGAAGTTGTCGCCGGCAAAAATGGGAAACTTGAAGTTAATATCCATCACGCTCTTCTTAATGAGCAAATCAAAGTAGAAAGCGACCTTGTGGTATTGTCGACGCCCCTCATTCAGCACGAGGATGCTAAAGAACTGTCTAAAATGCTCAAGGTGCCGCTTGGTTCAGACGGATTTTTCTTTGAGGCCCACGTTAAACTGAGACCCGTAGAATTCGCAACCGACGGGATATACGTATGTGGCACGGCCCACAGTCCAAAAGACACGGCGGAAAGTGTTTCGCAGGCTTTTGCGGTTGCTTCGAGGGCAGCCATTCCAATGGCCCTCAAACGGCTACGAACAGAGGCTATCACAGCCCTAGTGGATGAGGATCTTTGTAGTGGATGCAGAGTCTGTGAAGCGGTTTGTGAGTACAGCGCTATTGAAATGCAGGAGAAGGAAGGAAAGCTCACATCAAAGGTTCTTGAGGCTTTGTGTAAAGGTTGTGGCACTTGTGGCGCCTCTTGTCCCACTGGAGCCATAACCATGCGTCACTTTACAGATAATCAACTAATCGCTCAGGTTAGAGCAGCGCCACAGGTAGCAAAGGAGGTAACTAAACATGACTGAAGAATTTGAGCCCAAAATCGTTGGTTTCCTCTGCAATTGGTGCTCCTATGCTGGTGCTGACTTAGCGGGAGTCAGTAGAATTCAGTATCCCCCTAACCTGAGAATCATAAGAGTAATGTGCAGTGGAAGAGTTGATCCAGCCTTCATTTTTGAAGCCTTCAGAAGCGGAGCAGACGGAGTCCTCATATCAGGCTGTCACCCAGGAGACTGCCACTACATCGCAGGCAATTACAAGACGCAACGAAGGGGCATTCTGTTAAAAAAACTTCTAGAGCAGTTTGGTTTGGAGCCACAACGACTTAGAATAGAATTCGTCTCCGCTTCGGAGGGAGCTAAATTCGCGGCGGTTGTCAAGGAAATGGTTGAGGACATAAAGAAGCTTGGACCGAGCCCATTGAAGGCGCGAGTGGAGGCGGAGGGTTTAGTCTATGCCTGAGACTGAAAAAGGAGAAGTTAAGGAAACTGGGCAAAGAGCAGTACTCAAGACCACAGATATGGATCCCAAATTCAAATATGAAATCAGTAAGATTCCGGGCGCAGAAAAAGTCATGTTATGTTTCCAGTGTGGCACTTGCACAGCCGACTGCCCAATCGCGCGATTCAGCGAATTTTACAGACCCAGAAAACTTGTGCGGATGACGCAGTTGGGATTGAAAAAGAAACTTCTTTCAAACGATGTCATCTGGCTCTGTTCTACCTGCTTCACGTGCGTCGACCGTTGTCCGCAAGATGTGGGAATCGCCCACATTGTACGGGCCATTCGAAATCTATCTGTAAAAGAAAGGGACATGCCTGTCGTCTTCAAGGAGCTAGCATCCAACATCCTAAAAACAGGCTATGCATACATGATCCCAGAACTGCGCCTCAAAAAGAGGGAGGAACAAGGATTGCCTACATTGCCGAAAGGCAACCTAGAAAGTATCGCAAAACTTTTCGACATTACAGGTTTTTCCAAGACCCTTGAAAAGGAGAGGACCTGAAATGCCAGAGTTGAAGTACTTACTCTTTATGGGATGCGTTATCCCATATAGAATCTCCAGTTACGAGATTTCCACCAGAAAAGTTCTCGATAAATTTGGCGTAGAATTGGTGGAGATGCCGGAGTTTAACTGTTGTGGATTACCGCTGGATCCGGTAAACCACGACATGATGGTCACCCTAGCGGCGCGAAACCTTTGTTTAGCAGAGCAACGAAACTTGAACATTATGGCTCTTTGCAACGGATGTTTCGGCACCTTAAACCATATAAACAAAGAGCTCAAGGAAGATAAAAAACTCAAGGAGAAAGCTAATGGATACTTAAAGGAAATCGGTATGGAATTCAGGGGAACAACAACTGTTAAACATCTTATCCATGTGCTTGCAGAAGATATTGGCTTTGAAAAAATAAAGGGGAAAGTTCAGAAGCCGCTCACTCATCTCCGCGTGGCGCAGCATACAGGATGCCACGTCATTCGTCCCGGAAAGGTCGTAGGCTTCGATGACCCAGAAAACCCCACAACTCTCAAAAACTTAATCAAAGCAACTGGCGCAAAATGCTTGAACTACATGGATGAAACGGAGTGTTGCGGCGCTCCAATAATCGGTGTAAACGCCGAAATTCCGCTTCAGTTGGCTAGGGAAAAACTTAGTCATATTAAGGCGGTAGGGGCACAGGCGTTGATCACTGTGTGTCCCTTCTGTCACATGATGTATGATCTCAATCAGCCTAGAATAGAAAAAACTTTTAACGAACAAATCGGTATTCCCGTTCTTCACTATACCCAACTTTTGGGGTTGGCTATGGGCTTCAGTCCAGACGAATTAGGCCTGGAACAGCTTAGGGTGGATGCGTCTAAAATCTTAGCTGAAGTAATTGTGGAGAAGTAATTGTATGGCAAAAGAAAAACTGAAATTTGGTTTCTACTGGGCTGCTAGCTGCGGAGGCTGCGAAATCGCAGTTCTCGACATAAACGAGAAAATCCTCGACGTCGTTGCCATAGCGGACATTGTTTTTTGGCCGGTGGCTATAGACATCAAATATAAGGATGTAGAGGCAATGCCAGACAAATACATAGATGTCTGCTTCTTCAACGGCGCAATTAGAACCGAAGAACAGGAACACTTAGCGAAACTTTTGAGAAAGAAATCTAAGGTCTTAGTAGCCTTTGGCTCGTGTGCTCATCAGGGTGGCATCCCAGGCCTAGCAAACGTTGCAAACAAAAAGGAGGTCTTTGAAAGGGCGTATCTTCAGTCTCCTTCCACAAATAATCCAAACTCCGTGACACCCAAGACTTCTTTCAAGGTTCCGGAAGGAGAGTTGAAGCTGCCGGAATTCTTTGACACAGTAAAAACTCTCGACCAAACCGTGGACGTAGACTACTACCTGCCAGGATGCCCTCCACCATCTGCTCAAGTGGCTAAAGCGGTTGAAGCAATCGCCAAAAACCAGTTGCCTCCAAAAGGTTCGGTGCTGGCCCCTGAGAAGTCGGTCTGCGATGAGTGTCCTAGGAAAAAGGAGGACAAGAAAATTTCCAAGATATACAGAGTGTATGAGATTACCCCCGACCCAGAAAGATGCCTTCTAGAACAAGGAATAATTTGTATGGGACCTGCAACTCGCGGAGGATGCGAAGCACAGTGTGTAAGCGCGAATATGCCATGTACGGGATGCGGAGGACCTTGCCCAAACGAGGTGGAACAAGGGGCAGCGATGATAAGCGCGCTTTCATCGATTCTAGGAATTGGCGGGGAAAGAGAGCCGGAGTACGACGCGGAGAAGATGATGGATCAGATTAAAGATCCCCTAGGAACTTTTTATAAGTATTCGTTGCCAGCTTCCCTTCTTAGAAGGAGGATAATAAAATGAAAACGGTAGTAATAGACCCTATAACAAGGCTGGAAGGCCATGGAAAAATATCCATATTCCTAAATGAAGAGGGAAATGTAGAGAACGCTTACTTCCAAGTTCCAGAGCTTAGGGGCTTCGAAAGATTCTGCGAGGGTAGGAGGGCTGAAGATTTACCGGTAATAACCACCAGAATATGTGGCGTTTGCCCAGTTGCACACCATTTTGCAGCGACAAAAGCGTTAGACGCCGCATTTAACGTCGAGCCCCCTCCAGCAGCTAAAAAGCTTAGAGAACTCATGTATAGTGGCTACTACATCTACGATCACACTCTCCACTTCTACTTTCTAGGAGCACCAGACTTTGTTGTCGGACCAGACGCCCCACCAGCAGAAAGAAACATTCTTGGAGTAATCCAAAAGGTTGGCTTAGACATAGCGAAAGAGGTAATAAAGCACAGAGCCTACGGACAAAAAATCACTGCCATGCTAGGAGGAAAAGCAACCCACCCAACCTGCGGACTGCCCGGAGGCATATCCAAGGGACTCACCGAGCAGGAGAGGCAGGAAATTGAAAAGATGGCGGAGTCTAGCGTTGAATTTGCAAAGTTCAGCTTAAAAATATTCGAAGACGTAGTGCTGAAGAACAAGAAGTACGTAGACATAATCTTAAGCGACCCATACACTCTCAAAACGTATTACATGGGCACAGTTGACCAAAACAACAAAGTCAACTTCTATGATGGCAAAGTACGGGTGGTTGACCCTCAAGGCAAAGAGTTTTTGAAATTTGGCCCATCTGAATACCGAGACGTTATCGAGGAACGCGTGGAAGATTGGACATACGTAAAATTAACCTACCTCAAGAAAGTTGGATGGAAAGGCTTAGTCGACGGTCCTGCAAGTGGCGTTTACCGGGTTGGACCGCTTGGAAGGCTGAACGCTTCAGAGGGAATGGCAACGCCTCTAGCGCAGCAGGAATATGAGAGAATGTACGAAACACTCGGCGGAAAGCCCGTACATTCAACCCTTGCATTTCATTGGGCCAGACTCATAGAACTACTATACGCGACAGAAAGATGCTTAGAACTAAGCAGGGACAAGGAGATAACAAGCAAAGACATTAGGAACAAACCGGGAAGCCCTGGAGAAGGAGTTGGAATAATCGAAGCGGCTAGAGGCACCCTGATACATCACTACCAACTTAACGAAGACGCCCTAATGAAAAAGGTCAATTTAATAGTGGCTACGACAAACAATGCTTCCGCCATATGCATGTCCATAAGAGACGCAGCTAAAGGCCTCATTCACGGCGGAGAAGTGAGCCAAGGAATATTGAACATGGTGGAGATGGCCTTCAGAGCTTACGACCCATGCTGGGCCTGCGCCACCCACTTCGCAATAGGTCAAATGCCCCTTGAACTCAAAATATACGACCATAACAAAAAGTTGCTGAAAACCTTGAGAAGATGACACGCACGGGATGCCTTGAAAGTCATAGGTCACAGTTTCAAATATCGCTCGGGCCTCTTCTCATTATTCTTTCCCTACACGGTTGGCAAAAATTTCACAAAGTTAGAGCAAAAAGTTTAAAAATATTCTCATGGTAGTCTCATGTTCACTACGTTGAAGATGAAGACTATGTCTGAGGGAAAGCGAAAGGTAGATAAAGCCAAAGCGAAGGCCGTGGCTGAATATAGGAAAGAACAGGGACTTATCTTGAAGGAGATCAAAAGCAGAAAATCAGCAACCATACCAGAAATTTCGAAGGCAACTGGATTGGAGGAGAGCGACGTTTTCAAATATGTAACTGCCTTAACACAGTTTGGTAAAGTTAGAGTCGTTGGCGAGAAAGAAGGCTACTTAACATACACTTCGGCTAAAGAATAGAAGCGCGCGCAAATACCCCAAACGTATTGCAGATATTTTCAGCGCACGTCGTAGTCAACCGAGTGCCAAAGATTTGTGCCGAAAATAAATGTTTAAATTTGAGTCGCATGGTTTTATATTACTCTTGAAATGGGGGATGCGGGACGACACATTCAGCTACCAAGGTTGTTATTCAAAATTAGTGTGGAGAGGTCTATTTTGGCGATCACCAAACTTGACCCTAAGTTCAAAGACGAAGTTTCGAAGGTTCCTGGAGGACAGAACATAAAGAGGTGTTTCCAATGTGGAACATGCAACGTCGGATGCCCTGTCAGGGAGATAGAGGAGAAGTATAATCCCAGAAAGATCATACGGATGACCGTGCTCGGCATGAGGGAAAGGGTTCTTTCAAGCGACTTTATATGGTTGTGTTCAGCGTGCTACACCTGCCAAGAACGGTGTCCGCAGGACATCAAGATACCTGAGGTAATGAACGCTCTGAAAAATCTGGCGGTCAAAGAAGGATACATTCACAGCTCCTTTGCTAAGCGAGTGGAGCTCGTGGGGGCCCAAGGCAGACTATTCCCTATAAGCCAGTTTGACAACACCAAACGAAAGGAACTCGGATTGCCGCAAATTCCACCTGAAAACAAGGAAGTTCGAGAGCTCTTTAAGTTAACTGGTCTGAACAAACTGTCAAGCGCTGGAGGAGGAAAATGAAGTGAAGTACGCCTTTTTCCCAGGATGCCTTGCGCCCATGATGGCTAGACAGTTTGAGCTTTCAGCGAGAAAGGTCGCCGAAAAACTTGGAATAGAACTTATAGATGTGGAGGATTTTGCATGTTGCGGCTTCCCAATAAGGTCTGTAGACCAAGAAACAGCCTTGCTTTTAGCTGCTAGAAACCTAAGCGTTGCTGAGGGTCTAGGCCTAGATATATGCACCATCTGCACGGGTTGCGCCTGCACGTTAGCAGAAACTAGCAAAGAGCTGATGCATAATGATGGGTTGAGGGAAAAGGTTAACGAGAAACTGCAGAAAATAGGTCGGACTTATAAAGGAAACGTCAAGGTTAAGCACTTTGTGCGAGTTTTATATGAGGACATTGGTCCTGAAAAAATTAAAAGCCAGATTAAGAAAAGCTTGGAGGGGGTCAGGTTGGCTTCCCACTATGGGTGCCATTATCTTAAGCCCTCAGAAGTTTTTGACAAATTCGAGGACCCCGAATTTCCAAGAACTCTAGATGAGTTGATCTCTGTTCTGGGCGCAGAGACGGTAGAATACGAAGATAAGACGCAGTGTTGCGGCGGGGTAATTCTGGACGTTGACGATAACATTGCATTGGCAATGGCTCAGAAGAAGCTTGACCACGTTAACGCTATGGGCGCCGATGCGATGGTTCTGATGTGCCCCTTGTGTGGTTCTGTGTACGACCGAAATCAAAGGGTGATAGAGAGAAGGTTTAATGTCGCTTATAACCTGCCCGTGCTCTTCTACCCACAAGTCCTTGGGCTTGCCCTCGGAATAGACCCAAAGGAGCTAGGGTTAGACATGAACCGAGTGAAAACGTCTGACTTACTGAACAAGCTTGGTGTCCAAGTTTAGAACTTTGAAGATGTGGAGGAGAAGCCATTGGATGAAAAACCTAAGGCGGTTCTGGTTGTCGGTGGTGGAATAGCTGGCATTCAGGCCGCCCTCGACCTTGGAGACATGGGAATAAAGGTGCATCTAGTTGAGAGGAGGCCAAGCATAGGAGGAAGAATGGCTCAACTCGACAAAACTTTTCCAACAAACGACTGCTCCATCTGTATACTAGCCCCTAAACTGGCTGATTGCTTCAGGCACCCAAACATCACCCTCCACACGCTATCGGAGGTCAAAGAAGTAAAGGGCCAGATGGGAGATTTCTCGGTAAAGTTACGCAAGTATGCCAGATTCGTGAAGGAAAAGGAGTGCGTCAACTGTGGAGAATGCACTGCCAAGTGCCCGGTAAAGGTGCCTGACGAATTTGATATGGGACTGAGAAATAGAAAGGCTATATACCCATACTACCTCCAAGGAGTTCCGGCAGTCATGACCATTGACAGGGAAAACTGCCTTTACTTCACGAAAGGAGTGTGCAGAATCTGCGAGAAATTTTGCACTAGAGAGGCGATAGACTTTGAACAGAAAGACACTGATGTAACTTTACAAGTTGGCGCCATCATCGTCGCCACTGGTTTTGACCCCTACGATCCGTCCGGAATCTCCCAGTATGGCTACAAAAGGTACAGCAATGTGACCATTTCTTTGGAATACGAGAGACTGATATGCGCTTCGGGACCCACTGGAGGACGCCTCCTGAGACCTTCAGACAATAAACCCGCAGAGAAAATAGCTTTCGTCCAATGCGTAGGGTCTAGAGACTTCAAAAACAACCCTTACTGCTCATCCGTCTGCTGTATGCACGCAACCAAGGAAGCCATGCTCGCCCACGAACATGACCCCAAGGTGAAGTCTTACATATTCTACATGGACCTCAGGGCTGCAGGCAAGGGCTTTCAAGAGTATGTGGCGCGGGGAGAGCGAGAGTATAACATATCATACATCAGAGGAAGAGTAGCCAAAATCACCGAAGATCATGACAAGAGACCCACAGTTTGGTACGAAGAGACCCAAAGCTCTAAAACAAAGAAAATGACCGTAGACCTAGCGGTTTTGGCGACAAGCCTGATGCCGAGGAGAGACGTAAAGGAACTAGCAAAAGCTCTAGGCGTCGAGCTTGATGAATACAGCTTCTTTAAGACAGACCCCCTCAACCCACTGGACACAACGAGGCCAGGAATATTTGTGTGCGGCTGCTGTCGAGAACCAACGGACATACCGGAGTCCGTAGCCCAAGCAAGTGGAGCAGCCGAGAGAGCCGCAGAAACAGTGATGAGGTGACAGAACTTGAACGAAGTGAGAGTCGGCGTTTTCGTATGCCACTGCGGCACCAACATAGGAGGATTTCTGGATGTCCCAGAGCTAGCCAAATACGCCCTGAGTTTGCCTCACGTTGTTTTCTCAAAGGACAATCGGTATACATGCTCTGAGGCCGGATTGACAGAAATAAAAAGCGCTATAGCTGAAAAAAAGCTGAACCGCGTGGTCGTAGCCTCCTGCACCCCTAGAACTCACGAGCCTCTGTTTAGGTCAACTTGCAAGGAGGCGGGACTGAACCCATACCTCTTTCAGTTCGTCAACATAAGGGACCAGTGCTCTTGGGTTCACATGCAGGACAGGGAGAGGGCAACCGAAAAGGCAAAAGCCCTCATAAGGATGGGAGCCGCAAGGGCGGTGTTGCTGGAGCCCTTGGAAGAGATCGAGGTTGAGGTCAGCCCCTGCGCTTTGGTGATCGGTGGAGGAATAGCGGGAATGACCTGTGCGCTGAGCCTAGCCAACCGAGGCTTTGAGGTGAAGCTGGTGGAGAAGGAGGATCGGTTAGGTGGAACTCTAAACAACCTTTACAAGCTTTACCCAACGCACGAGGAAGCCTCAAGGTTGGTTCAGGTGAAGACGAAGGAGGTTGAGAAGAACCCGAAATTAGAGGTTTTGACATCTTCTGAAGTTAAAGAAGTTGAGGGCTTTGTCGGCAACTACGATGTCACGGTAAGGCAGGGAGGAAAGGATAGGCTATTCAAAGCCGGAGTGATCATAGTGGCAACAGGCGCTGAGACACTCAAGCCCGTGGGCATGTACGGTTACGATGGAGAAAAAGTTGTCACCCAGCTGGAACTGGAACGAATGCTGAAGGAAGGAAGGGTAAACGCCGACAAGATTGTGATGATCCAATGTGTAGGGTCGAGGAACGAGAAAAGAGCCTACTGCTCCAAGGTTTGTTGCCTGACCGCCCTAAAAAACGCCGTGCTGATTAAGGAGACTAACCCGGATGCTCAGGTTTTCGTGCTATACAGAGACATGGTAACTCAAGGAACAAAATATGAAGACTACTATGGAAAAGCAAGAGAAACCGGCATAACGTTCATAAAATACTTGCCAGAAAGACAACCGGTCGTCGAGAACGGATCGGTGAGAGTTTACGATGAGCTCTTAGGCGAAGAACTCATCCTGCCTTACGACCTCGTTGTGCTGTCGACCCCGATGGTCGCCCACGAGGACTCCAGAGACCTCGCACAGAAACTGAAGGTGCCCGTAGATGAGAACGGCTTCTTCCTAGAGGCTCACGTGAAACTTCGACCCGTTGACTTCGCAACGGATGGCATCTATGTGTGCGGCTGCGGCCACTGGCCAGCCAATGTCGACGAGAGTGTTTTCCAAGCGTATGGCGCAGCTTCTCGAGCGTCCATACCCATATCAGTTGGGCGTGTGAAAACTGAGCCCCTAATCCCTCTGGTTAATGAGGATGGATGTTCAGGCTGCGGCTTGTGTGAGCTGACATGCCCCTTCAAGGCGATACAGGTTGAAGTAACTGAGAAGGGAAGGAAAGCCAAGGTGGTAGCCGCCTCCTGCAAGGGTTGTGGAGCATGCGGAGCTGGATGTCCGCAGATGGCGATCACCATGCAACACTTTACAGATAAGCAGCTTATCGCCCAAGTGATTCCCCTAGCTGAGGTGATACCTTGACTCTTCAAAAGAATTTTGAACCAGACATCCTTGGATTCCTCTGCAACTGGTGCTCCTACGCTGGCGCAGACCTAGCTGGAGTCAGCCGTTTTCAGTACCCTCCAAACATCAGAATTATTAGGGTGATGTGCTCAGCAAGGGTTGACCCAACCATCGTTCTTGAAGTGTTCATCCGAGGGCTAGACGGCGTTATGGTCTTAGGTTGCCACCTAGGAACTTGCCACTATATGACTGGAAACTACTACATGGAAAGAAGGATGAAGATGGCTAAAAACGTCCTGAAGAAAGTAGGGTTGTCTCCTGAGCGACTGCTAGTCGATTGGGTGTCCGCGGCTGAGGGTGAACGTTTTGCAACTCTGGTGAGAGAATTTACAGAAAAGGTGAAGAAGCTGGGTCCGTTGGGACAAGAAACAGACCTAAAACTCGAACAGTTGAAGACACGCTTGACCGCAGCCAAGGATGCTCTTGCTCAGCAGAGGATTAGATGGCTCGTGGGCAGGGAAAGGGAGCTTGTAGAAGACAAGAACGTCTTTGGGGAAAAGGTCTCTCAAGAAGAGTTCGACGAGCTGATGTTCCAAACCATCGAAAAGGAATTTGCGAAAAGAAGAATTCTCCTCTCCATAGAAGAAGAAGCCCTCTCTGTCAGGGAGATAGCTCAGAAAGTGGGAGCTTCTCCGAGGGATGTACTAAGAAACATGGTTTCCCTCGAGCGCGATGGGTTGGTCTCCGTTGTAGGAATAGAAGGGAACAGCCCGAAGTATCGAAGAGCAGGAGGGAGCTAAAATGGTGAACCCGCAAAACATGGTTTCTAAAGACAGTAAAGTGGGTTCTGTATTAGTTTTGGGCGGGGGAATTGGAGGAATACAGGCGGCGCTCGACCTAGCAGAGTCAGGTTTCAAAGTTTACGTAGTGGACAACTCCTCGGCTATAGGCGGGGTCATGGCCCGTTTAGACAAAACCTTCCCAACAAACGACTGCTCCATGTGTATCCTGTCCCCAAAGCTCGTGGAATGTGGAAGACACCTAAACGTCGAAGTGTTAACCTGTTCTGAGGTTACCGGAATCTCTGGAGAAGCAGGCAACTTCAACGTCTCGATCAGACAACGACCAAGATACGTCAACATTGAAAAGTGCACGGGCTGCGGACTCTGCGCCAAGTTCTGCCCAGTCGACGCCATAGACGCCTTCAATAAAGGCTTGAGTGACAGGACGGCGATTCACATAGATTACCCGCAAGCTGTTCCGTTAGTGTACATGATCGACAGGGAGAAGTGCACGGGCTGCGGACTCTGTAAAAACATTTGTCTAGCTGACGCCATAAACTACTCGGACCAAGAGAAAGAGGCTAAACTAAACGTTGGCGCTGTCATCTTAGCCCCCGGCGCTGAGGAATTTAACGCTAAATTAAAGAGCGAGTACGGTTACGGAAGATACCCCAACGTGGTCACAAGCATAGAGTTCGAGCGCATCCTAAGCGCTTCTGGCCCCTTCAGGGGACGTGTACAGAGACCATCAGACGGAGACATCCCCCGGAAAATTGCTTTTATACAGTGCGTCGGCTCAAGGGACATCACTTGCGGAAACGGCTACTGCTCTTCCGTTTGTTGTATGTACGCCACGAAGGAGGCGGTAATAGCTAGGGAACACATGAACCAGATTGAACCCACCATTTTCTATATAGACCTACGGGCCTATGGAAAGGACTTCGACAAATACATCGAGAGGGCGAAAGATGAGTATGGGGTGAGGTTCGTCAGATGCAGGGTGGCGGGAATAGAGGAGATCCCCGAAACCCAGAATCTAATAATAAGGTATGAAACTGAAGATGGAAAAATCTTCGAGGAAGAGTTTAACCTAGTCATCCTATCAATTGGGTTCACACCCTCCGAGAACGTTAAAAAATTGGCCAAAAACCTCGGTATTGAGGTGGATGAGTACGGTTTCTGCAAAACTCAAACCTTTACCCCCATGGAAACTTCTAGGCCTGGAATTTTTGTGTGCGGCATGTTTTCCTCGCCTAAGGACATTCCAGAGACTGTGACCCAGGCCAGCGCCGCCGCTTCTTGCGCGGGTGAGTTGCTATTCTCTGTTCGAGGAACTTTAGTGAAGAAAAAGGAGCACCCAAAAGAGCTAGATGTAAGGGGTCAGCCGCCTAGAATAGGGATTTTCATATGTCACTGCGGCATCAACATTGGAGGCGTTGTTGATGTCCCAAGCGTGGTGGAGTATGCTAAAACTCTCCCTAACGTCGTCCACGCATGCCACAACCTCTACACCTGCTCCTCAGACACGCAAGAGCGAATAAAGAAGGACATCCAAGAATACGGCCTCAACAGGGTTGTGGTGGCCTCATGTTCACCGCGAACCCACGAACCCCTCTTCCAAGAAACCATAAGGGAAGCCGGTCTGAACCGATATCTCTTTGAGATGGCAAACATCCGCGACCAATGTTCGTGGGTTCATATGCATGATCCTGAAGCCGCCACCGAGAAGGCGAAGGACCTGGTGAGAATGGTGGTGGCAAAGGCTCGAATGCTGGAGCCCCTGGAAAGGCTTTCTCTGAACGTCACCCGCGGTGGCCTCGTCATAGGTGGCGGATTGTCAGGCATGACTGCGGCTCTAGCCCTAGCTGATCAAGGATTTGAAGTCTACTTGGTAGAAAAGGACAAAGAGCTTGGAGGTTTCCTCCGTAAAATACATTACACGCTAGACGGTGACGACACCCAAAAGTATCTAAAAACCATGATTGAAAGGGTAAACTCAAACAAGCTGATCCAAGTCTTTCCCAACGCAAAGGTCGAGAACATCTCTGGTTACGTGGGAAACTTCAAAACCACTATAACGCTAAACTCGGGCAGCGAAGCGAAAAAAGAACTGCAACACGGAGTCGTTATCGTGGCTACCGGAGGCGAAGAATACCACCCGAACGAGTACCTTTATGGGAAAGACCCACATGTTTTGACGCAGCTGGAACTGGAGGAACGTATTGCAGCCGGCGGTGGAGAAAAGTTTGGTAGCGTGGTGATGATTCAGTGTGTCGGGTCTAGGTGCGATGAGCGGCCCTACTGTAGCAGAATGTGTTGCGGAGAAGCAGTCAAGAATGCCTTGAAAATAAAGGAGAAGGACCCAGATGCCAACGTGTATGTTCTTTATCGAGACATAAGAACCTACGGCTTAATGGAAGAAAACTACAGAAGAGCTCGAGAGAATGGAGTAGTTTTCATCCGCTACGACGAAGAAAACAAGCCAAAGGTTCAAAAGGTCGCGTCAGAGAGGAAAGAAGACTTGCAAGTCTCAGTTTTTGAGCCAACCATCCAAGAAGACATCACAATAGACGCAGATCTCCTAGTTCTGAGCGCAGCTGTGGTTCCACCGAAAGAAAACGAGACTCTAGCCAAGATGCTGAAGGTTCCTATAAACGAAGATGGCTTCTTTCTAGAAGCGCACGCTAAGCTTCGACCCGTTGACTTTGCCACGGACGGTATCTTTGTGTGTGGGATGGCCCATTCGCCGAAATCCATGGAAGAGAGTATCTCTCAGGCTAAGGCAGCCGTATCTAGAGCGTGCACGGTGCTGACGAAGGACACCATTGAGGCCGAGGGAATCATAGCCACTGTCAACCCCAACAGATGCACAGCGTGCGAGCTTTGCATACAGGTCTGCGCCTACAACGCCATAGAAATTGAAGAAACCAAAATGGGTAGGATAGCAAAGGTGAACAGCGCCCTCTGCAAGGGATGCGGAGCCTGCGCCGCCACATGCAGATGCTCAGCCATAGACGTCAAAGGCTTTACTGATCACCAGATAAGCTCGGTTATAGTTGCGTTGAGGTGACCAAAGTGCAAAATACTGGAAAAGAATGGGACCCAAAAATATTAGCCTTCTTATGCAACTGGTGCAGCTACGCCGGAGCAGACCTTGCAGGAATAAGTAGGATGCAGTATCCTCCTAACGTAAGGGTCGTCCGAGTCCCCTGCTCTGGAAGAGTTAACCCATACTTTATCATAAAAGCCTTGCAACGCGGCTGGGACGGAGTCTTAGTTTCCGGATGCCACCCAGGCGACTGCCACTACATCAGCGGAAACCTCGTGGCCAGGAGGAGATTTACCGTCTTAAAGGACCTGCTGGAATACCTCGGAATCGAGCCCGGAAGGGTAAACTTCTCATGGGTTTCTGCTGCCGAAGGTGAAAAGTTTGCTAAGGTTGTGACGGATGTGGTAAAAGGGGTGAAGGCCTTAGGGCCCGCTAACAGACTGGTGAAGAGGTAAGTGCCCTATGGGAAACATTGAAAATTCGATAAGGGAAGTTGCGGAAAAGCTTCTTAGCGAGAAGAAGGTTGACCTCATAATAGGATATGAACAGGGAACCCTACCTCTCCGCACGACTCCCTGCTTTGTGGACAAAGCAGAGGACGTTAAAAAACTAGTTTGGAACCCAAGCTGCGATGCCAACCTTTCAAAATACGTGTTGGGAAGGAAGGGAAAAGTAGGCGTCGTGGCAAAGGGCTGTGACGCACGGTTAATAGCGGTTTGCGCCATAGAAAACCAGTTCCCAAGGGAAAACGTGGTTATAATAGGCATCCCTTGCCTGGGAGTCATTGACAGGAAAAAGTTAGAGGCGAAACTCGGGGACAAAGAAATTCTCGAAGCCATGGTTGAGGACGAACAGATCAAGGTTAAGGGAGAAAGGTTTGAGCTTGCTTTACCGAAAAAAGATTTCCTCTGCGACTCATGTCTAACCTGCAAGCACAGAAATCCACCCATCTACGACGTATTTGTTGGAGAAAAAGTTCCGGAAAACACAGAGGCAAACGAGTTCGCCGAAGTTTCTGACCTCGAGGCGAAGTCGCCGGAAGAGAGGTGGAAGCATTTCAAGGAGGAACTAAGCAAGTGCATCAGATGTTACGCTTGCAGGAACGTTTGTCCCCTTTGCTACTGTAAAATGTGCTTCGTTGACCAGACCATGCCAGCGTGGTTCGGCAAGACAAACGACCTCTCAGACACCATGATATACCATATCGTCCGGACCTTCCACGTGGCCGGAAGATGCGTCGATTGCGGAGCCTGCAGTCGAGCTTGCCCCATGGACATAAACCTGAGGGAACTTATGAAGAAAACTGAAAAGATCATGAAGGAACGGTACGGCTACGAGGCGGGAGTAAGCCTAGAAAAGGTTCCTCCGTTGGGAGAGTTCAAAATGGATGATCCCCAAGAGTTCATCAAGTGAAATGGAGGGTTTCTAATGAAGTGGAAAGTCATAGAAAAGAGTGAATTACCCGTCCTCATTGGAGAATTAACCAAAGAATACGAGGTTTTCGCGCCAGTCAAGGAAAAAGGCATGGTCTCTTTTGAAAGGATCTCCTCTGGAAATCAAGCTTACCTAAACTTCCGGAACACGAAGAAGCCTCTTAAGGAGGTTTTCTTTCCGCAAACCGAGACTCTGTTCACCTATAAGACTGGCGAAAAAGATGTAGAAGTGGTGGAGTCTCGAGCTGTTAAGGGAGAGAGGGTGGTTTTGGGTGTCCGTCCCTGCGATGCTAAAAGCTTCGTTTTGCTGGACAGGTTTTTCTCTTCTGGAGAATACAAAGACGTGTACTATTTGGAGAAGAGGAAGAACACAACCATGGTCGGGCTGGCTTGCAATCATCCCATGAGCACCTGTTTCTGCACATCCTTAGGAGGAAGCCCCTTCGGAAAGGAGGGCATGGACCTGCTCCTCCAAAACATAAACGACAAGTATCTGATAGAAACAGCCACTGAAAAAGGCGAGGAACTCATTAAGAAGTTTCCGTGGCTGAAAGACGCTGAAAAAGCGGACATAGAGAGGGCGAAGAAGCTCTCTGAAGACGCTGAAAAGGCTGTGAAGTCTAAGGTTTCTGTAAAAGACATAAGCGAGAAACTCGACAAGATGTTCGACGACTCCTTCTGGGACCAGATATACCAGAAATGCTTAGGCTGTGGAATATGCACCTTCCTTTGTCCCACCTGCTACTGCTTCGACATTCTGGACGAAGAAACAGAAGAAGGAAAAAGAGTCAGAATCTGGGACTCGTGCCAGTTTCCGTGTTTCACATTACAGGGTTCTGGATACAATCCTCGTCCTTCGGGAAAGGAGAGAATGAGGCAGAGGATAATGCACAAGTTTAACTATGGCGTCAAGAATTATGGTGAAAACTTCTGCGTCGGCTGTGGAAGATGCGTTCAGGAGTGTCCGGTAAACCTTGACATTAGAGAAGTGATTGGGGCAATTAACCAGAAAGGGGGATGAAGAATGAGTAATCCATACATTCCAAACCTTGCAGTCATCAGGAAAGTCACGACAGAAAACGAAGTAAACGACATAAAAACCTTTGACCTCGTTTTCAAAGACCCAGAGGCAATGAAGAACTTCAGATACAAATGCGGCCAGTTTGCAGAAATCTCTGTCTTCGGCGCTGGAGAGTGCCCCATAGGCATAGCCTCATCCCCCATGGACGAAGACGGCATTCAGTTCACAGTGAAAAAAGTTGGAGTTGTCACCACAACTTTACACAACAGCGAAGAGGGAACAGTCGTAGGAGTCAGAGGACCCTACGGCAATGGATTTCCCATGGAGAGAATGGAAGGCCGTAACATTGTTATTGTCGGAGGAGGCTTCGCCTTCACAACACTGAGGTCTCTAACCAGATTCATCCTTCACGAGAAAAACAGAGACAAGTTTAAAGACTTAACGGTTATCTACGGAGCCCGCACCCCAGGTGAACTCAGCTACAAATACGACCTTGAAGACTGGGGGAAAAGAGACGACATTAACCTTAACGTGACAATTGATGTAGCTGCTCCAGGCTGGACTAAATTGGTTGGCTTTGTCCCAGCCGTTGTCAAGCAAGTTGCCCCAAGCTCACACAACGCCATCGCTATTGTCTGTGGTCCGCCTATAATGATAAAGTTCACTATGCCGGTTATTAACGAGCTTGGCTTCTCCCCTGAGGATGTCTACTTATCCCTCGAGATGAGGATGAAGTGTGGCATCGGAAAGTGTGGAAGGTGCAACATAGGAGACAAGTTCGTGTGCAAAGATGGCCCGGTCTTTTCTTACAAAGAGCTTCAGATGATGCCGAAAGAGTATTGAGACCATTTCTATTCTTTCGCAAGCGTGTATTGATGATTCATGATGTCGCAGTCGACTTTTCCTTCTTCAAAAAGTTTCCGTAAGGATTTGAAAACGGCTTTCGGCGATTTCCCGATTTGCTCAGCGATCTCAACGAGGGTTAATGGTTTTTTTGAATTTTCTAGCACCGAAATGATTTGTTCCTCGACCTTTCCCATACTGGATTGCGCCTTCACAGTCACTTGAGAAAACCTATTGACGTTCATCCAAGGCTCGATTAGCCTTTTATGAGTCCCTTGTGCCATTCCACCGCTGCTTTGAAGTCCATGACATTCTTTAATTCCGCGTCGAGATTTTTTGGCTTTACGACTAGGAGCCATCCCTTGCCGTAGGGGTCTTCGTTAAGTAGTTCGGGTTTGGATTCCAGCTCTCCATTTACTTCTTCTATGGTGCCGCTTATGGGGGCAATCAGGTCTGAGACGGCTTTTACTGATTCCACGGTTCCGAAGGGGTTGCCTTGGGTGATGGTGTCACCTACGCTGGGAAGTTCGACGTAGACGATTTCTCGGAGTTGTTTTTGGGCGTAGTCGGTCACTCCAATCCTTGCTTTTCCTTTTTCTATGCGTGCCCACAGGTATTCCTTATGGTAATATAATCCTTCAGGCACTTCATAGTCATCTACTTTAACCAAACCTTTTCACCTCATCAATTGAAAGGATATTTTGTTCTCGTTCATCTTAAAAACTTAACTATGCTTCTTATAAGGAACCGCAAATAGGACAGTTTCGTCTACGCTCCACCTTTATCTCTTGAAAACTCATGGTTTCGCCGTCGAAGTGAAGCATACGCCCTACCATGGGTTCGCCTAAACCTGTGATGATTTTTATGGTTTCCAAAGCCTCTAAAAGGCCTAAAGTTCCTACAGTAGCTCCGAGAACAGGAAGTTTTTCCCCTTCGGGAGGGATTTTTGGCAGGATGCATTGAAGGCATGGACCTTTTCCGGGAAGTATGGTTGTTATTTGTCCGTAAAGCCCGTAAACTCCAGCGTGCACAAAGGGAATTTTTTCTTGTACGCAGACTTTGTTTAGTAGAAATCGAGTGTCCCAATTGTCCAAGGCGTCAACAACCACTGTAAAATCCTTGATGAATTGTCGGGTATTATCGGTTGTCAAAACCTTATGGATGGCTTCTACAGTTACCTCGGGATTCAGTTGATGAAGCTTTTCCACCAGAGAACCGCTTTTTGGCCTTCCAATATCGTCGCTCCGATGTAAAACCTGTCGGTTAAGGTTGCTTAACTCAACAGTTTCCTTGTCAACAACTGCAACATGACCTACACCCGCGGCGACGAGATATAACGATGCTGGACAACCTAACCCACCAGCCCCCACCACAATCACACGGGCCTTCTTTAACTTTAACTGTCCCCTTTTCCCTAAGCCCTTAATTTGGATTTGACGATTATATCTTTCCAGTTCCGCGGATGATAGTTTCATATTCTTCTCCCATCTTACACCTTGACATAGTTTCTAGGTTATGAATTAATTGTTTAAAGGCTAAATAATTAGAATCAACTAGGGTAAGAAGTTATGGAGGAGAGTTGAATGGAGGTTCCACCTGAAGAAAGGTTTGGTATAGTTGTCCCAACTCTATGGGAAAACATTGGGAGAATAGCCAAAGCAGTTGACAAGAAGTATGGTGCAGAAGGTCGCAAACTCCTGAGACAAGTTATGGGCGAAAGAGGCTCCGAAATAGGTGAACAAATGAAACCTCTAAGCCCAGGCGAGGACTTTAAGTCTGTTGGAACATTTTTTGCCGGAGCGGCAAAGATCTTTGGTGTAGATAATGAAGTTGAGGTAAAAGAAAAGGAAGTTGTGGTTAAGATTCAGAAGTGTCCATATGGCTTAGAGGGCACTAGCCGAGAACTCTGTGAAGCAATGATGGCCTTCGATATAAAAGGAGTTGAGGCTGGCGGCCCCAACGTAACCATGAAAATCATTAAGACAGTGGCTGTAGGAGACCCACAATGCGTACTTTCAGTCAGGCCTAAAAAGTAAACCTCTAAACCCTCTTTTTTATCTGAGATTGATGTCTCTTCCAAAATTCTATCAGTTCTTTTACGGCGTCATCCGGATTTATGTCGTGCCCATTTTTCGTTATCAGGACGTTTTCAATTTGGAGAAGTTTCTGGTAAGTATCTGGTGAAACCCAAATCGTCGTCATCATTCTTTCTTTCATTTTTCTTCATGTTCTATATCAGTATCCGAATTTTTTGAAAAGGATTATGAAGCTTGAATTTATATCCCAAATAAGTTTTCAACATTGGAACATGAGACTCTCATTTCTATGACCGACAACACATTAAAAAACGGTTATTATAGTAAAACGTAATCTTAATAGGGAGGCTTCAACATCAGCCTAAGAGCTGGAAGGATGGATAGTGCATCACCACCAAACAAAGTGACTGTTAAAGCGCCAGCCACAACCGCTAACCTAGGTCCAGGCTTCGACGTTTTCGGCATAGCACTAGAAAATCCAAACGACAAGGTTACCATAGCTCCAGTTTCCAAAGGCATCGAAATCAACGTTTCTGGCCTAGCCGCAGACACCATCCCCACCGAACCTGAAAAAAACACAGCGGGAGTTGTAGCTAAACACATCTTACAAGAATTTTCATTAAAAACCGGCCTAATGATCACACTTGAAAAGGGAATCCTGCCCAGCGTAGGTTTGGGCAGCAGTGCCGCCTCAGCAGCAGCGGTTGCCTTCGGATTAAATCACTTGTTCAACCTTAAACTAGAGCATAAGCAGTTGATTCAGTTGGCTGCCAAAGGTGAAATAGCCTCAGCCGGTTTTGAACACGCAGACAACGTTTCCGCCGCCATCTACGGAGGCTTCATCATCATAAAGTCCTACAGCCCTCTGGAAGTCATTCACTTAGAGCCGCCGCCTAATTTGGACATATGCATAGCCATTCCAGAAGTGCCTACATCACCTAAAAAAACTGAGAAGGCCCGTTCTGTTTTACCAAAAACCGTTTCAATGGAAAAACTTGTGCATAATGTGGGACATGCCGCAACCATGGCTGCCGGTTTCGCCACAGGCGATGTAGACCTCATTGGAAAGTCCATGTCTGATGCTGTTGTTGAGCCCACAAGAGCCTTCATGATTCCAGGTTACGAAAAGGTTAGGGAAAGAGCCTTGAAAGCTGGCGCCTGTGGAGTGGCCATCAGTGGTGCCGGACCCGCTATGATAGCTATAGTAAACAGCAATAACACTAATGCTTTTAAAGTTGCCAAAGCCATGGAAGAAGGGTTTAAATCCGCTGGTGTAAGTGCCAGCACTTTATGCACAAAACCTGGAAAAGGAGTTTCCTTGTTGGAGGTGAAGGAATGACCTACCAAGCGTGCATAGCCTGTGGAGAAAAATATGGCGCAGATGAAATTGTTTATTCGTGCAAACGCTGTGGAGACCTACTGGAAGTCAAGTATGATTTTGACCGCCTAGGGACAAAACTCAAAAAAAGCAACTGGCAAAGCCTACCCCTATCAGTATGGCGATACAAAGACTTCATGCCCATCCGCGACCCATCAAAAATTGTTTCATTAAACGAAGGGGGAACAGGCCTCCATTCATGCCAGCGTCTAGCAAACCTTCTTGAAATTAAGCATCTCTACGTGAAAAATGAAGGTGAAAATCCAACAGGCTCCTTTAAGGATAGAGGTATGACTGTTGGAATAACCAAGGCTCTGGAACTTAACATGAAAACCGTCATCTGCGCCTCCACAGGCAACACTTCCGCCTCTCTAGCCGCCTATGCTGCGAAGGCAGGACTTCAATGCATAGTTCTCATACCATCCGGCAAAATTGCCCATGGAAAACTAGCGCAAGCCATGGTTTACGGAGCAAAAGTTGTACAGATTCGAGGAGATTTTGACCAAGCTTTAGAAATGGTGTTGGAACTATCAGAAAAGCATAGGGAGGTCTATCTCCTCAACTCCATTAATCCCTACAGATTAGAGGGACAAAAATCCCTAGCCTACGAAATTTGTGATCAAATGAACAAAAACCCGCCAGACAGAGTGGTATTGCCTGTAGGCAACGCTGGAAACATAAGCGCCATATGGAAAGGCTTCACCGAATTCCACAAACTTGGCTTAATAGACAAACTTCCAAAAATGACTGGAATCCAAGCTGAAGGGGCAGCGCCCATAGCCCGAGCAATCAAAAACGGGAAAGACGAAATCGTGCCCATAGACAAGCCTGAAACCATCGCAACCGCCATCAGAATTGGCGCTCCTGTTAGCTGGAAAAAAGCCATAAGGGCTATAAGAGAATCTGGAGGCACAGCGGAAACCGTCACTGATAAAGAAATTTTGGGAGCTCAAAAAATGCTTGCTAGATCCGAAGGTCTATTCGTGGAACCGGCAAGCGCCTCTTCTATTGCTGGCTTAAAGAAGCTGTTTGAAGCTGGAAAAATTGATGAAGACGAGGTTATGGTTTGCGTGACAACAGGTCATGGATTAAAAGATCCGGATGTCGCAATAAAAATAAGTGAAAAGCCCTCTGAAGTTGACGCAGAAATAATATCCATTGAGAAGCTCTTGGGGCTTTCACGACCTATACCTACAACCATAGTTTCTAGGTGACCAACATGAGAATCATCTTGATAGGTTGCGGAGTTGTCGGTCAAAGCTTTGCACAAATTCTCATGCATCGAGAAACTGAGCTCGTCAAAAAATATGGTTTCCGTCCAAGGGTTGTTGCCATGGTGGACAAGGGAGGAGCCGCAATAAACCCGAAGGGACTAGACTTAGAGAAAATGTTGTCCCTGAAAATTGAAGAAGGAACGGTGGCAGCTAACCGCGAATACGGGCATTCAGCCATGTCAGCCTTAGACGTGATAGAATCTGTTGAAGCTGAGGCGTTGGTTGAAGTAACACCCACGAACATTAAAGACGGAGAACCCGCTTTATCCCACATCAAAACTGCATTTAAAACCGGAAAACACGTTGTTACCACGAACAAGGGACCCCTTGCCCTAGCCCTGCCCGCCCTAACTGAGTTAGCCGACTACAACAAAGTATATTTAAGGTTCAGCGGGACAGTTGGGGCTGGAACCCCAATTCTAGAGTTAGCTAAAAAATGTCTTTTAGGAGATAGAATAATCGCCATTAGGGGTATATTGAACGGAACAACAAACTTCATTCTGACAGAAATGGATGAAAAACGTATTACGTTTCAGCAAGCCCTTGAGAAAGCCCAGAAACTTGGATACGCTGAAGCTGACCCCTCAATGGACATTGATGGAATAGATGCAGCCTGCAAACTGGTCATCATGGCGAATTGGATTATGAACAAGAAAGTTACCCTGAAGGATGTGAATATTCAGGGCATCCGCAATGTTACCCTCCAAGCCCTAGAAGAAGCCGCTAAGAGAAACTGCACAATAAAACTCATAGGGTCCATAAATGGCGACCTAAAAGTCAAGCCTACAGAGATATCTAGACACGATTCCCTATCTGTTGGAGGAGTCCTCAACGCCGTAACCTTTGTCTCAGAGTTTGCCGGTGAAGAAACCATTGTAGGGCGGGGAGCAGGTGGAATGGAAACAGCCAGTGCCATATTAAGGGACTTGTTAGATATAAAACAAAACTTAGCAACCAAACTTTTAGCTTAACATCAGAGGATGAGATGAAATGAAGAAAATAGTGATGAAATTTGGAGGCACCTCAGTGGCGACTGGCGAAAACATCCGACACGTCGCCAATTTAATTGCCAACCATGCAAGCCAAGGCTATAGAGTTGTTGCTGTAATTTCAGCGTTAGAAGGAGTTACGGACAAGCTGATTGAAGCAGCGGAACAAGCGAGAAAGGGAAAACGCGACTACATTCATGAGTTTAAACAAAAGCTCCTCAAAGAACATTTAACGGCTACTAAAAAAGCCATTAAAAACAAGCATATGCGAGAAGAAGTGGAACAAATCCTTAAAACAGCAATCGACGAGCTTGAGAAAGTTTTGACGGGCATCATTTATGTTGGTGAGCTTACCCCAAAATCAAGAGACTATGTTCTATCTTTTGGAGAAAAATTGTCAACACCTATTGTCTGGGGAGCCTTGCGAGACTTAGGACTCAATGCTCAATGCTACACTGGAGGAGAAGTAGGAATAGTGACCGACTCCAACTTTGGAGAAGCCAGCCCCCTTATGAACGTAACCAAACACCAGGTTAGGGAAAAAATTGAGCCATTATTGGAAAAAGGAATTGCCCCAGTGGTAACGGGTTACATAGCTGCAACTCAAGACGGCGCAACTACAACCCTTGGTCGAGGCGGGTCTGACTACACAGCCGCAATTTTAGGGGCGGCATTAGCCGCGGACGAAGTTTGGATATGGACGGATGTAGATGGGCTAATGACCTCTGACCCAAAAATAGTTCCCAAGGCAAAAATGATGCCTGAACTTTCCTTTCAAGAAGCCACAGAAATGACCATCTTCGGAGCAAAAGCTATGCATCCAAGAGCCTTAGAACCAGCCATGGAAGAAAATATACCTGTCAGAATAAGAAATGTCTTCAATCCAGAGAATCAGGGAACTCTCATAGTTAAGGAGCAGAAAATTAAGCTTGGAGATGCGGTGAAGGCCATAACTTTGGTTAAGGATGTGGCGTTGGTTAATGTTAGTGGCGCTGGTATGGTTGGCGCCCCGGGAACAGCTGCAAAAGTTTTTGATGTCCTTGGAAGAGACAATGTTAACATTTTGATGATTTCCCAGAGCGTCTCAGAAGCAAACATCTCATTCGTGATTCAGAGAAGCCTGTTAGAAAAGGCTGTTAGCACATTGGAAATAGCCCTTTTAGGTAGAGGTTTGATTCGTGAAGTGACTGCAGAAGACGATGTTTGCGTAGTTGCGGTTGTCGGCGCTGGCATGAAGGGCACGCCTGGAGTTGCTTCCAGAATATTCACAGCCATCGCCAAAAAAGGAATAAACGTTCGTATGATCGCTCAGGGTTCGTCTGAACTAAACATTTCCTTTGTAGTTAAGGAAACTGATGGGGAAGAGGCTGTTCGAGCAGTTCATGAAGAATTTAGGTTAGACAAAATTTAGGGGCACTACTTGTATCTTTGGCGTCTACGCTCTCTTTTCTTTTTCTCTCGACGTACCCTTTTCTTTTTCCACTTTTTACGGATGTTAATCTACCCCTTTCAAGTTTTACTCGATGGTAGCGTGACGTTTCCTCAGTTCTTCTTCGGTTTTTCCTAGGCGGTGCATGAGTTCAACGACCAAACTGTCAAGGAAGACCATACAGTTGTTTTCGAATATGGATCCCAGCGGGCTTAAGGCTTCGCGTTCGCCGAGAAGTTGCCTAGCCAAGTAATCTTCTTCCTTAGGCCAACCCAGTTTCGTTCGACCTACGATGGGGACAATGAGGTCAGCGACGTCCCCAAGGGGAGATTCAGGATACGATGTTATGGCAACAACCTTCGCTCCAATTTCTTTCGCAGTTGAACTAGCGGTTAGAGAAAGCTTGGTTGTACCTGAACCAGAAATTGCAATGACTAAATCTTCTTTTGTTGCGGCTGGAGTAATTGTCTCGCCTAAAAAGTAAACATCAAAGCCTAGGTTCATGAGGCGCAAGGCGAAGGCTCGACCTACAAATCCGCTTCGGCCAACACCAACAACAAAAATCTTTTTTCCCTTGGAGTCCAGAATCATCTGGATGAACTTTTCTACTCGCTCCATATCAAGTTCTTCTATTGCTTTTTGAGCCCCTTCCAGAATCTCTCTCGACGCTGCCTTCAGCCATTTCAGAGTTTTTGCCTCCCGGTAGAGGCATTCTACCTCACTTGTTAAAAACTTTTCTAGTCTTGCTATGTCTGCAACTGCGCCTTCAATGTTGAAAAATGATAGGGGTCTAGACAGAGACACGCAACAAAAAAAGTTCAACCTCACACATATTACCATCTTCCAACAAAAAATAACAAGAACAAAAGGAGATTAACAAAACTTGACGAAAATCCATTTCTGGCAAGGAAACGAAGCCTGCGCAGAAGCAGCCATAACAGCCGGATGCAAGTTCTTCGCCGGGTACCCAATTACTCCAGCCAGCGAAATAGCTGAACATCTAGCCCTAAGACTACCCCAAGAAGAAGGTATAGCCATCCAAATGGAAGACGAATTAGCTTCCCTGGGCGCGGTTATAGGAGCAAGCTGGGCAGGAGCAAAAGCCATGACCGCTACTTCTGGCCCGGGCTTCAGCCTCATGCAAGAAAACATAGGCTATGCTTTCATGACTGAAACCCCCTGCGTAATCGTGAACGTCCAGAGGGTTGGCCCAAGCACTGGTCAAGCCACCAAGTGCGCTCAAGGAGACGTAATGCAGACTCGCTGGGGAACCCATGGAGACTATGCTTCCATCGTCTTATCGCCTAACTCGGTGCAAGAAATGTTCGACTTAACCATCAAAGCCTTCAATCTAGCCGAAAAATATCGAACCCCAGTTATTCTCTTAGCCGACGAAATCGTAGCCCACATGAGAGAACCAATCAATGTGCCACCCTCAAACAAGATAGAAATCGTCAACCGCAAAAAACCGAAACCAACAGACAAGGCTTTCTTCGGCTCAGAGGAGATACCGCCAATGCCATCCGTAGGTCAAGGCTTCAACGTAGCCGTAACAGGGTCAACCCACAACGAATATGGAATCCGCTATACAGCCGACCCAACTGTGCATCGACGGCTGGTGGAGAGGTTAATGGGGAAAATAAGAAAAAAAGCAAGCAAAATCATAGACTTCGAAGATTGCAACATCAAAAACTGCGAAGCTGGCGTCATTTCCTACGGATGCACCTCTAGGGCAGTTTACGAAACCGTTGACCTAGCCAAAAAGAAGGGAATCAACCTAGGATTTCTTAGACTAAAAACCCTATGGCCCTTCCCCGACAATGCTGTTCAGACGATGGCGAAAAACGCCAAAATAGTTTTTGTGCCGGAAATGAATTTGAGGCAAATCTTCTATGAAGTAGAAAGAGCGGTTAGCGGCATGGTTCCAGTTGTTCCCATAAACAAAATCGGAGGCGGAGAAATGATAACGCCAGAAGAACTGCTCGCAAAAGTTGTGAAGGGCGTGAAAAGCGTTGACTGAAAAATTTTCCATCCGAGAATACATGAGAGATCTACCGCTTCCATTTTGCACAGGTTGCGGTGACCTAACAATCATGAACTGTTTCCTTAGGGCTGTTCATGAGCTGGGCTACAAAGACCTTAATCGATTCGTTTTCTGCAGTGGCATTGGATGTGCAGCATGGATTCCGTCACCCCACTTCAAGGCAGATTCAATCCACACCGCTCATGGCAGGAGCATACCAGTTGCGACTGGAGTAAAACTTGTTCGTCCGGAGTTAAACGTCGTGGTTTTTGGCGGAGACGGAGACCTCGCGGGAATCGGTTTAAGCCACCTAATTCATGCCGCCCGAAGAAATCTCGACATTGTTGTGGTCATGGCGAATAACATGATCTATGGAATGACAGGCGGACAAGTTGCCCCCACAACTCCAATAAAAATCAAAACAACAACAACTCCCTACGGAAACGTTGAACGTCCCTTCGACACAACTCGCCTAGTGGTTGCGGCTGGAGCCAGCTACGCAGCCCGCTGGACAACCTTCCACATTGAACAATTGAAAGAATCCATGAAGAAGGCTATCACAACCAAGGGCTTCGCCTTCATCGAAGCCGTAAGCCAGTGCCCCACAGCCTTCGGAAGAAGGGTTGGACTGAAAACAGCCCCAGACATGCTTCAATGGTTCAAGGGAAATTCTGTGACGCTTCAAGAAGCCGAAAAAATGGCTGAAAAAGACTTGGAAGGAAAAATTGTGGTGGGAGAATTTGTGCATCGAGAATTTCCAACAGTCACCGAAACTCTTTATGAAATCATGAAGGAGGCAAAGAAGGGTGCCCAAAAGAATTGAGATAAGAATCAGCGGGTTGGGAGGACAAGGCGTCGTTTTAGCAGGAGAAATCCTTGGAAGAGCCGCTACTTACGAAGGAAAACACGTGGTTCAAACCCAGAGCTACGGGGCAGAAGCCAGAGGAAGCGCTGCAAAAAGCGAAGTCATTATTTCAGACAGCAAGATTGGTTTTCCAAAGGTCAGAAAATGCGATGTTTTGGTGGCGATGAATCAAAGCGCCCTCGACAAGCATTTGAAGGACCTTAGAAAAAATGGAACCCTTTTGGTTGATGAGGGCTTGGTTAAGAAGGTGCCGGATAAAACAAAGGTTTTCAAGATTCCAGCAACCAAACTTGCTGAAACTGAACTTCAATCAAGAATCTACGCGAACGCAGTCATGTTAGGCGCTTTAACAAAAATAACAGGTATGGTAAGTGAAGAAGCAGCTAGGAAAGCAATCGTGGATAGCGTTTCTAGAGAGGCAAAAGATAACAATCTCAACGGGTTCAAAAAGGGCTTTTCACTCATTAATAGAAAAAACTAACACTTGTCTTTTCTTATGTTCACCTTTAGAAAATGAGTTGAACATGATATGCAAGGGTCGTAGGCTCGTATGAGCATCTCGCACTTCAAGGCGATTTCTTCATGGGGCAAATGGAGAAACTTTGGAACGAGGTGCCACAAATCCTTCTCGATGTTACTGGCGTTATGCGCTGTTGGAGTCACGATATCTGTCGCTGTAACGACGCCATCCCTGTTAATCTTATAGTGATGGTATAAAATGCCCCTCGGCGCCTCAGTGACAGCAAATCCTTCACCTTCCTTCACCTTCACAGTTCTGTCCTCGTCTTTTAGCGGGAGGCGATCCATGATTTCGATGCACTCATCTATATCATGAACCAGCTCTATCGCTCGGGCCAAGTGAGCAACAAAGGGATTGAAGTTGGGAAACCTATAGCTACTGACGCCCTTAGCCGCCTCCTGAGCATCTTCAGAAAGACTATTAAAATTCAAATTCACTCGAGCGAGTGGCCCCACCATGAAGGAGTCACGCCCCACCACAAAAGAATGCTTTGCATAAGAGTAAGGAACCTGTTTTTCCATGATGTACTGTCGGTACACACTTTCCTCGATGTCCAATCCTTCGGTGGAGACTATCCTACCTTCGTTGATGGCGTATTCTTTGGGGTTTGAGAGAGCTATATGTTCACATTTTCCAATGAACTCTGGTGTTTTCAACTCGGCGAACATGTCCACTGTTTCAAGGGCGTCCTTCTTGGCTTCTTTGAAGCGTTTTTTGAACGTATCTAAATCTTTCTTTGAAGGAACCTTGGTGAATCCCTTAACAACAGCAGTTACGGGATGGATAGCTTTGCCACCAATCAAGTCGGTAAGGTCGTTGCCCAGTTTTTTTAGCTTAAGCCCCCGCTTAACGATGAATGGATAATCCCTAATCATGGCGACTGCACTATCATATCCGAGAAGGTCGGGGACGGCGAAAAAATACATGTTGAGCACATTGCTGTTGATGTGCGCGCTCAATGCAAACAACTTTCGCAGGTCCCTCGTCTGGTCGCTCACCGTTATTCCCATCGCGTTTTCTACGGCTCGCAAGGCGGTTATTTGATGGGCTACGGGGCAAACTCCACAGATCCGGGAAGTAAGTTCCATCACCTCGTCAAACTTACGACCAACGAGAAAGGACTCGAAAAACTTGGGAGGCTCGAAGATTCTAAGTTGGACTTCTTTAACTTCCCCATCAGCTGAAACCTCAATGTTGAGGGCGCCTTGACCTTCCACCCTCGACACATAATCTACTGTCACGCTTTTTTCACTCACTTGCCCTCGGCCTCCTTGCGAAAATCTGGAGTAGTTCCCGCATACTTTCTAAATTTCCTCACGATGTCGTCCTCCGGCAAACCAATTTTTCTGAAAGTTTCCACTAGAGCCGAGGAGTTAGGGCTACTCATAGGGCCGTAACAACCTTCGCAGTCTCTATTCACTGTCGGACACAAAGCGCCACACCCCGCATTTGTGACAGGCCCCATGCAAGGGCGATTTTTGATGGTAATCAGGCAACTGTTCTCCCTAAGCTTGCATTCAACGCAGACGCAGTGGGGTCGTATGAAGGGTCTTATCCCCAGCAGATATCCCTTCAACAGTTCGAGGATCATGTTTCGGTGGGGTGGGCAACCTTTCAGGTAGACATCAACTGGCACGTATTTATCTATACCGTATATCTTGGTGGAGAAAATGACCGATGTGTCTGGGTAAACATCCTTTTCCAGCTCCCTTTGAGGAAACCAATTCTTTATGGAGGGGATGCATCCGGTGACAGCACAGTCGCCCAAAGCCACCAACATCTTTGTTTTTGCCCGTATCTCCTTTATTTCTCGAATCTCCCGTGGTGTGGAAACCGAACCTTCAATGAGGCTAATGTCATACGGCCCCTTGAAATTGTGGCTCCTGACCATCACCCAACAAGAGATGTCAAAAGCGTCAAGGATCTGCAACATTTCATCCTCAAGATGAAGGATTTCCATCTGACAACCAGCGCATCCGGTAAACTTGAAAACAGCAATTTTAGGCTTAGGCTTGTTTCCCAATAAACTCACCTTTCATAGCATGGTGTCTGGAAGTCCCTTAACCTCAGAGAATCTGAACACAGGGCCTTCTTTGCAGACGAACTTTGTGCCGAGTTGACAGTGCCCACATACGCCAATGCCACATTCCATTCGCCTCTCTAAAGAGACAAATATTTGGTCGTCCGTGAAACCTCTGTGCATTAGTCCTTTCACCACGAATCTCATCATGATTTCTGGACCGCACGTCATGACCACCGTATTGTCCTGCGTAGCATGCATCTTTTCAAATAAAGTTGTGACCACTCCTACGTTATGCGGCCAAGATGATCCCTTTGGAACAGCGTCCACTGTTAGGAACAAGCGTGTATTTTCCATACTCGTCCAATGATTGAACTCGTCGGTGAATAAGAGATCGTCGGGTTTTCTTGCGCCGTAAAGAATCTCAACATCTCCATAATCGTGCCTATTGTTAGCAACGTACATTATGAGAGGACGTAGTGGCGCTATTCCAAGTCCTCCCGCAACTATGAGAACGTGCTTGTTTTGAGTTTCCTCTAAAGGCCAGCTTGTGCCATAGGGACCTCTCACACTAACGACATCGCCTTCACTTAAGCTGTCTAAGATTTTTGTCACGTTACCAACGTTTCTTACGGTGATTGCGAAGTTTTCTTTGTCGACTGGATTAGAACTTAGGGAGAATGGGGCTTCTCCTATGCCGAACAGTGAGAGCATGATAAATTGACCCGGCCTAAAGGAGAAGCGTTTTCGTTTTTTCTCAAAGGTAAGCGTGTAGGTTTTGGCGTCGTAAGTTTGCTTTTTGATGTTCGTTATTATGGCGTTTTCAGGTTTGTAGGGATTCAACATTTTATTCGCCTCTGACTCTTCTGGCCACTTCGGTTATGTCAATGCCAACAGGGCAATCCCTTATGCATCTGCCACACCCGACACAGCCGAACATTCCATGTCGTAGCTTCACGTAACTCAGCTTACAGTTCATCCAGTGTCTGCATCTGGCGCCCCGAGACTTCCGGAAGTTGCCTCCCATAGCTACTTCAGCGTACTCCAAAAGTTGACAGGAGTTCCATTCTCTCCACCTTCTGCCCTTCTTGAGGGTTAAATCCGCCATGTCGTGGATGCTAAAGCAGAAGCATGTGGGGCAAGTTAGACTACAGTTTCCGCAGGAAAGTTCTTTCTTGTCAAGCTCAGTCCAAAGGGGATGCATGAGGTTGTTGAACATGATTTCAGGAAGGTTTTCAGTGTTCACTTTTCTTTTAAACTTCAATTTTGTTTTCTTCATTCTCTCATCTTTTTCGATAAAATCATCGTGGGTTGCCTGGGCAAGATTGGCAGCTTGCACAATCTGTTTTCCGACATTACTTCCCACCTCCACGAGGTAGTGGTCTTCTAGGTCTGTGAAGAGCAGGTCGTAGTTTTCTTTGAGGTCGGGTCCTGTACCAAAAGATTCGCAGAAACATCTATCTCCGATTTCTTGACACGTCAAAGCAGCTATAATTGTGTTTTCTCTTCGACGAAGATAGTAGGGGTCATTATAGGTTCCGAGGAAATACTTGTCTAAAACCAGTATCCCATGCACATCACATGGATGTATACCCAAAATCAACTGCTTTCTGTCAAACTTTTCATAATTCTCTATAATTGAGCTTTTTTCATAGGAGAAAAGTGTCTCAGTGGGTAAAAAGAAGAATTGTGTGGGAGGGAATATGGTCGTTGTATACTGGAACCTTAGTTGTTCAGCGGATCGGATTTCATTAAACCAAAACTCTGAATCTTTTTCCACTGGACCCAGTACACGATATTTTTTCAGAAGACTTTCCACAAATAGATTTGTCTCGTCCTTCCTCAATATTCGTGACAACATTTTTGGAAGCACTCTCTTCAAGGTCGAAGAGAATCTTCGATGTGAAAAACTACGTTACAAGCTTAATTTTTCGCAGGTGACCACGTCGCATTCAATGCACAAGTTTAAGTGCCTACTTGTACAACATTTTCGTATTTCACAGAGGGGATCACCTCCACCTCTTTTGCAACCGTTGCATTCCCCAAACACTTCTAGAAAGGCTTCCAAACCTTTTTGCAGATTGGGAAAACCTACGCGTGCAACAAAGCGTTGGACGCATCGGTTGGTCTCCAGTATCCTCCGCAGTTCCAACGCAGCGTCCTTAATCTTTCCACGATAAATTTCGCAAGCATCACAATATTCGCCGCAATATGAGACTAGCAGAATCTCTTGAGCCATTCAGACTCACATCCGTTGACGAATTAATTTACAGTAAGGTTCCCGAAAAATATTTCGATAAGGTATGAAGATCAGAGAGAGATACAGAAGGAGTTGAAGAACCAAAGACATTAAGGGCAACTAGAGGCTTAGAGAGGCATGTTATGAAACTGCCCATTTTCAACGCACCAAGAGCTGGACACTGCACGTGCCTCCCAAAATACAATTTAAACACTTACCTAGGACGCTGCGCCCACGCCTGCATCTACTGCTATGCAGTTAAGTTTCCAAGCTTTATCGGGCCAGCTTCGCCACGCCTAAAATTGCTCGACCAAATTGAAAGTATGGTTAGGAACACTCAACATAAGCTTCCAGTGATGATGAGCGACTGCACCGACCCGTATCAACCGTTAGAAAGAGAATATAAGATTACGCGAAGATGCGCTGAAGTTCTAGCGAAGCATAGCTTTCCCTTACTAATAGTTACAAAATCAGATTTGGTTACCAGAGACCTTGACATTTTTAAACAAACCCCAACCGTCGTTTCGATAACGGTAACAACGTTGCGAGAAGACATTGCAAACTTCATTGAACCATCCGCTCCATCGCCAGATCGCAGAATATCCGCCCTACAGAAGGTAGCTGACAAAGACATACCTGCTGTGGTGAGAGTAGACCCCATCATACCAACCATCAACGACGATGAGAAGGATTTTGAAAGACTCGTCTCGATGCTGGCAGATGTGGGGGTGAAACAAATAACCATGGCAACCATGAAACCCGTGAAAGGATTCTTCTCAACCTTGAAGCACCTCAACCCAGAGGTTTATGAAAGATTGTTTCGAGTCTACGCTGATGGCAAATGGGTTGTAGGCTACAAATACCTACCTGAGGAACGAGGAAGAAGGATTTTGGAAAAGCTACGCCCAATAGTGTTGAAACATGGATTGAGTTTCGCGTCTTGCAGAGAAGGCTTTCCCCAGCTTAACACTACATTATGCGACGGCACAGCCTATTGCAGAAACTTGCTAAACACTTACTTTAGATGATCCAGCTGTGCAGAGCTTAAGCTTCATCGATGAATTGGCTTGGTTTAGGTATTTCTGGAGGCAATCCTCGTCTCTTACGCGTTTCCCCTATAACCGTTAATGCAAAGTTTTCAGGAACCTTTTCCCAATGATCAAACTGGGTTTGCCAGAAGGCGCGACCAGAGGTTGCGGACCTCATTTCGGCGGATAAGCCAAAGGTTTCGGCAACTGGAATAAATCCGTTGATCATGGTTATTGGTCCTTTCTGTTCAGAGGCTACTATTCTGCCTCTTTTGCGGTTTATGATACTTGTTACTTCTCCAACCAACTGGTGGGGAACTGAGACACCGATTTTGTATATGGGTTCGAGGAGGATGGGTTCGGCTGTTAGGAAGGAGCCGAGGAAGGCTCTTCTTACGGCTGGCATGATCTGGGCTGGTCCACGGTGCACGGGGTCTTCATGCAATTGAACGTCCATGAGTTTTACCTTTACTCCTCGCATTGATTCTTCGCAGAGGGGCCCGTTTTGGGCTGCCCATCTGAAGCCTGCGATGATCATGTCTCTGGCTTCTTGAAGGAATTGGATGCCCTTTGTTAGGTCAACTAGAATATTTTTGTGTTCTTCGAGAGCCCATACGTTTCTTACTTCATGGGCTGGCCACCCAGCTTCTTTGTATAATATGGCGCCTATTCGTTTTTGGCCCATCTCTTCCATGAGCTCTCCTTTATCGATCAGTTGAATAACTTTCTCTTCTAGGGGTTCTACTTGTATCCAGAATCTGTTGTGTTTGTTGGGGCTTTTCGCCATTGCTACTGCACCTTGCTTAGCAATGCCTTCTCTGTAAACGACGATGGGACTTGAAGTGAGGATTTCTAGTCCTCCTCCGTAGTCTTTGAGGAATTTAGCAGCGATTTCTAGGTGGAGTTCGCCCATTCCGCTGAGGAGGTATTCTCCGGTTTCCTTGTTTATGGTGGTCACTAGGTTGGGGTCTTCGATTGCTAGGCGATGCATGATGTCTACGAGGCGCGGTAGTTCCTTTGGATGTTTTGGTTCTATGGCTATGGTGATAACTGGTTCAGAAACGTATTTTATGCGTTCGAAAGGTATCATGGAGTCTTTGTGGGCGAAATCGACGAGGGTTTCGCCGGCTCTGGCAAGATCTAAACCTAACAGGGCTGATATGTTTCCGGCGACTATGTGGTCTACAATTTCTCTGAAGGCGCCCATATACATGGAAACTTGTTGAACTCGATAGTCTTTTTTGGCTCCTACTAGGTAGACTTGATCTCCTTCATGGATGGCTCCTGAGAACATGCGTCCTGTGGCGATGAGGCCTGCGTGGGGGTCCATTTTGGCTGATGTTAAACATATGACTGTTGGGCCGTTTTTGTCGCAGTTAAGCATGGCTTGTCCTATTTCGGATTCTAGTTCACCTTTCCAGATTTTGGGAACTCTGTATTTTTGGGCTTGTATGGGGTTTGGGAGGTTTTTGACAACCATGTTTAGTATGGCTTCGTGGAGGGGAACCGTTTTTTGTAGTTCTTGCCACTGTTCTTTTTGGTATGCTTCTACAACGTCGCTGAATTTTATTTCTTTTTTTTGGGCGATGTCGATGGTGAAGCCCCATTTGTGGAGGGCTGAGCCGAAGGCAACTGTCCCTTTGGCTGGGTCAACTCTCCATTTTTCTTTGTGTTCTGCTTCGCCGTATAGGTCTATTAGGTTGTTGAAATCGTTGATTATTCGGAGAAGCTTGGTCTGTATTTGGTTTGAGGTGAGTTTTAGTTCTTTGATTAGGCGGTCGATTTTGTTGATGAAGAGGACTGGTCTAACTCTTTCTTCTAGGGCTTGTCTTGTGACGGTTTCTGTTTGAACCATGACTTCTTCGACGGCGTCTATGACTACGACGGCTCCGTCGATGGCTCTTAAGGCTCGTGTCACCTTGCCTGTAAAGTCTACGTGTCCGGGGGTGTCTATGAGGTTGACGACGTATGGTTTGCCTCCTATTTCGTGGAGTAGGCTGATGTTGGCTGTTTTGATTGTTATGCCTCTTTTCTGTTCCTCCTCAAGATAGTCTAGGGCTCTGGCTTCGCCCGCTATTTTTGGTGATAGAAGACCAGCCTCTGCTAGGAGGGAATCTGTCATGGTTGTTTTTCCGTGGTCTATGTGGGCGATTATGCCTATGTCTCGTATGTCCTCTTTTTTAGTCATGAGTTTGAGAATTTCGCTTGTTTGTCTAAACCTAGGCAAAGTTGAGATGTCTCCGCAATCTTCGCTTTTTTAAGGGGTAATCTCTTATAAAAGCGTAGTTTTGACTGGAGATATCTCCCGAAGAAGCACTATTCTAAAGGTGACTGTAAATTTCTGTAAGGTCATTCGGGGATTTAAAGATCGATAGAAGAAAAACCTCTATACAAAATTAAGTTATCTCCTGACAACGGAACTCTAAGTTCTGATTTCGCTTTCTTCCAATTATTGCTTGTTCAAAGCGGCGTAAAAAGAGTGATAGAAGAAAGTTCTACTGGCGTTGCTATCTTTTCTGCATTTCAGACGGAAAGAAGTGGATTTATTTGGTTGCGTCTTCTAGGGTTTTTTCCATGAAAAGCCATTGCGGTCTGAGTTGTGGTGGGATTTCCGTTTCGGGATATTCGTTGCGTTCAACAAACCCAAAAGAACGGTAGAGGTTATGTGCAGTAGTCATGAATCGTCCAGAATCGAGATAGATAGCATGATATCCGAATTCCTTTGCTTTTTGTAGTAGCTGTTGCAGTAAGGCTTTGCCATAACCTTTTCCTCGATATGCGGGTCGAATATACATTCTTTTTAACTCGCCGATGTTTTTCCTTAGTTGGCGGAGTGCACCCATACCAATTATGGCGCCTTCAAGTTCAACCAAATAATAGATTCCATGTGAGTCCGAACACAATTTCTCAACTTCGCTAGTTAGGTATTCCCGTTTTTTACTTTCTACGGCTTTTTTTGACCACCCAAGCGTCGTAGATAGGTCGGTCTTAAAGCACTTTTCGATTTCTCTCAACCACCAGTTCATGTATTCCACGTTCAAATCAATTACTTGGGACCTGTGAATGCGCAAATCAACTGGTAGAAAATGAATCTTTTCAGCCATTCTCGACACCATATTATTGGGATAATCTAATGTTGATTCGGTTCAACTATAACTTTTCCGCATCTGCCCATGCCTGCTTCTTTAAACATGTTCATGCGTGTACAAGTTTTAACAAAAACTTTTATGTTGCGTTTGTCATCACCATGTAGCCTATTTACGCAAAAGGGCGAAACCAACAATGCCTAAACATAAACAAGAAAACTTCTATGATTGAGAGTTACAGAGTAGAATCAACCGTCTTAGAAAAGCATCATTAGCGAGCGCATTTGTGACCTAGGAATTCCTTGACGTAGATGATGGCTTTAGTTTGATGGTAGAGTGTTATTTCCTCCCGATGGCGTAGAGCGTATTGATGTCGAATATAGAGTCTAGCTTCATAAAGGATAATTAACGTAAGGTTTCGTATGAAATAAAAGGGTTAAGAAATGTCGGAAACTGCAACTGTCCAAGAAAAAATAGTAGAAAGAAAGATTATTGTCTTTAAATCTCGCCTTGAACTCCAAGCGATAAGACTCACTGCAGAGAAAATGAAAACTGATCTATTCACCAAATTTATGTTTCTGAAACGCAAGCCCCAAGAAATACGCATTGTTTCAATTGATAAATACTACGAACCATACACCGTTGTTGATGGAGAATACACTATCGATTATTCCACAAAGTGGGTTCATACCATTGAAGTCGACGAAACAATGCAAGAATTAACCCTTTTTGGCAAAACATTCAAGCCTGAACCTTCGAAGAATCATCCCGAAATACCTTACAAAGTGATTAAACTCACAGGCGAAGGCCGTTTTCGTTACGAGAAGAAAGCACACCTCATCTTCGACAGGGAGTGGCGTGAAGTCGGACTCGAACAATTGCCCTATGTCCCTTTTGAGGAGCAACCAGAACAGATTCTAAAGCAGTTTGGAAAAAAGTTTGAAAATGTTGAGATTCCGGCCGAAAAAGAAGTAGAGATTCTGAAATCCCGGATTGTCCAACGACCCCCAGATACCGCGCAGGTCCACAAAGAGTTATTTATGGTTTCTGAACGTGCTGTGATTTTCAAGCCAATGTACAAAATCACGTTTCAAAATATCAAAACAGAAGAAGAGGTAACTGTCATAATTGATGCAGTTACTGGACAGACTTATAAATAATCATAATAAGAAATTAGGCTAAGACTTTGAGGTCTGCTTTACCGTAGATTCGTTTGAGTCGTTCCGATGAGATTATTGGCCACGCAAAATTCCCCATTTTCACTACATATTTCAATTTCATTAAAACTATATGGCTCGTATGAATTAACATTTAAACACCGAACAATTCACGATGATACAAATTGCCAAATGAACTCGGAGTAATTATTTGTCCAAATCCCAAATGCCACAGGGAAATTGAAGAGCCCATTCTCTTGAGTGATTTGTCAACAACACCAGCAGAACAGTACTACGCTTGCCCCCACTGCTTCATCAAACTGGACGTGATTTCTACTCAACCTCAAAAGGAAGAGGAGGAAAAGAAGAAAAAAGAAGAGCCTCTAGTCAAATCATCAGAGAAAGAAGAAAAAGGTTCTTCAAGATGCGCTGGTTATCTTGGATACTTGGCAAGTCGTCCTGAAAATGCGTCTATCCCAAAAGAATGCTTAACCTGTCCAAAAGTATTGGACTGCGTGATGAAAATAAGTGACTCTTAATAAGACGAATCTAAACGCGCGCACAAGCCTCTTGACAAAAAGTTTTTACACTCCGTTTGTCATCACCATGTAGCCTATTTACGCAAAAGGGCGAAACAATCAATGCCTAAACATAAACAAGAAAGCTTCATTGCCAGTATGGTTAAAGGATGGTAGTCCTAAGCCAATTTTAGTTTCCTCTGTTTCATGTATTTAATGAACCTCAAAGGTAAATTTGTTTACGTTCCATCTGGTCGGTTCTGTTGACTCTTTTAGACTTCTAAGCCAAAAGCCTAGCGTGTTAACCATCGGGGCTTAAGAATGATCAAGCGGGCGTCAAGAACTCTGTTGCTTGCCCCCCTCATGGATTGGTAATTCATGTTCTCAATTCATAAACTATTTCTATTTTTAACCTTCATGCTATTTTGGGCTTTCCGAAGTCGATTCCGAATCCAAATACAAAATGCGCGCACAAGGGGGTGAGAATAAAAAATGAAAACAATAAGGCTTATGATGAGACCTGTACCAGCGTATCTCGTTTTAATCATATTGCTCGTAACGGCAGCAGCTGCGGTGGCAGTTTACGCTGCCATTTCATCGGCACCAACACGCACAGTAACAACGATTAGCGGTGAGGTATTCGTCCTTACCGAGGAGTTAAGTGCGACACCTCAGGGGATTGGCATAACTAATGCTACTGTAGGTGCGGTGGGTGCCACTCTTGCAACCAACGTGACAATGACCGCATCCGGCGCTTCAGCTAATACAGCCCTCACTCAAGGCTACTTCGAGTACAGACTCAAAATAGAGATAGCTACGCTCTCGGCTGGCAAAGCATACAGTGTTGAGCTCTTCGCAGGCGGGATTAGCAAAGGTAAAGTATACATTGGACAGGGTGCCTCTCCAGCGGTAGGCGATTACGTCACTGTCAAATGGAATCTAGGCACTTCGCTAGCTAGCCAAGTGTACGAAGTACAAGTGTTGCCTGCACAGTAAAGGCTCCTCAATAACATTATACGATAAATGTCCACTTTTTTCCAACTGAAGGAGGAGCGGGTGATGAGATGCCCAGAATGCAATAAGATATTACCTCTGGATGCAAAATATTGCTCTAACTGTGGAACTGCCATAAAGATTAGTGAACCTTACCTCGAAGAGAAAATAGCGGAAGCAAGATTGAATGGACTCATTGCTTTCCTGCTGATGATTCCAGCATTAATAATTATATTCTGTGGATTTTATTTGGCTACAATTACCCAAGTCAAAACTGAATGGACAGGTGGAGGGCTGTACACGGTTACATACCATCCCTGCGTCGATGTGGCAATTGGGATTGTGGTGGTAGGTGTAGTCTCGGTCGTTGGGGCTGTAGTCATCCGCTGGTATTATTCGTCGAAAAAGAGCCACTATGCGAAGCAGTTGGAAAGTTTGAAGCAACTCACTTCCCTCACCTAAAAGTCCTCGACACTATTGACATATTTTTTGTTAGCGCGCGCAAAGTCTTAACAAAAACTTTTTTATGTTGCGTTTGTCATCACCATGTAGCCTATTTACGCAAAAGGGCGAAACCAACAATGCCTAAACATAAACAAGAAAGCCTCATTACAAGTATGGTTAGGGGACGGTAGGCTAGCTATGGGACGATACAAGCAAGTTGAAGAAATCGTTAAACTCATGAACGAGCCGGAACATATTCGAAACACCAGCATAATCGCTCATGTTGACCATGGAAAAACAACCCTATCAGACAGTCTCCTCGCAGCCGCCGGCATAATCAGCGAACAAACAGCTGGACAAAAACTCTTCCTTGATTCGTGGGAGTTGGAACAAAAAAGACAGATGACAGTATTCGCATCAAACATAAGCCTCGCCCACAACTACAAAGGAAAAGACTACCTAATCAACCTCATAGACACACCCGGCCACATAGACTTCAGCGGAGCAGTTACCAGAAGCCTCCGCGCTGTAGACGGCGCCCTAGTCGTCGTCGACGCCGTAGAAGGACCCATGACCCAAACAGAAACCGTACTGATGCAAGCACTGCGAGAAAGAGTCAAACCACTCCTATACATCAACAAAGTCGACCGCCTAATCAAAGAAATCCGCCTAACCCCCCAAGCCATACAGGGCAGATTCGCGAAAATCATCGCAAGAGTTAATTCCCTAATAGAAAAGTATGCACCACCCGAACACAAGAAGGACTGGCAAGTTACGGTTGAAGACGACCGAGTTGCCTTCGGCTCAGCCCTCCACAAATGGGGACTCAACCTCTCCCACATGAAAGCCAAAGGCGTCTCCTTCAAAGACATCATTGACGCCTACAGCGGAGAACCCGAAGAAATAGCAAAGAAAGTGGATGCGCTCAGTAAAAAGGCTCCATTATATGAACCCATTCTCGACATGTTCTGTGAACATTTACCCAACCCACTTGAAGCACAGCCATACAGGCAAAGCCAGATTTGGCCAGGCGACCCAAACAGCGAAGTAGGCAAAGCCATGGCTAAAGTTGACCCAAATGGAGCTCTTCTCATGTGCATCAGCACTATTGAAGTTGACCCTCACAGTGGAGTCGTGGCCATAGGACGAGTGTTTAGCGGAACGGTTGAAAAGGGCAAACCAATTAGAATGGTCACCAGTCGACAAACTGGTTCAATTCAACAGGTTTATATGAGTATGGCTGCTGACCGCGTAATCGTTGACCGAATTCCTGCAGGCAACATAGCAGCGATGGGAGGAATTGCAGGAATCCATGTGGGCGAAACCATCGTCGAAGAAGGAATAGAAACCCAACCCTTTGAAGGACTCAAATACGTGTCAGACCCTGTTGTAACAGTTGCCGTCGCACCAGAAGACATAAAGGATCTACCACTCTTTGACAAGGTCATACACAAACTAACCCTTGAAGACCCAAATCTCCACTTCACTATCAATAAAGAAAGCGGAGAATACCTCCTCAGCGGAATGGGTGAACTCCACCTAGAAGTCACAGCCTACAGAATGCAGGAGGCAAAGTTGAAGGTTAAAACTAGCAAGCCAGTTGTGATTTACCGCGAAACCATCAGCCACAACTACCAAGGACCAGCTGTAATGGGTAAAAGCCCGAACAAACACAGTCGACTCTGGGTAACATTAGAAAAGCTGCCTAGCGAAGTGATTGAAGCAATAAAAATGGGCAAGATTTCCGAGATGCAAACCCGTGAGGAAAGACAGAAAACCCTCCGAACCCAATTTGCATGGGATAAGGATGAGTCGCGGAATGTAATCGCCATTGAAGACACCAACGTGCTAGTCAACAGAATAAAAGGGAGACAATACGTTGAAGAAGTCATAGACCACGTTAAATCAGGCTTCAGGGAAGCAGTCCACACAAGCGTACTGGCAAAAGAACCAGCCTACGGATTAAAAGTAAACCTCGAAGACATACAAGTCCACGAAGACCCCGTGCACCGTGGACCAGCCCAAATCCTCCCCATGACCTGGCGTCCCATCTGGTGTAGCTTCCTCCTAAGCGACCCGAAACTCCTAGAGCCAATATTAAGTTTTGAATGCAAGGTTCCCAACGATTTTGTAAGTGCAGTGCTTTCAATAGTGCAGAAACGCCGTGGTCGAGTACTTGATATGACAACCGAAGAAGACATGATGATTGTTAAAGCGGAAATGCCTGTCGCTGAATCCTTCGGCATCGCCGACGAATTGCGATCGTCTACTCAGGGCAGGGCTTTCTGGGCAACCCAATTTAGCCATTGGGCTATTGTGCCAGAGCAGATGCAGGTGGATGTCATACGGCAGATTCGTGAACGCAGAGGATTGAGTCCGAATCCGCCGAGGGCTGAAGAATTCTTCGAAAGGGAATAGCCCACTAAATACCAAGCTTAACATCTTCGAAGATTTGTGAACAACACAGAGATGAAAACGTGATTTCTAAACCCATGGATTCAGCCAATTGAATGGCTTCTTCGGCTGGAAAGGCTATGGCGTTGACCCCAGCTTTCACAGCCAACGTGTCAGTTCTAACTCTATGCTTACCCTTCGGTCTCATGCACCCTAAAACTATTGGAGTTTTGGGCATCATGAGTCTGGCTGTTACCAGCACCCTCGCTATATCTTCCGGTTCAGGTGGATTCACCTTTTCCATAGGCGTGCCATGTATCGGCATAAAAGCTATTATTATAACTGCTGAAGGCGAATATTTTGAAATCATTTTCAGGGCTTGAAGTTCACCTTTGAGCTTACCGTAGTGAAGCCCCACAAGCACATGGGGCACCAAGGGAATTCCAGACTCATGCAAAGCCCTTAAGGACCTGTCAAAGTCCCCAACACGGACATTTAGCTGGTAAACTTCCCGTATTGTTTCGTCGGAACCAATTATGTCAATCAGGGCGGCGTCAACTCCAGCTTCCCTCAACCTCCTCGCCATGGAAAGATTAATGACTCCCGTGTGCGCTGCTATGGTCAGCCCAAGCTTGCTCTTGATCTTGGCAATAGCATCCACGAATCTTTCAAGGGGAACAGAACCATCTGGCAGGCATCCCCCGCTTATGAGACAGCCAATTGCTCCTCCATTTTTCAGTTTCACGCAGAGATTGAAGAGTTCCTCTGGAGTCAAAACTGGAAACATCGTGTTGAGAACTTTTCCGTTGCAGTGCTTACATTTTAGAGCGCAAGAGGAACCTGTGATTGAGATGGATGGGAAGGCGGCTGGAGACGAACAGAAGTAGCGGGTTTTATAGTAAATGAAACTTGGTGCATAGAATCGAATTTTCTTTCCAAAATTTTTCCAACTGACCTTCTGAGCCATGTTTAACGCTCTTTCAAGCTCTCGGTCATCTGCACGCATCAGAGTTTCATAGTTATCTATTGAACTCAAAGCTTCTCTACCTGATATCCGCGTTTTAACCTGTCATTGAGGAGATAAATATTAGGTTCCTTATTATTTAACTGTGGATTCAGAGACTGTTGGTGCTCCGCCAATGACTGAAGTGGGTCTCCCCAAAAGAATCAGAGTTTCAACCGGCTCAGCTATCGTGCTTGGCTTGTTGCAGGGTAGGCTGGACGCCAAACCTACAACCATCTACCTACTCACATACAGCGCCGAAAAGTGTTCCGCCAACTGTGGCTTTTGCCCCCAAGCCAAGACGAGCAAAGGCAAAGCGAACATGCTTTCCAGAGTGACTTGGCCCCCCTTCCCAACCAAACAAGTGCTTTCTAGAATAGAGAGAACTGCAAAAACTGACGCAATAAAGCGGGTTTGCATCCAAGCGCTGAATTATCCAACGGTTTTCAACGACATTTTAAGCCTCGTAGAAGAAATAAAAGCGCGAGCAAAAGTGCCAATATCCGTATCTTGTCAACCTTTAAATCGAGAAAAAATGAAAAGGCTGGCAGAAGCTGGCGTTAACAGAATAAGCATAGCATTAGACGCTGCCACCGAGGAAATATTTGACAAGATTAAGGGAAAACTTGCCGGAGGACCATATGTTTGGGAAAGGCAACTTGAAGCTTTGAAGGAGGCTGTGAAAATTTTTGGAGAAGGCTCCGTGACCACCCATCTCATTGTAGGCCTCGGAGAAACAGAAGAGGAAATAGTCAAAATAATTCAATGGTGCGTTGATTCGGGAGTCTATCCAGGCTTGTTTGCCTTTACACCCATTTCTGGAACACCTTTAGAAAACAGTCCTCAACCGCATCTCAGTCATTATAGAAGAGTTCAGATCGCCCATTACCTCATAACCCGTGGTAAGACGCGATGTGAAAGAATGATTTTCGATGGAGATGGCCGTCTCGTTGACTTCGGTTTTTCTGAAAAGGAGTTGTGGCAAATTATCAGAAAAGGCAATCCTTTTGTCACTTCTGGCTGTCCCGGATGCAACCGACCTTACTACAATGAGAAGCCTAGCGGTCCCCTCTACAATTATCCTAGGCAGCCATTACCCGAAGAGATCGCTGAAATAGAGAGCCAAATTGGAACTCTATGTCCAAGGTCTTTTAGGCCTGCTTATTAGAAGGATAAAGGCTGTAGCTGCGGAGACTATGGTTGTCACGATGAAAATGTACATCAGATTTCTGGTACTGCCGATTTCGTCGTGCTTTGATTTCAACTTGATGTAGCTTTCGTTTAATTCCTCATACTTGCCCTGCAATTCTCCATATTCATTCTGGAGCTCTTCAAAATCCTTATTCTTCAAGTAAGTTAGGCTAAAGGAATCGTATTTTGAATGGTCCTGCAAATCCAGCGTCATCCATTTGCAGATTATATAACCATAGACTATTCCAGGATCAGCATCTAAAGGGACTTCCAGATCGTACTTTTCAGTTTTTCCCTCGCCAGTGTATAAATCCTCGTTCCAGAGAACATTGAAGGAAGTAGCGTTCCAATGGGTACAGTTTTCATATTTGGAGCCAAAGATTTCAAGTATTACATAAACATCAAGTAGGTCTGCTGTCGCATTAACTTTAACGTTTATGGGCACCACGTTACCCGGGTAGGCTTGAGATGGCGCGTAAACTTCAACACTGAACCCTTCTGACTCGTGGCTCCAAGCAAGTCGAGCTTGGGGTTCGGCGATGGTGAATTGCACAATGGAAATAAAAGTTAAAGTCAACAGAGGGATAGTTAACATTAAGGTTATAATTTTCTTATTGTTCATTTTTTCACCTCTCAAAACTAGCCCGATGACTGTGTTTTCTTTGCATGAGAATATTTAACAATTATTGTTTGTTTCGAATATATTCTCATATTCGTTGTCTAAATATTTCAAAATTTCTCATTATTTATATGTTTTTCAATATTCACAATCACTTCGAAGACTACTTCAAAAGTTTTGGTGTCAAAAATTACCTTAGAGAACGAACGAACTGTTGGTATATGTAAATAAAATAGATGCAGGCAAAAATTGTTAGGAACACTTCAAAGAATAGTATCAGTTGGTTTTGTTCTGTGGCTAAGAAGTATCCTCGCTGTAGTATGTCCCAGAAGACCAGTATCTCGAGGAATATGGAGCTGCTTAGGCAACCGAGACCCAAACTGTGGAACATTAGCCGCCAGCTTAATCGTGTTCGCTTCAATTTTCGTCGGTAATCGTTAACCTTTAGGCGTTAATTATACATTATGAATCCGCTCTATGGAATGGACTTAAGAATTGAAAAGGGTGATTTCTGTTAATTATTTTGAACTTCGAGGAACAATATGCGTCGTTTTCGGATGGTTACTTCCAGCGCCATATCTTTCTTCCGTAGAAAATTTCTGGCAGTATCAGCAAGCCTGAGAGAGAGGCTACTACAACAACTGCCCAGTCGAAGGGATCAGTTATGGGAACCGTACCAAACAGCCCTATGTAAGGTATGGCAAGCGTCAACAGGGCAGAGGCAATAACAGCAATTAGCAGAAACTTGTTAGACAAGAAACTTATCCTAAAGGCGTTGCGTCTTTCGGATCGGCAATTCCACACGACAAACAATTCCTGCAACGTTGCCCGCATGAAAGCCATGGTTCTCGCCTTTTCCAACGATTCCTTTAGTATGTAGTATTGCCAGTAGAATATGCCCCCAGTTAACAGGAACTGGAATGTAAAAGTGACAATTATTGAGGCAAATCTTCCGTGCAATACACCCTCGTTTGGGTTACGTGGATGACGCTCCATCACATCTGGTTCAGGAGGTTCCATAGTCAAAGCAAGTGCAGGTCCTCCATCCGTTACCAAGTTCAACCACAGTATCATGCCAGCAACGAGTGGAAGTTCTAAACCCATTAAAGCGAAGGTGGCTATAATGCCCAGCTCATCAAAATTGCAACGCATTAAGAAAAAGGAGAATTTTCTTATGTTATCGTAAATGCTTCGTCCTCCTTCAACGGCGTTGACTATTGTTGCGAAGTTATCGTCTGCCAACACCATGTCTGCAGCTTCTCTTGTTACGTCTGTGCCAGTAATACCCATGGCGACACCAATATCTGACTGTTTAAGGGCGGGGGCATCATTCACTCCATCTCCAGTCATGGCAACAATGTGCCCTTTCTTTTTCAGCGCCCTAACTATCCGAAGCTTATGCTCTGGAGAAACCCTGGCGTAGACTGCCACATCTTCCACTATTTTCTCAAATTCTTCGTCACTAATGTTGTCTAGTTCGGCGCCGGTTAGAGCCATGTCACTTTTCAGCATGCCCAATTCTTTAGCTATGGCCACTGCTGTAAGTTTGTGATCTCCGGTTATCATGACTGTTTTTATGCCCGCTTGTTGACATTTCATGTTGGCTTCTTTCGCTTCATCCCTCGGCGGGTCTATCATTCCTGATAAACCCACAAACACCAAGTCTTTTTCAACGCTGTCTTCGTCGATGTTCTCCGAGACACTATTGGGCAACTCTTTGTAGGCTATGCCGAGAACTCGGAGAGCATCGCTTGCCATTTTTTCATTGGTTTCTAGGACAGTTTTTCTATCCTTTGCCGAGAGTTTCTTCACTTCACCATTTCTAAGAATGTGAGTGCTCCGCTCTAGGATAACTTCAGGAGCCCCTTTAACATAGGCAAAAAGTTTTCCTTCTGGAGTCTTGTGGACCGTTGTCATGCGTTTTCTTTCAGATGTGAACGGCACCTCGCTTACGCGTGGATATGTGGATTCCAAGTCTTTCTTGGTCATCCCAGTCTTAGCCGCAGCCACAATCAGGGCTCCTTCCGTAGTATCTCCAATCACACTTTTTCCATCGTAATGGGCGTTTGTGCATAGCGTGCTGGCTCTCAGCAATAGGGCGAGGTCATCATTTTCTTTCGGATTTACAGAGACGCTGTTCTCTAAAAATTCGCCCTTAGGTTCGTAACCAACTCCAGTCACATCAATCGTTTTGTTGTCCACATAGATTTTGCGAACAGTCATTTCACCCTTGGTCAAAGTGCCTGTTTTGTCAGAGCAGATAACTGTTGTGGCTCCTAGGGTTTCAGCCGAGGAGAGCTTTCGTATAACGGCGTTGCGTTTTGCAAGTTCCCGCGCGCCTAGAGCAAGCGACACTGTTACAACGGCGGGTAAGCCTTCTGGAACGGCTGAAACCGCGAGGGCAATCGATGTTTCAAAAGCGTCTATGATGTTTTTGATGGCTTCGGTTGTATGGGTTACTCCGAGAACAAAAATTTCGTATAATTCAAGAACAAAAATAATGGCACATACAACAATAATTATTATTGCCAGTTTTTTTGCGAAGCGTTCCAGCTTCTGCTTCAGAGGGGTTTCCTCTTCCTCCATAGTTTGAACCATTTCTGCAATTTTTCCGAACTCAGTGTTCATGCCAGTAGATGAGATTACTGCTTTTCCTCTACCATAAGTTATGTGGGTGGACATGAAAACAGAATTTTTTCTGTCCGCCACAGGCGTTTTCTCGTCTAGGACCGCCAATTCCTTGTTAACAGGCGTCGACTCACCCGTCAAAACAGCTTCGTCGGTCTTCAAATCCACAACTTCTAAAACTCGCCCGTCTGCTGGGATGCGGTCGCCCGCTTCGAGGAGAACTATGTCTCCTGGCACAACTTCACGGGCTGGTATGATCACTTCGCCCCCGTCTCGAAGTACACGTGCCTTGGGAGCCGCCAGTTTCTTCATGGCTTCCATAGCCTTTTCAGAACGATACTCCTGAACAAAGCCAACGATGGAGTTAAGAACAACAATGGCAGCAATCGTGGAGGCGTCAACAATTTCCCCAATAAAGAACGAGATTGCTGTGGCTACTAAAAGCATAATTACAAAAACGTCCTTAAACTGCCCAAGAAATATTTGAAGAGGAGTTACTCTCTTTCTCTCCACCAGCTCATTGGGTCCGAATTCTTGCAGTCGACGTTTAGCCTCTTCATCACTCAAGCCTTTCTCGTTGGCTTTTAAGGCTCTCATGAATTCCTCTGTTTCCATAGCGTGCCATTCGGGGCTCAAGTTAACCGCCTGCTTTTAACCCAATCGTATAATTCCACATAACATTTTAAAAGATTCTTGCTCCTAATTATTTTGAACCATCTGGTTAGCTTCGAAGGTTACGTCCAGCGCCATATCCTTCTAATTTTCTTGCTTCATTCTTTTACAATGAAACGTGTGAGAATTGCTAGGGTAAATCCTAAACCTACAGTCCACAGAATCCAAGAAATCCAAATATCCTCAACAAAACCCAAATTACTAGTTTCAACAATACCCAAGATATCAACAAGAAAAGTAACGACAAACGACAACCAAAACAACGCCATTCCAACAAGCCAAACTTTATCAGATTTCTTCATCTTGGTTTCACCTTACTTCTATTCCCACCGCCAAATTTTTTTGCCCATAAGAAATTCTGGAAGTACAAAAAACAAGCCCCAGCTAGCCACTCCTATAACCTGTACTAGATCGAGTAAGGTCAATGGAACCAGATGGAACATGGAAGCGGTAATCGGTATGTAAGGTATAGCGAGCGTGAGCGCTATTGACGATAATTCGGCGATGACGAAAAACTTGTTTTTGAAAGCGCTACGTCCCATCCGCCAAGCACTGCGCTTCTCTGACCGACAGTTCCAAACAACGAACAATTCAAACATAGTCGCTTGGACAAAGGCCGTGGTTCTTGCCTCATTCAGAGTTAACTGCCTTGCTGTCTCATCTATGGTTCCGGTTCCCCAGCCCCAAGGATGAGTTGGAAATACGTAATAGTTTAAAATGAAAAGGAGTATTGTTCCAGTAGACTGCAAAATAAAGGATGTTATAATGAATGCACCCATCCCATGAAGTATGCCCTCGCCTGGTTTGCGAGGCTTACGCTTCATCACATCCTCGTCTGGAGGGTCAGTTGCCAACGATACTGCTGGAGCGCCGTCTGTGACCAAGTTTATCCATAAAAGCATGGCTGGAAGCAATGGCAGCGGATACCAAACCTCTCCTCCAGCTCCAGCCAGTCCAGCGAGCAATGCGAAGGTTCCTATAACGAGAACTTCGTCGAAATTGCATGAAATGAGGAATCGAGCGTATTTTCTTACGTTGTCGTATATGACTCTGCCCTCTTCTACAGCCCTGACAATGGTGGCGAAGTTGTCGTCTGTTAGAACCATATCTGAAGCTTCACGAGTAACGTCTGTGCCGGAAATGCCCATGGAAACGCCTACATCAGCGCTTTTAACTGCTGGCGCATCGTTGACTCCGTCACCCGTCATGGCTACGATGTGACCCTTCTTCTTCAACGCCTTAACTATGCGCAATTTATGTTCCGGTGATACACGGGCGTAGACAGCCACGTTCTCGACGATTTTCTCGAACTCTTCATCGTTCGTATTGTCTAACTCTGCACCTGTTAGAACTATGCTGTTTTCTTTCATTATACCGATTTCTTTAGCTACAGCCATAGCTGTGAGTCTGTGATCGCCTGTGATCATTACTGTCTTTATTCCAGCTTCTTCACACTTCTTGTTTGCTTCAACAGCTTCTTCTCTCGGCGGGTCAATCATACCTTCCAAACCAATGAAAACCAGGTTGTTTTCTAAGGTTTCTTCATTGAACTCTTTTAGTGTTTTGGGAACTTTTTTAAACGCCATACCCAGAACACGTAGGGCGTCGCTAGCCAGTTTCTCGTTGTTCTCTAGGATTTCTTTTCTTTTAGAGTCGGCTAGCTTCTTTTCTTTGCCTTTTTCAAAAATGTGGGTACAACGTTCCAAAACAACTTCAGGTGCGCCCTTAACAAATACAAATTGCTCTCCTTCAAAAGTAGAATGAACTGTGGTCATGCGTTTTCTTTCAGATGTGAATGGGATTTCGCCAACACGCGGGTATATTTTTTCTAATTCTGCTTTTTCTAGTCCTGCTTTGGCAGCAGCAACAACGAGAGCGCCTTCGGTTGGGTCGCCTAAAATGCGCCACGTACCGTTTTCGTTATCTAAAGCGGCGTTGCTGCATAGGGCGCCTACAGTTAAAAGTAGTGAGAGCTCCTTGTCATTCTGAGGATTGAAAGAATCACTGCCAAGATGAAACTCACCTTTTGGTTCGTAGCCTACTCCAGCGACTTCAACCATTTTGCCACTATTGTAAATTCGGCGAACAGTCATCTCGCCTTTAGTTAAAGTGCCAGTCTTGTCTGAACAAATCACTGTAGTGGCGCCCAAACTTTCGGCTGAAGACAGTTTTCTGATAAGAGCGTGACGCCGTGCAAACTCTCGAGCGCCTAGAGCTAGGCTGATTGTCACTATAGCGGGCAATCCTTCGGGAACCACTGAAATCGCCAATGCGATGGACGACATAAAAGAATCTATGAATGCCTTAACCACAAAGCCCTCGGCAAAAACTTCAAGAACGAAAATAATCGCGCAGAGAGCTAAAACAACATAAGCGATTTGTTTGGCGAATCTGTCTAACTTCTTCTGTAGAGGAGTTTCCTCTTCCTCAGCTGTTTGCACCAACTCTGCGATTCTGCCAAACTCTGTGCCCATGCCAGTTGAGGTTACCACAGCTTTGCCTCTTCCATAAATTGTGTGAGTAGCCATGAAAAGCATGTTCTTTCGGTCGGCAATAGGCACTTCCGCCTTGACAGTGATCACGCCTTTGTTAACAGGAGTTGACTCCCCCGTTAAAACAGCCTCATCAGTTTTCAGTTCAATAGCTTCAATGAGGCGTGCATCAGCTGGAACAGTGTCTCCAGATTCGAGGAGTAAGAGGTCGCCTGGCACAACTTCTCTGGCGGGAATGATGATTTCTTTTCCGTCACGCATAACGCGAGCCTTAGGTGCGGCTAACTTTTTTAACGCCTCAAGCGCCTTTTCCGCTCGATATTCTTGAATGAAACCGGCAACTGCCACAAGAATGACGATGACACCGATGATTATGGGATCCGTGTAGATTTCGAGAATACTCTTTTGAGTCCCTATTGATTCATAATACCCTATTATAGCCGAAAGTATTGTGGCGACGATGAGCAGTAGGATGAAAACGTCTTTGAATCCTTCGAGAAACATCTGTAGGGCTGTTCTTCGCTTCTTTTCCTTCAACTCATTGTATCCATATTCGCTCAGTCGTCGTTTGGCTTCCTCGTCACTCAAACCTTTCTCACTGGCCTTTAAAGTCCTCAGAACTTCCTCCGTTTCGATGGCATGCCACTCGGAACTCATGTCAACCGCCTGTTTTCACCCAACTGGACAACTTCACATTTGGCATTTTAAGGCACTTTTGCTCCTAAAAAGCGTTTCTTTCAGTTAACGCCTTGTTTTCTCCGTAGCCGCCAAAAGCTGTGATGAGGGGGTCGCTAAAGGCGTAAAATAACTTTATAAATTAGATACTGTTAAACAATTCGGCTAAAAGCGTTCAACAGTCTACACATTTGGTGTGATTAATATGGAGTTGTGGACTATTGCGCCGCTCGCAGGTTTAGCTTCAATAGCATTTGCAGCCTACCTATTTGTTTACGTTAACAAACAAGATAGCGGGACCCCGAAAATGCGTGAAATTGCCGGAGCAATACAAGAAGGCGCCAACGCCTACCTGAAAAGACAAAACAAGACACTCGCAGTTTTTGTTTTTGTTATAGCAATTGTTCTAGGAATTGCTTTTAGAGACTACAAAATGGCACTGGCCTACGTTATCGGTTCAATTTTCTCCGCTTTAGCCGGCTACTTTGGACTAAACGTGGCGGTGAAGGCGAACGTGCGAACCACCAGCGCGGCAGGAAAAGGTCTTAACAAAGCCTTTCCCGTAGCCTTCTACGGCGGGGCAGTAATGGGGCTGTCTGTAGTAGGCTCAGCCTTGCTCGGAATAAGCGCCCTTTACCACGTTTTTCGAGACCCAGAAATCATCCTTGGCTATAGTTTCGGAGCAAGTTCCTTGGCGCTATTCGCAAAAGCCGGAGGAGGCATCTACACAAAAACCGCTGACATAGGCGCTGACCTAGTCGGCAAAGTAGAGCTAAGTATCCCCGAAGATGACCCGCGAAACCCGGCGGTAATTGCAGACAACGTAGGCGACAACGTCGGGGATGTTGCTGGCATGGGCGCCGACCTGTTCGACTCTTACGTTGCCAGTATCGTGGCTGCCATGATCATCGGTGCGACTCCAGCATTGTTTAATATAGATCCCACTTATGCTATTTTGCCGCTCCTTCTCGCAGCAGTCGGTATATTTGCGTCTCTGGTTGGAATGTTATTTGTGCCCTTGGGTGTGAGGGGAGGGAATCCAGGCGCGGCCCTAAATCGAGGCACCTTTGCAACAACTATAGTGTTTGCTGTTCTCGCGTTCTTGATAGTTTATTACCTCGGGCTTGAAATTGGAATTTTCTACGCCACTCTTGCTGGATTGATTGCCGGAATCATCATTGGCATGACAAGTGACTTCTTCACGTCGATTGACAGAGCCCCAGTCATGAAGACGGCGGAAGCCGCAAAGACTGGAGCTGCAATCAACATCTTGTCAGGCTTCTCTTACGGCGTGATCAGCATTGTGCCGCCTATCATAGGGATAAGTGTGGCAACTGTAGCCGCTTGGTACTTGGCCGGAGTGCACGGAACTCAGTTTGCAGTTTATGGAGTCGCGATTTCGGCTGTGGGCATGCTATCCATAGTTGGAATGATAATTTCCGCTGATGCTTACGGTCCGATCGTAGATAACGCTAAAGGCATCGCCGAACAAGCGGGCTCTGGAAAGGAAATGATAGAAGTAGCAGACAAATTGGACGCGGCTGGCAACACTGCCAAGGCCATTACGAAAGGTTTCGCCATTGCAGCTGCTGCCTTAACTGTTCTGGCTTTGTTTGTCGCGTACGCTGAACTTGTTGAGATTCCTATTGATCCAGTAACCAAATTTTATAAGATTAACCTCATTGATCCGAGAGTTATCGCCGGGCTTTTCTTAGGTGCTATGATGCCTCCTCTGATTTCTGCCATGTTGATTTTGGGCGTTGGGAGAAACGCGTTTAGAATGGTTGAAGAAGTCAGAAGACAATTCAAAGAAATCCCAGGGTTGATGGAAGGGAAGGCTAAGCCAAACTATGCTAGGTGTGTTGACATTGCGGCGAAAGGAGCATTAAAAGAACTTGTGCTTCCAGGTATTTTGTCCATCATCGCTCCGATTATCGTTGGATTTCTTCTAGGCAAAGAGGCTTTAGGCGGTTTCCTAGCGGGCAGCATACTCACCGGAATAATCTTTGCTTTGCTGATGGCTAACGCAGGCGGCACGTGGGACAATGCCAAAAAATACATTGAGGCTGGCGGTTTTGGCGGCGAGGGCTCAGATGCGCACAAGGCAGCGGTTGTGGGTGACACCGTTGGTGATCCATTCAAGGATACGGCTGGTCCATCGCTAAACACAATGATAACGGTAATGTCATTAGTCGCTTCGGTGTTTGCTCCCCTCATTGTTACGTATGCTCTATTCCACTAGAAGACTTATTGTCTATGATCAAACAACGGCTTTACCGTTAAAGTTCCAATCTCCAGTCGCAAATTTTGTTTCACGAAGTTTTTCAGCCAGTTTCCGCTCGTAACTCGTCAGTTCTTCTTCTGTAAGCTGTATTTTCAGCGCCTCCTCGAATCCTCTAACTAAAGCTTGATAAACCTCTTCTATAGACACCTGCGATTCAAGTTCTTGCTTGGCAGACGTCAACTTTCTCTTTGATACTTCTAATACGTCCAGTAAGGTTTCGGTCCACGGAACCTTAAGAAAAGTGAACATTTTTTCATGGTTTATGTCCACTAGAAACGTTCCATGCTGGAGTAGTGTGCCCCTCTTGTAGGATTGAGCGCTTCCTGAGATTTTCTTTCCCCTTATTGTTATGTTTGGGCATTGTTTCTGGTCTAGCGGGTTAAATTCGGCTGTGGTTCCGAGAATTTTAGCAGCTTCGATAAGACCCGTACAAATTGTTTTGTAGGCAGAGATTATGTCTGTGTACCCTAAATCTTTTCCAGCAACAACCGCACTGTAGGTTATTTCTCCATCATAGTCGTGGTATACAGCTCCCCCACCCGAAATTCTTCTCACAATGTCCACGCCATGTTTTCTACAGTTTTCCACATGAACTTCGTTGAAGAGGTCTTGAAAGCGACCTATGGACACGGCTGAGGGGTTCCACCTGTAGAAGCGGAGGGTGTTGGGTACCTTCCCAGCTATTCTAGCAGTTAAAATAGCCTCGTCGATGGCCATGTTTGTGAAGGCATCTCCAACCTCTAGTTTAAGTAGTCTCCAAATGTCCATTTTACTAACCACGAATGGTATTCATATAAAATGCACTGTTTAAATATTAGAACTACGGAATAACGTAGCCAGAGGAATAGAAAAAGTATGGGTTCGAAATCACCGAAGGGCGAACTCGCTGCAAGAAAACTCCTTGAAAAGAGGAAAAAGTTCAGGTGGAGCGATGTCTACTACAAACGCCAAATGCTCAAACTTGATGTTAAATCTGATCCGTTGCAGGGAGCTCCCATGGCTCGTGGAATAGTCTTGGAGAAGGTTGGTGTTGAAAGCAAGCAACCCAACAGCGCAATCAGGAAATGCGTGAGAACCCAACTCATCAAGAATGGCAGGGTTATAACAGCCTTTCTCCCTGGGGACGGAGCCCTCAACGTGGTTGACGAACACGATGAAGTGGTGGTGGAGGGAATTGGCGGTTCCCGCGGTGGAAGCATGGGCGACATCCCTGGAGTTCGATGGAAAGTCACAACAATCAACGGCGTTTCTCTCAAAGAATTGGTTCTCGGTAAGAAAGAGAAGCCCATGCGGTAAAAACAAACCTGCCTTCTGAACAACCCTTAAATAGAGGCTTCTTAACCCAGAAGGTTTGTCAAGGTGACATCCTTGAGCAAGGAACAGGAGATCAAATTATTCGGAAAGTGGAGTTATGAGGGCGTTGAGGTAGCGGACCCAGGGCTCAAGCAGTACATCTCCCTCAAACCAGTTTACGTTCCCCACAGCATGGGAAGACACGAGCACGGAAAGTTTCGCAAGGCTGAGATCAGCATCGTGGAGAGACTTGTAAACAAACTTATGGTGCCGGGTAGGGGCGCTGGAAAAAAGGCTAGAGCCACCAACCTTGTCAAAAGCGCCTTCGAGATCATTCACCTACGCACAGAACAAAACCCAATACAGATCCTTGTCAAGGGAGTTGAAAACTCCGCCCCCTGCGAAGACACTACCAGGATTAGCTATGGAGGCATAGCCTATCACATGGCTGTGGACATTTCGCCCATGAGGAGAGTTGATGTAGCCCTACGTCTTCTTTCTGAAGGGGCAAGGAAAATGGCTTTTGGTAACCCCCGCTCCCTAGAAGAATGCCTCGCCGAAGAGATTTTTTTAGCAGCTAACAGGGACCTGAAAAGCTATGCGGTGCAGAAAAGAAACGAAATAGAGAGGGTAGCCCAAGCCTCTCGCTAAACAAACCTCAATCAATATTCTTCGGCGTCGAGGAGAGAAGAGAAACGCAGAAAAAAGACTAATAATAACGCGAACTCTTTCAAAAAATTAAAATAACTGAACTAACTGTCTTCTCTACGAATTTCACCACAATTGGAGGAAATAAACTCAAATAAAAAATGGAGGAGAAAAAGTGAGCAAAGCAGAAAAACCCCACCTAAACCTAGTCATCACCGGGCACGTAGACCACGGAAAATCCACAACCATAGGCCACCTCTTCTACCTCACAGGGACCATAGACGAGAGAACCGCCAAAACATACGAAGAAGAAGCTAAGAAGATGGGAAAAGAAACCTTCAAATTCGCTTGGGTCTTAGACAAACTCAAAGAAGAAAGAGAAAGAGGCCTAACCATAGATGTCGCCTACCTGAAATTTGAAACACCAAAATACTTTTTCACAGTCATCGACGCGCCCGGACATAGAGACTTCGTTAAAAACATGGTCACTGGAGCCAGCCAAGCAGACGCCGCCGTCCTCTTCGTTTCTGGTAAAAGAGGAGAATTCGAAGCCGGCATTGGACCAGGCGGACAAACCAGGGAGCACGCCTTCCTCGCTTATACGCTAGGAGTAAGCCAGCTGGTAGTTGCCATCAACAAAATGGACGATACGTCAGTTAACTGGAGCCAAGAAAGATACGAAGAAATCAAAAATGAAATTTCCCGCATGCTCAAGATGGTCGGGTACAATGTTCAGAAGATACCGTTTGTACCCACCTCCGGATGGACCGGCGACAACCTCTTTAAACGCAGCGATAAGATGCCATGGTACAAGGGTCCAACCCTCTACGAGGCTCTAGACGTCTTCGAGGTCCCACCCAAACCCATTGAAAAACCTCTGCGTCTTCCAGTGCAAGATGTTTACACCATCACAGGAGTTGGAACAGTTCCTGTTGGAAGAGTGGAAACCGGCGTCCTAAAAGAGGGAGACACAATTCTGTTTATGCCGTCAAATGTCAAAGGAGAAGTAAAGTCCATCGAAACCCATCACGTTAGAATTCCGAAGGCCCTACCTGGCGACAACATTGGATTCAATGTTAGAGGAATCGCCAAAGGCGATATTCACCGAGGAGACGTGGGTGGTCATCCCGACAACCCGCCAACCGTTGCTAGAGAGTTCATTGGACAAGTAATCGTAATCTATCATCCAACAGCCATAGCCGCTGGGTATTCTCCAGTGCTGCACGCCCACACAGGTCAAGTTTCATGTAAATTTACGGAACTAGTTGCGAAACTGGATCCAAGAACTGGACAAACCATCGAGCAAAAGCCTGCATTTCTGAAGACTGGAGACGGCGCAACTGTGCGATTTGAACCGGTACACCCTATTTCTGTCGAGGCTTACAGTGACTTTCCTGAACTGGGGCGGTTTGCGATACGGGACATGGGAACAACCGTCGCTGCTGGGGTGATCAAGGAAATCACAAAGAAAGGCTAAACAACGTTTAACCTTTCAACCAATTTCTCCTTTCTTTCTTTGTTTATAACCACTGAAACAAAATTGTGAACAAGCTCTGCCCATAAAATTTCAAGAGAATTCCTTGTGTAATGCATATCAATCCTAGAGCAAGTGACACAGGCTTGAAGGTTAAAATCATTGCGATCAGCCTTAACACGTCTTCTATAAACTTGAAGAGCACATACACAAACAAGGCAGGAATAAGAAAAATAATTAGATACATCCACGTCGACGAAATGCCGTAAACTGCCTTTGGCAGAGGATAAAACAAATACACGAAACCGACGCATAAGCCGCCTACTATCAACCCTATCAAAGCCGCCCAAGGAATATCTTTCAATGGCTTCAAAAGCAACGCTAGCCCTGTGACAATCAATAAATATTGGGTGCCGGTATCAACCTGAGGCGCTTTCGTGGACCAAGCAACCGCAGCTGTGACTATCAGAAGAACCCCGATGAAAAATCCGAAAAGCGATGTAAGTTTTATCAACCAGCTTATGGGTTCTCCCACGACGGGGACAGGCTTCACCAATTTTTCTAGGAACCAAGATATTGTGATAATTCCTCCTAAGATTAAAATGTAGGGCATATAATCAACCAGAAATGTTAACTCCATTTTTTCGCCTTCCAAGTTGAGTAGTCTTTTCTGGTAGGTTGTTTTGCAGGTTAAAAGAACTTTAATTTTGCCCCTCTAGTTTAACCCCACTCTCCTCCACTAAACATAGAAAACGTTGGAGGTAGATAGGAAAGATTTTTGTGTATGAGCCGCTATACTTTTGCCTCTCATGTCTAAAAATAGAGTGTAGGAGGAGATCATGAATTGAAGATTAAGAAAATCGCTGTTCTAGGCTCTGGCGCCATGGGTCATGGGATAGCACAGGTAGCGGCGATGGCTGGTTTCGAAGTGAACATGAGGGACATAAACGATGAAATCTTGGCTGGAGCCATGGAAAGAATAAAATGGAGTCTCGGCAAGTTGGCTCAGAAAGGGCGGATAACCGAAGATGACGCCAAAAAGGCTGCCGGAAGAATTAAGACGGTTGTGCCTCTCAAAGAAGCAGTGAAAGACGTTGACTACATAATAGAAGCAGCGCCTGAAGTCCTTAAGCTCAAACAGGAAATATTCAAGGAAATTGATGGATACTCCCCAAAGCATGCTATTCTCGCTACAAACACAAGTGCCTTGCCAATAGGCGAGATAGCTGAAGCAACAAAGCGGCCTGAAAAGGTTGTTGGCATGCACTTCTTCAACCCAGCACAACTAATGCGTCTAGTTGAAGTAGTCAACAGCGACAAAACCAGCGAGGAAACAACCAACGTTACGGTTGAGTTGGCTCAGAAGTTTGGGAAGGAAGCGGTTGTCTGCAAGAAAGATGTTCCAGGTTTCATAGCTAACAGAATAACAATTGCAGGAACTAATCTCGTTGCTTGGATGGTATATAATGGAGAATACACGATCGAGGAAGTGGATGCTGCTGCGATTCAGAAGGCGGGAATGCCGATGGGCATCTTCGCGTTAATGGACTACACGGGCATAGACGTTGTAGCCAACGTGGTGAAGTTTATGGATGAAAGGGAACCCCTCTTCAAGGCTAGCCCACTTTTAATGGATAAAGTCAAGAAGGGAGAATTTGGATATAAGACGGGGAAAGGCTTCTACACTTATCCTGCCAAAGGACAGTGGGTTATGCCTACAATAGATTTAGGGAAAGCTGAGAAATTCGACCCGATGATTCAGACTTACGTTACGGTTAACATGGCAGCTGAGTTGATAAGAAACGGTATAGCCACTGCTGAAGACATTGACAAGACGATGAAGTTGGGCTTCAATTTGCCAATAGGTGTTCTGGAACTGGCAGACACCATAGGCGTAGACAAAGTGCTTTCAGAACTGAAAACTATTGAAAAGAAGTATGGACCATTCTACAAGCCTAGTCCCCTCTTGGAGAAAATGGTGAAGAAAGGCGAGCTGGGAAGCAAGACTGGGAAGGGCTTCTACAAGTACTAAGTGAACAGTCCCATCCTCCTCTTTTTCAACATATCCAAGCGATTTTCGATTACTAGACTTGACCCTATTTGGATCCAAATAAAAATAGAATGTTGAAAGGGGGGAGGGGGGTCTCCACAGCGTTCCAGATGTTGTTGAACTGCTGGTTACAGACTTCTTCAACAACAACTTTCGCCAAAACCCAACTCTAAGCCACCACCCATCATATTTGGACCCTAATAACAGCAGAATGTTAAAAACAATATTTTTTCCAAAACCGCCTCGCGCTACAAGAAATTCCTTCCCCTATCTCAGAGAACATTCTTAAATCCGTAAGGACGAGAGCTAATGTTATGAAGGAGAAAATTGTCAGATTTGGTGAGTACGGGTTAACTGGGGTACTTCACTCACCTAGCGAGGGAGCCTCAACCTGCGTTATTACTTGTCACGGTTTGATGAGCAGCAAGGACAGCGAAAAATATGTTGAGGTGAGTCGTAGGTTTTGTGGAGAAGGCTTCGCAGTTTTGAGGTTTGATTTTAGGGGTTGCGGAGAAAGCAGAGGACGGTTTAAAGACACTTCTCTAACTGGAAGAATAGAAGATTTGGAGTCTGCTTTGGACTTTGTGCAGGAACAAGGTTATGGGGGCATAGGGGTGATGGGAAGCAGTTTGGGTGGAACCGTCTCCGTATTGGTGGCTGCGAAGGATAAGAGGGTTAAGGCTTTGGTGACCTGGTCTACCCCTTGCCATCTGGATGAATTGTTTCGGGAAGGAGTACTCGAAGGCTTGGAGAAGCTTAGACGAGATGCCAAGAAATATGATGTGATTAAGGCTATGAAAAAAGTCCATTGCCCCATTCTGATTGTTCACGGCAGCCTAGACGAACAGGTGCCTCTGTCTCACGGTAAAGCTCTGTACAAGAATGCAAATGAACCAAAGGACATTCAGATAATTGAGGGCGCAGACCACAGACTCACCAACCCCATTCAAAGAAGAAAAGCCATCAAACTAACGTTAGAATGGTTTAAAAAACATTTAAAATGAAAAACATGGATTAAAGCAGTCCGCCATCCTTTATTTGGTAACACTCAATTAATTAATTGGACGGAACTAGCATGTCTGGAACTGAAACCCTCATACCATACCTCAAAGAAACAGAAAAAGAAGAACAACCCATCATCATCGTGGATAGCCGCGAAGCAAACACGGCTCCGAAAATTATTAAGGGGCTGAAGGAACATGGCGCCGAAATCAGCATACAACCCCTTGAAAAAGGCGACTATATTATCTCGGACCTATGCGCTTTTGAAAGAAAAACCGTTCATGATTTCGTTTACACCCTTACTAGGCGTTATCTATTTGAGCAGTTGTTCAAACTGAAAGAAGTCTACGCTAAGCCTTTCATCCTTATAGAAGGCTACATGCCCATCATCTACAAATTCAGCAAAATTCAGCCAGCCTCAGTTTGGGGAGCCATGTTCGCCCTCGCCAAACAAGGAATCTACATGATCCACACAAACAGCTACAAAGAAACAATAGACTTCCTCTACACAGCCGCAAAACAAGAACAAATCATCGAAAAAAGAATCCCAGCCGTGCACCCAATAAAGAAAACCGAAACCCTAGCCGAAGCCCAAATATTCTTCCTAGCCAGCCTCCCAAACATAGGCAGAGAAAAAGCCATAGCCCTCCTAAAATCCTATCAAGCTCCCCTAAACGCCCTAATAAACGTAGACAGGTGGCAAAAAGATGTTCATGGGCTAGGACCAGTAATCACCAAAAAAGTGAAGCAAGTTATACACGAGCCCTACGAGAAATAAAAAAAGTTTTAGGAGACTTAAATTAACCTAAAACTCCCACGTAACGACGGAGGTAAATCAATGGGAAAATTACTCTGGCAACCCTCTCAAAAACACATAAAACAAGCCAACATAACCAAGTTCATCAACTTTGTTAACAAAAAATATGATCTCAAAATTAACTCTTACGCCCAACTATACGAATGGTCGATTAAAAAAATACCGGACTTTTGGGCAGCCATGTGGGAATTCGGAGAAATCAAAGCTTCCCATGAATACAATAAGGTGATCGATAACCTAAGCAAATTTCCCGGTGCAAGATGGTTTATAGGCGCAAGATTAAATTTCGCCGAGAACCTCCTGAGATACCGAGACAACCATACAGCTTTCATATTTAGAGGAGAAACCCAGAAATCAGCCAGAACGACCTACGCAGAAGTATACAACACTGTGGGGCGGCTGGCCAAATCCCTGCGCAAGATAGGGGTTGCCCCGGGAGACCGAGTATGCGCCTACATGCCCAACTTAATGGAGACAGCCATCGCCATGCTCGCCGCCACCAGCATCGGCGCTACATGGGCTTCCTGTGGCGCTGAACTCGGGTCACAAGCAGCACTGGATCGTCTCGGTCAAATTGAACCAAAAGTTCTGTTTACGGTTGATGGATATTTCTACAAAGGTAAGCCTTTCAACACTTTACTTAACGCTGAAAAAGTTGCCAAAGGAATCTCCTCGCTGAAAAAAGTTGTTGTAGCTTCATATGTTGAAGCTAAACCTGACATTAGCAGTATTCCCAACTCAGTACATTACGATGACTTTCTGTCTCCAGAAAAACAACCGAAAATCCAATTCGAACAACTGCCTTTCGACCATCCCGTATTCATTATGTTTTCCTCGGGAACAACCGGTAAGCCAAAGTGCATGGTGCAAGGAGTAGGAGTCCTCATCAATCACTTGAAGGAACTGCTGCTCCATACGGATTTGAAACGAGAAGACACAATCATGTACATAACAAGCTGTAGCTGGATGATGTGGAATTGGCTCATAAGCTCCTTAGCAGTGGGCGCCACCATAGTGCTGTATGATGGCAATCCCAACTACCCTGACCCAAACGCCATGTGGAAACTACTACAAGACGAAAAAATAACCATTTTCGGCTGCAGCGCAAGTTACATCAATTATCTTCGAGGCGAAGGAGTTAAGCCCGGAAAAAATTACGATTTGTCATCGTTGCGAGAAATATCCCAAACTGGGTCGCCGCTCTCGGCTGAAGGATTTGAGTATGTTTACCAAGAAATTAAGAAAGACCTGCATTTCAATTCTATTTCGGGCGGCACAGACATTAACGGCTGTTTTGCTGCTGGAAGCCCCACCCTACCCGTATACGCTGGTGAATTGCAGGCTCCGGCTTTAGGAATGAAGGTGAAGGCATACGACGAGAAGGGAAATCCAATAGTTGATCAGCAAGGAGAACTTGTTTGCGAAGCTCCTTCGCCATCCATGCCACTTTACTTCTGGAACGATCCAAACAATGAAAAGTACAAAGAAGCCTACTTCAGCTTCTATCCAAATAAGAACGTATGGAGGCATGGCGATTCTATCGTGATTCACAGGGACACAGGTGGAATAACTTTCTTCGGTCGTTCCGACGCCGTTTTGAAGCCTTCTGGTGTACGCATAGGTACAGCTGAAATATACAATGTGGTGGAAAAAATAGAAGGAATTGCTGACAGCGTGGCTGTGGGACAGAACTGGAAAGGAGATCAGCGAGTTATCCTCTTTGTCAAACTTGCTCCAGGACATACCTTAACAGAGGACTTAAAAAATAAGATAAGGAAAAATTTGCGCGAAAATGCTTCTCCAAGACATGTCCCAGCTTTAATCATCGAGGCGCCAGATGTTCCTTATACCTTCAACATGAAAAAAGTTGAAATTGCGGTCACGAACATAATACATGGCAGGCCAGTTCTAAACAGGGACGCTTTAATTAACCCAGAATCGCTGGATTACTTTGAAAAAATCCTTCCTGAACTTCAAAAGGACATTTAATCTTTTGGAATGATTAATTGGTTGAAAGTTGGTTCTTCAGTTCAGTTACGTAGTCTACAAAGTTGTAACCTTTCTTTTCTCCATACGTAAGGCCAAAACTGGAGTATAAATTCGTTAGAATCATTTTCTCTAACATATAGGCTCCCGAACCAAAGAATTTTTCGAGACCCTTGGAAAACAATTCTATTTTTTCTGGAATCCTTTCTCGTTTTAAAGAGAGATTGTTCTCTAGGTAGCCGTAGATCACCAAGGTTGCTGCCTCACCGAAGATTTCTTTCAGTTCCTCATCTACGGTCTTCACAATTAGTTTGTTGAGTTTCTTTTTCTTCTCACTCATCTAATCACCACTTTTTAGCTTACCGTTGAAACTTCGTTTCCAGTTTCTATGGTCGGCCTTTTGTGAGTTTGCGTGCTCGGGTTTCGATCCATTTTGTAACCTTTTCTTGGTTCATCTTCTCTGCTTTTCTCTGCTCCTTCAGCTTTTCGTTTATTACTTTCAGTAGGTGTTCGGGGTCCACTGGTTTCATGATGTAGGCGTCTGCGCCTAGGTTTAGGGCTTTAACGGCGTTTTCTAGGGTGGCGTATCCAGTGACCATTATTTTGACCATTCTTGGGCTGGTTTCTTCGATTTTTGTTAACAGTTCTGTGCCTTCGATGTCTGGTAGCCTAATGTCCAAAAGTGCTACGTTGTAGAAGTTTGTTTTCGATTTTTCGATGGCTTCCATGCCATTTTTGGCTGTGTCCGTGCGGTATCCTTTCTCTTCAAGGATGGCGCTTAAGGTTTCTAGAATGCCTTCGTTGTCGTCCACTATCAAAATGTTTGCCCTCTTCATACTTGTTTTTCACCTCCTTGGTTTTGATGAATAGGCAACTTTACTGTGAAAGTTGATCCCTCACCAACTTTGCTCTTCACTTCTATCCTTCCGTTATGTCCTTCTACGAGATTTTTGCAGATGGGTAATCCTAGGCCAACGCCCTGAGCCTTGGTTGTAAAGAGCGGTGTGAAAATCTTATCCATGTTTTCCTCGGGTATGCCGACTCCAGTGTCCGTGAATGCGACTTCGATAAAACTGCCGTTTTTTCTTGTTGAAACGGTTAATTTACCACTGTTGGGCATGGCTTGTATTCCATTCAGGGCTATGTTTTGAAAGATTCTTCGCAGTTGGTCTGGGTCAGCTTCTATTGTTGGAACTTCGCTGAACTTTGTGGTGAGCTTTACGTTTTCAGGAAACTTAAGTTGGGTTAGAGCCTCTTGGATTGATGAAATGAGGTCCACTTTCTTAAGTTCGGGTTTTTTGACTCTTGCAAAGTCTAGGAGGTCTTTTACGATGTTGTTTGCATGATTAATTTCCTTGTCCATGACTTCAAACATCTTTTTTATTTTTTTATCTTTAGAAGACTCCAATTTCATTTTCAGATAATAACATGCGTTTTGTAGAGATGTTAGAGGGTTTCTCAGATCGTGTCCAACCATGGTAGCCAACTGTCCAATGGCAGCCATTCTCTCAGATTTTAGCAGTTGTTCCTCCATTCTCTTTCTTTCTGTAATGTCTCTGAGGACTCCAACGAAACCTACGAGATTTCCCGTGGGGTCTTTCAAAACTGAACTATTTAACTCGACAGGGATTTTCCTTCCATCTTTTCTGGATACCATGAGTTGGATCCTGACGGATCCTTCCTCTAAAGTTTGTTTCATGCCTTGGACAGCTTTTTCCCGGTCTTCTTCGGCGATGAAATCAAAAACGTTTTTGCCAATGATTTGTTCGCGCGAATAACCAAAGAGTTCCAGTGTGGTTTCATTAAATTCAAGCAGATTCGCATTAAGGTCTATAATGGCCACACTGTCAGGGATGGTTTTGAACAAGTCCTTTAATTTCGCTTCAGACTCCTTGAGTTCTCTAGTTCTCTCTTCAACCATTTCTTCAAGATGTTCCGCGTATTCCTGTAGTTTCTTTTCCAGCGCCTTTCTTTCTGTGATGTCTCTTGCAATGCCTATAATCTCAACTTTTCCTTCCCTCTTCACCGGAAATGTTGATGTTTCAACAGTAACCGTACTGCTGTCTTTTCTTATCAACTCCAATTCGAGAGGACCGGTTCTCTGTCCCGCCCGACTTTTTGCAAGCACTTCCACGGACTTCTGTAGGTATTCCATTGGAAGAAGTCCGACGGTCAGAAAATTTTTTCCAATGAGTTCCTCTTTCTTGTAGCCAGTCATTTCTTCTGCTTGTCTATTTCCATCGATGAACCTGCCCATAGAGTCGTATAAAAATATACTGTCAGGAGCGTATTCTATCAATTGCCTAAGCCTTTCTTCAGACTCTTTGAGTTTCTCCTCCATCTGCTTGCGTTCGGTGATGTCCATCCAGTAACCAACACACCTGAGCGGTTTGCCTTCTGGATCGTGTTCTATTTTTAATTCATTGAACATCCACCGATATGTCCCATCCTTGTGGAGGAAACGGTATTCATGCGCATGACGACCTTCCTCAGGTAAGTGAGGTGATTTGGAGTGAAGTCTCGTTATGTCGTCTGGGTGGACGCGTTCAACCCAGAAATTGGGATTCTCCAAGAACTCCCGCGGTTCATATCCGAGTACATTCTTGACATTTTCGCTAACAAAGGTGTTCACCCATTTACCTTTAAAAACAGACGTATAGATCACAATTGGGCTGAGACTAATAAGATGTTCTAGCCTTGCATGCGCTTCGATCAGTTTCTCCTCCGCCAGTTTTCGCTCAGTGATATCTTTAGCTAGGTGAACTACTTGGACTATGTTTCCTTTCTGGTTTTTCACGGGATGGGCAGAAACTTCGATACATATTTCATTGTTCTCTTTATCAAAGTGTATGTGTTTAAGTGTGACGACTTTACCGGTTTTTAACATTTCTTGAATTGGACAAATATGATGGGGAGGTTTACAAGGTGTTGACCGGTGATGTGTTATTTCATAGCAGGCCTTTCCAATTATATCTTCTTTTCTTAACTTCAATTGTTTCAATGCTGCTTCATTGGCGCTTATTATCGTATAGTCGTTAGGATCAATTAATAGAAGAGCATCGCTGATTGAGTTAACTATTCTTTCATTAAATTCTTTCAAAAACCTCAGTTCTTCTGCTTTCTTCCTTTCCAGCTTTCTATGATGCGAAATCGTTGGTCACCCCGATAACCTCTACCGCGTCAATAACCTTGCAAGTGAAGCTTCTGGATTATCGTATTTAATCTGTATGAATCTTGAATGCGTATTGTTCATAACAGATGTGTTCAGATTCGGACAGGTCATGAATTGTTAAAGCTTGCATGAAAACAATAATCAAAGAATACAATGGTGGCTATTTGTGAGTGCAGATACTAAAGAAGAGTTCAAGAAACTCTTACTAGAAACCATAGATGAAAATCTGAAACAGATCTTCCGAGAAACAGCAACTCACATCATTTACCAGTTTTTAGAAAAAAACTATTCCTTGAAACGAGAAGAGATTCCGGAAAAATTGGAAACCTTCATGGATGGCCTACACGAGTTTTTTCGTTCCGGAGCCTACATGATTGAGCAATCGATTTTGGAGGAGTTGCACGTGAGATTGGGTCTCCAGTATAAAAGCAGAGAAGGCCATAGATTCATGGATTACATAGACGACCTAGAGAACGTATACTCCGCTATAAAAAATTCGCCGAAAAACAAGTGGCTCCAGAAAGCGCTTCCTAAGATTTGACTTACCATTTTTCTAATTTACAGTGGTCAGAAGTTATATATCTTCTTCATGATCTATCAAAGAAAGCGAGGTATTTGTGATGGAGGTAAACAAAGTAGCCGTCTTAGGAGCTGGATTAATGGGCCATGGAATTGCTCAAGTTGCGGCTCAAGTGGCGAAGTATGAAGTCACTCTAAGAGATGTGAAACAAGAATTTCTAGACAACGGAATGAATATGATAAAGAATAGCCTACAAAGCTTCCTAAAAAAAGAAAAGATCTCTGAGAAAGAAGCCAAAGAGACCCTAAAGAGAATTCATCCAACGCTGGACCTAAAAGAAGCAGTAACAGACGCTGACCTCATAATCGAAGCCATTCTCGAAAATGTCGACCTCAAGAAAAACATGTATAGGGAAGTAGAAAAATTTGCTCGAAAGGATGCACTCATAGGCTCGAATACCTCGTCCATCAGCATCACGGAACTAGCATCCGCCACCCATAGACCAGAACAATTCTGTGGCATGCACTTTTTTAACCCTCCCCAACTGATGCAACTCATAGAAATCATTAGAGGAGTCAAAACCTCCGACGAAACCATCAACACCATAGTCGAAGTTACGAAGAGGATGGGCAAGGAACCGGTTGTGGTAAACAAAGACTGCCCCGGCTTTGTTGTAACTAGAGTTCTCATTCCAGCCTTAAACGAAGCCATGTACCTTGCCTGGGAAGGCATCGCAGAACCAAAGGACATTGACAAAGCCATAAGGTTGGGGTTAAACTGGCCTATGGGTCCCTTCACCCTACTAGACTATCTTGGCCTAGACACAATCCTAGCCATAACAGAAGTTTTTCAAAACGAAATCGGAGACCCAAAATACAGACCGTGTCCACTGCTGAGGCAAATGGTGAAGGCTGGTTTGCTGGGAAGAAAAACTGGAAAGGGCTTTTATGACTGGACAGAAAAGAAATGAACAACCAAAAGAGGATGTATGAAGATGGAATCGAAAAATATCCTCTACGAAAAGAAAGATGGAATAGCAACCATCACCATCAACCGTCCAAAAGCCCTCAACGCCATGAACGAAGAAACGCTTCTAGAAATCATATCAACACTAGACGAAATTAGTAAGGATGAAAACGTAAAGGTTGTCGTCATTACAGGCGCTGGAGATCGAGCCTTTTCCGCAGGCGCCGACATCAGCGGGATGAAGAGTAGAACCCCACTGGACATGAGGAAAAGTTCTCAGCTCGGACAACAAATGATGAACAAAGTGGAAGACTTAGAGAAGCCAGTGATTGCCGCCATAAACGGCTACGCCCTAGGAGGAGGCTTAGAATTAGCCATGGCCTGCGACCTCAGAATAGCCTCAGAAAACGCAAGGCTTGGACAGCCTGAAATAAACATAGGTTTGATTCCAGGTTGGGGAGGAACCCAACGTCTCCCACGCTTCGTGGGAAAAGGCTTGGCAAAAGAAATGATTTTTACGGGTAGGATGATTGATGCAAAAACTGCTGAACAGCATGGTTTGGTTAACAAAGTTGTGCCAGCGGACCAGTTTAAATCAGCCGTTGAAGAATTTGCCACAGAACTTGCCGGCAAACCTCCTGTAGCCATCAAATTGGCTAAAGAACTGATAAACAACAGCACAGAAACCAGCTTAAGGATTGGGCTAACATATGAATCTGAGGCTTTTGGTCTTCTAGGCTCAACAGAAGACTACAAAGAGGGAACAACAGCGTTCCTAGAAAAAAGAAAACCCATGTTTAAGGGAAAATAACTGAGGATTCATCCTAATTTCACCATATGATTCGAATTCCAAAAAAGTCTACTATCGATTCCAGTTGTCTAGAGCAAATTATCCACTTCACTTATTTGATTGTTTCATCATAATTAAGAACTCTGGAGGTCTAAATGTAGGTATACCGAAAAATAACCTAGCTCAGAAACGCACCTTCCCGAAAAATCTAGGACAAGATGGAGGTCGATGAAAAACGATAACTGCAGGAATAGACATGGGCTCCAAAAACGTAAAAGTACTGATCTTGAAGGACAGTCAAATCTTAGCTGAGGACTTAGCCCCAAGCGGATTCGACCAAAAAACCGCCACAGAAAAAATATTCAAAGCCGTATTACGAAAAGTCGGTTTATCGCGTGGTGACATCGCCTATATTGTGGCGACTGGCGCTGGAAAGGATTTGGCTCCCCACGCCAACAGCGAGGTCAGTGTGGTGGGAGCCGACGCCCTAGGAGGAAACTTTCTCTATCCTTCAGCGAGAACAGTGATAGACGTGGGCGCCGAAACAAGTCGAGCGGTCAGATGCAATGAAAAGGGAAGGATGATAGATTTTGTTATAAATGAAAAGTGCGCTGCTGGTTCCGGCACCTTCATTGAAGCCATGGCGAGGGCGTTGGAGGTAAAGCTGGAGGAAATAGGCCCCCTATCGCTAAAAGCAGAGAAGATCATTTCAATGAATGCCCAATGCACCATTTTCGCCGAGTCTGAAGTGGTTTCCTTGATTCATGAAGAAGCTTCCAAGGCAGACATCGCCCGGGCTATACATGACTCCATAGCCAATAGAATCGCCTCCTTGGCGCGCAGATTGGGAATACAGAGGGATGTTGTCCTCGTGGGAGGTGTTGCCAAGAACATTGGATTTGTCAACTCTTTACAGAGAACCCTCGGAGTCGAATTGCTGGTGCCAGAAGAGCCGGAATTTGTTGGCGCCTTAGGAGCCGCCCTCACGCCCCTAAAAAGTGGAGGAAACGAAAAATGAAAGAACATTGGAGATGGCCTGAATATAGGCGAACTGTACCCGGCAAGGATTGGACTAGGGCAAGTATAGTCACGGCTGGAGTTGATGTCGGAGCCGTAAGCTCCAAGGCAGTCATCATGACTGACGGTGAACTTTACGCATATAGCATAATGCGAACAGGGGCGAGTAGTCCAGACAGCGCCAACAAAGCCATGAACTGGGCGTTAGAAGGAACAAGAATGAAACTAGGCAATGTTCAGTATGTTGTGGGTACGGGTTATGGGAGAGTGAACGTTCCTTTTGCCAACAAAGCAATTACGGAGATAACTTGTCACGCTCGAGGCGCCAACTACATCTGGGGTCCCACAGTGAGAACCATACTGGATATGGGTGGTCAGGACTGTAAGGCAATTCGCTGCGACGAGAAGGGTAAGGTTACGAATTTTCTTATGAACGATAAATGTGCGGCGGGCACAGGCCGAGGAATAGAAGTCATAGCTGATCTCTTGTCCGTGCCCATCGAAGAGGTTGGTCCCATGTCCCTAAGCGTGGAGAAGGAGCCTGAACCCGTGAGCAGCACCTGCGTTGTCTTCGCCAAATCTGAGGCTATGGAATTGCTGCGCAAAGGATGGCCTAAAGAAATGGTTTTGGCTGCTTACTGCTCAGCAATGGCTAGTCGAATTGCCGAATTGCTGAGGAGAGTTGGGATGGAAAGAGACTTCGTTATAACTGGCGGAATCTCAAAGAACGTTGGCATCGTGAAGAGATTAGAGAACATTATCGGCATTGAAGCTTTGCCCATGAAGAAAGAATTTGATCCTATAATTGCTGGGGCAATAGGCGCTGGCCTCTTTGCCAAGGATTTCTACGAAAAGGAGTGAAAAAACGTCTGATGGCTGGGAGGAAAGAGCTTAGAAAGGAATTGGAGAAAGGAGGATGGATTAGGCAGACAACTATTGGAGAGCCTAGACTAAGCGAGATTGTTGGGTTGCACAAATCTTTGGGCTATGAGGTTCGTCTTGAACCCGTAAAGCTTGATGAACTAGATGAAGAATGTAGAAAATGCTATGAGCTTGAGGAAGACAAGGTTAAAACGGTTTATGTAAGAAAGAAAAAGTAGGTTGCTTTCTTAGACAAGTTTGTGTTTGTCCCATTCTGGTTTTCTTTTTTCCAAGAACGCTTTAATGCCTTCTCTCGCTTCGTCGGTATACCAAACATGGATAAGGGTTTCTTTCGCCAACTCGTAGGTGACACGTTCAAGCTGTGCTGTAAAATTTGTCCACGCTTTAACAAACCTTATGGATTGGGGACTGTTAGCCATAATCTTTCTAGCAACCTCAACAACGGTTTCCCTCAACTTTTCCAGCGGAACAACCTTGTTAACCAAACCCATCTGTTCAGCTTCCTTAGCCGTGTAAAGTTCAGCAGTATACATTTGGTATCTCGCCCGTTTTTCACCTACATTTTTTGCGAAAAGCTGTGACCCACCAAAAATGGGTGCGCTGCCAACTCTAACGCCTCCCTGACCCAGCCTAGCGTTTTCTGAGGCGACGGTAATATCGCACCATAAGTGAATCTCATGTCCACCTGCAATGCAGTAACCGTTAACAGCGGCGATGACGGGCTTGCCGGCTCCTGTTATTGCGTCGCGTAAATCGATAAATTTTTCAAGATAGACTCTGGCTTTTGCAGGATTTGGGAAAATTTCTTCAGCGAATTCATCTACGTCTGCACCTGAACAGAAGGCTTTGTCGCCGGCGCCGGTAATGACGATAACTCGGACGCTGGAGTCTTTATCTGCATCCTTAACAGCCCCAGTCATTTCCTCGATTGTTCTTTCTCTGAAGCCATTGTATTTTTCAGGTCTGTTGATGGTTATCCAAGCGATTCCTCCAACCTTCTCATATACTATGTCTTCAAATTTCTCCTCAACCATGGACGACACCACGAATAATTCCACGCATCTTCGCCTATGTAACAAGCTATATTTGATTTTTAAGGTTGTTAGCACATTAGATCTTAGTTAATTAGCCTCGTATCTAAGCTCCCCTCTAATTTCGGAGAGGGTGACGCCCCATTACCTATAGAAGAGATTGTTTCCCTGATTAGTTAAGGTTGGAGAGTTTTGTATATTTCAAGGGTTTGCTCAGCTGCTTTTGTCCAAGTAAAGTACCGCAAAACCCGTTTGCGTCCGTTTTCTCCCCATTCCTTCGCCTTCTCAGGATCCTTTAACACCGCCTTCACGCCCCAAGCAATATCCGCCGGATCTCCCCCGTTCACGTGGATTCCATTCTGTTCCGGGCCGGAGGACAAAACCTGCTCGCGGAAGCCAACCACCCCTTGGGCTCCAACTACGATCGGTTTTGCCATGGACATGGCTTCTAGGCTTACGATGCCGAAGGGCTCGTACGTGGATGGGAAAATGCAGACATCGGAAGCGGCGTAGTGCAGAATTCTTTCGTTTTCTGGGATAAACTCGAAATGGCAGACAACTTTGTCCTCTATTCCAAGTCTCCTCGCCATTTCCACAATATCCGTCTGTTCTTCTCCCTTACCTAAGATCACCAACTTTGTTTTAGGACATTCCTGCAATATCAAGGGCATAGCCTGAACAAGGTTCCTTACGCCCTTCACCCAAGTTAATCGCCCCAAGAAAAAGAGCATACACTCATCGTCTCGAATCCCATATTTATGCCGAATTTTCTTAACGTCTTCCTTATGACATTGTCTAGGATTATATTGTTCAGGGTCCACCCCATTCCAAACCACGCTGATCTTTGATTTGGGCCAACCGTGGCGAGCAAGGTCTTCCTGCATAGCATTACTAACCGTAATTATGCGATCCACAGTCTCAGCAGTCGCTGACTCAAGATAAGATACTACTTTTGAACCGTGACCACCGCTTCGTCCCCACTCCGTGCTATGGACATGGAAAACTACTGGTACTTTTGTCTCGTTTTTGACTATGATTCCAGAAATGCTGCTTAGCCAGTCATGAACGCAAACCACGTCAAAGTGGTCGCTCTCTTTCCTGATTAATCCATTAATCAGCTTTGTTGCGCTGAGAACGTTTGAGATGAAGATGTCGTTGAAGAAGCGAATGTTTGTTCCCCATTTTTTCAAGTCGTCAGTAACGAACATTGGAAACACGTTGCTTGCATCGGCAATTCTGGGACGATGGACTTCCACGCCTTTTAAAATTTCTCTAGTCTTCAAATCGCCGGAATTAAGGGTGAAAACAGTTACGTCGTGACCCAGCCCAACGAACTCCCGAGTTATGTACTCGGCGTATGTGCCTAAGCCCCCGACAAGCTTGGGTGGGTATTCCCAAACGAAGAAAGCTATTTTCAAATAGGGCACCGTCTGGAACTTTACGTACGGAAAGAAAAATCATCTTGTGTGTAGCGGAAGCCCATACACAGACAAAACTAGTAAGTCTTTTTCAGTTTGGTTACGTAATCTACAAGGCTGGAATGTCCGTCGCTTGGGCGCTCAAGCCCAAGATTTGAACACAATTTCTCTAGAACTATTCCCTCTACTACCGCGGCTCCGGAACTAAGAAACTTTTCAAGCCCCTCAATGAAAACTTCTAGCTTCTCCGGAATCTCTTCTTGCCTTAACGAGTGATTTCTTTCTAAATGCTTGTAAATAATCTCGGTGGCGGTTTCTCCGAAGGTATCTTTCAAACCGTCATCTACGGACTTGATGAGCAACTTTTCGAACTTCATCTTCCTTTTCCACATAACCAATCTTCCGACTATTCATTTTGTCCGCTTGTGCATTGATAGACTTTGAGGTGCCCGTAGACATGGTACAAACTCCGTGTCCTCGTAAAAGTTCTTATAAAATAGGGCGTGCAGAGAAGCGCTACAAACACGAAGCCGAGAGAAAGAGGTAAGTATCATTTATATCTAACCCGCCTATCCATAGCCTCGCCTTCGAAGGAAAAATCCAATTACCAAAACCGCCACGAGAGCTGCAACTGCACCCATTATGTAAATTTTGTATTGATTTATCCATGTGTCCTTTACTTGGAAGGGCTTCAATTCGCTATGGGCTTCGCATCGCAAATCGTCACCGCTTAATTTGGTTTGAACACGCCATGACCCTATTGGGTTGGGTTTGAAACTGGCGGTGAAGGTTCCGTTTGAATTTGTGTAAACGTGCTGTTCGATGATTGATCCGTTAGGCGTGGTGAATACCAAAGTGATGGTCAGGTTCTCTACGATTGGATAAACAGACCCTGTTATGGTGATGTTTCCTCCAATAGTTATGCTCTCTTTGGTTATGTTGCAAGTTATTGACATCGGAGTCTTCTCTACAGTAAAGTTTATGTAACCACTAGATGCGCCAAAACAAGTTTCGTTACCCGCCCAACTTGCTATCACCATCCAAGATCCCGTTTTGTCTGGAAAATATGCGTCAGTGAAGAATCCGGAGGAATCAGTAGACAAAAATTTCGATGTTATGATGCCACCGTGAGTGTAGTTCAACGTTACTGTTGTCCTGCCGTGCGAGATTGAACCCGTGACCGTTATGTTTTCGCCGTAATAGATAACAGATTTGGATAAAGAACAACTGATGTTAGTTGGGTTCTTCACAACATAACTACCTTGCGCTTCAGCTATGTTTCCAGCATTGTCAGACGCTAAGATTCTATATTTCACTGTGGTTCCAGCTGGCTGTCCCGGTATAGTTCCAACGTAAGTTTGGTTCTGAGAAGCAGTCATTTCAATTGCAGTTGAAGTTGCCCAATCATCGCTTGTATAATTCAACAACACCGTGTCCAAGCCAGAATCCTCCACATGGACAGTTATTGTTGCTTCATTGTTGGAATAAACCGCTTCTACTGAGTCTTGAATACTCAGTTCTGGAGTTTCAAAGTCGGTTTTAACCATAAAATTGAGACTTCCATTTCCATATTCGGCTATCAAAACCAGATGATAAAGAAGGTTTCCATCGTAGGGCGCTGTGTAGTTGATTAACATGTCTTCTCCTGGGAACTCGCAACTTGCCATGGCGTCAGTGTGTCTGAATCCTCTGCTGTCTAGGTTGTATCCACCGTAAAGCCCTGAAAGATTGCCGTATAGTCCTGGTTCCCAAGCTAAAGGTATATCGTTCAGGAGGGTGCCCATGCCCTTTGAGGGGTTTGCCATGATGTATAACCGGGCCTCATACATGTCTAGGGTGTCTGGCACTTCTATCCATACCTCCACATGTTTACTTGTTGTGTTGAATTCGTAGGCCCAACTTGTGTTTTCAACGGGGTTGTCGTTTACCTTTCCCTCCAAAAAGCGTTTATACCATTTGTTGCATTCAATGTGTTCGATTAGCATGAGGGTTGCTTCCTTTGCGCCTTGGCTTTCTCTGGGGTCGTTTTTTATGAGGAAGCTGTAGTTGCCGGTGTGTTTTGGGGTGAAAAATGGTTGGTCAACTGTTGTGCCTAAGTGTTCAGGTAGTCCTGCCGCTTCAGTGTGGTATGATTCTTGTTCTCCGAAGGGGTCGTAAACGAAGATGTCGTAGTCTGTTTTGGCTGATTTGGGGTCGTAGTCTATCCATTTTCCGTAGCAGTATACGTGATAAGTGGAGTTTTCGTTTAAAGTGTAAACGTAAGTCCAGTTGGCTCCTATAGGAATCTGAGACGCATTTATTTTCACGGGGAAAACCGGTTTACTTACATAGGTCCAATTTCCAAGATTGTAGGAAACGATGGGTTGCGCCGAAACTTTAATGATTGTTGTGAACGGTGCTGGTGCTAGTACTGTTATGCAGTAGATTAGAATGAAAAGGAAAAGACTTAGTCCTCTAGTTGGCCTCCTATGCAACTGTTATTCCTCATTTTTGATTCCATGGACTGCGAACCAAACGTTTGGCATCGAAAAGTTGTCGTTGGTCAGTAAAAATGGTTATGAATAGAGGGTCACTACCCCAAATATGTATTTAACAGAGTCGAGTTCGAATCGGAATCAGATTTTGATTTTGGATTCATATCGTAAGACAGCAGATTTAATATATCGAGTTCGCGATTAGTTCCATACGTCAAGGAATGGTAAAAAACGGCAAGGAGGAGGTGAGGTCGAATGAGTGAAAGGCAGAAGTCTCAAAGAGGTTTTGTGGCTGTCACGTTGATAACCCTCTTAGCCATAGCCACGGTGATCGTAGTCTACGCCGCCCTTCTAGGAACATTCCAGGGAGGAAACGTGACGGTGGTCTCCGTAAATGGTGAAGTCCAATACTCTTTGAACAACTCAACTGGATGGACTACTAGCCTAAGTAATGTTCCAGTTAATGGCGAGTGGTATGCACGCTTTAACAAAACTGCTAGTGGATATACGGGAAACGTGCAGGTCACATGGGAATTGTGGAATGCTAGCCTAGTCTATACTGTAACCACAACCAGCTTTTCCTTAAATGGAAGCATAGTACAGCAAATCTACGCTTCTAGCACCGGTTCTCAAACGACAAACTATAACTGGGGTCAAAAGTGCACAGTGACAGGCACATACTACATTAAGGTAACCATCAATAGCGTGTAAGTGAACCAACATGTTTCCATACACGTTCGAGGTTGTTACAGCGATAACTCTGGCTGTGATCGGCATAATCTTGGCGCTGTATTTCATAGTGCTCAAACGGAAAGGCTGGCTAAGAGAGGATTCACAGAGATCCTACTATCGCTGCCCAAATCCAGAATGCAAAAAAATCTTCGAAAAACCCGTTGAACTAACCGATTTGTCTGGTGAAAACCCCACGCGCCTACACTCCGCTTGTCCTCACTGTGGATTTAACTTGGAAACGGTCTCACCGGTTGGAACTTCAAAGAAAGTAGAGAAGGCTGTTAAAACTCCATTCCATCCAGAAGAGCCTCCAGGACATGTTGAAGCCTCAAAAATCATTAAAGGAAAACAGCCCTCACCTCCTTCCAAGTCCCTCCAAGCAAGACCACCAGAATGTCGCCACTTCTTCGGCTACCTAAAAAAAATCCCAAAGAACACTCAAATACCCGACGAATGCTTCGGATGTCCCAGAATGGTGGACTGCCTCTATTACGATGTCTCTGAATAAAATTTGAGACAGATGACCATATTTTATCCCAATTTTGAAGAAGAGATTATGCTAGATGCCTATTTGTGACTCGAAGTGTGGTAGAAACAAACCTTACTATGTCTTAAACCTAAAGCGGCTAAGTTTCAGCCATTTTGACGGATAAAACTGAATATGCCTGCAGTTGAACTGGAAAGGGATGAAGAAAAAACCGTAAAGGCTGTTGTCAAAGCCTCTGAAAACGCAGTTAGAGATGGAGCATAAAAGATTTGGTGGGGTCGCTGGGATTTGAACCCAGGATCGCCAGCGCCCCAGGCTGGTATCCTTGACCAAGCTAGACTACGACCCCTGCAAGCATTAACAAACTTGTATTCCTAGTTTTTAAATCTAAGCTTAAACCGAAACCTGCTCTGGGGTTATATATAAAAGTAAAAGAAAGAGGAAGAGAGCCTCAAATCAACATAACCCGTCGAAAAAGAAAAGTTCTGGTACTGAAACATAATAAACTCTCACAACGTCGATGGAGTGTAAAAATCATGTCGCGCACACAACTCCTTAAACAAATTTTCAATGCCCATTCTGTGGCTATCATTGGGGCATCAAGACGCATGGGGCATCCCGGTCACTTATCTCTAATGGGATTAGTAGAATCCGGGTTTGGCGGCAAAATTTACCCTATAAATCCTTCAGCAAAAGAAATAGACGGCATAAAAACCTACCCAAACATCAAAGCGGTTCGTGAACCCGTTGACCTAGCCTTCATCGCCGTTCCAGCAGCAGAGGTTATACCAGTGCTTAGAGAATGTGCGGAAAAGGGCGTTAAGGTAGCCATCATTAATTCAGCGGGTTTTAAAGAACTGGGAACCAGAGAGGGAATAGAAAGAGAAGAGGAAGTTAAGCGAATAGCCTCTTCCACGGGTATGGGAATCATAGGTCCCAACTGCGTAGGCTTCCATTGTTCTTCGATAAGTACAATGCCTGGACTACCCCAACCTGAAGAAATAAGGGCAATCTTAAGAGAAAAAGGAAATGTCGGGATGACTAGCCAAAGTGGTTGGTTCTGCGGATTTTACATTCATCAATGCGCACTGCGGGGTGTGCGATTCAGCACAGTTGTCAGTAGCGGCAACGAGGCTGATTTCACAACCATAGATTTTCTCGAATATCTAGGCGAAGATGAAGATACGGAGGTTATCACCATGTATCTAGAGGGTGTGAAAGATGGGAAAAGTTTTCTAAAAGTTAGCAAAGCAATAACGCCCAAAAAACCCGTAATAGTTTGGAAGGTTGGTTTGACAAATGCCGGTTCTAGGGCAGCTTTCTCTCACACGGGGAGTTTGGCTGGTCAGGAGGGGATTTATGGTGCTGCTTTTCGGCAAGCACGCATCGTTCAAGCGTTTTCAAGTAAGGAACTCATCGACTTCACGGTAGGCTTTTCTCTATGCATGAAACCTAAAGGAAGTAACGTTGGAATAATCTCCAGCCCAGGAGGCTTCGCGGTGGCTACTGCGGATGCCTGTGAAAGGTTTGGTTTAAATGTGCCCAGGCTGTGTGAAAAGACTTCTAAGGCGCTCAAAAAAGTTTTGCCTCAATATTCTTCTACTTTGAATCCCATCGACTTAACCATGACTGCAATTGAGAATCCTCAGTTCTATTCGGAATGTATGGAAATTCTCAACTCAGATGACAAAATAGATTCCATAATTGTTGTCACAGGCGCCAGCGTCATTTACGATGAGTTTATAATAAAGTCTGTTAGAGAAATCGAGAAACCTGTTATGGTTGTGTTGACCCCTTACTGGGTCTTAGAAACTGAGCCAAGCGCTTTAGCTAAAGCAAGAATACCTACACACACTTATCCAGAAGAAGCGGCAAAATCTTTGGCAGCCCTTACGCAATATGCGCTAAGTAGCCCATAAAATTACGGGCTTTCGTTCCTAACATGAACTCCACGAGTTTTAAGTGCAAGAAATGTGGAAAAATTATTGGCAGAACCGAAAGTTCTAATAGAATTGGGAAGAAACCATTTTAGGGGCTTGCGAATGAAAAAGAAAATGTTAGGTCTTCTTTTGGAATTGTTGAAGGATTCCAAGAGGAGCGATAGGGAATTAGCAAAGGTTCTGGGAGTTTCACAGCCAACCATAACAAGGATGAGGCAGAGACTTGTAAGGGAAGGAGTGATAAAAGAGTTCACCGTAATACCAGACTTTGTTAAAATGGGATACGAAATTATGGCTATTTCTTGTGTCAAAAAGAAGATACCCGTAACTGAATTAAGGGAAAAAGCAGTAAAATGGTGGAAAAAGTATCCTAATGTCATATTTGCGGCAGCAGCTGAAGGCATGGGAAAGAACGGAGTAATGATATCTCTACACAAAAATTTCACGGATTATTCCAGTTTCGTTACAGAACAGCTGCGGTATTGGGGAGATGAAATAGCAGACTACGACACCATGCTCATCAGCTTAAAAGGAATAATTGTTAAACCCTTCTCCCTAACGTACCTAGGAGAACAAGAAGAAACATAGAAAACTAACTATATTCTTCACATCTCTCAGTTTTTCTGGGTAGAATCATGGCTAGATTGGAGACACGTATTCCCTGACTATTCCAGCCGTCAAAAACACGGTTCCTGTTGCTGAGAGGAAAAGCAACGGATAGATAAAGGCTGAAATCATTTGTGCGTAGCTTATCACTGGACTGAGTTGAGAACCAAAGAATATGGATATCCATAGGATAGCAAAAGTTGCCAAGAAACCAGCACCAAATCCTATTGCAAGACCGTTTACAAAGGAACTTCTACTTCTAGCCGCTACCACATCAGTTTCCATAATAGATCCTCTTAAAACGACTCTCCGAGTTGCACATTTATGTGTTCGGAATCGGCAGTATTTATTTTAGATTCAGAATCGGATTAAAAACTTAAATCTTCATGAAACCCGCATACGTCTAAAATTTTCTTGAAGCTTTCTTGAGTTCGCTCTTGTTTATAGTTTCTCAAGGCGCTTACTAATTCTTTTTCGTTTACTCCGCCTAGTTTCCTCTTTAGTGTCTTTGCAGCTTTGCTTCCTATGAAAAGATATTGACAGATGGAAGTTACGTTTGAGGCTTTTCTGTTGATGCTGGCGGTTTCAAAATCTACTAGGTGGGGACGGTCGTCTGCGTCTACGATGATGTGTTTCGGCGCTCTACTTAGCTCTCCATGATCCAAGCCAGATTCATCCAGCCTATAACATTGCTCCAAAACGGCTCGCAAGACCCGCCGAATCTTAAATCTTGTTCCTCTCCCCTTCAACGCTTCAACCCATTGGGGAAGAAGCGTTCCTTCTATAAATTCCATGAGGAGAAAGTTTTCGGTTACGTTGAACAGTTTCGGTCCAACGTTAATGGCGTTTGCCCTTCTCAGCATCTCTGCTTCGCTTTGCATCCCAGCCCTGTCAGCGTCTACTCTACGAATTTTCAAGGCGCCTTTTCCTACGTCAGTATGAACAGCAACAACGATGCCTACGCAACCCTTCCCCAAAACCGGAACATCAAAGGCCATTTTCTCTCCAGTGAACTCCACGGCTTTAACTCCGAGTTTTTTTAATTCCTTCAGGCGCTTTCTCATTTCTTTCAAGTCATGTTTTGGATAGCATAGGACCTGAGCGTATTTCTTCTCTTGAAGTCTTTTCAGGGAGATCAGCCCACTTGGTCGCAAGGAAGCGCCTCGCCTTAGATATAGACCGAAAAATAGTTATTAAGTATGGTTAACTTTACCATTGACTTTAGGGGAAGTCAAAATTGGTGTATGATGAAGAGAATGTTCTGCTCATGACGCCGGGACCAGTTCCGTTTCATCCTCGAGTCTATCAAGCCATGTCTAGGGTTGTATTTCATCATCGAACGCCAGAGTATAGGAAAACTTTCGGAGAATGCGTTTCCATGATGAAGGAAGTGATGCAAACAAAGAACGATGTCTTCATCATTACAGGTTCTGGAACATCCGCCATGGAGTCTGCCATCGCCAACTGCGTCTCTCCAGGAGACAAAGTGTTAACCTTGTTAAACGGAAAGTTCAGTGAACGGTGGGCAGAACTAACAGAAACTTTCGGAGGCAAGCCTGTCCACTTAGAAGTTGAATGGGGAAAGGCCATCAAACCCGAAATGGTTTCCGAAGCCTTAGACAAGGAACCAGACATAAAGTTCGTAGCAATATGCCATAATGAAACTTCCACAGCAGTTCTTAATCCCCTTCCAGAAATCGCCAAGATAACAAAGGAACAAGGCAAGATACTCATAGTTGATGGCATCACGTCTGTTGGAGGCGACTACGTCTATCCAGATAAGTGGGGCGTTGACATTTTGGTTACGGGTTCCCAGAAGTGTTTAGGATGCCCACCCGGCCTAGGAATGATCATGGTGGGACCAAAAGCATGGGAAGTAATCAACAAAAGGGAAAAAATCCCCACATACTATCTTAACCTCCCAGACTACAAGAAGTCTTTCGAAAAGAGTTCAGAAACCCCAGAAACCCCAGCTATATCGTTGATATATGGGCTCCACGAATCCCTCCAAATGATCCTTGAAGAAGGTTACGAAAACAGAGTGAAAAGACACAGACTTATGGGTAAGGCCCTACGAAACGGAATAGAAGCCCTCAGTCTACAGCTTCTAGCTGAAAAAGGATACGAATCCAACACAATAACCGCCGCGAAATACCCCGATGGAGTTGACGACGGAGAGTTTCGCAAAGCCATGCAGAAACATGGAATTCTAGTTGCCGGAGGACAAGACCATCTTAAAGGCAAAATCTTTCGAGTAGCCCACATGAACATAATAGCCGAAAGAGAAATCTTGCTTGTGTTGGCTGTAACAGGCCTTGTTTTAAGAGAACTTGGATTCAAATGTGAGAGTGGGGCAGGAGTCTCTGCAACACAAGAGATATTCTTGAAAAATTTGCAGTGACCCTCATAGTTTTATGATGGAAAATAGTAGATGAGGTAATTGTGTCTATCATAACTTTGCTTTCTGATTTTGGTTTAAAAGACCCCTATGTGGCGGAAATGAAAGCCGTAATCCTCTCTATTTATCCGCAGGCACGAATCGTAGACATAACCCACGAAATTGAAAAGTTTAACATACGTATGGGCGCCTTTGTCCTTGCTTCAGCTACCCCATATTTTCCTACAGGCACCATCCATGTAGCAGTGGTAGATCCTGGCGTCGGAACAAAAAGACGCCCCATAATCGTCGAAACCAAGCGCAGTTATTATGTGGGACCCGATAATGGTCTCCTCATGCTGGCTACCCAGAAAGAAGGCATAAGTCATGTTTACCATGTTAACAACCCCCAATACGTGCTTCCCCGAGTCTCAAGAACCTTTCATGGAAGAGACATTTTCGCTCCAGTAGCCGCATATCTGGCGAGAGGTAGCCGTCCATCCGAGTTTGGACCAGAAATCTTTGATTATGCGCTTCCTGAATTTGCGAAACCAAATGTGAGAGAGGGTGAACTGTTTGGAGAGGTTCTGCACATAGACGATTTTGGAAACATTGTCAGCAACATTTCATGGGAGGACCTCGAAAAAATTGGCATATGTGAGGGTTGTTCTCTTCGTGTCAAGCTTAACGACAAGGCGTTGACGTTAAAACTTTGTTCAGCTTATGGCGAAGTCCCAGCTAAAACTCCGTTGGCTATAATTGGCAGCAGCGATTTTCTTGAGGTATCCATAAACCAAGGAAATGCTTCTCGGATGTTCAAGGCGAAAATTGGGAATCCTCTTCGTGTCTCTTTAGCATCCTCTCACTAAACTATCTGAGAATCTATTCTTGAGCGAATGCTATTTTATACGCTTCGATGTAATCTTTCGCAAACCTTTCGGCATGCTTCTCTGTTCCTTTATGTTTCATGTTGTGCGTTCTTAGATGATGATAAAACTCGTGGAGAATCATATAGGGATTATGTAGTTCATTCAGACTTGACACATAAATAGTTCTTCTTTTGGCGATGTAGCATCCAACGCTTTTTCCATGTCCCTTCGGCATGCCCACTTTCAACTCAGGTGTTATAACATTGTAGTGCTGACTGAGAGCCTTGAGGGCATCTTCTGGTTTTTTTAAAAGAATCAAATGCACTATTTTAATTTTAAACAACTGTTCAGAGTTCAAAATTTTAACCTCTTCATCTTGTCTAAGATACGATTTTACGGCTTTTCGCCAAAGCGTAGCCCATTATTAGTCCAGCTACGAGTCCACCGAAGTGCGCGAAAATGTTAACGTCTCTGCCCATGCTCATCATCAAAAGTAAAAATGAAAACAATAATGCGCCCATAATAGATTGACCAAATGTTTTTCTCATGTATATGACGCATGCGCCGAAGATTCCAAATATTGCTCCTGAAGCCCCAGCGGAAAGTGTTCGTGGATCCATTAGTAGCAAAGTCATTAGGTTCCCAGAGAGCCCGGAAAGAAAGTAGATGAAAAAATATTCTTCTGGACTGAAGAGGTCCTCGGCTCTAAAACCAAAAATGAGGAGGAAGAGCATGTTAAGCGAAAGGTGAACTATGTGGACATGGACGAAGATGGAGGTTAAAAGTTGCCAGTACCAACCATTCATAACATAAAGATTAACTTGCCCCCACTGGTAAAGAACACTTTCGCTTGTTTCGACAAAGCTGCCGCCAACAACCGAAGTGTAGACGTAAACCAGTAAATTTGCCATAACCAAGAACGTGGTTGGCGTCAGTTTGGGCAGAGTTCTCATTCCTAAACCATCTTACTTCATACGAATGAACTAACTGTATATATACGTACCGTGTTAGATTCTCTGAAACTTCTAATCTACCGCAAAACAAATTTTTAGGGTTTAGCATAGGTGAAGGCATGATACTGGATGTTTTGCTTCCATTAGTGCTTTTTCTAATCGCAATAGCCATAATCTTCCTTTATGCCAAGTTCGAAAGGAAAGTTGATTCCCTTCTTGGAGGGAAAGAACTCCGCATCGAACATGTCGTTTTACTAGTGGCAACGATAGGCATCATGGTAACCGTTCTCGTGTTCCTTCCTGAGAGAGCTATGATGATTTTCTTCCTTTTCGCTTACTCTACGATTGTGTTCTTGTTCACGTATTTGCTTGTGCCAAAATGGTACTTGGCGGTTCCAATTTCAGTTTTGTTCATTGCCCTATACCTTTCTCCTTACTGGAACATTTACTTGTTTAATTTTTTCGCGATAATCTTCGCTGTTTCCATCTCGGTTTACATGGGAAGTTTGTTTACGTGGAAAACGACTGCTGCCTTCGTTGCCTTATTGACAATTATGGACATCATTCAGGTTATAATCACAGGGCATATGGTAACCTCAGGTGAAAAAGCAATTGCACTAGGGCTGCCTGTGGCTATCATTATACCAATGTTCCCATATGAGGGTTGGATGTTTCTTGGGTTGGGCGATGTTTTTCTTTTCGGACTTCTCAGCATCCAAACCACAAGAAAGTACGGAAGAAACTTTGGGCTAGCATCCATTGTGTCGATAACCGTCGTCTTCTTGTTACTCCAAACAATTCTGCTAAACACGGGCGTCGAAAGTTTTCCAGCCACGGTTTTGATTATCAGCGGCTGGCTAACTTCACTTGCGGCGAGACATCTCTATAAATCACCCATGTTTATGGGAGTATCAAAAACGAGTAAAAGGCCCGCCTAATATGAATAGTTCATATTTTTGGCTGCAAGCAGTCCAAAATAAAAACCTATAAGTAGTTCATAAACCTCTAATGGTTTCCTCTGAGTTGATTGAGGGAAATCAAAGTATGGTTGTTTCAGAGCAGACAAAGACAGCTGAAAGAAAATTTGTTGCCGCGAATTTTGAGAAATGTACTGGTTGCGGTGTCTGCGAACTCGTATGTGCCTTGGAAAGAGAAAAAGTGTTTGATCCCAGCTGTTCCAGAATAAAAGTCCTGCGTTTACATCAACTTATTAATACGCCTGTGGTATGTAGACTCTGCGAAGACGCTCCCTGCGTACCCGCCTGCCCCCGAGACGCCTTAAAGCAGTCTGAAGAAAACGGCGTTATACTAGTAGATGACGAGAAGTGCGACTGCTGCGGTTGGTGCATTGAAGCGTGTCCCTACGGCACTATCGTTTTGCATCCAGAAAAAAAGACGGTCATAATGTGTGATCTCTGCGACGGTCAACCCCAGTGTGTGGAATGGTGCCCAGAAGGGGCACTAGACCTCCTAACACAAAAAAAGTTCGATGAAACAGTTAGGAAGTCTACAGTAAACAAATTAATTCCAGAAACTTGGAGATGATTCCCGGATGGCTCTTGACAAACTTAAAGAGTTAGGTTACAAACCCCGTAAAAAGCCAACGGTTGAGATGGAAGAAGGCGAACTTAAAACCATCCTCAAAAAGGTTGAAGAGAGTGAAACCAAAAAACGCATTTTGAATCTTCTTGTCGAAGCCCTCTCTGAGACTGACCCCAGAGAAATTCTCATTTACGGCATGTATGTGAAGAAACATCTTACCCCTGCGGTTCCTGCCAGGCATAGAGAAAAAATTGAAAAGACCCTAGAATGGCTAAGTGCAGCTATTGAACAAGTCATGAAGACTGGACCCAAGTAAATGGGTACGAAAGGGAAAAGTAAGGTTAGGTAATCACGTCAGTTTTGGTTAAGTCTCGAAGCCTTCCTACACCATCGATTTCTTTAATGAAATGGGCAACACTCTTTGGGACAAGTTCCTCCCAATTTTCTCCATTCAACATGCGTTTCCGTATTTCCGTGGCTGAGTAAACTTTCCGCTTGATAAAAGGCACGGGCTCAACCTTGAAGCCAGCCTCGATGAAAAGTCTGCGGGTTAGAGGCTCGTTGGCGTAAACTACCTCAAATTTTGGAGAGTAGCCTACAATTTGGGAGACCCAGAGCATGTGTACATGAACATCCGGCACAGGAATGATCCAGTATCGTGACGGCTGGATGTCCTCTTCTTCCATGGCTCTCCTGATCATAGTTACGCGCTCACCAGTTGTAAACGGGTTGTCCACTCTGTGACTGTGCTGGGAACTGCCCACCACTATAACAAGCTCGTCAACCGTTTCTAGGATGTTTTTGATAGCCCCTAGATGTCCCTTATGGGGGGGCTGAAATCTTCCTACAAAGATTCCGCGTTTCACCGTGATTTCTTCCTTCTTGGAAACTGTATCCATAGTGGGCGTATATGAACTTAATTTTTGCCTAGTTTTTCCGGAGATATTTGATGGGAAACAGAGATAATTCTTTGTCTTCGACCTTCAGTATTCTAGTTTCTTCGTAGCCTCTGTCCTCCCTCTGGAGAATCTCAAGCTTAACTTTCTCTCCGAGTCCGTAGCCTCCAAGGCTGAAATCTGCCCGTACAACACGGTGGCATGGAATCAATAGTGGAAATGGGTTTGAAGCTTCGGCGCGTCCCACGGCTCTGGGGCTTCCTCCCGCAACTTTGGCTATGGCACCGTAGGTTGTTAGATATCCAACTGGAATCAGAGACGTGCAACTGAGCACTTTTCTTGTGTAGCTGGGCAAATGATCCATAGCCATCTTGAAATTGTGGGATGGGCTGTCTTTTCCTTCGAAGATCGCTTTTAAAGTTTTTAGGAGGTCGCTTAGGAGTTGGTTTGGTTTTTCTGTAACTTGAAATGGAAGGTCGTATGGCAAATTTACCAATAGGTGACGCAAAACTTGTTGCTCTTTTGGCGAGAAGGATGTTGCAAAGACCTTACCGTTCTGTATGGCGGCAGCATACCACATTTTGTTTATTTCTTGATGGTAAATGTATATCGTGTGAGTCCCAAATTGCTCGTTAGTATTTATCACCATGAGCTTACACCAAAATACAAGAACTTATCAACCTACATTTATAATTTACAATTAAAGTCGTGTGCACAAAGTAATACATGATATCGAAGGACTTGTTTTCAGCGATTGACGCAAAAGGTTATAACATTTTGGTGGTGATAGGTGAAATTGGAGAGAATTGCAATGAAGAGAAGTAGTCATATCAAGAGGATACCATATATCAGAATGGGTGTGTCTGATATGGAAAAATCAGGGTCTTTCTATCAAGACATTCTTGGTCTCGAGAAAATATGCGAATGGCCCACTGGTGCAATTTTTGATATAGCTGGAGTAGCACTTGGCTTGGAGCTAAAAGCAAAAATGCAAATTTTTCTGCTCGTTGACGATGTTGACAAAGCCTATCGAGATCTTAAAGATAAGGAAGTCAAATTTGTTGCCGAGCCAAAAGATCAACCTTGGGGTGGTCGAACCGCTGCCTTTGTTGACCCTGACGGAAACATGCTCATAATGGAGTCGTTCCAATGTAAAGTCTGTGGCAAAGTTTGTCAGAGTTACCGCGAGCTTCTTGAAGAACACCTGAAAAAACACAAATGACAACCTAAGCATAGGTTTTACAATTAAGTTTAATATTCTGCGTAAAATATGAGAGTTAAGTATTAATAGAGACCACGCCTAAACGTTATCGTGGAGGCGGAAGAGAGGTTCCACAGGAGGTGAAAAAGGAAAATGGTGACTTTAACGCCGGCTGACTACAAAAGAATAGCGTGGGTTAAATCGTTTAAGGCAGGTGAAAAGTGGCTCCTCAAACTTGAAAAGCAATATGGCGAAAAACTCGAGACCTTCAAAAATTACGCTTTAGCTCTTGAAGCCTTCTGCGAATACGTTGGCATGAACCCAGACGAAATCATAGAAGCCTACAAAGCGGCGCTAGACAAAAACGTTAGAGAAGCTGTGGACGAATGGAATGAAAAACTTGACTTATTCGTGCCGTGGCTAATCAAAAGAGGAAAGAAAATCATACGGAAAGGCAAAGAGGAAATAAAACCGATTAAGCGGTCAACGGCTTCCACAAAGTTCTGCGCCATAAAAAGCTTCTTTGACTACAACGTATCCATAGCGTTAACGGCGAAGACTCCTGAGTTCCACTCTGAGGCAAAGAAACCCGTCACCTTAGACGACTTACGGGAGAAAGTTCTTCCACACGCCGACGTTTACCAAACCTTTGAAATCCTATTCTTGAAAGATAGCGGCGTCAGCCAAGACGAAGCTTTAAGGTTTAACGTTAGAGACGTTCAGGACATGGGTAACGGGTTTGGTTACCTAAAAGTTTTCCGAGAAAAAGAAGGCGTTGACTATGAGACCTGGATAGGCTCGAATGCGATGCAAGCGATGAAAAGAACGCTGGATTATCGGAGGCAATTAGGCTTGGAAGTTACAAAAGACTCGCCGCTATTCGTGAAAAAGAATAAACCCAATGAAAGGCAAGAGTGGCGCCTTATCTCTAGCTCTCTGAGTAGGCTCGGCGAAAAGGCAGGAGTGGAGCTTTCAACCCATAGGCTAAGGAAAACCTTTGAGACATTCCTTGCTATAGCGAAAGTGCACCCGATTATCTTGAAGTATTGGATGGGACACAAGGTAAAGAAAGGCAAAAGCGACGTAGAGATGAGATACATAATTCCGCCAACGCCTGAGCAAATGAAGCTTTACATGGAGGCCTACAAATACTTAGACATGGCTCCAAGGCCTGACGAAACCAAAGTTGAAATGCTTGCGAAGAAAGAGGCTTTAAGGATATTGGCCAAAAATGCGGGTTACTCGGATGCAGAGATAAGCCACATAATAAGACAGCAAAAAGACGTTCCAGAGGTTGAGGTTTTAGAGCGATTGGCAAGCAAGCCAAAGAAAGTTAAGACAGAGACCAACGGAGGCGGCGATTGTGGCGAAACCTTTGAGCAAATACGTGAAAGCCAACTTCTGACTTACCTAAAGGCTGGCTGGCAAATCGTTCATAGGCTTGAGTCGGGAGAGGTTATCGTCAGGCGGTAGCCTTCCTTCCCAACTTTTCTAAAGTAAGCTCTTATCCTTTCAGATTAAGTCTGGAGTTAATCCGAGGTAACTGGAGTATCGTTTTCTGAGAAAAAGTGACTACGACGTTGCGGGTGGAAAATTCACGATATCTTTTTGCCCTACGAGTTAGGCTGGATGGTAATCCGTTAAGCTTTACGGCGACCTCGGTTCGTGGGAGTATTTTCCGTTGATATAAGGTTCGACGGGCATGAGCGTGGAGATACCCCTCGCAACATCCCCCCTCTTTTTTCTGTTAAAAGATTAGGAGTTGCTACATTTCATCTATGGAAAATTATTTCTGGTTATGCCTCTCGGTCTTCTCTAACGCATTTTATTGTCCTACATGTTTGTAGGAAAACATTGCGCATATGTCTTGATAACTCTAATAGAAGATTCTTTCTCAAATCTTTAGTACAACTTCTGATGAAATAATAGGTGACCTGATTAATAGGAGAAAGGAGGAATGGAAAGGAAAGCAGTTTCAGGAATAATGCTGATACTGCTGTTAGTAGGCATGTTAACGTTGGCATTTAACATTCAACCAGTTAAGTCAGATTGGGTTTGGACTGAAACCATTTATATTAGGGCTGATGGAAGTGTTGATCCCCCTACAGCACCTATTTCGAGTGTTGACAACATTACTTACACATTGGCAGACAACATTGTTGGAGACGTTCCAGAATGGTTAAATGCAATTGTTGTTGAGAGAGATGACATCGTGATTGATGGAGCATGGTACACAGTTCAAGGAACGGGCACAGGAATTGGAATAGACCTGACGCGGAGAAGCAACGTAACAATTAAGGATATAAAAATCACAGCATTCGTCTACGGCATCTACCTTTATGAGTCTTCAAACAACAGCATATGTGAAAACAATATAACAAAAAATACCGGGATTGGCATCTACCTCTGGGATTCCACAAATAACAGTATCCTTGGAAACAACATAACAAACAACGGCGATGGCATCTTCCTCATCTTCTCTTCTAACAATGTGCTTAGAAACAACAGCATTGCTGGCAATGGGTATAACTTTGTAGTTCTTGGTAGTGAGCTTTCTCATTTTATTCATGATGTGGATTCGTTCAACAATGTGGAGGGCAAGCCGATGTACTACTGGATTAGCAAACGAGACATGACTGCCCCGCTTGACGCTGGATACGTTGCTCTCATAAACTGCACACGCATAACCGTCCAAAACTTACCCCTCACCAACAATGGGCAAGGAGTACTGCTGGCTTACACAACAAACTCAACAATAACCAAAAACAACATAACAAACAACCTGGTTGGCATCTACCTCTGGGATTCCACAAATAACAGTATCCTTGGAAACAACATAACAAACAACGGGTATGGCATCCAACTCGATTCTTCTTCAAATCATAACAGCATAGCCGGAAACAACATAGCAGACAACGCGCTTGGCATCCTTCTCTGGGGTTCCTCTAATAACAGCATAGCCGGAAACAACATAGCAAACAAAGAGTTTGGCATCAGTCTCTATGAGTCTTCAAACAACAGCATAGCTGGAAACATGTTCACCAATAACGGTTTAGTGGTAGAGGATTCTTATGGGAATGTTGTTGAGCACAATTCGGTGAATGGTAAACCCCTCGTCTACCTTGAGGGTGTGTCAAGCTTTAAGATTGAAAACGCAGGGCAGGTGATACTAATAAACTGCGATAGCATACGTGTAGAAAACCTTAACCTCTCCCGCGCAAGTATTGGCATACAGCTATGGAACACAAAAAACATAAAAATAGCTGGAAACAACATAACAAACAACATCTATGGCATCTTGCTCTTTTATTCTTCGAACAACAGCATAGCTGGAAACAACATAGCAAACAACTGGGATTGCATCTGGCTATTGTATTCTTCAAACAACAAGATTTTCCATAATAACTTTGTCAACAATAATCGCCAAGTTTATTCCTATGACTCAGTGAACGTTTGGGATGATGGTTATCCTTCTGGCGGCAACTACTGGAGCGACTATACTGACATAGACCTCTGCAGTGGTCCTTATCAGAATGAGACTGGTAGTGATGGCATATGGGACCATCCATACGTAATAGACGTGGACAACCAAGACCGCTACCCCCTCGTAAACCCATGGACACTACTACCTATTGGTAAATTTAAGGAAGGCGACATTGTCCGGGCAATTAATGATCTTCATAGAAGAAATGATGAAGGAGAAGTCATTGATGTTATACCGAAGGGTTATATTGGGGTGATTAGAGGACCTTCTAAAATCCTTGAGATTGATGGGAAGAAATATACGTTCTGGAAAGTTGTCTGGACCAATAAGACAAATAGAGATCCATTGGTTCCTGAAAAAGAAGGTTGGTCTGCTGAAGATTGGATGTTAGATATTAAGGATAATGTCGGTTGGCTTTCCACAGTAATTGCTTCCGAAGCTGGTAGTATATATGATAAATATTTGGGAAAGGAAGTTCAGTTTACCAGTGTAGAACGAGCTGGTGTGGGATATACGGTTCTCAATAGGCTTGGCACGGACATTTATGGTTCAAAATATATACCCAGAACGGTTGAAGAAGTGATTTTTCCGCTCGATAAAAGATATGCACCGCAGTTCGGCTATGGGAAAACTCCTCCACTCGAGATAAAGGAGCTTGCAAGGGGACTATTGGAGGGAAGGATCGTAGATCCAACAAATGGAGCAACTCACTTCGTTTCTCCCATAAGTATGCCCAAAGAAGGTGAGCCAACTAAAGGATTTGATGTTAAAGGAGGACTGCATTATGTTCCGCCTCCTTCTAATATCCCGGCAAGAGCGTATTTCCCTGGTTGGGCAGCCAAGCCCCATAAGATAACCGAGTGCAGAGGTGTCTACTCTGAGTGCAAAAGCGATACCCATACATGGACAGGCAATCTGGAAAATGTGCGAAATGACTACTTCATGTTTTATCGCCAGAATACATTAAAGACTATAGTGAAAATACAAAGCCCAGCGGAGATTAGGGTTTATGATTACGAGGGACGAGTGACTGGTTTAATAAACGGAAGGATAATGGATGAAATTCCAGGGTCAGAATATTATGACGACACTATTACAATATTCTATCCGTCCGGCTCCTATCAGTATGAGGTGTTCGGAATAAGTGAAGGGTCATATGGCTTAACGGTGACTGCTGTTGCAAGACAGGAAAACATTAGTTTTTCTGCTATGGACATTCCCTTATCACCCGAGGCAATTCACCGATACGACATTGATTGGGAAGCCCTCTCTCTGGGTGAGGAAGGCGTTACTGTTCGGATAGATTCTGATGGCGACGGCACCTTCGAACAGACTGTTATTGCGGACGGAGAGCTTACTCGAGATGAGTTTCTGCTGCATTTGGCTGATGTGAATGATGATGGAATCGTAAACATAGTTGACGGTGTTGTTATAGGGGTAGCCTTTGGTAGTAGGCCAGGAGACCCAAACTGGAACCCAATTGCGGATATAGTGCCCGACAAACTCATAAACATACAAGACATTGTCCTATGGGCTATACACTTCGGAGAAACATGGTAAATTAAACATCTCCCCTTTTCTCATAACATTAAATTATCCCTTAAACAAACAACCAAAGAAATAGTTAAACGTGCGCACACTCGACTTTCTCCGAGCGCTTGGGCTCTTTACGTCAATTCCTTTGTCCTCAACCCGGGCGGGGAGTTGTCCATGCCTTTTTGTAACATATCATTGAATTTAACATCATGGAACTCTTGACGGAAAAAAATCCCAAGAGCTTTGCAAACTGTTGCTTTACTCTGAGGTTCATACTCTTCCACAGAATTTAATGAGAGATTACAAAACTCTTGACGGAAAAGTCCCGATGGTTTGTCTGGTCGGAAAGTGAAACAGTCATAACGTACTTTCTGTCAGCTCAAATAATTGTTCTATATAATGTATAGAATAGAGATTTGACCTGACCTGTCACCTCGCACTCACCTCGTCTTGAAGTAAACACAATTCAAATTCACTCACACGCTTCTGTAAGCCAGCGTTGTAGTTGCCTTTCAGGAATTCTACTGGATGCAACTGATTAATCGGTACGCTGTGGCGAGAATATTTTTCAAGTGGACCATTTTCGAGTTCGCTAAGAGTTGCGTAACCAACTAGAAAAGTGTAGCCTGCATAAAAATGTGCGAGAACATAAACTTCAATGCCTGCTTTCGGCCTTTTCGAGAGACCCCAACGCTGTTTGCTGCGGGTGTAAACGTCGTAAAAGGTGCCGTCACTTAAAACGCCGTCTGGTTGACCATATTCATGTAAATCATTAAACTCGAAAACGCGTCGCCAATCGTAGCCAAGAAACGCATGCATCGCGATTTCAGAGTTATAAGAAACTAGGTGAAAATATTTTCTTTCGCTAAACGCTTCTCTGACTTTAGAATCTTTTTCAATAATGTCACTCAATTCTTGCCACGAAGTGTTTTCAGGTAAACCTAAATCTTCGTTTAAGCTTTTTAAGTCTCTACGCATCATCTTTAAAGCTAAAACCTTCAGTTCTTCAACTTCGTCTTTTGTAGGCTCGGTTCTCGCGTACACGAAACCTCGTTTTTCACGTAATTCTATTTTCATGTCAGGTCACTTATTTCTTCTATACGTATATAGAACAATTATTTGAGCTGACGAATTCTCTTAATTGTGCTTACACTCACGCCATATTTTTCAGCAAGTTCTCTGTGCGTTATTTCATCATCAGCTTTTCTTATTTGTTCAATTTCTTCATTCGTTAAACCTCTGAAACCTTTCTTTGTTCCTTTCGGTCTGCCAGCCTTTTCTCTTACGTCGTAAGCCTGCCTAAACGCTTCGTCTACAGTTTCATAAGGCGCCGTATCCGTCCAGTCTTTAAAGATTTTTACGTCGGCGTTAATTAGTTTACGTTTATAATCTGGTTTCCAGTTTATCTTCTTCGCTTTAAGCTGCACAGAATTTAATGGTTCACCCTCATAAAAGTAGTCGTTCAAGCCCGTTAAACGCCTAGTCATAACTTCTTCATAGACTTCTTTTCCTGCTGGATCGTAAAGTTTTTCTTCTCTGCCTTCCGTTAAGCCTTTACGTATCATATTCTCGAAATTAGCCTTTTTCTCGTCGGAAGTTGAACCGCTTACGGCTATACCCATCATGGCGCTGTGTAAAACTTTGCCGTTAAGCCATGCTACGTAAACTCTGTTACGGGCAACGAATAACTCGTCGAAACTTCCTTCATAGCGAATGCCGCTGTGATAAACAGCCAGTTTTTTATGCAACTCGGTGTTTTCGAACTTTGGGTTTCCAAGCCAGAAACCGCCATCCGTTGATATGCTTAAGCATTTTTCACCCTGTTTAACTGCCCAAGCAGCCATAGATCTTGCTTTACCTAAGATTAGGCTTGCCCACTCTATGTGCCATGTTCCGCCAACTTCACTGCGCTCTATTAATTCCCGAAGAGCTTTTTTCTTGCCGTATTCACGGAATTTTCCTAACTCTAAGCTACTTTCGTGTAACAACCGTGTGATGTCTTCAGCGGTTCGGCTTGGCTTCATGTAAGCAAGGCGCCCGATTATGCCGACCATTTTCGCCTTTTCTATTTCTCGCTCAATGCTTTTTCGTCCCTCTGGGGTTTCGTCAAACGCTGACTTTTTCCGAAGCATGTCAACTAAAAAGGGTTTTAAATCATTGTCCAGCTCGTTTTCGTCAGGGTGAAAACCGTATCCTCGAAAGCCGTTAATCTTCACGCCTTCATCAGACGCTTGCCTTAACTCACTTAGTGTGCAGTAGCTTTTGCCCCTTAAAGGAAACATGAGTTTGGGGAAATAATCTTCTTGAACTGGTAAACATGGATACTTTTCATCAGGCGGAAAACTGAAATCTACCTCTGCGAAGCCTTCGGCGCCGTCTTTAACGTCACTCTGTTTTAGTTCCTTGTATTGCGTAAACGCACTGCTCAGGGGTTGTAAAATCCCTGCGATTATGTACAAACTTATGAAATCGTAATATGTGCCTTCTACGCCTTTTAAGTAGCCACGCACAAACGATTGATTGTTTCCTCCCCAGTAAGATAACGCCGCCATCATTCTTACTCTGAAATCGTCGGCGTAAACAAGTTTTTTGGCAATGTGTTCACGCCATTTACCGTCTTTCATTTTTTGTTTGCTTAACACTTTTTCTTCAGAGGTTTTACATGGTAGCCTTTTCATTTGCCTTCTAAAAGCCGCTACAGCAAGCGATGTGTAAGTAGTATAAAGGTGAGGATCGATGTTCAATGGTTTATACTGCTCAAGGATTTTACGCCACGCTTCAATCGCAATTTCGGCGTCTCTCACGGCGTAGGCTTCGTAAAGGTCAGGATGTTTGTCCTGAAGCTCTTTCATATTCCTAATCCAGTAAGCGTGGTCCTTGCCGTCAACCTCAAGCTTTATTTTCTCGAAGCCAAGTGAGGCGCCTATCTTTTCAAGCGATGTCTTCATGTGTCCGAATAAATCAGCGATGTGTAATGTTATTTCCCCGAAATTTTTTTCCCAACGCATCGCCTTGTTAAACTCTGAAACCCTCGGTCTGACTTTAAACCCTCGTTGTCCCTCATATTCTTCGTAAAAGTCGTTTATTTTCGACACCTCAGCGATTGCGAAGTGCGAGATTAAATAAATATGTCTTCTTGGTTCAACGCCTTGTTCGTTTAAGAATTTCAGCGTATAATTGAGTAACTCCTCGCTGCCGATTCCTTCACGCTTGTTGATAAAATGAATTGATGTCGCACCTTTGCCTAAAGAGAACTGCAGGCTTAAGAGTTCTCTTTCGGCGCTGTTATCCTCGCTTGTAAACTCCGTGTCAAAACCGATGTCGATGTAATCTTTAAGCAGGCGACCTCTTTTCAACGGCAGTAACACATGTTTTAGGTCTTTTATTTTCAGGTTTTCAACGCTTGTCTTCTTCACTTCCAAACACACATCCTTCTCTAACACAGAATTCCTTAACGTAATCATGCCCACATCCGAAGACGTAACCGCCTTTGACCGCCTGTTCAAAAATTGACCTTAGCTCGTTTTCGTCAAGTCTCGGTTTATTCCTCGTATTCCATAACCTGAACAGATAATATGCATGCTCAGGCTTGAGTTGCCTGAAGTTGTATAGATAACTTGCATAAACAATACCTGAATTGCTGCGTGCGCCCTTCTTTACTCCTTTTTTAATCTTCTCGATGCAGTTCGGGTCTTTTCCTCTGTAACCTTCTAACGCTTCAAGTTCTTCAAAGAGTTTCGGCGCCGGAACCTCAATTTCAATTTTTGTTACATCGACTAAGCATGGCTCTATTCCATCAATGTCCATCTTCGACCATTTTCCAGATTTAATGTGAAGACCTAAAGGAAGCTTCACGAGGTTGCCAAGCCCTTTTCCTGTCAGCACAGTCTGTTTGGGAAAAAGTTCAACGCCCTCTGTGCCTTCAAGAATTTTTAAACCTAAGGCTCTCGCCAATCGCGCTTCAATAGGCTCTGCGAAGAAAATCCAGATGTGAAAATTGCCCGGTGAACCTGACTCCTCGATTTTCACTGCGTTTAAACCGAATTTGCCGATGCATCTTTCGTATATTGAATCACGAGTGGCTTCAGGGTCTTTTACGTGCTGGCTGTCGATGTCGAAGCAGATCCAACGCACTGTGTTATCCACGTTTAAAGCGTAGATTCCAAGAGTGATCTTTCCTTCAAGATGCCTCCGTATATCCTCCTCAGTCAGAAGCTTATACCTGGGAACGTAACCATATTTTTCGCCGTATTTTATCTGCATAGCGTAAACGTCTTTACGATGGACAAAAAGCTGCATGAGTTTTGCCGCGACGTCAGATTTCATTTCTAAGCCCCCTCTAACTTTGGCGCGTAACCTGTGCCGACGACGTGTATTCCAGCGGCATCTTGGTCTATTTTTCTGAACTTTTTGCTTCGAAGCATAAGTGTTGCCTCTTTTGGTTATAACCGAAAGCCAATACATTTATGAATGAATGAGAGTAAAATATGTTTCGGAAATAATCGAAAGGTGCGTCTATGCGAACTCCGAAAAGCGAAAAGGTTATCCTAGAAAAATTGGCCTCTGAAGCCCCACTGACAATCTATGGGCTTAACAAGATGACGGGTTACTCTACCTCGACGATACATGCTACTATCCATAGATTGATGCGGCAGGGTATTGTCAAGAGAGATGAAAAGGGTTATATGCTCACAGTGGCGGGGTTAGTCAAGGTCCTTCAAGACAAAGCTCTATGGGAACATATTAATGATATTGCCATTTCAAACAAGAGCGTCATGCCTGAATATTTTGAGTTATGGGATGTTTTTGAGTCAATGAATGTTAAGAAAATCGCAGTCAGACTTTTGGAGCACGCGGTGAGAAAGCTGAGTTTGGGCATACCGTCCTTTCCCGAGCAGATTGAAGGTCGAAAACCTACATTCAAGGATTGGCTTCCGAGGTTGGCAATCTATCCGTATGACGCTATGTTGGAGGGTATACTAACTGAAGCCGAGGCTCATCATTGGCACCAGATACTGCTTGAAGATCTAAAGGCTGAAAAACTGTTTCTCGATACGCTAACGTGGATGTATGAGTCACATAAGTCTGCCAGCGAAACTTGGTGGAAACTCGTTGAGATGCATCAAAAATTAAAAAGAGAGCTAACTAAAGCACGACTAACATAGGATAATTATACACGTGGTCAAGTCTTCATTTTTGAAATCAACTGAACTGCTCTTAACACATCATCCCGGTAAGATTTCGTTCCTATTTCTTTCATCATTTCGCTCATGACATCTGACATCTTCCACACTTCTATGTCGTAAACATCCTTTGCTCCTTTAACCACCTCGCCAGTTTCTACATCCCACACAACCAAGATTTTCCGGTATTCGCTTGTGCCAAAAACCTGCTTGATTTTGCCAGTTACAACAGGATGGGCGAATTTGATTTCGTTGAGGGTGTTCATGCCTCGTTTGTGTTTGTAGCCCTTCTTCGTTTGAGTGTCTATCATTCTTAGGCGGAACCCTTTTCCAGTTGCGATCCGCACCTCTATGTGGTACCTCTCCTTTGACAATGGGTTGTAGGCAAGTATGTCGATTTCTTTGCCGCCTTCCAGCATGATGTTGGTCATGGTGAAGCATCCTTTGACGAGTTGCATGTAGCGGTCTAGTATATGGACCTCTGGTTCCAAAAGCCCACCGCCCAAATAAGCGGGTCAGGTAGCATATAATTCATTTGGTTGAACCTTGCTCAGCTATCCGTGTTATAGTATTATCAGTGAAGCCAAGTTCATGGAAATTAAGGGTTTAAGTTTGAAGATATCCTCATTATTGCAGACGCCATGTGTCAAGATTCTCCTTTTCCTTTATGAAAAAGGCGAGGTAAGATACTCAGATTTAACAGGCTTGATAGCGAGTAGAGGAACGCTTTCGCTCAACATTAAAGAATTGGAAGAAGAAGGTTTGATACAGAGAAGGGTTGTGACAACCAAGCCAATACAAGCGCATTATTCATTAACAGATAAAGGCAGAGAAATCGTTGTTCATTTTGACAAAATCAAGAAGGCACTATAAAATTAGCCCGAAACTGTCCCAGTCCTAGCCGTTCTCAACGGCGCTTCAGTAGGCCCAGCCTACATAGTCAGCCAAGGAAACATAACAGCAACAATCATATGGTTCGCCATAACAACAGGCGCCACAGCAGGACTAAGCTACTATAAAGAAAAGCAATAATAGATGGAAATTGTTCACTCCGCTTTTAGCTTATTCTCCTGGCAGCTTCAGACCTGTGAGCTAAGTGCAGTTTTCTAGAAGTAACATATAGAACGATATTTAGGAAAATTTTATAAGAAAAATTTGAATAATATCATATTTTTGTGAGTTTCTAAGAGGTAGGGTAGCCTTTTAAATGCATGCATACAGCGGGGGCGCGACTCCTATACGAAGTGGGCAGTTTGGTTCAGCGGTTGTTGTCTCCAGGTCTGCAAAAACGAGGAAGATTGGCTGGAAGTTGGAAATCCATGCATCGCATCCGAGTGTCGGGGAATAAAGAATGTTGAAGAGAAAAGTTTGTGGAATAGTATTAACGCTGTTAATGATAATGAGTATGTTAACTTGGTCGTTCCACATCAGGCTAGTCAGAGCAGACGAAAATGCCCACGTCGGCGTACCGCCTCACCCTAGGGAGGCTGCGTTTGAGCGAATTGATGTTCGTCCAGTGGCCACTGCGTCTCTGTCCTTAGAACCCGGAGTCAAACCCGAGCCATATTTGTTACAGTCGTCATCCATCGAAAACGTAGCCTATAACACTGCAATACCAGAAAGTTCAGGGAATCCTACAGAGGAAGAAGACCCGCCGGGAATTCTCACAGTGACGGGTAGATTTCTTTGCAACATTACTCAAGACTGGCCTCCTCCCCCGTTCGAAGTGGATTCTCTGTATCATACAGTTGATACGACTCAACCTGTGTGCTGGGGAACCGTCGCAGTACTTGCCCTTAACGGTACAATACTAGGCAGTGACGTCACCAGCGCCGGAAATTGGTGGGAGAGCCTCCCTGCAGGAAACTTTTCAATTTCAATTGAGAATCCCAGCACAGGTGTCGATTTCCTCGTCCGAACATATCCGCGTTCATCGGCGTGCAGCGTGCTTACGGAAAGTGGGGGCAACTACCTATTCTACGTTCCAGATGGAGAAAAGGCAGCTGTTTTCCATGCGTCTCCGGATCAAACAACGTTTTTCGTAGGAGAATGGAATGTAGTAGTTAATTGGCAAAACGCTAGCACACGCGCTCTCGCTGCAGGGGCATGGCGGATACACCAAACGATTGTTCAAGATGTCTATGATCGTGGCGCATGGGACTTCATGCGTAACGAGGGCCCTAATTATGACGTCCCCCCGGTCACGGTTCGGTTCAAGATGCCAGATGGTCATGGGACTCACTGTCATATTGGTTTAGATGGCGACCCTGAGATAGGCATAATCGATATAGATAATGAGAATTATACAAGGTCGCTTGATGTAGTTCAGCATGAGTATGGACACTGGATTATGTACAACGCATACCGTGGCTATTGGCCACCAGGTGCTGTGGGACCACATGGAGTTACCACAATTAGTAACGCAAATCTCTCATGGACTGAAGGCTGGGCGAACGCGTTTCCACTTATTTGTCAAAGCTGGTTGAAACCGGTTGAAGACTGTTGGTTTGAGTGGGGACAAGGAAGTGTATATGACTTTGAAACTTGCCCTGATTGCGACCGAGGTGATGCGTGTGAAGGCCGAGTTGCTGGTGCCCTGTGGGATATTTATGACTATTGGAATGACGGCTACGACACTTTCCAGCCAGAATTCCAAACGCTAGATCGTTTCCTCGACATATGGTCTGTGCTTCTAAACCAACGCAGTGACAATTACAGGCAATTCTACGATGCTTGGCGATCTATGGGGAAGGATCGTCACTTGATCAATTTCTGTTCATACCAGAATACAATCGACTATAACAAGAGCCCAGTTTTGAGTGGTGGAACCGTTGATCCATCTATCGGCAACACTACTACATATTTCACGTTTCGCGTACAATATCAAGATGAAGATTGGGATAACGCCTCAACTGTTAAAGTGATCGTATTTGTTGAAGGCGAATGGCTAGACTTCGATATGGAACACGAGAGTGGAGACCCAGTAAGCGGTGAATGGTTCTTTGTAGAACTCGCAGGATTTTCGCCTGGAACTCACAGCTTTTTCTTTGAAGGACGTGATGGTATAGGGGGAGTCGGAATTGATACTTCCCCGGTCGGCTATTATGAATTTCGTGTCGAAGCTCTCGTTCATTTGGAGTCTATGGAGGATACTGGCGCAACCGCAAATCTTGGAACAATGACCTTTGACAGCGTCAACTACGGCCTTCCAAAAGAGATTTCTAAGCCAGTTGAAGTCTATGAGGCTCATTACTTTCTGGCAGCAGGTTATTTGTTTGATCATTGGGAGACAACTGGAGACATTACCGTGCCAGATTCAAACAGCAATCCAACAGCAGTATGGGTTATCGGCGATGGAATCCTCAGAGCAATATACAGAAAAGCACGTGTTCATTTGGAGTCTTTGGAGGATACTGGCGCAACCGCAAATATAGGAATAATAATTTTCGGTGATACTTCATATGGTCTTCCAAATGATATTTCAACGTTGACTGGAAGCTATCAGCTTCAGTATTCAGGTTACGTGTTCGATCATTGGGAGACAACTGGAAACGTTAGCGTGTCAAATTCAATTAGCAATCCAACAACAGTGACGGTTAGCGGCGATGGAACTGTCAGAGCCATATACAGAAAAGTAATTGTTGAGTGCAATATTCACTTAGAGTCTAGACAGGATAATTATGCTTCGTCTAATCTTGGCACTATAAAGTTTGACGGTTTAACCTATTCTCTTCCTAGCGACATAACAAAACCGTCTGCCACCTACTCGATCGAGTATAACGCTACTTCCTACTTCGTGTTTGATCATTGGGAGACAACGGGAGACATTACCGTGTCAGATTCAAACAGCAATCCAACAACAGTATGGGTTATTGGCGATGGAACCCTAAGAGCCATATACGGGATGCCAACTGTGAATGGGAGGACAGTGGCAATAGAAAGCAACACCACGATAAGCCAAGTATATGTAACTGAGGACTGCCTCAGCTTTTGGGCTTCTGGACCAGACGGACAGGTAGGATACGTGCGTGTTATCTTTCCAAATGTTAATACTACCGCATTCCAAGTTTCCATAGATGGAGAGAAAGTTGATCCATATTATTGGCCACACCACCCCATTATTAATACGAACGGAACCCACTGGTTCATCTATTTTGAATTTTATTTAAGCGCTCATGAAATAAGGATTCAATTTGCACCGGGAACCCTGCATCTAGAATCTGTACAAGATAATGGCGCCTCGTCTAATCTTGGCGGCATATTTTTCGATGGTTCAGCCTATGCTCTTCCCAACGACGTAATCAAGTCTCCTGGATATTACGTCATCTGGTGGTATTGCACTGTTGAAGGCTACGTTTTTGATCATTGGGAAACAACAGGTGATCTAACTGTATTCTGGTATAATTGGCCGTCAAGCGAAGTTGAAGTCTGGGGTTCTGGAACCATCAGAGCCGTATATAAAGTGGGTCTTAGCTACAGTGTTCATTTGGAGTCTCGGGAGGATACTGGTGCAACCGCAAATCTTGGAACAATAACTTTGGGCGGCTACCACAGCGTTCAACTTGACCTTCCATTTGATTTTGCTCACCCGCGTGGCACGCTGTGGAGGGTTGAGTACAAACCAGTTTTAGGGTACCTCTTTGATCATTGGGAAACAACTGGTGGATTAGAGGGGGGGGGAGGTTGGCCAGTATACTTTGACATCAGTGGTTCTGGAATCCTCAGAGCCGTATACAAAGCAGAGGTCTACTGCACAGTACACTTGGATTCTGTGCAAGATAATGGCGCCTCGTCTAATCTTGGCTGGATAGCTTTTGACTATTATCCCTATGTTCTTCCAACAGATATAACTGAGGTTAGGGGAACCTGCAAGATTTACTATTACGACATCATTGGTTACGATTTTGATCATTGGGAAACAACAGGCGGGGTAAGCCTACTCTATGACAGTTACCAAATTTCAAACGAGGTTGTTCTCAGCGGTAGCGGAACCCTCAGAGCCATATACAGACTATGTAGGGGTCCTGTTCACAACCTTAACACTGGACTAAACTACTCAACAATCCAAGATGCCATAGATGCTGCAGAAACCCTAGACGGACACACAATATTTGTTGAAGCAGGAGCTTACTACGAAACCTTGGTTGTTTACAAGTCTCTAACGCTGATAGGAGAGAATAGAGAGCTCACCATTATTAAGAGACCCATATGGCTATGGCCGACGGGGGGCCTAAATGCTATCGAAGTCACTGCTGACAATGTAAGCATCATCAATTTCACAATTGGAGCACGGGAATTTATCGACATATATTATTGCCAATTTGAAAAGGGTGTATGTCTATTCTCAAACGGCAACAACATAAGCCACAACATAATAACCTACAATGATTTGGGTATTTGGCTCAATTCCTCTTCACACAATACCATAGTTGGAAACAACTTCATTCTGAGTAGGCTTTGCATACGGCTTGATAATTCCCACTACAATATCATTGCTGAAAACAGCATGTTTGAGCCAAAGGTGTACTTCGAGGCTTACGTCTATCTTAATTCCTCTTCGTACAATAGCATAGTTGAAAACAACTGGCTCGGGACCCCTCTTTATGGCGTAGTGCTTGATAATTCTTCCGACAATAGAATAACTGGAAACAATATAGGAGGGTATTATGATGGGATTTATTATTATCATTATGATTGTGATGTTATCAGGCTCAATGCTTCTTCAAACAACATTATAATGGACAACGTATTGGAAGGCGGGGGACTTGGTGCTGGCATAGGTCTCTATGCGTCGTCAAATAACAATACTATCGCTGCAAACAGAATATCGAAGTGTCTTTACGCTGGCATTATGCTGTGTGATTCTTCGTTCAATAACATAAGTAGAAACCAAATAACACAACTTGGTGGCACATTGTATTGGTACACGATCTATGGAGTAGGTATCCAACTCATTAATTCTTCAAACAACAATTTGACTGAAAACACAATATCATATAGCAATTGGATTGGCACATACATATACCGTTCTTCAAACAACACTCTCAGAAACAATAGCATGACCCGCAACAGGTACAACTTCGGCGTATGGGGTTTGAACCTTTCAGAATTTATTAACGATATTGACACTTCAAACACAGTTGACGGCAAACCAATCTATTACTGGATCAACAAGCAGGACAGAACGGTTCCAGAAGATGCTGGATATGTGGCTCTCATAAACTGCACACGCATAACCGTCCAAAACCTCGCATTATTCACAAACGTGCAAGGCATACTACTAGCCTACACAACAAACTCAACAATAACTCAAAACACAATAACAAACAACGAATATGGCATCCAGTTCATTTGGTCTACAAACTCAACAATAACTCAAAACATAATAACAAACAATGAAGAAGGAATCCAGTTCATTTGGTCTTCAAACAATAGCATTACTCGTAACACCATAATGGGCAACTACTGGGATGGCATTCGGCTTGATAATTCTTCCGACAATAGTATAGTTGGAAACAACATAACAAACAATGGGCATGCTGGCACCTATTATATATTTGCAGGGAGTGGCGTCTGTCTATATGAATCTTCAAACAACAACATAATTGGAAACAACATAACAAACAATCCGGGGTGGGGCATCATCATTTTCGATCAGTCTTCAAACAACAACATAAGTGAAAACAACATAACAAACAACGCAGAGGGCATCTGTCTCCTCAATTCTTCCTGCAATAGTATAGTTGGAAACAACATAACAAACAACGGCTTTCTCTACCCTCCTTATGAGGTGTCTGGCATCTCTCTATGGGAGTCTTCCCAGAACAACATAGTTAGTAACAACATAACAAACAACGCAGTAGGCATCGCAATCTACAATTCTTCAAGCAATCACATTTACCATAACCATTTCACAAACAACATCAAGCAAGTGTCCATCCGGAAAGAGGTACCTGGTTCTGCCAATGTTTGGGATGATGGCTATCCGAGCGGCGGAAACTGGTGGAGCGACTACACAGGTGATGACTTCTTCAGAGGTCCCTATCAGAACGTTACTGGAAGCGACAATAGAGGCGACACACCATACATCATTGACGAAAACAACATTGACCACTACCCACTACTAGGTCCATACATTCCCCCAACAACATACACCCTAACAATCACCACAACAGTCGGCGGAACAACTGATCCATCTCCCGGATCACACACTTACGAAGCCGGAACATACGCCTCGGTTCAAGCAATCCCAGACGCCTACTACACTTTTGACCATTGGGAACTCGACGGTTTAAATGCTGGTTCAAGCAATCCCATAACTGTAACAATGGACAAAGACCACACATTACACGCCGTTTTCACCCCTATAGCCCCTATAACCTACACACTCACAATCACCACAACCATAGGTGGAACAACCAATCCCACTCCAGGAACATATGTTCACAATGCCGGATCCACAGTTTCAGTTACGGCTGTTCCAGACACCTACTACCTGTTTAATCACTGGGAACTAGACGGAGCAAATGTTGGCGCGACAAATCCAATTGATGTGTTAATGGACAAGAATCATACTTTACATGCTGTGTTCACGCCCATCACCTATACCTTGACCATCAGCGCGACTTCCGGGGGAACCACTGATCCCTCGCCAGGCTCATATACCTACGATGCTGGAGCATACGCCTCGATCAGAGCCATTCCAGACGCCTACTATCAGTTTGATCACTGGGTGCTTGACGGATCAAACGCTGGCTCGGCCAACCCGATAAACGTGCTCATCGACACAGATCATACACTCCAAGCAGTATTCACACGAATCACCTATACCTTAACAATTACAGCTACGGCTGGTGGAACAACAAACCCACCGCCAGGAGCACACACATACGATGCGGGGACAACTGTTCAGGTTAAAGCTATCCCTGACACTTACTATCAGTTTGATCACTGGGAACTCGATGGAGTTAATGTCGGCTCAGACAATCCGATTAATGTATTCATGGATAAGGATCAAATATTGCACAGTGTTTTCACGCCTATAACCTACACCCTAACAATCACGTCGACTTCTGGCGGAACAACTGAGCCCATCCCTGGAGCGCACATTTACAACGCTGGAACCAATGTCTCAGTCTTAGCCATCGCTGACCCCGATTACAAATTTGACCATTGGGAACTCGACGACACAAACGTAGGCTCAACCAACCCCTACAACATCACAATGGACAAAGACCACAAGCTGAACGCTGTGTTTGTTGTTAAAAACCATCCGCCTACCGCCGACAACCTAACAGTCACCACCGACGAAGACACCCAAGTGAAAATCACCCTCACCGCATCCGACCCAGACGGAGATGCCCTATCCTTCATCTTAATCACCCAACCAACCCACGGAACGCTCTCAGGCACCGCACCAAACCTAACCTACACACCAAACCCAGATTTCAACGGCGTCGACTCATTCACATTCAAAGTTAATGACGGCAAACTAGACAGCAACACAGCCACCGTTACCATAACAATCAACCCAGTTAACGACGCCCCAGTCGCACACGACGACACAGCCACCACAGACGAAGACACACCTGTAGACATACCTGTCCTAGCCAACGATTACGACGTCGACAGCACAACCATGATCGTTTCAATATCAACCGCCCCAACGCATGGAACAACGACAGTCAACACAGACGGCTCAATCAGATACGTTCCAGCCGCCGACTACAACGGCGTCGACTCCTTCCAGTACAAACTCTCAGACGGCTTCCTCGAAGCTTTCGCCACAGTCACCATAACAGTCAAGCCAGTAAACGATCCGCCAATCGCCAGAGACGACGCAGCAACAACAAACGAGAACACACCAGTAACCGTCAACGTGCTCGCAAACGACAGTGATGTTGACGGAGACCCTCTAAGCATTATAGCCGTCTCAACCCCAACAAACGGTTCAGTTGTCGTCAACGCAGATGGAACAGTGACCTACACTCCAAATCCAGATTTCAACGGCGTCGACTCATTCACTTACACCATCACTGACGGAAAAGGCGCAACCGCAACAGCAACAGTCAAAGTCACAGTCATCGAGACAATGATTGCTGGAAAGGTAACTGGAGGAGGACAAATCGACAAGGACACGAACTTTGGATTCACTGTTCAATCACCTGACGGCATCACAATAAAGGGACAGTTAGAATACCAAGACAAATACATGAACATCAACCTACACAGCGTTGAAATAACCATCCTTAAAATCAACCGTGCTGGAACCAAAGCAACATTCAGCGGCACAGCAACCATCAACGGACGATCCGGCTACACATTCAGAGTTGAAGTAGAAGACAATGGAGAACCAGGAAACAAAGACAAATTCACAATAACCATTCCAGAACTGAAATACACCAAAACCGGCACCTTGACAGGAGGCAACATACAGATCCACAGAAGACTTCCTGTCCATACCACGAGCAGCCTGCTTCCCTTTCTTTTGCTTGGCATCTTTACTGGATTCCCAAAGCAGAACAAAAGAACAAGAAAACAGCGATACTGGTTAAAACTTACTGCGCGCGCATCGAGGTCGAACTAGGAAAATTTTGATGGTAAATTCATGCGCGAACCCCACCTCCGCACCATCAATGAACAGAGAGTTTGAACGTCGCCCTGACTTGGGTTTAATGGTAGCCCGAGAGAGGTTCGAACTCACACCAACATATATGCAGCATATTTTACTGGTAAATTGGTGCTGAAATCCCATCTCCAGCACGAAAAGGAATCTGAAGCTCACGAGAAAACCTATGTTGCCTGAGTCACATTTGCTAGTATTTCTTCTTTTGTTAGACTCCATGCTTCTCTTAGGAATGGCGTTAGTGCCCAGCCTTTGCCCACTTTCTCTGCTGCTTTCTGACCGATTAGGGCGGTCAAGCTTCTTGTTCATGCGGCGTATACGCTGAGTTATATTCCAAGGCTTAATCTTGTCTTCTTTCAACCGTAAGGCTCATCCGTGCAGGCCACGTATTTAATCTTCAATGCTGCTTTTCCAGAAGAACATCTTGATGAAGGTGCTTGCATGAATCCTCTTGTCTTGGAAATCTTGAGTAACAAATACTGCGGACAATGCATTTTGTTTGGCAGTAGGGAACACATCGCTGTGAGAAATGAAACGATTAAGATGAATGCAAGGTATGTTCCAGAGACGATTAAGATACTTTTTGTGGCTGAATCTCCGCCATGGGATTTTGTGAAAGACAAGCACTCATACTTTTATGCCCCAGGGCAAGTTGAACATGGAGGACTTTCCTATCACATTGTGTCCGTTTTGTTCGAAGAGAAGTTTCACACAAAAGAACATTTCTTGCAGAAGTTCATGGAGGAGGGATTATACCTAATAGACATGGTTAAGTGTCCAATAAATAAACTTACAAAAGAGGAAAAGAAGAAAGCGATCAGGTCTTGTGCCAAGTATCTCAACGAAGAGCTACATTCTCTAAACTTCGAAAAAGCCATTTTCATGGGAAAAAGTAGCTTTAAAATAGTCAAAAGCTACTTGAATTCAGATTTTAATTACGCGGTCATTCCGTTGCCTTTTGGCTCCAACAAAAATGTTGAATGCTTCAAAGATGGATTAAAAAAGGCATTAAATGTCACATGAATGTAAATCAACAGACCTGCCTTGATTCCGCTTAGTTGTACTACAGAAAACAGAGTGAAACACGTACTATTATATTATACATGGTTCACTCAGTTTCTCATAGTACAACTTAATGACTAAAAACCCCTCAACGGACCAGGCAAACTATTTCCGCCAAATTTTCAAGATTTTTCAAAACCAAAAAGGCATGCTACTTAGTCACCGCCCGGGTTTGAAAACAAATGAATTGAGGTTAAGAGTCTAAGCCCTTAGAGAAAAAAGCGGTTGCAACATGCCTACGATTCGCAACATCAAACACAGTCAGAAAACAGTTTTACGGCTATCTGCTTCCAAACGGCTACATAGAGCGAGTTAGCCGAGGCGTCGACAAAATCACAGCGAGAGAGAAACTGTTAGAACTCCTAAGTTAGGAGGAGAATTTTTCCTTATTATTCTGACGAAGGTCTCCACAACTCTTTTATGTCTTCCAAAATAAGTAGAAATTTCTTCTATAATCTTATTCAACACAAGTTCTAAATACACGATGCAGCGAATAAACAGTTTACTGAATTCAAGGAGAAAGAAAAATGAAAAAAATATTGGCGATTTTGACGTTTTTGATACTGATTCCTTTGACAACTGCGCTAATCGTGCAGGACGCAAAAGGGCCAGATCTGCTGTTTCAAATGGGACCGCTGATTGAAGGCCCATCCAGTGACGGTGGCCCCCATATTCTGCAAGACTCATCATGTAAGATTTGGGTTTTCTTTGTATCGGATAGAATTGACCCACCTTATCGCCACATCTTTTACATAACCTCCATCGATGGAGGACTGACATGGGCAGAACCATCCTTGTTTGTTCCGGCATACCTTCAAGGAGTAGATCAGGGGCCGGTAACAGCCTTCCAAGATTCAACTGGCCGATTTTGGGTAGCTTGGACGAACTATTGGGGCGTGCACGACGAAGATGAGATCTGGTTCACAACTTCAAGTGATGGCGAGAATTGGGCTGACGCAAGAGCATTATTGAGACATGGCAACAAAATAGGTTCATTCATAGAGGCTGACGGAAAGATCTGGTTCTTCTTTTCACCCCGCTGGCCAAACTACTTCCACGCAAGCTACATCACTACAGTTGATGGAGGAAACACTTGGACCGAATTGGTTGAGATCACCTCAAGCTACGATTCATATCCCCATGTGATAGTTCTTTCCAACGGGACTATATTTGTCGTTTACAACCACTACCCATACACTATAGGCTATGCTTCTTCGTCAGACGGAGGACTAACTTGGAGTAATACACTGTTTAACAATCCAGAGTATGACAGTGTCCCGTCCGCCATAGAGTACGGTGGAAAAATCTACGTCTTTTTCCGCAGACTCTACCAAGAATACCTGCCGCCTTCTGATATCTGGTTCAGGGTCTATGATGAGACTGGATGGGGCCCGTTTCAGCAGATGACAAACGACCCACAGAATTTTGACAATGGGCCTATTCCCGCACTCATTAACAATCAGATTTGGATAGTATGGGATAGGGGTGACCTCGGCGCTCAGCTGGATATTTGGCTGGCAAAAATGTTTCTCAGCATAAATGCCAACATCGACATTGACCCTGACACATTGAACTTGAAGAGCAATGGTCAATGGATTACGGTGTACATAACCTTGCCTGGAGGATATAGCGCGGAAGACATAGTTCTTGAAACTGTTTACTTGGATGGGATTCCAGCAGCGTGGTCAGAGATCCAGAATGGTGTGTATATGGTCAAGTTTGATAGAGCAACGGTACAAACTTATCTAACAAATGAGCCAGACTACGAATCTGCACCAAAATTCTATGACCTCACGCTAACAATAACAGGTGAACTTGTAGCTGGAACAAGATTTGAAGGAACCGACACGATTACAGTAATAAAGAAATAAAATAGAAAAGCTGATGGGAGAAAGGAAAATGAAGAAAACAATTCCTGAAATAATGGTGATACTACTATTAGCCAGCATGTTAACATTGACGTTTAGCATCCAACAAGCGGAGTCCTCGGAGCCACCTGGAATAGAGTGGAGCAGGACATACGGAGGAGAGTTTGACGACATGTACCATGATACTGTTGTGATTCAGACAAGCGATGGTGGATATGCAATAGCAGGGTACACAGAGAATTTTGGCGCTGTCCAGAAAGATTTTTGGCTGGTTAAGATCAACTCAACGGGACATGAGCAGTGGAACAAAACATATGATAGAGAAGGGGGGGTTGAGCGTCCAGTTTCTGTAATTCAAACCAGCGATGGAGGATACGCAATAACTGGTGTTGCTGGAACCAGTGAAGCCGCGGTGAACTCTTTTGATTTTTGGCTGATTAAAACAGACGCGGATGGAAACCATGAATGGAACAAAACATACGATGGAGGAGCTCGCGATGAGGCAATGGATGTTGTTGAGACAAATGACGGAGGATACGCGATAGTTGGATATACAACCTCTTTCGGCGGAGACGCTGACGCGTGGTTGATAAAAACACATTCTGACGGCACCATGGAATGGAACTATCCTTATGGAGATAGCGGTCCCGATTATGGATATTCTATGGTTTATACGAGTGCCGGAGAATACATAATAGCCGGACAAACAGGACCCTATGACAACACTGATTTTTGGCTGATTAAGGTCAATTCAACTGGACATATGCAGTGGAGCAAAGCGTATGGGGGATCAGCCAACACTGGCTCGGCGCTTTCTGTTATTAGTACGACCGATGGAGGATATGCAATGACCGGTTATATGTGGTCTTTGGGCGCCAGTGACGCTGATTTCTGGTTAGCAAAGACTGACTCTGCTGGGAACATGGAGTGGAACAAAGCATATGGGGGAGGAGACAACGATCATGCAAGGGGCGTGGTTCAAACCAACGATGAAGGATACGCAATCGTCGGAGCCACAAAATCTTTCGGAGAGGGCCAAAATGATTTCTGGCTGGTTAAAACAAACTCAACTGGAAACATGGAGTGGAACGAAACATACGGAGGGCCATATGAGGATTGGGGACGTTCCTTGGTTCCTACCCTCGATGGTGGATATGCAATAGCAGGGTATACAAATTCGTTTGGTGCCGGCGGCTATGATTGTTGGTTGATAAAAATTGCACCGGAAGAGATTTCTGCGACTGTTGACATCGACCCTGACACCTTGAACTTGAAGAGTAATGGTGAATTTGTTACCGCATATATAGAGTTGCCTGCGGGCTGTGATGTGGCAGAAATCGACCTCTCCACAGTCCAACTGGAAGGTATTTCAGCGATAACAGATACGCAGTATGGCTTCGTCACTGATCACGCCTCGTACCTTGTGGATCACGACGGGGACGGAATCTTGGAACGCATGGTTAAGTTTGACAGAATTGTTGTGAGAGATGCCTTGACCGGAATGATAGACTACGGGGAAGGAGTCAAATTCTATGACCTCACGTTGACCGTCACAGGTGAACTCGTAGATGGAACACCATTTGAAGGCACCGACGCCATCGTAGTAATAATGAAATAGAAAAGCCACAAGCTGGAGAACATCCAACACCATCCTTTTTTCTGTATGTCAAGTTTCTTAAGTTCAAACGTCCTGAAATTCTCAAAGGGAGGAAGAATTGGAAATGAAGTTAAAAACTATAGTGTTGCTGGCTTTACCAATTTTCCTATTAACCGTCACCGTCTTTGGTTCTGTTGTTTATGCTGAGGAAAGAAAGGTTTTGAGTCGTAACTATGTAGGTCTTGGGGCGGAGGTTTACGCGCCCTATCAATGTTACCCAAGTGACACCATTACGGTCAGAATAAGAGTTGAGGCACTGGAAGACATCAAAAACGTGTCTGTAACCCTATTCATTTGGGGTTCCAAGTCTGAGGGCTACAATCCTTGGGGCACCTCTTTCACAGTCCTCGATGTCGCAGATTTTCCAAACGGGACGATTAAAGAAGAAACGTACAACATAACGATACTTCCAGACATTGACCCGGGCTTAACCTACGGAATATTATTCCTTGAGTGGAGCATCTACCGCTCACCTTCATGGGAAGATCAATGGGACAAAGCCAGTTTCAGAGCCACATACATAAAGAACAAAGACTACGAAGACCTTCAAACAACATACAATTCAGTTCTAAACGAACTACAAAGCATCAGACCAATAACATACGCACTCGTTGCAACCATAATAACATTAGCAGCTTCAACAGCATACTTGGCAAAGAAAAAACCCAAAGCGCAGAAAGTTGTCTCGAGCTGAAGAGAAAAGGTTGTCTTTCAAAAATCAAAGCACGCGTTCGTTTTTTGACACTGTTTTTCCAACACGGTTTTTTTCGCCAAAATTCCTTAAATTTGGCTTCTTTCCCGTGTTGCTTTTGGGGCCGGAGCCGGCCGTGGCAAGCGTATCCGTTATGATGTACGCGACGTAATTAATGTTGGCTCAGCCGAGGTTCCAAACTCAAAGGTTTTGAAGATGGTTAAGCGGGCTTAGGTTACGCTCGTTAGAATCAAGTCGCTGCGACAATGTGCAATCAAGAGGGTGCAAGGCCTGTCTTTCAGAAACCTTAAGAACTTTTCCCCTATACCTAAATGTTGGAAAAAGGCTCAGGCGGTTGTGCATCATGCCTTCCCATGAAGAGCATTGTCAAGACAGTTTGAGTAGGTATGGAAAAAGGTTCGATAAGCTGCATACGTGGATGGATGAACCTTGGGAAGTTGCTGGGAGTTATCATAGGATGTACAGACACGAACCTTTTTCTACACCTCAAGAAGCGAAAAGACTATTCGGGGAGTATGCCGACCACGCATGTTTAGACCATATCCTTCTCGATAGGCGTGAATCACCCGAAAGGTTCGAATCGAGAGATTTAAGAGGCGAACCTGCTGGCATATGCCCTCGTTGCGGTTCAACTATGGTCTGGCGAAGAGCAGAACTCACTGGCGAGATGTACAAAGGCTGCACAAACTATCCTGCATGTAAATATCACGAACGATCCTACAAAAGAACCCCTAGACACCTGAAATCAGGAAGAAGAACCTACAAAAGCCCCTAGTTCTCCAAATGACGGTTTGCCGCTTTTAGCTCTCTTCGGTTCGATACTTTTCTGGCTCCCACGGATCATGAACCGTGCAACTGTGAGCCAAACCTCTGCAGGGTCATGAGAGCGGAAAAATCTTGCTCAAAAAAGTGGAACAGTTTGCATGGTCCGCGCCTCTTTCCTATGTTCGATGCTCTTTGGCTTAACTCAACATAAAAAATGGGGATGTTGCGGGGGATATCTCCACCCTCAAGCCTGCACAATTTGATATCAACGCCACCCCCCCGTCATTTCATGTTGTTGTTAAAACGGGTTTCAGCATCGTCTGCTTCTCGCCATAAAGTATCTGATCTCTCAGCGCTTCTTCAGTATATCCAAGTGGCATGCATGCATTGAAAGATTGCTACATTTTATTAGCTATTTAACGATCTTTTTCCAGCAATACTCCATGCAATTTTTCTACTTGTTTCCTGTTAATGTAACCTTTATGAGGACGAAAGCCTCCTGAAAATCCCTTAGGAATATGCAAAAGTTCATGAATCAACGTTTTTTCCTTGTCTTCTTCACTTAACCGGTCATATTGTTCGGAGATGACTTCAATAACATATGCTGGTGGTTTTAGTAGTGCCTCTTGCCATATCTTTCCCAAACCATGAATACGAGCAACTGTTTGTCTAGATTTTGAACCCTTGCTTCGACAGCAATAAACGAAATTGAGGTACAATATGAAACAAGTCCAAACCATCTGTGATTTCGTTCGCTAGCCTCTTAACATCTGCAGCTTCCACATATTCCAATGGCAAACCTACTACCACCCGTAACATTTAGGACTTACTTGAATTCGTTACCTATCAAAGTTTGGATTAAGAACTAATAGAATTGAAGAAACATCAGACTAGAGAGAAAAGCTCAGGTCATACTAGCTCGGATAAAGAACCCTCATACATTCTATTGCATCTTGAATTGTTTTTTCAGCCTCTTCCTCATCTAAGACAAAACGTCCTGCAACTCTGTGCACCACTTGACCTCTTTTCTTATTCACCCCTAAGAGCTTGCTATAAATGCCTTGTTTTACGATTTCACATGCACGAAGAAGCACTATTACTTGCTCTAAACTTCTAATTCTTTTCATGTCTATTCTTATTTCTTTCTTCGTGAAGTATTCTCGCAATCTAACTCTTCCGTAATAGTCGAAGTATAATGTGGACAACACCAATGCCTTGAAGTATTCTTTTTGTGCAAGGTATTGTTCAAGGTCCTTAACAGGATTAGGGACTATCATTACACTCATTCCGATATCCGCAAAACCTGTTTTGATTTTTCCTTCCTTTTCCAACTAAAGTGTCCATCCTCTGTTTTGTAGAGAATATACTTTGCAAAACTTTAAAGGTTCTTCCTTGTTTAATGGAAACATAGTGGGTAACACTGATGACTCTCTTACTATTCTATAGTTCAATGTTCAAAGAGATTTAACCAAACAAGAAAAGACTGCAAATAGAAAAATAAAAAAGAAAATTCATAAGAAATGAAAATTTGGGATGTTTCTTGATGAGGTTTTTGAAATTGGATATTAGGACTTGGGAATACTTTGTCTGCTCTTTCTTATGTATGAGCATAGCTTTTTCGATTCTATGGCAAGTATTCCAACCTCCGTGTTACCGAATACCAAAAGGCCCTATTGAAGTAGGTGCAGGACGAGACTTGTTGATTAAAGAGACCGAACTCATCGTTTCCGTTCCCAATAGGCACATAGAATTTCAAGTAGCCTTCAATTTCACCGATTCTAAGGAGTATTCCATATATGTACTAATGCCTTTCATTGCATCGACTGCTAAACCCTTCTTCACATATCAACATTCTTCTCCTCATTACGAAGAGAATTCTGTGTGGGGCAATCTTTCTTTTCCTCCTGAAAACTTTCACGTCAATAGCACTCTTGGCTCGTCAGGAGCTAAGGTAATCTTCAAACCAAACAGCACCTATCCTTTCATCATAGGAGACGACTTCTCCCTCGGAATGAGTTTCAATTTAAGTTCAAGTCTTATTGCAATTGACATTCCACCTTGGGGAGCCATTCAGACGGTTATCTTGACATTTTTCGGACACACATCTGTTGACAAGAATATGGAAGATTACAGAGAAGGCACAACTTTGACAATTCAGCATCCATTTGTCGTTAATATTGAACTCCCATCAGACACATATGTTTCTTCAGATACTTACCCATCCCCAATAGAATATTACGTCAGAGGCAATGTAAGGTGGGTTATGTTTCTGCCAAATTTTCTAGAAGGACGTTTTGCCCAAACCGTTTCTTGTTCCTTTAAAAATCCCACCTCAGAGAAGTGGAAAGACGTTTTGATTTTTTTTGGAGGTGTCTTTGTAGCTATAGGAGGTTCTTTCCTCGCAGAACCTATGAAAAACCGTATCGAGCGGAAGGAAGAGAAAAAAGAGTTGGAAAAGAAAGAGGAAGATAAAGAAAAACTGAAGACCAAGTCTGTAGAATCAAAAAGGGATGAAGAACAGCAACGTAAGAAATACATTAACTCACCACTCTTGTTAGAATACGAAATGACACAGCAAATGCACAATCATTATGGAAGAATAAATTGGGAGATAGCCTCTATACTGGTCGCAGGGAGTCTTGCTATAATTGGTTTCTCTTTACAGTCTCCAATAATTACTAAGAAACCCGTACTCTTTGTGGGCATTGCGGTTGCTGTCACTCTGATAGTGTTTGCATGGTATCTGTTGTTTAAGAGAATATCCCAACTCGCAGACATTCACATTGCACGTTTGCTCCAAATCGAAAAAGAGTTGAATTTTCACCAGCATGAATATGTCCATAACGCCAATGAAAGAGGACATTTAATTATTGATGGGAAATGCTATGAGCTTTCTGGACTAAGAGGTCGCCATAGCGTCTATTTTCTTATGTTCCTTCTAGTGGTGGTGGTCTGGGTAATAGCCGCCATTCTTCTCTGGCTCTGAGAGCAAACTTTCATATGGAGCTTCAAATGTAAGAAATGTGGAAAAGTATTAGCAGAACCAAAAGAACGCATACGAGTTGTCTCTGGATAGTATTTTTTAAGAATAATTGCTTTTCATTGAGTGTTTACTTTGATACATTTCATCATGCTATAACCATACTGCCTCCAAATAGAGATGTGCAGGATTTCATGGTAAAATTAATCCTTGATGGATACATAATTCAAATAACATTAATTTGATCCAATAGGAGAATGTTACTTAAATGTTAAATATACAATTTTCACTAATTATAAAAATCTGAGAGGAGAAAGAAACAATGAGACATGAACTGATTGCAGAACTAATGGTGACTCTGTTTCTATTGAGTATGTTAAGCATGGTCGGCTCGGTCTCGGCACCGATTACAGGTGACATAAATGGCGATGGTATAGTTAACATACGTGACGGTGTCATTGTAGGAGTAACCTTTGGAAGTAGACTAGGAGACCCTAACTATAATCCAAATGCGGACATAGCGCCTGAGGGAGCACCTGACGGAGCCGTAAACATGCAAGATGTTGCCCTGTGGGCTTTGCACTTCGGAGAAGTAGATCCTCCTTGGGACGGTGTTACACACAAGCCATGCGCGCTCGTGCCTGCCCAAGCAATCTGGGTAGAGCCACCGAGTACAACAGGCCTCGGCATGGGCGACACATTCGTTGTGGACGTAAAGGTTAACGTGACCGACCCTCCGGGGGCCGCAACAGGCATGGTTGGCTTCCAGTACAACCTCACGTGGGACTCAACGGTACTGAGAGCCGTGGAAATTCAAACCCATGCTGATAACGTCCCAACCGGTGACCTTCTGCTAGGATGGACTAGAGTTTTCATCGCCTCTAACAAGACAGGAGTTACTCCAGAAGGCTTGGGCTATCACGTGTACGCTGTAGCAGCAACAGCGTTCACGGCGGCCTTCACGGGCGTTGCCTCGCTATGCACGTACACGTTCAAAGTCATGTACCAACCCAGCTTTCCAGAGCCAGATTACCAAGGACTGCTAAACCTCGACGAAGCATACAACATACTGGTCGACGATACAGCCACACCAATTCCCCACGCAACGGAAGACGGCGCCTATCATATCCGCTCCGTAGTGCCTGAACTTCCAAAGGTGGGAGTTGACCCACCCTTCGTCAAGGGAGTGTTCGGCCAAACCTTCAACCTAGACATAGCAATTGAGCCCAGCTTTCCATTGTTCCCAGCATATGACCTGTTTGGCTTTGAGTTTAAACTCAGCTACAACACCACCGTGCTAGACGCTTTGGAAGGCATCGAGGGAGCCTGGTTCGTTAGCTTTGCTGGACCACACGGCACCTATCCCATCTGCAACATCGACGAAACTAACGGCATCGTACACGCGGCTAGTATGTACTTAGACGGCCGCAGCGCCATACCATCCGGTTCGGGAGATTTGATGACCATCGTGTTCAACGCAACTTCCGAGTACCTAGTTCCTCCTGGAATACCTGAGCACGACTACCCCATGGACCTCTACGACGTAATGTTGGTCAACTCACAGAGCGGACTCATTGAGTATTATGGTCCTAACGACGGCATATACAGAGAGCCCTACCGACATATCCTGCTTTCCCAGCTTAGGTCTGATGGAGTAACTGTTATTCCCGAGGGAGGCACAACTCCTGAGTCTACAGTTGTCTTCATGGGACCAGTTATTGATCCTGAAGGGGATCAGGTTCGCCTTGAAATTGAGTTGCGTAAGATAGGCGAGCCATTCACAGGAGAACCTACTCCAGAAACGATTAGCGATTTTGTGCCAAGCCGAACTGAGGTAACTATAACTCGCTATGGTCTTGTTGATGCTGGTTATCACTGGCAGTACAGGGCGAAGGATATAGAAGGAGCTGTAAGTGATTGGACAGAGTTCGGGATAGCAGGAAACATAGATTTTACAGTTCACACGTCAACTCTGGAGAGAATATGGGGTATTCCGGTAGATTTTAGATTTGAAAGAGACCTTTCTGTTAAGGGTAGAGGAGGCTATTATAATTATCCTGACGTAAGGTATTTGCAGATTATATTCAACACCGACCCTGATACTCAAGTAGCAACATCTGGAGACGGTTCCCCCGGTGATGAAACCACATATTTTGGCGATTTAACAGAGAGCGCTGTGAAAAGATTCCAGAAAAAACATGGTTTACCAGAAACTGGTTATGTCGGTATAATGACGAGAGGGAAGCTGAATGAAATATTAAATGCGAAGTTTACTGAAGAGTACAAACAAGGGTTTGGTCTCCTTGACAGAGAAGAAAGGAAATCTGCTATCTGGGAATATATCAAAAGTTATAAGAATAATTATCTCCCGGAAGATTTCCCAAAAGAACTTGTCTTAGCTACTGCTGCTCAAGAAACTGGAGATTATGCGCATTGGAACAATGAACATGTAGCTGACGACTGGGGACGTGGAATTATGCAAATCACCTATCCCGATTATTATGTAGGTGCGGGTGGCGTAGATAGCGACTCCGAGGATTGCAGAAAAGCAAGAAATAGGGAAAGCAAAATCTATTCTTCAAGGTACTATTCTAATACATTAAGGGGAATTGAAGCTAACATAAATGATGGATTGTTTGTACTTAAGGAAAAATACGGGCAGGTCAAGCAAGATGCGATACCTTCTGAAGGTATCACAAAAGATGGAACAACATGGACAAAAAACGAAATAATATGGATGTCGACATTGCAGAGATATAATCCCAGAGAAGTTGATCGCCTGAATAAAATAGGCGATGAACTTATCGAACTCGCCGACGGAGATTTTGATGGATTTAACGAGGAATATGCAAGATTACTTGGTGACAAATTTAAGAGTGCGTACCTCGAAGGAATAACGCTTTACAGTCCAGCGCAGCTACATGTTTATGATAGTGAAGGAAATGTTACTGGTTTGGTGAATGGAACAGTTAGAGAAGACATTCCAAATTCTATATATGACAATGAAACGAGGACTGTCTTTATTTTCTTCCCTTCTCATGATTACTATTACAACGTAATGGGAGTGGAAGCTGGAACTTATCGGTTGGACGCAGTTTTCTTTGATGCCGGTGAATCTGTTTCTTTTACAGCTACCGACATACCTATAGTATCCGGGGCAGTACATCAATACACCATTGATTGGGTTGCTCTTTCTCTGGGTGAAGAAGGCGCTACTCTTCAGACAGATTCTGATGGCGACGGCACCTTTGAGCAGGCTATTACTGCGGATAGTGAGCTTACTCGTGATGAATTTCTGCTACAATCAGCTGATGTGAATGATGATAGAATCGTAAACATAATTGACGGAGTCATTTTAGGGGTCGCCTTTGGGAGTAGACCAGGAGATCCGAACTGGAATCCAATAGCAGACATAGTACCTGACAACTTCATAAATATCCAAGACATTGTCTTGTGGGCTGTACACTTCGGAGAAACCTACTAAAAACTAACCAAAACAACACTCCTCTTTTTCTATGGTCTCTTCCAAAATAAGTAAACTTTTATTTGTGTTAGGAAGCCGAGGATGGGAAGCATTTTAGCCAGCTTCTTGAGCGGTGCTTTGTCAACGTTGTTGTCGAATTTTTCTTTTGGCATGTAGGCTTTGTGGCTTGACCATAAGCGTTTGCGGTAGACCACATGCTGACCAAACAGTCCACGCCACGGTTGTCTGGTTCCTCCACAGGATTTGTCCAAGAACCTTGTCGGACGCGATTAGTCGAAAACCAATACAAGTCGGTTCTTACTGGATTTTAAATAGAGCCTTAGGCTTATTTGCTTCAATGAAGCCAAAATAGAGGAGGGATATAAAAAATATGTCTGAAAAAACGGTTTTCGACCCGACGGAGAATAAGACCCTTACGCCAAAAAAAGAGAAGCCCGTTAGAGCCGATGAGCCCTTGCACGTGAAGGACATGCCGCCAGAGAAGCCTGAAGCAAAAATCAACAAATACGGCTTCCTGCACGTCAACGGAAAACTGGCAAAGCACCTAGGCGTTGAATTCGGCAAAGACAAAGCGGATGTGCCTGTAAGCATTGAGCCAATTGAAAAAGGATTTGTTGTGCGGCTAAAGCTTTGACGGATTAAGTTTGAAGTTAATCCGTGAAAGAATTTAGGAGGTGAAGCCTTCTTTTTTTGCACTCATCCGAGGTTGGTTTGAGGAGGATTAAGGTTTTTGCTCGCCCGCTTCAAAGAATGTCTAAAAAAGCCTTAATACCTCTTTTTTCTTTTTCTTTTTCATTTAAAATATTCTCCGAGAAAATCAAGAGTTACGTTTAAAAGTCTCGTAATACATTACTGCATGAAAACGGGAGGAACAAGATTTGAATGAACAAGGGCAACCTCAATATTTTTGGATTCCAGGCGCCACCACCCTAGGCGTAGTTTGTTCTGATGGCGTAATCTTAGCCTCAGAGAAGAGAGTTTCATATGGTTACATGGTGATGAGCAGAGTTGGAAAAAAGGTTTTCAAGATAGCTGACAGAATCGGCGCAGCTTGTGCAGGACTGGTTTCCGACATGCAAATCTTGGTGCGAGAGGTGGAAGCCTACACGAAACTGTTTGAATTGGATGCTGGAAGGCCAATACCCGTGAAATCAGCCGCCAAAGTTATGTCCAACCTCCTCTTCGGCAGGCGATTAGTCCCCTTAATCACCCAAACCATTGTGGGCGGAATGGACGATGAAGGACCATCGATATACGTGTTAGATGTTCTAGGGTCGGTTATACCTGACAAATTTGCTGCGGTGGGCTCTGGCGCCGAGATCGCCATCGGGGTCCTAGAAGAAGGATACAAAGAAAACATGCCTATGGAAAAAGCGAAAGAACTTGTGTTTAGAGCCGTGAAATCAGCTGTGAGTCGAGACATCATGAGCGGCGACGGCGTAGACTTTCTCACAATCACAAAGGAAGGAATTCAAGAAGAATCCAGAAAATTCTAAGAGAATTCCGACCATACTTAGCCTATCCCAGAACGTAAACTCCATAACTAATTAAATCCAAAGTTAGGTCTTTATTCCTATACGTGAACCATTAGAAGTATCAAGATGTGAGAAGTGCGATAAAACTATAGCAGAACAAAAAGAAACATAGAAGATTCTACTATTTCTGGTTATGATTCTCAGTCTTCTCTAAAGCATGTTCATTGTCCTAGATGTGGAGAAGTAGTTAGAATATTAAGCATAGAAGAATGTTACTGAAACTTTTATTAGCTCTATTTACGCTGATATAGCTCGGAGAAAGGAGAACTGTTTTTGCAGCATTCAGTAAGGAAGTTCCAAGTGTTCGTTATCTTGCTCTTTACGAGTGCAATTTTGACCAACCCTTGTTTCTTCTTATGCAACCCATTTGCCTACGGTAGCCCAACAGCAACCACATATCTTACGGTTTCACCTTTAGTCTACATCTCTAGCTCGCTGGGTGAAACTTTCCAAATTGATGTAAACGTCTCTAACGTCGAAAACCTACATGCCTTTGAGTTAAAATTAAGCTATAACGCCACGCTATTGGATATTGTAGAAGTAGTACAAGGTCCATTTTTCCCTCCTTCACCCGAATCTTCAGTTGATAAACTTGAAATAGATGAAACAAGGGGTTCGGTTTGGTTTAGTATGTCACTCTCTAACTCGACACCATCTAAAAATGGAGATGGAGTGTTAGCTTCCATCACATTTAACGTGGCTTTTGCACCCATATCGCCAACAAAAGCTTGTTGTGTTTTAGATTTACATGAAACAAAACTTTACGACAATACTATGACAGAAATCGTTCATTACTTAACTGACGGCTTGTATTTCTGGAAATCTATGCTTAACGATCCAAATGGAGGTCTACTACTTGATCTAACCACCCAGAAAGGCGGAACAGGTATAGGAGAACCTAGTCCTCCCTTTACACTAGGAGAAATAGTGGAGCTGAGAGTCCGCTTAACTTATAATAATTTTCCGCAGGCAAACAATCTTGTCGGCTTCGAGGTGCTAGATCCAAACAATGAAACAGCCGTGATAAGGGTCCAAATTACCGACGATAATGGAGTTGCCACAATAGAATTTAAAATGCCTGAGTTTCCCATATCGCTAGAGAGTATAGGAACATGGAAAGCGATTGCAATTTCCGAGGTGAAGGGGATAACTGCTTGGGACATCCTTTATTTTTCGGTAAAAGGTCCAGTGGGGGGTCACATAGCCCCTATCGAAAAGACTACCTTGCCCACTTCAGAAGTATATCTCGACCCATTTATCCTACCACTATTCATTTTAGCAACATTACTGGCAGTCATATTCTACAGAAGAAAACATTCCATATAACATTTGGATTTTAGGAAAGATATCAAAGGCTAAAACCAAGAAACCTACTGTTGAAACAGAAACTAAAGAACGAGAAAAACAATCATGAAGGAATGCCAACTTGAGAGTTGATTTGAATTGTTGATGAGATTGTTGCCTAAATAGCATTGTCACTAGAAACTTCTAAAAAACTATCACGAAAAAAGGGGGAAATATTTTTGGAGTTAAAACTTGTTGGATGTCATTCATCTTCTTTTGAAGGTGCAGCGGTAGGCGTTGGAGCTTTTCGTTTTCTCATCACGAAGACTGCGGCAACTACTATAACTATGATAACGATAGCTACGATTATGTAAAGCATATAGTCTGGCACACCTGGGATAATGCCTCCGGCCCACAGATTGGTTCCGGTAATCTTCGCTTGCATTGATTGAGAAGCTGTGTAGTTCATATATGACATCGACATCGACATTGTAAATTCGCAGAGAATTCCCGTAGCCTTGTCCCAATACATGTAAAAGTCCATGGTTTGATTTGATATCGATATGTTAGTACCTATATAGTTTACTTCTCTTTGTGCACCCGCATAGGTTTTTGTTTCGGTGCCATTTATTATTGGAGAAAGACCGCCTATAAAAGTACCAGATATAGGAATTGTATCCCCTTCACCGAGATTTGCTGGAATAATAAAGACAGTTAAATTTCCAGACCCTGTTGCAATATCGCCACTCATCGTCTCTGGTTCCTCCGTTCCATTCTCATAACGAGTAACTGATTTAACAGTAACCAACGTGTTGGAAACACTTTGCACAGTAACTTTCACCCATTCAACATTTTCCATTTCCTCGATTTCCGTAGGCTTTGTTTGTCCAGGTATGTTAGAAGTCCATGAAGCAGAGAAATCATATTTTGCCCAATCGTCCTTTTTGACTCCAACAGTAACTCCACTAACAGTGGATGTGAGTATTATCAACATGATTATGAATATGGCTAAGAGAGTTTTTGAAGTCAGCGCATGAATCGTCCTCTTGTTCTTCAATTTTTGAATCACCATATCCTTTATTTCAACGTAACTCCTATATGAAATATTCTATGAAAAATATCCTTAGTCTCCTTGGTATAGCACAGTTGCACGTAGGTTCTTAGCTCTCCTAGGAACGAACACTCTTTAAAATTTTAAAAAAACAGAGGTGTTATAACAACGGTTAGGGTGAAATCATGTATCCAGAAATTGCACAATTAATGTTAGTTATAAGCGGATTATTTCTCATAATAAGTCCCGTTGCTCAGAAAATAAGTAGTAAGGATATCGCAAAAATGGTTACTGTTCTCACAGTCCTCGGGTATCTCAGCTTAATCATGGGAATCGTAGACCTTATCGCTTCTATTGTTTACATCCTTTAAGCACGTTGCAAGATACATAAGTTTAAACTTGTTTTCGGCAAAAATAGTAAGGTATGTTCAGAAACTTTAATACCGTTAGGCTTGCATCGTTTCACGTTAGAGGCGAAACAAGGTGTCGTTCCAGCTAACCCTCGAAGAAGGCAAATTTCTTGTTGGGCTCGCTCGAAAGGCTGTAGAGGGATATCTCAAAAACGGGAAAATCATAGCTGTCCCTAAGAATGTTTCGCCAAAACTTATGAAACGATGCGGAGTTTTCGTTACCTTAAACAGCTTTCATCAGGGAAGAAAGGAGTTGAGGGGCTGTATTGGTTTCCCCTATCCAACCACGCCTTTAACGCGGGCTGTAATCGAATCTGCCATCAACTCCGCAACCCAAGACCCTCGTTTCCTCCCAGTCTCCTTAGACGAACTTGACCACATAGTTTTTGAGGTAAGCGTCCTCACTCCCCCTCAACTTGTTAAAGCCGAGAAACCTACGGAATATCCCTCAAAAATCAAGGTTGGGCAGGATGGACTCGTTGTTGAAAGGAGTTACTGCAAGGGTCTGCTTCTGCCCCAAGTACCTATTGAATGGAACTGGGAAGAAGAAGAGTTCCTTTGCCAATGCTGCATGAAAGCCGGCTTGCCACCGGATTCCTGGCTGCTGAAAGATACGAAAATCTACAAGTT